>Ga0105099_10000436_pt1 | contig 28637 bp, 24 predicted proteins | sample PPLLak3cmMay2015_2_FD_79138 | JGI IMG/M metagenome (GOLD analysis project Ga0105099, IMG submission 79138) | Freshwater sediment microbial communities from Prairie Pothole Lake near Jamestown, North Dakota, USA - PPLs Lake P8 Core (1) Depth... | ecosystem: Environmental > Aquatic > Freshwater >... | reverse complement strand
AGAAATAAAAGTCTGGAAACTATATGCTCAGACAAACCAGTTGGTTTGCAATATTTAATATATACACTGGCTATTTTGGTTTTTTTGAATTTTGCCATGTTTCAAAACCACAATAGTTTTATCTATTTTCAATTTTAATGAAGAAAAAATTTAATATTTGCTTATTCCTTTTAGTAATATTGATTGCTCTGATTTTAAATGATCTTTTATTTTCCTGGCAAATACCAAGAAACAGCGATATTAAGCCTTATTGGATGTTAAATAAGGAAGATCAACATTATGATATAGCAATAATAGGTTCATCCAGAACCTATTCCGGATTAAATACTGATCGTTTAGTCAACGGATTACATTTAGAGAGTGGAATAAACCTTTCCATGGACGGGACAGGATATCCTGAACTATATCTGATACTTCATAAATTCCTCAAACAAAATTCGATAGATACACTTTTCTTAGGAACCGACCTATATTCTCTGGGGGTTGGGTTTTTTACTGCACCTTTTCATCCTTATTTCTATTTCCCATTTATTTATAATAGAGACGATTTCATAATACTCAAAGATATCTATGGGTTTAAAGCAATTTGTTGGAAATACATTCCATTCTTACGGTATGCAGAGTATAATTCTCAGTTGGGGCTTAAGCAATTTTTAGCTTCAGTTTTTAGCAATGAAAGAGGTCGGAAATTAGATAATACCAATGGAGATATTTCAAACAATGGTCAGCTAACAACAAATTTAATCTCTTATTTGGATTCAATTTACCCACCTCGCACTATAGAATTAGACCCGGTGAATCTTAAATATATTGATAAAATCATCAAGCTGGCATTGGATAATGACATTAAGATTATTATGATCAATGTTCCCGAATATTTCAAGATTAATGCAAATCAATTAAACAGAGATGACTTAATCGATTCAATAAAATATGCAGCTTTTAAATACAATCTTTTATTTTTGGAAGTTACAGATAAAAGGTTCCTTGCTGACACAACCCTATTTGCTAATTTTACGCACTTAAACCACCATGGGGCTGAAGTGTTTACAGATTATCTTATAGAGGAGTTGACAAATACTTGTATAGAGTAACAATATTTTTACAATCCCTTAATATGAAAGATCTGACTATCGTAATCCCTGCTTATAACGAAGAAGAAAACATACATTCATTTCTACCCAATATACTTTCGTTTGCTAAGGAGAAGCATTTCAATATAATCGTTATTAATGATGGTTCAACTGACAATACTGCAACTTTGTTAACGCCATATGAATTAGAACCTTATGTCAGAATAATTCATAATAAGGTGAACCGGGGCTATGGAGGCGCGTTGAAACGCGGGATTGAGGAGGCGGAAACAAAATATGTAATAATGCTTGATGCCGACGGCCAGCATTATATTGAGGACGTAATGAATCTATATTATAAAATTATAGCTACAGATGCTGATTTGATTATCGGCTCAAGAAAGGGTCAGAAAACCGGATCCAGTTTCAGAAAGTTCGGCAAATGGCTTATTAGAAATTTCGCCAGGTTATTAATGCCTATCCATGTTCATGACCTGAATTCGGGGATGAAAATTTTCAGGACGGATTTAGGAAAAAAATATCTCCATCTCTACCCTGATACTATGGCGTTTAGCGATATAATTGCACTAGTATTCATTAGTAACCGTCACTTAGTGTTGGAAGAGCCAATAAAAATCAAAGACAGGAAAGCAGGTAAAAGTACCATTAGGATGAATACAGCCTTTCAGACTATAATGGAAATCATCAACATTATTATTTTGTTCAATCCGATGAAAATTTTTCTACCGGTTTCTATTCTTTTTTTTGTTTCCGGCTCTGCCTGGGGATTGAAATTTCTATTGAATCACCTGGGTGTGAGCATTGGTTCCAGTATGCTTTTAATTATGTCAGTAATGATCTTTCTTCTGGGATTAATTGCCGAACAGCTTTCAGCTATCCGTAAAAACAAATAGTAAACGTGATTTATTACAATTCGCAAAGTGAAGATGTGGGTTCACTTCAAATGACCGCTGACTTTCTTAACTGTGTAATGAAGAAGAAGCACTTTTCATCTGATTACATGAAATGGCAATACTATGATAATCCTGCTGGTAAAGCTATTGCAGTATGTGCTTTCGATAATGGCACTATTGTAGGTCATTACGCAGCACAACCAATTTTGACTATGATAGATGGGAGAGAAGCCACAGGATTGTTTATTCTCAATGCTGCTGTTGCCCCAACCTTACAGGGGAAAGGTATTCTTAAAAGAATTGCAGAGCTTGTTCATGATCAGGCTGCCCATGAAGGTTATCGTTTTATGATCGGAGTAGGAAATAAGAAGAGTACTCCCATTTACACAGGTAAATTCGGATTCCGGCCACTGGGCCAGATAGACGTAAAGATCGGGATAGGGTTACCCAAATTTGAACCAACTCAATCTTATTTCTATGAAAGGCTCTGGAACAAAAATTCATTGAAATGGAGAATTTCTAATCCTGCTTGTCAATATAATATGTTAATAAAGGGTTATAAAACAGCTATTTACAGAAGAATTTATCCATTCCTTTCTACTTTAGTTGGGCTCTTTGATCAACCATCTCCTGCAAATATGGTGGAAACAGGAGCCCCTCTTGGACTCAATATATTCCTTGGGCTTGATCCTGGGATAAACTGGAAAAGGAATAAAAACTATATCAGTTTTCCTGAGTGGGGCAAACCCTCCCCATTAGTCGTGATATTTCGTGAACTACGTGATGAGCAAATACCAATCAAGAAGGGCAATATGTTATTAAGAGGTATTGACATTGACGCATTCTGAGGATATGAAAGAAAAAGTCATTAATTTTCTTACTCTTGATGTTGAAGAATGGTTTGATGCTGAGATACCACGGAGAAAACTTACAACCATTCCTGATGAGGATACAAATATTGAAACCCAGATTGAGATTTACCTTGAAATTTGCAACCGTCTCAATATTAAAAGCACATGTTTCGTTTTAGGAAAACTAGCCGAAAAAAAACCACATATTGTCAAAAGATTATATGAAAACGGTCATGAAATAGCTTCACATTCATATGCACATAAGCTTATCTATACAATGTCCCCGGCAGAATTCAGGGAAGATTTGCATAAATCTATTTCCATATTGGAAGACCTTACCGGCAAAAGGATCAAAGGATTCCGTGCTCCTTCATGGTCGGTTAATTCAGATATTGCAGCCTGGTTTTATAAAATCCTTGAAGAAGAAAGTCTGATCTATTCCTCCAGTATATATCCAGCCAAAACGTTTTTGTATGGTATGCCTGGTGCACCACAAAATACTCACAGGGTTAAAAATACATCCATAATTGAAATTCCTCAACAATTGCTTAACCTGGGGATATTAAAAATCGGAATAGCTGGAGGTACCTTTTTAAGGTTGATCCCAGAATGGTTTGTACGACAATTTATTCAACGAAAAAACAGAAAGGGGAGAAGTGTCTTTATTTACCTGCATCCATGGGAGTTGGTCTTTATTAAATACCCGGTCGATCTTTCTTACACTGAGAGGATAATTCAATATTACGGGATACGTAAAAACCCTGCTAAAATAGAATCAGTTTGTAGTTCAAAAAGGGATGATTTTCAAAGAATGGATCAATTTAGTGAAATATTTAATACCAATTCAACATACTTAAAAAACGAATAACCTGATTGCATCCCACTTTAACTTAGTTTAGCCATAATGAAGATATTAGTAATATATCCTACTCCATTTTTCAGTACATTATCACTTAATAATTATACCCGCCTGATGTCAATTCTTGAAACTGGAAACGAGGTTGAATTATTGACATTTCCTGATGGCAGGGATATTGAGCACCCGGGATTAAAAATAATACGCTTCCCTCGCAAGCCACTGTTCAGCACTTTAGAGAATGGGCAATATTTGAAAATTCTGCTATATTCAATGTTACTTTTTTTAAAACTATTATTTAGCAGAAAGAGAAAGTATGATGTAATCTATACCAGTGGAACGCTGACCCCTTTCTTATGGATAATCAGTTATCTGACGCGCAAGCCTTTTGTTGCATTCATTATTTCTACTCTAGAAGATGAGTTATTAAAATGGAACATTTCCAACAACAGAACCATTTATCGGATATTCAAGTCAATTGATACATTTGCAAATAAGCAATACTATAAATTAATATTTCAGCGAAAAGAATTACTCGATGAATATTTAAAAAGAGGGTTGAAGCCTCAAAAGGCATTCCTTATCAAACAATCTATTGCTATACCTGAAGAATCTGTTACAAATCTTCATCATACAAGTGAGGGATTCTCTTTACTTTACACTGGGACATTTGTTAAAGTTCAAAATATTGATTTGATCCTTAGTGCCGCTTTATATTTAATTAATGAGGATCTGAAAATTATCCTTATTGGTGGTTCTGAGAAAGATAGAGAAAAATTAGAGACGAGAATACATAGTATGAAAATACAAAATATAGTAAAGGTAGTTCCCCGTGTTTCTCCCCAAGAACTTAAGAGATATATTGATAATGCGGATGTTTTACTATCTGCTAGGACATTTGGATACGACACTCCAATAAAAATTTTCTATTATTTGAGTTATGGTAAATGCATCCTAGCTACTGACTGTCCTATTCACACAGGAGTCTTAAACAATGATATTTCCGTCCTTTTTGAACCAAACGCAAAAAAATTTGCCGATAAAATAATTGAATTAAAAAACTCACCTGAACTGATTATTGAAAAGGCCTTGAAATCGAAACTTTTTTTTAAAGCAGAGTTTTCTCCTGAAATTCAGATTAGAAAATATGAAGAATTTTTCGATATAATCAAAAATGAAATGCATTAGCTTCTTATAGTGTAAAATAACAAGAGGGAATCCTTTTAAATTCATAAATTAAATCATGAAAGATAACTATGGAATTAAAGATGATTATATAGTAAATCCTCCGTTTGATTATGATACAAAGGATTTGGCGAATTCAAATTATTGGACAAATAAGCAGATCCACAGAAATTATTACACAGCTTATTATGTTTATAAGGCAGCGAATAGAATTATTAAGAATTTAGATAATCCAAGCGTTTTAGATATTGGTTGTGGTGCTGCAATTAAACTTAAAAGATTAATTAGTAGCTATTCGAAACAAATTACATGTATGGATTCATTTGGCGTAGAAAAAATATGTAAGCAGATTATTCCAGATGCAAACTTTATCCCTATTAATTTTGAAAAGGTGAATGTTAATACTGTCAGTCGTAAATATTTTGATTTAATTATTTGCTCTGAAGTAATTGAACACCTCTCTGATCCGGATGTAATTCTTGATTTAATTAAGAAATCTTCAAATGAGAATTCTATTATTTTAATTTCAACTCCTGAACGTGATTCAACAAGAGGTAAAGTAGCTAATATGTCTCCTAACATTCATCATGTTCGCGAATGGAATTCTTATGAGTTCAAAGCTTATTTAGAATCTCGCGGATTTAAAATTCAAACTCATAAAACTATTTCACCTATAAAACCACATTTGTCATTTTATTATTTAAAACAGTGTTTTGGTTCATTATTGACGTTACGGCCATATATATTTTCAGGAACACAATTAGTAATATGTCAATACTAAGCATTCTACAACAAAATAAATCTAACCTAGTCATAATACTAAGAATATTATTTAGTATTTTTTTTCTTATGACTTTAATATACAAACTTAAACTTAAAGATATCCCTTATGAAATTCTAAACAAAAATATGTTTCTTTTACTTATGATACCATTATTTACTGCGGTATCATTATTTATCGATTTGCTTATAAAAAGAAAAATGTTTTCAATCTTTCAATTGAAAACAAAAGCATTTAACCTATATAAGGAGCTTTTTAAAGGTACTTATTTTGGATTTTTAATGCCCTCAATAGTTGGTGGAGATGCTTATTATATATACAAATTTGGTAAGAACTATAAAAGCTATTTAAAAATAAGTTCAGGTATTTTACTTATTAAAAGTATTGGACTAATTGTTTTTCTGGTTTTAGCTGGTGTTGCAATTTTTCTAAATAGAGAAGCCATTTTAGATATTGTATTGCTAAAAATTAAAATCCCTCATGTACAAATATTATATCTCCTGTTTGTTGCTTTAATTATGTTTATACTTTTCTTACTGTTTAATAAAAACCTTATATATATTGCTAAAATTAAATCAAAGATTGAGATTGTCTGGAAAGATATTTGGCATGATAAAACAATAATAGCGGATATCTTTTTGCTTACATTGATATTTCATATCTTCTCATTGGGAAGCAGGATAATAATAGCAAAATGTTTGGGGATTGATTTGCCTTTAATAAAATTAGCAGGAATCATATTGATAGTTAATTTTCTGTTATTAATTCCAATAACTTTTAGTGGAATTGGTCTTCGTGAAATTAGTTATATTAGTTTATTGGGTTTTTTTGGAATTAGTCCTGAGGAAGCATTTTTAATGTCCCTGTTTGACTTTATGATTTCTCTTGCCGGCGTTTTTATCGGAGGTATTTTGGTTTTTTATGACAATTCCTTTAAAAAATGCGAAAATGGGAAGTCATTTGGTTGAAAACCTAGAATATAAAATAGCTGAACTACTTGGATCTTTTCCTTTATTAAAACCGAGGATCAGAAAGATATATATTGCATTTTGGTATTTCCTTTCAAGAAAAAGAGGCTTTAGAATAGAGTTAGATAATAGTTGCAAATTAATTAATTACAAATTCTCCAATCAGCAGAAAGATAATTATTCATTTTATTATGGATATTACTTTCCTTCTCCATGGAGCAGTGAAACTGAATCAATAATATTAAATAAGCTTGACACAATAACAGGAATAAATGAAATACAGTTATATAATAAAGAGAGATTTGTTTCCATAGGAAAATCCAGCGCCTGGAATTATCAACAAGGCTCCCTGGCACAATGGATTAAAAGGGGTGGGGAAGAACATATTATTTTCAATGATTATTATTCAGGGAAACTTATCTCGACCATTAAAGATACAAAGGGAGAACTAGTTAAAAGATTAAGTTTTCCAATCCAGGCATGTTATGATTACGATAAAATTGCTTCTATAAATTTCAGAAGGCTTGATTTTCTAAGACCTGATTATGGATATAATCAACCTTCTCAAAATTTTCCTGATAATTTGACCTACGAAGAAGATGGCATCTGGTTAGGATCTGCGGAAAGTGATAGTTTTAATCTGGAGCTTACCATTGATCAATTAATTAAATACCATCCCAGAGCAGAAATGAAAGGCTCTAAACATAAAGTGAACCATGTTATGTTTTCACCAGACGGTCTAAAATTTTTGTTCTTTCACAGATGGATTAGCCGGATTTCCGGGAAATTTTCGCGATTATTTGTCTATAGTATAGCTGACAAATCTTTAAAACTATTATTGGACGAGAAAACCATATCGCATTTCTGCTGGAAAGACAATAACAACATTGTGGTTTACACTAAATCCAAAAGCAGTATAGATTATTTCCAGATAAACATTATCAGTGGTTTTATTGAATCATTTGCTAATGGTAAACTAAGCAAATATGGTGATGGGCATCCTACCTTTTCACCTAATGGCCGCTTTATGCTTACAGACTCCTATCCAAACAAGGCCAGGATAGCTAACTTATTACTCTACGATGCTTTTTTGGATAATGTTCATGTTCTTGGTTGGTTTCTTAGTCCTATAAAATACGAAGGGATCAAACGATGTGACCTGCATCCAAGATGGTCCCCGAACGGTTACCTGGTATCCTTTGATTCAACCCATGATGGCAGACGTAAAACTTATATTCTTGACATTTCAGGTTTAATAGATATCTTATAGTAACAATTGGCATGCTTGATACCCGGGATAGCTTTTTTTTTAAATTAAAGGATTCTTCACCAAAGAAAATTAGTAGTTTTGTTTTTGGTATTAGTCTTTTAGTTGCTGTATTATCTGCTTGTTTATTTTATAATGAATCCCCAGTTGGGGATGCAACCTATTATTTTAATGCTGCAAGTATATTGAAGGATAACTTCATGGATCTGCTTTATACTCCCAGAATCGGAGTAGGGGAATCCTTTAATGCTGTTGTTCAAGGTTTGTTGTTCTTGTTACCCGGGAATGATTTTATTGCTGTGTACTTTTCTCAAATAGTTGTTTATGCACTTACTGCGCTATTTATATATAAACTCACGGAAAAATTCATTGGAAGGTCGGGAGCCCTGCTTACTCTGTTATTTTACCTGGCAAACCACAACCATTGGGTGCATATTTATAATTTCAAACCGGGAGTCTGGGTTAATTTATTTCTTATTCTTACAGTCTATTATATATATCATGTTTTTCACCAGCCTGAAAAGAGAAAAGGATACCTTCTAATGGGTGTGTTCTCCGCTCTATTATTGCTTACAGATTTAAGATATCTGCCTCATCTTCTATTCATATATTTTATGTTTTTGTTTACACATGTTTGTTTTCTTGATAAAATAAAAAATATGGCTTTTTCTATAGGATTACTATTACTAATGATATCTCCATGGGTGATCAGGCAATCGCTTGTTTTCGACAGGTTTATTCTTATTTCAGATCTTAACACTATAACTATTCACAGAGTATTCAATACAGAACGATATAAGGCATTAACAACCCATACAGATGTACTTGCCGATCTTTCTGATGAGGAATTTATTAATAATGCATGGGAATTAAAAAACATTCTGGGACTTACACCAGGTGAATTGATTTATGCCAGAGGGGAAGCGAAAAAAACCATTTTAAATGCTTCAGATTTATCAGTGCAGGAAAGATACTCTGATTTAATTGGCAGTAATAAAATTACTGAAGAAGAGATTGCAGAAATAATTAAGAAAGAGGAGTCAAAACCATATTTGACTAAACTTGTTAAAAAGGCAGCCTATTTATGGGCCCCTTTTAATTTCAGGTATGTATATGATCCTTTGTCCGTAAATAAGAAATTCTATCCGCCTGCATCTTTAATCAATAATTTCAACAGGATGATAACCCTGGGCATTTTGATTCCTTTCCTTCTTGTAGGCCTTTTTTACCTGATCAGGAAGCGAGATTTGTTTTCAATTGCCCTGACCGGATTTTTGATAATTCATACATTAATACACATTTTGACTTTTGTGCAATGGAGGTATATGCTGCCAGTGCTTCCATTAGTTACAATGCTTTCATGTTATGGATTTATGAAGTTATTCAGTATATCTAAGTTCAACGGGAAATCTTTATAATGGTTTAGTCACCACAACTCACGGATTTTAAAATTCTTGTTAAAACTCGCCTATTTCTTATATTTTAGAATGTATGTATTAAATATTATAAGATACAAATGCTAAAACCACTTAATCTTAAAGCAATAATAATATCTGATTTTTTCTCTTTTTTATTGCTCTTTTTTGCTGCTATTGTAAGTGTTTATTTCTTTTCTGCAATCTTTTCCCGGTTTTTTTTTCTATTAATAATTATTTTATTCTGGCGTTCAGAAAAAGATTATTTCTGGTTTGCTTTTATTTTCATACTATTAGAGCAACCGGCGGGTTTCTTTTCTGGCGGATTGGCTGATGATATGCAGCGTCTGCCCTTATATACAATAATCGGGGGCGTTTCATTTACGGTTTATGAGTTATTTATTATTACAGCCTTTATCAAAGCCCTCGCGAAAGGGAGCAAGAATAAAATGTTCTTTAATAAACCGTTGCAATGGTTGTTTGTATATCTGATTCTTATTCTGTTATTTTCATTTCTTTTTGGGATGAATAAGGAAGGGATCGTCAGAACATTCAGGGTGCTAAGCTTCTGGACTTTGTTTATTTCATTTCCATTTTTATTAAAAAATAAAGATGAAATGATTAGATTCTGCTCCATATTATTTCCATTTATCTTTCTTGTTTTTGTCGGTCAGATCTATGAACTTATCAACGGAGTCCCACTAATAAGTGTTATTAAACCTGTTGACCCGGACAGTCACTCCTATGCGCTTACTGAGACAGAGAACATTTCATCTGTGGCAAGATTTATTTCCGCCCCGTATTTAAACCTGTTCTGTTTCATTTCATCACTATTTATTATTTTTTCCAGAAATAATGCCGGGTTAAACAAGCTCTATTTATACTCAGTTGCTACACTTTGTTTCCTGTCAATTGTGCTTTCCGCTACCCGGGGCTGGTTTGTGGCATACACTATAACCATATTGTTTATTATTATAACAGCTTCTGTTAATCCTGTCAGATTAGCAATCCGTGCAATCATCCCTGTATTATTATTTTCTATTTTATACAATTTTACACCTGCTTTCAGGATCCAGATAAATAATGCTAAGGTGCGTATCAATACCCTGGAGGGTCTTGCTCAGGGAGATATTACTTTGGGAGGCACTCAGCAAAGAACCACAATAAGGAGCGACAGGGTTATGGAAGCTTTTTATAAAAACCCGGTTACCGGGTGGGGTTTTTCTTACCAGGGAAACCATGACGGCCATGTGGGAAATCAGAATCTGCTGCAATCAACCGGGATTATCGGCTATTCATTGTTTCTCTATTTCTGGTTGTTTTATATATATAGTATTCTCCTGGTTAAACGACGGATTCAACATGGCAACCCCTACAAAATGTCATTAGTGGTCTTATTATACGGATTCATCGGTATTTTTGTAATTCACTCCACTTCTTCCCAGATGTTTGGCTATGATCCGCAGTTTTCAGCAGTGAATAAAATATTCTTTTTAGTTGGGTTCTTTGTTTTCAGCGATATTTTTATGAAAGAAGCTTTAAGAACTGATAATAGTCAAAAGAGCATTAGAGAAGCCGACTAACTTCATTCTGCTACTCTGTTAAACTTTTTACTTAGATAAATCCGTGTGCTTAAACAAAAACTAAAAACAAGTTTTCTCTCAAAGATTTTTGTACAATTTTTTCAGTTGGGAGCTACAATTGTAGTTGCCCGTATAGCAGGACCAACTGTCCTGGGTACTTTGGCTTTTGGGCTTGCTTTTGTTAATATGTTCGCTTTTTTAGGGAGCCTCGGATTTGGCAGTGCACACGTTAAAATCCTGCATGAAGAGGAAGACAAAGCCAAATGCGCAGGTACTTATGCCATCCTGCACCTTTTTTCTAAATTTATGTTTCTTATCGTTGTAATAATATATTTTATTATTCAGAAATATGTTTTGCATTTTCCATTCGAAAGCCGCGAACATGAAATCGTGATTATGATCTTCATGGGAATGATACTTGTTAATACATTTACAGAAATACCCCAGGGAAATTTTCTGGCGGGGATGCAACAGGCAAAACAGGATATTCCCGAAATTATTCGTAATTTGATTTTGCAACCGGCCCGAATTTTAACTGTTTTGCTTGGAGGAGCAGCGATTTCACTCGCTTTTGTAAATCTGTTTTCTGCAATTATCATTGTGCCGGTATATTGGTTACTGTCGAGAAATATTAAATATGGAAAGTTTGATTTCACTCTTGCCAGGAAATATTTCAGATATGGTGTCCCTTTGGTGGTTTTAGCTCTCGCTTCTTCATTCGGTCATACTATTGATAAAGTTATTCTGCAATATTTTACTAATTCAGAAACCGTCGGGTATTATACAGCAGGATTCCGCATTGGAGGATATTTCCTTTTGATAGGACAATCAGCCGGACTGTTGTTTTATCCTTATTTTTCCAAAGCGATAAGTGAAAATCAGGAATATCTTATTAAGAAAAAAATATCTCAATATGAACGATTTATTTTTTTGTTTGTAATGCCGGTAATGCTTTTTCTTGCCATTTATTCCCATACTCTGGTAATGGTATTATTGGGAGAAAAATACATTTCTTCAATACCGGTATTGACCATAATCACACTTGCCCAATTTATCTTTTTATTGAACATACCTTATGGCAATCTTTTAGCAGGAATGGGGTATTTTAAGCTCGGAGCCATTTTAAATATAATTTTTGTTATCCTTTTTGCTTTACTTCTGGTTATTTTTGTACATCCACGGTTTTTAAATTTATCCGAAAAAGGAGCAGCTTATGCGTTTTTTCTTTCGAAGGTTTTTCTTGCTTCAACGTTTGTTTTGTTTGTAAGCAGAAGGATGGCTGTTTTTGATGTAAAGCTATATTTCAACTTTTTAACATTTGGACTGATCTCGTTTTTAATGTTCTATTTTATTTATGTGAAGTGGGTCATAGGGAACACAATCTTAACTATGCTATTTCCGGTTGTTTTCTTTTCATTTTCATACTTTGGCTATTATCTTTTAGGCTGGATAATTAAAGATGATTGGGATTTTTTCTTGTCTACTTTGAAATTAAAGCCCATGATAGCATACATTAAACAGGAGCTTTTTAAAAGATAAATTTTTTAAAATATACTATTCCACTTATATGTCGAATCATCCTTTTGTTTATGTACTTACCTTAAACTTCAACCAGCCATTTTTAACAATTAAGTGTGTTGAATCAGTTCTTGCATCTGATTATCCGAATATAAAAATTATGGTTGTTGATAATGGATCCTCTCCTGAAAGTCGGAGATCAATCGAAGAACTGATTGATAAAAGGGTTTGTATACATTATCTAAATAAAAATCTTGGATATGTAGGGGGGATGAATTATGCTCTGGAGAATGCTAGTCTGGAAAGCCCTGACTATTTTTTGATAATGAATAATGACACTGTAATTGATAAGGGAGCAATTAAAGCACTGATAAGTACCGCTCAAAAGTCAGATAATAAATGCATTGTGACCGGCAAAGTATATCATTTTGATAAGCCTGAAGTGATTCAATATATAGGTTCATATCTTCTGGATGAAGAAATGCTCAAATTTGTCCATATCGGAGTGAACCAGGTTGATACAGGGCAATTTGAAAAGGAGTCGGAAAGGGATCTAATTGATGATATCTACTGGCTATTACCAATGGAAGTATACTTGAGGATAGGAGGGTATAATAAACTGTTTTATTTTAATGGAGAGTCAGCAGATTATTGTCTGAGAGCCAAAAAAGAAAAATTTAATTTACTCTATACTCCTTCGGCAAAATTATGGCACAAGGGAGGTGCCAGTATAGGTGGCAGAGAAAATAATCCGCTTTTAGGTTTTTTTCAAACGAAAAGCACTTTATTGCTGAGATATATTCATTTAAACAGAAGTAACTTTTATATCTTTTATTTTAGAATATTTCTGACGTCATTAAAAAAGCTTATTAAAGGGGTATATCAAACCTTGTATTTAAAAAAAGGAAGCCTGAAGTCATCGTTGGGTGAAATCAGAGGCTGGATTTCATTTACATATGAGTTGTGTACAGGAAGGTATAAGTAAAAAAAGGCCAATGCTTTTTAATTATATATATAGCATCTGGGATTCATATATGTTCAGAAAGAAATTTGGTCAATCCTATTGGCCACTGAAAAACCTTTTGTCAGAGAGTCAATATTGGACAGAGGATAAAATGAAGGATTATCAAAATAATCAACTGAAAGAACTATTAGAAGCTGTTTCAGTAACAACCTACTACTCTAATACTATTTTTGATTTTGGGATAACCAATCTAACGGTAGATAATATAACTGAATTTAGGTCCATTTCGAAAGAGAAGCTGAAAAAAGGGGCATCTGACTTGCAGAATCCGGAAACTAAAAAGTATAATATTCATTCAACCAGTGGAAGCAGCGGAGACCCTTTAAGGTTAAGGGTGAGTTTAAATGCAGAAGCATACAGGAGGGCTGGTCGAAAAAGATACTATAACTGGTGGGGGATAAATGCTTATGACAGGAATGTATTAATCTGGGGCAGAAGCAGGCATCTTGGGAAAAATGATACGATCCTATATAGGGCGAAAAATTTCCTCATTAAAAAGAGTTTAACAATAAGTGTGTTTGACCTTACTTCTGAGACCTTCTTGGATTTAGTAAAAAAAATAAAAAAGTTTAGGCCCAGATTTTTCAGGGGTTATACTTCAGGCATAGAGCACTTTGCGGATTTATGTTTTGAACATAAAATAAATCTGACAGAGATGAAACTTAAAGGGGTTATTGTAACTTCTGAAGTTCTGTTCGAAAGTCAAAGAAAGAAAATAGAAGAGGTCTTTGGCTGTCCTGTAATAAATGAATATGGAGCCTCAGATGGAGGATTAATTGCTTTTGAATGTCCATCGGGAAGCATGCATATTTTCGAAGAAGCAATATTGATAAACACTACATCTTCCGGGAATGTCCTTTTGACGGACCTGCATAATCATGCGATGCCCTTAATAAATTACGAATTAGGGGACAAGGTGATAATTGCAAAGGGGGGAAAATGTAAATGCGGAAGAACCTTAAAGCTAATTGAAAGGATTGAAGGAAGGCAAGGAGACTTTATTCAAAAGAGTAATGGAGAAAAATTAAGTCAGTATTTTTTCTATTACCTTATCAAAGACCTTGATGCAGACGGGTTTCCGGATTGTATAAGTAAATATAAAGTTATCCAGAAAGAAAATGTATTTGACTTTTGCTATGTTAAAGGGAGAGCTTTTTCAGACAAGGTGATCTTGCATATCGAACACAGGATGATATCCACCATTGGCGATGATATTAAAATTAATTTCAAACCAGTCCCCGAGATCAAAAGGGAAGATAGTGGTAAGCTTCGTTTTTTCATTCGTGAATCTAACTGAGGGTAGAATACTATCTGATAGTCTGAGATAAGTTATAGAGGTGGTTTGAAAAATGCACAATGAACTAATTACATTTTTATGATGCAAATCCGCAGAGTATATTTGAGCGGACCTGTTAGCAGAGGTGTGGCGGAATCCCAGATGATAAACTGGGCAGGACTTCTTGAACCTGAAGGGATATCTACAGAATTTCATATATTCTATCACAAAAAAAACGAGGAGAAATATTTAGGGATGAATATTTCTGAATACACGGCAACCTTTTCTGGCAAAAGGTATATTAACATACTGGCAGTAAGAGAAATAACCTTTATATTTTATTTAATAGGAATCCTGTTAAAAGCACAAAAAAAGCACCAAAAGATCATTTTTCAAACAAGGGCAGCCGTTTATGCCATTCCACTTTTGTTTCTGAAGGTTGTTTCCCAAGCCAGAGTTATTTATGAAATAAGAGGTGCTGGAGAGGAAGAGGTTAATGGTAAAGAGTCAAAAAGTTTTAATAATCGTTTTAACGACTGGCTGATGTTGAAGATGTCAAATAAAGTCTTCACAGTATCAGGAAAATTACTTGAACATAAAATAGGAAAATTTGGGATAAAGCTACTTAAACAAAAGGCAATGATTGTTTATGGAGCAGCTGACTCAGGATATTTCTTTTTAAATCAGGAATTGAGGCAAAAGAAAAGAGCCGAACTGAAAATTGAGGACAGGTTGGTACTTCTTTACATTGGGATGCTCGATAAGCCATGGCAGGTTCCTGATTTAATTTTCTTCTTTGTAAATGCATTAATAAAAAAAATTCCGGAACTTTTCTTTTTAACCATTACGCCTAACCTTAAGATAGCTGATGAGTATAGAGAAAAGTATGGAATTGATGAAAACCACATCCTGATTATTGAGTCATCGCAAAACATGTTAAATGAATATATCAATGCATCGGACTACGGGTTATTATTAAGAGAAAATATTCTTGTTAATAATGTTGCTTCACCAACAAAGTTTGCTGAGTATTTACTGGGAGGATTACCAGTAATAATATCCGAAGGAGTTGGAGATTATTCTGGTTTTACTAGGGAAAACAATATAGGTCTGGTTATAAACAATGAAGGCAAGGATATAGACAGAATAGTCCCTGTATTAACGGCAAACCAATTTGACAGAAGAGAAATCCAGAAGATTGGTAATGATTCATTTTCCAAGCAGCATTTTATTGAAAACTTGCTAGAGGTTTATAATAATTTATGATCAGGATAGTGCATGTTATTTCTTCCCTTAATCGCGGAGGCCGTGAACGACAGTTATCAACGATTGTGTTCAATACTGATCAGGATCTTTATCGTTCAAAGATTGTTTTTTTCAATAAATCTGAATCAGATTATTTTGAAGAATATAAGCTCACTGAAAAATCGATCCGTATAGTATCGAGAAGCTTTATTTCGCGTTTATCTGAAATATCCAGGATATTGAAAGAAGAATCCCCTGATTTAATATACACCTGGGGAAATATCGAATCTGTTTTCGTCATATTGCTTTACCCCTTTCATCGATTCAAATTCATAAATGGTTCAGTCAGGCATGGAATACGTTCCCCTAGATTTTCACATTATTTTCGTACTTTAATCCTGCATCTTAGTAGAAATGTGGTCGCAAATTCGTGGGCAGGTCTAAGGGCAAATAACCTAAGAAGAGGGATAGTTCTTAGAAATGGCATTGATAAAAAATTTATCGGGATGCTCTCCCCTGAAGAAAAAACTACAAGGAGGAGGGCTCTGTTAAATGGTTGTTATAATAAAATTCTTTTAATTTCTGTTGCGAACCTGGTCCCCTATAAAGACTACTTCTCTATCCTCAGTGCGCTTAGCAGTCTGGAAAAAATTGGATATGATTTTCACTATCTTATACTGGGAGAAGGGCCGTTGAGAGTTCAAATTGAAAAGAGGATAAATGATTATAACTTGTCAGACAATGTAGAATTGTTTGGTAATATCCCAAATGTGCAGGACTATCTTAAAATAGCTGACATTTTCATCCATTCTTCTAAAGGGGAAGGGTGCTCAAATGCCATTTTAGAGGCAATGGCCGCCGGATTGCCAATAATTGCTTCTGATACCGGAGGTACTTCTGAAATTGTTTGTATGAATAACGGGTTTCTTTTCAAATATCAGGATTCTAAGCAAATTGCAAATCTCATAATGCAATGCCTTGAGGACAAGGAATTACGGCAAACTCTTGGAGCAAACTCCCTGCTTTCTGTCAGCTCAAAGTTTACCATTGATTCAATGATGAACAATTATTATGATTTGATAAACCAGGTTATGAAGGGATAATATGAGAAGACTCAATTTCGCAATCCTAAAGAATGAAACTGTCAGTGAACATCTTAATTGGGTTGAAGCTTGTGATAAGAATATTAACAGGGTGGATTATGACATAATAGACTTGGTGAGAAGCGACTGGCTCGACGAGATATTGGCAAAGAAGTATGATTATCTACTAGCGAAGGCCCCTGGTGGAACTGCATATTACAAACAAATGTATGACGAGAGGATATACATCCTTAATTATGTACTGAAATTGCCTGTTTATCCGTCATTTAATGAATTGATGATTTATGAAAACAAGAGGCTCTTATCATATTTTCTGAAGGCCAGAAAAATTCCACATCCTGAAACTGCTGTTTTTTACAGCAAGGAGGAAGCATTGTTTTTTTCAAAGAACTGCAAGCTTCCAATTGTAGCCAAAACTAATATTGGAGCCGGGGGAAGTGGAGTAAGAATCCTTAAGACCAGGGAAGAGGTATGTTACTATATTGAGAAAGCTTTTTCAGAAGAGGGCATAACCAGGAACTATTTTCCTAATTTCAGAAAAGGGGACTACTTGAATCGACTGAAGAAGAGATTAAATAACTTAAAGGATACCGTTACTTATTTTAGAGAAAAAAAAAGGGCTGCTACCATTGAACCACAAAAGTGGTTTGTCATATTTCAGGAGTACATAAAATGTGATTTCGAATGGAGGTGTGTTGTAATTGGAGATTCCTATTTTGGACATAAAAAGGTGAGAAGCATAGGAGAATTGATGAGTGGTACTTCAAAGGTAAAATGGGATGTTCCCGATAAAGAGCTTCTGAATTTTATTCATGGAATTGTCCTGAGTAATAACCTTTGGTCGCAGGCAATCGACCTCTTTTATGACAGCAAAAGGGGATACCTGGTCAATGAATTGCAATGCTTCTGGGGCTCAAAAAATCCTCACCAGATGATAATGGACGGGAAACCAGGCCGGTTTGTATTTAAGGAAGGGATATGGTGCTTTGAAGAAGGATCATTCAATGAAAATAATTCTTACGATTTACGCATAAAACATTTACTCTCTCTGACAGAGGAAAAAAAATGAATAAATCGATAAGAGAATTATACGGCGCAATCCGGGAATTAGCGCCTCCACGCATCCGTGGTGAAATGAGTAAATGTGTTTTCGTAATATCTTCCAGGCCTTCTGTCAGAAGAGATAATGTTCCAATAAACCTTAAATTCCCAAACAAAGAGCGAGGTGGTTTAATCATATCAGCTGATTTTGAGATGGCATGGGCCTGGCGGTATACCAAAACAGGCTCTGATCATATTCGAAAAGGACAGCTTGAAAGAGAAAACTTGCCTAAAATAATTAGGGTATTAGAAAAATATAATATTCCCATCACATTTGCGACAGTGGGCCATCTGTTTCTGAAAGAATGTAAAAAGGAAGATCACGTTTGGATGCATCGCATTCCTCATTTTAATGATCATTGGCGTTTTATTCAGGGGGACTGGTACGATCATGACCCATATTCTAACTATGAGTCGGCACCTGAATGGTATGCACAGGACCTGATTAGGATGATAATGGATTCAAAAGTAAAACACGAGATTGCTTCCCATACCTTTTCCCACATCGATTTTTCTGACAGGAATTGCCCCTCTGAGGTTGCGGAGGATGAGCTTAAGGCATGTTCAGATGCGGCAATCCCCTTTGGAATAAAATTGGAATCCATGGTCTTCCCCGGGGGCTCCTTTGGGAACATTATGGCTTTAAAGAAATATGGCTATAAAATATATCGCAAGAAAGATGAATATGAAATAGCGTATCCTTATCGAGACGTCTATGGATTATTGGTGAGCCCTAGTTCCGGCAGCTTGGAATTTAATCTTGATTATGGTTGGTCTAATGTATACTATCTAAACAGATTAAAACGAATACTATATAAAGCCATCAAGACAAATACCATTGCCCATCTTTGGTTTCATCCTTCTCTAGCCCCCGTTTTCTTAGATAATATTTTTCCTGATTTTTTTTCTTATGCGAATAGTCTAAGGCAAAAAGGCGATCTGTGGATTGGAACTATGAAAGACTTAGCGAAACACATTAATACAAATAAGATATTATAAAACCATGTCTGGTATTGCAGGAATTATCTCTTTGAATAAAAACCATATTGCAACCGAAAGTGATTTTAGCCGGTTCTTTTCATGCATTATGACAAATAAATCTAAGGTTAAGGTTCAAGAAACGATTAATAATGCAGGACTAGTAGGACTTGGTGAGCTGGAGGGTTTGAAACCAAAATATTATTTTTCGGAGGCTAAGGATACTCAGGTTTTTATTTGGGGTGATTTTTTTCTGGCAAAATCACTCAATAGTAATTCGGGAATCTGCAAGGAGGAAAGAATGTTTAACCTTTGGGATGCTGGTGAAAAAGAGCTCATAAATAATATTACAGGTGATTTTGTGATGTTTATAGCTGATCATAAAACAAATCGCCTGGTACTGTTTAATAGTTGTTTTGGTATGATGCCGCTATATGTATTGATTAAAGACCAGGTATTGTATTTTTCTTCAAGGTTGCAATCATTTATTAATATTGGCACTCTTAATTGCAAAATCAATCATTCTGCATTATTGCAATACCTTATGTTTGGCTATTTTTTAGATTCTCAGTCTTTTCTTGAGAACATAGTTCTTCTGGAGGCCGCTACTATTATTAGTAATAAGAAAGGAGAATGGCAAACGGAAAAATACAACAATCATTTTTTCCTGTTTACTCAGCCGTCATATAATTTCAGGGATGGCAAGGACTTGGTAAATGAATCTTTTTCTAATGTGATAAAAGAATTAAGCAATCTTCAAACCTCGTTTGGCTGCTCAATTACAGGGGGATGGGATGGGAGGCTTTTACTCTCCTATCTCATGAAAAATGATGATAAGGATTACTTTCTTTACACTTATGGTAAGAGAACTCAAGCGGATTTATCTATTGCCACACGCTTGGCACAAAAATTCAGACTAAGGCATATCCCCATAGACCTTGATGTCGGTTATTTCGATAGTTATGAAGAAATGTCTTCTGAATCCATCCTGCTCTCGGATGGTCTAAGAGGTCCCAACAGAGGACATTATATTCTAATGGCCAGAGTCCTGTCTGAAGCAACTAATTTAGTGCTTTCTGGTAACTGTGGAAGTAATATTCTTAAGATAGTACAATCTTCAAGCGGGGTTTATAATTCTTATTTATTGGAACTATTCTGCACGAATCTGCCTATTGAAGAAAAGGCAAATTCATTATACAAAAACTTCTTTGAGAAAAATCCCTGGGTTAAAGAAATTGCAGGAGTTGATGAATTTGTAGCAGCTGTGAAAAATAGCGAAATAATCCAGGATTTTTCCCTTACTCAAGGGCAGAAATTCTATCATTACCTGTTGACAAATATTGAAAGGAAATACTTTGGTACAGAAGCAGCAACCTACTCCTCTTACATATATAACTATTCTCCATTCATAAATTCTGATTTTATAAAGGATCTGGTACAAACACCTTTCTTTGGAGGTCATTACCCGTTTTTGGAATCAAATCCGTTAGTCCGGCTGCAACTGTCAAAATTGTATGCCGAATTAATGCTTGCAAACCATGAAGGCCTGGCAAAATTCACTTCCGACAGAGGCTTTCCTGTAACATGGTTTTTAACCCCCCCTGGTTGGGTGACTGGTTATGCAAAGAAAAGGATGAGGTCTATCTTTGATAAAGCAAAAGATTCCGACCCTTTTAATCATAAAAAAGGAATTAAAACAAAGCTTTATGACTGGCATTATTCTGAGGATTTTTTTAAAAAACCAGATCGGGATGTATTGTCTGATGAAATGATCAGAGCAATGACCTTAAGTTACTGGATTAAAAATGCTTTGTGAATTCTGCAATGAGGATACTGTTTGTTTCAAGTGGAAATCGCTTAAATGATGTTTCCCCGATTATTAAGAATCAAGCTGATTCCCTGATAAGGTTTGGGATTGCAGTAGAGCATTTCCTGATTAGAGGGAAAGGTATTATTGGTTATATCAGTAATTATAAGAAGATTCGACAACACATGCAAAGGGTTGATTATGACATTATTCATGCCCATTATTTCTATTCAGCAATTCCGGCAAGTTTTGTTCTCAAAAAGCCGGTGGTTACTTCCTTAATGGGTAGTGAATTATCAAAAGGTATTTTGGTGTTGGCCAGCATTTTGTTTTTCCGGAAGTTTTTTTGGAAGAGTTGCATTGTCAAGTCGGTAGAGATGAAAGAAAAACTCCTGTTTAAAGATGCTATCGTTTTGCCCAATGGAGTAGACCTTGATTTTTTTTATCCTATGAATAAAATGTCTTGTCAAAAAAAACTTGCATGGGATCCCGGCCGAAAGCATATACTCTTTGCGTCATCACCTGAAAGGCCGGAAAAAAATCATCAATTAGCATCAGGAGCAATAAAAAATCTTGAAGCCACTAATATCTGCTTACATTGTTTAGAAAACATACCTTCGAACAGAACGAATATCTATTATAATGCTGCAGATGTTGTGATCCTGACAAGCTTACGCGAGGGATCTCCTAATGTAATTAAGGAAGCGATGGCATGCAGCCGGCCGATTGTTGCTACAAGTGTTGGTGATATCAAATGGCTTTTTGGCAACGAGCCAGGTCATTATATAACTGATTTCAATTCTTCAGACGCTGCAAAAAAAATTGGGGAAGCCCTCGGATTTTCCCTTGTTCCTGGTACTACAAATGGCAGGAATAGGCTTATTCAGCTTGGACTTGACTCCAAAAATGTTGCTATGAGAATCATTGAGGTGTACAAGAAGATTTTAAGAGAGGAATAAGAATTGATCACTCAGGTTTTTATACTAGGGAATCATATACAAGCTCTTGGTATTGCCAGACAAGTAAAGGATAATGGGCTTGAAGTTGTATTGTATACGAGTGATAGGTTTTCAATTACTCGTTTCTCCAATGTTTTGAAGATGGTCGTTTTTTTCAAAGAAAGATCGGACCTGTTTGAAAAGATACTTTTAGCTAAAAGAGCTGAGAGAAATATTTTATTGTTCCCTACAAATGATCTTATGCTTGACTTTTTGAGTACAAATTACAAATTACTGATTAATGATTTTTATCTGGGTATTCCGACCCCGGAAACCGTCAACATTTTTTACAATAAAAGAAACACATACCAATTTGCAGAGAAACACAGCATTCCGATTCCTATGAGTTGGTATCCCGAATCATTGGATGATCTGAGATCCCTTTCGAAGAGGCTTTCTTATCCGGTCATATTAAAACCTGCCATAATGCACTCGTTCCATAAAAAGTTTGGACGAAAAGCGTTTAAGTGTGACAGCCAGAGTGAACTGGAGGCTGTGGCTGAGAGGTTAGTCAAGACAATACCAATTGACCAGCTTATTGTTCAGGAATTTCTTTCCGGCGGAGCAAAGACCCTTTATTCTTACGGCGCTTTTGCTGCTGACGGACATGTCTATGCAGCCGTGATGGCCAATCGCATCCGTCAGAGACCAATGGATTTTGGCAACTCAACTACCTATGCAATTACATGTAATATCCCCCGGATCCAATATTTCGCCGAGAAAATATTATCCCTGACCAATTATTCCGGATTGGCTGAAGTAGAGTTTATGTACGATGAAAAGACGGATCAGTACAAATTTCTCGAAATTAACACCAGAGCCTGGAAATGGCATTCTATTTCTGAGGGCATTGGCTTTAGTTTTATCGGGAAGCTGATCAGATATTATAACAATAACGATTTTGCGGAAATAAAAAAATTCAATGAGAGGATTGCCTGGGTGGAGCGTTTAACGGATTTCGCCATAATAGTAAAGGAGATTTTAAAAGGTCGTATGTTGCTAAAAGAAGTAATAAATTCATATAGGGCTAAAAAAGTATTTGCTGTCTGGTCAAGACAAGATATAAAACCATTCTTAATGTATATACTTCTTGCTCCTTATCTGTTCTTTAAAAGATAGTAAACACTGACAAAATGAACATCTTGTTTTCCACGGGCCATCCGGCCCAAATTCACAATTTCAGATTAGTTAAGTCTGGCCTTGAGAAAAGGGGTCATACCATTTTTTGGATGGCAACAGAAAAAGATATAAGCAAATACCTGCTAAACCATTATCAAATTGAGTATACCTTACTAATAAAGCCAGGGGCTGGTTTGTATTCCAGGATGAAAGCAATGATTGTCAACACGATTCGCTGCATATATTTCATTCGCAACAATAAAATTGATATTATGGTCTCGAGGGTATCTCCATACCTTTCAGTTGCCGGGTTTTTATTAAGAAAGCCACATATTGCACTGGCGGACACAGAATCTTCAGGGATCTATAATAAATTGTTTTGTCAGTTTGTTTCAGCAATACTAACGCCTAAATCATTTAAAAAGATCTTGCGGTCGGATCAGATACGCTTTGATGGCAATATAGAGCTATTTTACCTTCATCCAAACAGATTTGTGCCAGATAAGAATATTTTAAAACTGCTTGGACTCGATAATGAGGAGCCCTATGTTGTAATGCGATTTGTAAGCTGGGCCGCTTATCATGACAAAGGGTTAACTGGTTTTACAGATGCAAATAAGATAAAAGCGGTTAAAGATTTTTTGAGATTTGCGAAAGTGTTTATTTCTTCAGAAAAGGGATTGCCTAAGGAACTGGAACCTTATTGTATTAAAGTCTCCCCTGAAAAGATTCATGACATTTTAGCCAATGCTTCTCTTTTCTTTGGTGAAAGTGCTACAATGGCCTCAGAAAGTGCCGTCTTGGGCATTCCGGCTATTTATTTAAATGAAAATTGGGTTGGGTATATTGTTGAAGAGGCTGAATATGAATTGCTATTCCCGTTCAGAGAAGGCATTGAGGATCAGGCAAGATCTATTCAGAAGGGAGTTGAGATCCTATCGAAGCCTGGTTTTAGAAAAAGATTAGTAATTAAGCATAAGAAGTATCTTGAGAATACAATTGATGTTACTGAATTTTTAATATGGTTTATAGAAAACTATCCTGATAGCTTTAAGATTATGAAGAATAATCCGGAGTATCAGGAGAGGTTTAAGTGAGCGATGAGAGGTGAGCGAAAAGTAGTGAGAAAGTAATTCGGCAAACATTGCAATAAACAAAATAAAGGTAAATTTGTTTATTATTATATCTGTATATGGATGGAATAGTTGTTAACAATAAATACTATGGTATGAAAAGGATCTATTTGCTTGCATTTGCTTGTTTGCTGGGATTAAGCCTTTCTGGTCAGAAGGGAAAAGGGGAGCTCATTTATGAACCTGTACTAAAAACAGACCGGATCATTGAATATGCATGGGACACTGAAAAGTCCGAATGGGCACTGAAAAACAGCATAAAGTATAGTTATACTTATGAAAATGGGGAAACAAGGACAGTGACAACATCGGACTATTTTACAGGTATTCCGGTCAGCCAGATAATTTATTCTTATACGGTTGATAAGGTCTTACAGGAAACTCTTTTCCAGAATTGGGTTTCCGGAGAATGGGAAAGTACAAGAAGAGAGTTTTGGTTCACCAATGATGAAGGATTGACAGTTGAAATGATAATTCAGTTGTTAGAAAATGGCAGTTGGGTGAACAGGAAACGATATGCAGATTACCAATATGATAATCGCAGATTAATACAATACACTCAGCAAAACTGGTCGAGGGGAGAATGGGTCAATTCTTACTATGATGCATATTATTATGATGAAATAGGGCGTCTTGTATCCAGACAAACAACCGGGATTAATGATATTCCGAAAACCAGATGGCTGTATTTTACCGGGGAGAATAATCAAAGACAAAGCAGCACTATTTATGGATGGACAAATGGTGTATGGGTTGAGGTTAGCAGAAGACTTTTTGAGTATAATCAATGCGGGAAAAAAACAGCTGATGTTTTTCAGCTCTACAAGGATGGTAACTGGATTAACTCAACGAGGCAGGAGTATATCTATTCTTTAAGTGCTGAAAACCTGAAACCCGGGATGAAAGTTCCGGTATGTCATAATGGTAATACTATTTACATTTCAGTAAATGCCCTTAAAGCACACCTGGCCCATGGAGACTGTATAGGCGAGTGCACCGTAGAAAAAGAGCCGGGAAAACATGGCTTTGAAGATAAAGGAAAACAGGAGAAACCTCCTTTTACAATATATCCGAATCCGGCAAGAGAGAAGATTACAATTAAATTCGATACTGATGAGTCTGAAGATTTGAAGAGAGTGGAGCTGACGGATTTTTACGGTAAACTTTTAAAATCATTTAATATTAAAGGAAACTCAGATCTGACTATTTATAGGGAGAAGCTTCTTGGTGGGAAATACTATGTCAGGCTGATCGGTAAAGAGGTTTATAGTGCGGTGGTGATTTTTGAGTAGGTGAGGAGTAAGAAGGCTGAAGGCAGCAGACTGAAGGCGGAAGGAAGAGGGATTAGTAGGAAGTAAGAAGTAGGTAGTAAGCAGATTGGAATAAGGTTATTAAAGATTGTGGATTTTAGCTTAAAGAGATATGTTGAGTTATTGAATGCCCTGCAGAGTCAGGGTTTTTCTTTTTTGCCATTTTTTAAGCATGGTAATCTCGAAGCAATAAAAACAATATTACTCCGACAGGATGTAGATCTTTTACCGAAGAACTCCCTTGAATTTGCCAGGATACAGGCAGTGCTTGGGATCAGAAGTACTTTTTATTTCAGGGCGGTGCAGGAATCGTTTGACGAAGGGATTATGAGGGAGATTGCGGGGTTGGGGCATGAGGTGGGGTATCATTATGAGGATGTCAGCCTGGAGGCTGAAAGGCTGAAGGCAGTAGGCGGTAGGCAGAAGGATATTAGTAAGAAGTATGAAGTAGGTAGTAAGGAGTATGAAGAATTTGAAAAGCAGTTAGTGAATATTGCAATTGAAAGTTTTTCAGAGAATCTTGAACGATTAAGGAAGTTAGCGCCGGTTAAGACAATTTGCATGCATGGTAGTCCTATGAGCAGGTGGGACAGCAGGTTGTTGTGGAAGTATTATGACTATCATGATTTCGGGATCATCGGGGAACCGTATTTTGACATTGATTTTAATCAGGTACTTTATCTTACTGATACAGGCAGGAGGTGGGATGGTGGAGATGTTTCAGTAAGAGATAAGGCGTCAGGCGATAATACTTATAAAGACTGGAAAGTCAGACCTATTAAGTATAGGGACAATTTTAAAGAACCAGCAACCAGCAACCAGCAACCAGCAACATTTCCCAGCTTCCACTCAACCTCCGATATTATCAAAGCTGCCGAAGTAGGGGAATTGCCCGATAAGATTATGATGACTTTTCATCCGCAGCGGTGGACAGATAAGCGGATGCCGTGGGTCAAGGAGCTGGTTTGGCAGAATGTGAAGAATGTGGGAAAGTATTTTTTAGTGAGAAGGATGCGGTAGGTAGTAAGTAGTAAGAAGTAAGTAGTAGGCAGTAAGTAGTAAGAAGTAAAAAGTAGAAGAAGATATATATGGCAGAATATAAAGGGTTTAGGGATTTGATTGTTTATCAGAAATCATATAAGCTTGCGATGGAAATATATGAGTTAACGAAATCATTTCCCAAGGAAGAGAAGTATTCACTTATTGACCAGATTAGGAGATCATCCAGGGCTGTCCCGGCTAATATTTCAGCAGCCTGGGTTCGGCGTAAATATCCAAAATTCTTTATTAGTAAGCTGCTTGACTCTCTTGAAGAAGAATCTGAAACCGAGGTATGGCTTGACATGTCATATGATTGTAAATATATTGATGATCAGTTACATAAATCCTTAATGGGTCGCTATAACGAAATAGCCAGAATGTTAAGTTCCATGATCAATTTTCCCGATAAATTCTGTAACTAACTCAACATACTGCTTTCTACTTACTACCTAATACATACTACATACTTTAAGACGTAAGAAACAGAATAGTATTTTTTGATAAAATTCTGCCAAAAATCCTAAAAAAGGTTGCCCAAAAACAATGCAACCTTTTTTCGTACCTTGTAGTCTACATTTTAGCCTGTCCGGCTACTTTTTTTATTGCAACTAAAACAACCTGACATGAAAACGTCACTTGTCTCGGAAATTCAAATGTTACTGGCTATGAAAACCCGCAGGATTTTGCTGCCATTTTTCATATCTTTTTTTACCATAGGAACCTCAGTTGCCCAACCTGTATGGAACTCGGGACCAACCTATAGTGATGAACCCCGGAGTGTGGGCGTAGCATTTAATATTGATCGTCCCAGTAAAGTATATTATTTTGTTATACCCGGAGATTATGTAATAGTTCCAGCTACCTCTGTAAGAACCTATTCAGGAGAACCATTACCCTATGGTTCTGTTGTAGCAAACGGGCAATTTAACTATACGAGTGGAGATTTTTTTAAAAGGATCTATTCAGAATTAACAGAACTTACAGTTGGAGCTAAATACACGATACAGTTAGTAGCAGAAGATCAGGCTGTCCCCAATTCATTTACAGCTGTCTCGAAATTTGTGTTCTATCCAACCGCCTGCCCCTCAATTACAGTTTTTACCGGATTCGTTAATAATGATCCCTGTGTAAACAAGTTGATCCCCAAGGAGTACAGGTTTCTAGGATCAATAAATGTTCTGGATGGAGCAACCTGGGATATCACCTGGGGTGATGGTGTTGGCACTTATCATTATGAGTCTGTTGGTGATGATGACAACCCTCCTAATCAGTTTTACACATATACTGATCATGATTCCTGCTATTATCCGGTAAGATTAGTAGTTGCAAATCCGGATGGCTGCAGTGATGAAGGTACTGCTGATGAAAACCGTGCAGCACTTGTCGCCGGCCGCGACTGGGATGACGACGGAAACGGCTACCAGTTACTTGTTAATGATGCTGATGACAGCCCGGATACCATAAAGGTATGCGAGGGAACAGAAGCTTTTATTACCCTCAGGGATGACGGCGAATGGGATTGTGACTATGACTTCAAAACATACCCTCCGGGAGAAGTCAATACAAGCATAAGGAGGGTACAGTTTGTGTACGGTGCAAATTATAACGATACGACTGATGTTGAAAACACTATCACCGGAAATGTTATTATAACAGGAACTTATCCGGGAATTGCAAATTCAGCACACGGACATGCATCGGGGATTTATACTCTTAACCCCATCCCTGTTGAAAATCCTCATCAGACCAGCGATCTGATTAAAATTCCTGCCACTGCAGTCTATCAGCAATATATGCATGTCTATTTCAAAAACTGGAACAAATGTAATCCTTACAGCGTTGCTAATGAATGGAATGGGACTGCGGTCTGGGACTCAATTGTAATATATATAATTGATGCCCCTGATGCTCCTGATGTTATATCACCTCAGGTTTATTGTTATAATACTTTTCCTGCAACAGTGTCGGCAACTCCAAATTTACCCACAAATACTATAAAATGGTATGCTGATGCTGCAAAAACACCACCGGCATTATATACAGGGACTACATATACACATGGAGAATCAACACCTGATATATATAATTTTT
>Ga0105099_10000434_pt1 | contig 28748 bp, 17 predicted proteins | sample PPLLak3cmMay2015_2_FD_79138 | JGI IMG/M metagenome (GOLD analysis project Ga0105099, IMG submission 79138) | Freshwater sediment microbial communities from Prairie Pothole Lake near Jamestown, North Dakota, USA - PPLs Lake P8 Core (1) Depth... | ecosystem: Environmental > Aquatic > Freshwater >... | reverse complement strand
ACGGAGAACCACAACTTGTCCCGATTTATCGGGAGAGGCAATTATAAAAAAACGACTGAGTATCAAAATGCAAAAGAATCACTAACACGAAAAACATAAATATTTTCTCTGTGAAACTCTGTGTCCTCCCTGCCTACCGGCAGGCAGGCGTTTCTCCGTGGTGAATAGTTACGCACTTTAAAATATGATAAGTTTTTGTCTTAAATGAGTATAAATCAAAACCGGTTATTTGCTGCATGTTAGAATCCAACCTCTAACTACAAGCAAATAACCGGTTTATTATTGCGTTAGCTTATGGTCTTTCGAATTGATATACATCACGACTATCAAAGGAACGCTCAGAAATTTTCACAGTAGTTGTATCGCAAAAGCAGAAGCAACGGCAAATTGGTTGTCCACCTTTAATTTGGTTGGCTTCTTTGTTTTCGAGTTCATTCGAGCTCAGCGTGTCAAGTTTCAATTTTTTCGATGTTTTCATTGCATTAATTGGTTTAAGTGAAATTGTTTGTAAAGGCTATCTTTCAATAAATCAGCTGTTAAAATCGGGTAATAAACTATATAATACTCAGTTGAATAGAAGTATTATATTTATTAACCGATTAGCCATTATGATCTCGGTTGATTACTATGGAACAAAATCGAGTCGTACAAAATTACGCTCATCCATGCGCAAGAAAAATCTTTCTTCAGCTCCATTGCAATAGCAGTAGCATGTGCAAATTGGCCGTCCACCTTTAATTTGGTTAGCTTCCTTGCTTGCAAGTTCATTTGAACTCAGCGTGTTAAGCTTTAATTTTTTCTCTGTTTTCATAACAATAATAGGTTTTAAGTTAATATTTTTTTAAAGGCTATTTATCATCAACATACACTAAATTTTGTTTCCTAATGCAAGCAAATAACCTGCTTGTAAGGTCATTTACGTATGTTGTATTTCAATATAGATTAAAATACTTTTTTAGCACATGTAAATAACCTCCCTTCTGCCGAGGAGCAATAGCAGAAGAACTCAGACGTGGTATTTTCTTTCCATTTAATCAAGAAATTCTAATGGATGCTTCACATAAATAAAAAAACCAGATAATGCTCATTGTGATTCATATAACCTTAAACTCATAAACACTACCTGGCTAATTATTTCAACCATGAACCTAGAATTAGGCTATTCTATCCCCAAGTTTCCAAATCCACATCGCTTACACGTTCAGCAGTATTATATCTTTCCGTAATTTTTGAACACCAGCATCTACATCCGCAGGGCATTGATCCTCCTCTGATTTGATTAACCTCCCTGCTTTTGAGTTCTCTGCTGCTCAGCTGGTCAAGTTTTAATTTTTTCTCTTTTTTCATAACATTATCGGTTTTAGTTAATAATTGTTTAAAAGGCTATTTATCATTTAATCAAAACGATTTACATCATTTATAATGTCTAGGCATTTTAATCTAACCCAGAAAAGCCAGAATTCCAAGAATTAACACTTAATGATACATGATAATGGTTTTAAATTGCTGATTTATATTTGTTTATTAAGTAGTGCTCATAAATATTTTGATTGAAAGACAGGGAGTTAACGCTCTTAATAATTTATAACTGTAGCGGAATATTACAGTCTTAGCAACGAACTAATCTGATCAAGGAAGAGCCATGTTTCTACTTATTTTGAAATATAAAAAAGTACGATAATATTTTTGCTTATTCAAATATAAGCAATATTAACATTAATGTAACAAACAAATACATAAATAAATTTTAAATTATCCATATAGGTTATTTCTATATTTGAGATGCTGAGTATATTGAATTAGGGGTAAAACTACTATTAAAGAAGGTATAAGGTAGGGTTTTAGATGTGGTTAAAATCTGGTTTTAATAGGTTAGCTATTGAAGACAACCAAGTTTTTTTATCAGCTCTTTTTTATATTTCGGGCTTATTGGGAGAAATGATTTACCAATCGGAATATTCATGTCCTCAAGATCAAGTTCCTTAATTTTAATAAGGTTTACAACATGATTTCTATTAATTCGCTGAAAATTGTTTAATGGTAAAAAGTTTAGCAGATCGATTAGTGAAATTCGAACTAAATACTTCTCGCTTTCTGCAAAAAGTGTACAATACTTTGATTCAACCTCGATATAGTTAATATCATTAATCCCTAACCGAACCATTTTTTTCCCCTTTTTAACAAAAATAGACTCCCGATGAATTATCCCATTATCAAGGCTATTATTGCTAAAGCCATATTTAGCACCTGCGAATTGCTGAAGTGCTAGTTCTATAGTATGTTGCAATGAATTAGGGTCAACTGGTTTAATGAGATACGCATGGGGATTTGTAGCCTTTGCACGCTGAAAAATCTGACAATCCTGTATTGAAGTAAGGTAGATTATTGGTTTTTCATACTTTTGATCAGAAGTAATACGACTTCCCAATTCAATCCCATCCCTATCGCCTTTTAGGTTTATATCAATTAATACAATATCAGGATTTGTTGAGTAGAATAAACCAAGTGCATCCCTTACATTATCGACTACAGGTAGAACCTTAAAACCCAAATCCGCTAAGCTGTTTTCGAGCCTTAGGGCTTCAATAATATCATCCTCTACAATTAAAATGGAAATACTATTCATAATAAAATTAGTACTTAAAGTGAACTAATAGAGTGCCTAAAGTTGAAATTTAAAGAATAAATCGTAAGAAAAACCAGTAGGTTTATTCCAGAATAGGTAAAGAAAAGCAAACTTCAGTGTTTTTACCAATTTCACTTTTCATACTTATTTCTCCATTATTAAGGGTGATGAAATCTCTGCAAAGTGTTAAACCCAATCCTGTTCCTTTTTCACCATCGGTACCTGCTGAAATTTTTGTTCCGTTGATTTCAAAAATAGTAGCTAACTTTTCAGGTGCGATCCCAATACCCGAGTCTTTTACGCTTACATACACGCATTTCTCATCAGGAAATGCAGAGATAGTGATAAACCCATTACTAGGTGTAAATTTAATGGAGTTGCTTATCAGATTTCTAATTACTGTACGTAGCATATTTTGATCAGCATATACTTTTATTTCATCATCAATATCAATGTTTAGTGTTATCTTCTTAGCGTTCAAGGCCAGTTTTTGAATATCAACCGAGTAGAGTACTACATTCTTAAGGTAAATAACTTCAGCGTTTACGTGAAGTCCATTTATTTGACTTAGCGACCAGTTTAATAAATTATCGAGCAATGAATTAAGTCTGTTTACTGTTTGATCGATGTGTAATGCTATTGCATCAAGTTTCTCTGTTTTTCCCGCCGAAATAAGCTGCCTGATAATACCCGATAGGCCCTCCATTGAACTCATAGGGCTGCGCAGGTCGTGAGCAATAATGGAAAAAAGCCTATCCTTTGTAGAGTTAACCCTATTCAACTCTTGGTTATTATTGCTAAGGTCTAATTTCTGTTGCTCAATCAGAGCGTTTTTATTATGTAAGAGAATATTTATTCTTCTCTTCTCTCTATATGCTCTTAGGATTAAAATAGATAGTAAAATAAATATAACTACACCTCCAGCGAATGAATTTCTTTCTAATTTTCTATGTCGAATCTCTATCTCTTTGAGCTGATTCTCGCTTTCAAGAATTTTAATCTGCTGTTCCTTTTTCTCAGCTTCATACTTTGCTTTAATTTTTGTCAATTGTTCAGATTTCTGTATTGTGAACAAGCTGTCATTTAGTTTGATAAATCTATTCTGAAAGGTATAAGCAATTTCAAATTTCTTCTGTTTTGAGTAAAGGAATGATAAACTCTTATAGCTGGCCATTTGGATATTTTGCAGATTTGTTTCCTTTGCATACTCTAAGGCCAATTTTGCGTATTCCTCACCTTTTTTAAAATTGGAGTTTTTTAGATAGAATACGCTCATATTATTGTAGATAGTGGTTAACCCTTTTTTATCGTTTAAGGCTTTTTTAAGTTTAACACCTTTTAGGTAAAATACTTCTGATTTTTGAATTTCTGATTTAAAGCTATAAACGTTTGCTATTGAAATCATAATATCGGAGAGTAGGTTTGTGTCTTTAATTTCAGTAGCATATTTTTCACCCTGAAAAAGGTGCTCTAAAGATTTGTCGTGTTCACCTATCATTGCTAGGTTTCCTGCTATATTGATTAGCGTTTTTGTAATATTCAAGCTGTTTTTTAAATCTCTCCATACACTTAATGATTTTTCAAGGTAGATTATCGCCTCGCGAAAATTTTGTTGGCTTTTTAAGATAAACGCAATGTTTCTGTTTGACTCGGCTATATTCTCTTTTAAGCTATGCTTTTCTGCAACTTGGAGTGCTTCAACGTGGAATTTAAGAGCATTTACATAATCCTCTTTTGAGTAGTAAACTTGTCCAATATCATTTTTAAACCCCCAAAGTAATGATGAGTCTTTAATACTCGCTGAAAGTATTACGGCATTTTCATAAATACGAATAGCATCATTATATTGGTAGAGTCCTTTTTTTGCTTTACCCTCAACCCTAAGACATCTTAATAGCAGTAATGTATCATTCAGCTGATTGCTTAGTTTTGTAGCTTCATTTGCAAATATAAAGCTGCTATCGGTGCATGTTTTTAGGTTTTGCTCTGCTTTACTCAAAAGAATTTCAATGTTTTTCCTTAAATCATCGTGTTGACCAAATTGTTCTTCCTTTTGAGGGTAGTTTTCAGAAAATAAAAGTGCAAGTAGGAAAGTAAACTTTAGTAATAACATTTTGCGAATAGATTATCTATAGTATAGGCCAAATAAAAGCAAGATTTTAAGATTCCTTGAAGGTGATTATGTTAGTCAATTGGGGTAATGGTTTAAATTTATTGGTTATCCCTGACAGGGTTCTGGGTGCTGACAGGGATAAAAATAAGGTCAACAGGTTTGAGCTAAAGCTAAAATGTTTTACTACCCTTTTGAGCTAACGTGTAAAAATTAAGTAACATCGGGGAAATATACGATTCCTTCATCTGTACTTACTTCATTTAATGGGTTTGCTAATTTTACACCATCTGTTATGTGCCTTTTTCCCCTGAAAATTAAGGCTTTCATGTCAGGATGAACTTTCTCTGTAGTAAATTGAATAAATAGCTCAAAGTCATTAAAATAGGTTGTTTCTACGTCATCGGTCGAAAACCAAAACTCAAGCTCTGGCGTTTTCTTGCCTTTAATATCTTTAGGATAATTAGTCAATATAATGCTGTCGTAATCAATTACATCGTAATTCAATTTATTTGGTGTAGGAGGATCGTTTTCAACAAAGAAGAATCTGTTACGATTATCCCTAACTACCAAATGAACAGTTACCAATGTTAAACCATTCGTAAGTTTATTAGCCTGAATCCGACTAAATAAGCAAGCTGTTTCGTTGTCTATTATTGCCATATTCGTTATTATTTAGTTAAATTAAACATGAAATACGATATAGTACCAATATTAGTGAAAATATATAACATTAACACTATAATACGGCTTAAAAATTTTCAGTATAATTATTCGGTGATTTATGAATATTATTTATTCAGTTAACTGCGCTATTGGTTCATAAAACCAATTCCCTCTCAATTTTGATTTTAAAGAAGATCGTTGAATAATGGTTTCATGCCATTTATTTGCCGTTTTATACCATAAAACATTATTTAATGGACATTTTATGAAAGTTGATTGCATATAGTGCTAGTATTGTTATTGAAAATCATCATGATCGAATACCTAAACGATTTAACATATTTTGGATGTAGAATAATCATAGATGCTGTTTTTTAGCCAAAAAAGTTAAACGATACCCCATGCCTGAAAACAAAAAAAAGCGTTCATAATCAGTATGATATAAATAAAACAATATAAAAAACCTGTCCTGCACAGGTTAATTTGCGAGGGCGGAAACCGAAAAGCCTTATGAGTAGGAAACTAAATATGAAAAATCTATGGCAACCACAGGAAAAGTGCAAGAACAAGTTTTATTAGGTGCATGGTCGGTATTCACATGTAAAATTGATGAGCAAGCAAAACATGCATTCGAAGAGGCATTACATGATCTGGTAGGAGTTCATTATAGTCCAGTAGTTGTATCTCAGCAAGTTGTGGCGGGAATGAACTACAGATTCTTTTGTAACTCGAAGGTTGTGTATCCACATTCTTTAAATGGAGCTGCAATTGTATCAATATATAAGCCTTTACAGGGAAAGGCTCATATTACATCAATAACGCCAATCCATTTATAGACTCAGTAAAATTATGTTAGGTTGACATATTAACTCAACCTAACATATTCTTTCAGACTTAAGGCTGAGAAGATGTAATTGGCAATGGTAAAGCCAAAATTTCTATAGCAAGCCTAAAATATTTTAAAGAGATAAAAAGTGGAGACCAGAACCCACTTAAAAAAATGGGGCGGAAACCGAAAAGCCTAATGAGTAGGAATCAAAGAATTTAAAAGGATAAATGTTATGAAATTAGAAAGTACTAAATGGAATGTCTATTCTATGAACAATGAAGGAGTAATAGATAGTGGTAGTGATACTTGGAACTTTGACAAAGTTTTATTCTCAGCAAATAGCTGGATTGGTGGCTACTCTCCAATTGAAGGAAACGTCATGGCTTTTGATGCTCAAATTCAACCTAAGACAGGAGGTGCCATAGATAGTTTTAAAATAACTCTAATTACATCAACAAGGTTCATTGCCACCAAGGGTGATCAGATTTATAGGTTTGGCAAGAAATTGTAGAAGACTTTATGTTATCACATTATAAAGTGATAATTCATGTTCGGCTGATAGAATAATTCAGCCGAACATGTTTCGGTCTGAAAAGATTTTATCAAATAGGACAAAGCAAAAAACAGAACTCAGAAAAAAGTGGAGCAGAAACCACTATAAAAACGAGGCGTACTCCGAAAAGCCCTATGAGTAGGAAATCAAAAAACAAACAAAATGGCTATACTTAGTTTTAATGGACGTGTAAATATTGCAGTTCGTATCGTAACTGAAAAATTTCCTAAAGCTAAACTTTATGAAGCAGACGGTAAAGTATCCGGAGCACCTACTACCGATCCAACAAAAGTGGATCAATTAAAGGTTGTATTCAGTAATGTAGGAAATACAACAGTGGAAATAAGTTCAACAGGTTGGGGTTCCTTTGGAGAGCCTGTTCTTATCCATGAACCATTTTTGGAGGATGTAGTAATAAATTGGCCTGTGAAAATGGATTTAGATGAAGCCAATAAACTCAAGGAGGCTGCAGGTTATAAATCGCCATATGGAGCTGTAGTCCTGAGAAATCCTTTGGGTCCAAAAATTGGAAATCCTTATTTTATTTTTGGAAACAATCCAGCAGAGCCTTACATATTCGTTGATACAGTAACAGGTAAAGTACATGCTGGTAGTTGATAAATTGCACTAAAAATACAAGGGTTGAATAATGGCATGTATGAACAAGGCTTTTCTATTATTTAAAGACAAGCCTTTTCAGCATCAGAATAACTATGAATATTGTAGCAATTGTAATTTAAAGATTAAAAACGTGGAGTTCAGATCCCACCTAAAAAAACGAGGCATATTCCGAAAAGCCAGATGAGTAGGAACGAAAAGTAGTAGCGTTATGAAACACATTACATTAGATGATTTTGTTAAATTGGTCAATTCCAACAAAGAGGTTAAAAATAGCTTTCTAGAAAATCCTATACTAGCGATGAAGAATAACGGTGTGGATTTTGATGAAAGGCGTTTAGCTGAGAATATTTCTCCATCGGATTCTTTGGCAAAAAATGCTCCGCCAGCCCCAGCTGTTGAGGTGTTCTGGTGGGGTTATCGTGTTCGAATTTCCTCAGAATTTTTAAAATGGATATCAGCTGGAGGTATCTCCGTTGGGGCGATAATTCTGGCTCTTGCACCTGTCCTGCTTGCGCTAGGACCGCTTGGAATTGTTGCTGGTACAGTGGTTGCCGCATTAGCAGTGTATCTGCTTACTCAATATACTGTGCTAATAATCAAGGCTGAACAGTGTAGGGGGACGGTTTGCCTCGATGCTTTATGGATTACACCTTTCACTTGGGTGGCGAATTGTGGCTAACCCATCTACAGATAAGTGTTTGGCTAAACAAGAATGTTCGGCGACGGTCTTTCTGCCGAAAGGTAGATGAGCCGTCGTCGTACTGTTTACTGCAGGTATCACCTGAGAGCATAGCCTAATAAGGCAAAAAAGATTAAGGCATTAGCCAGATAGCATGGTGGATAGTTGCAAAATAACCACCATGCTAAACCCAGGTTCACTGGCCTAGACTATTCTTGAACTTTAAGATATAATAACGAATTATTTTATGCCATATATTTACACTTTATACCAAAAAAAACACTATTTAATAGACATATTTTAGTATGTGATAAAAAAATGCACTATATTGTTACAGTAAAATATATTATAAAAATGCTTAAGAAGATAAATAAACGGGGAACAAATAGGTAGAATATCATAACTAATGTTTTAGACTTAAGTGGTTTATTACTAACACTTCCCTGTTTAGCAACTCTGGAAGGTCTATCAAGTTGGTTAACCTTAGCCCGAGTAGAGTCCGAAGTCTTTGCTGGGATTAAATTTTTCTTAAGCCAACGGCTTTGATATCAGAACGATGATTTGCTTATAATTGATTTATCATATTGCTATGGAAGAACAACAATCAACCAATAAGAGTTCAATAAAAAGTCCAAGTGTATCTCTTCCAAAAGGGGGAGGAGCAATAAAGAGCTTAGGCGAAACATTTCAGCCAAATGCTTTCTCTGGAACAGGTAGTTATTCTATAGCAATTCCTGTTACACCTGCACGTGGTATTGAGCCACATTTATCTATAGACTATAATTCAGGTTCGGGTAATAGTGAATTCGGGATTGGTTTTTCTCTGTCGTTGCCCAAAATATCTATACGTACAGAAAAGGGCATCCCAAGATACGATGGGAATGATATATACACAGCTGGTTCGGGTGAACTGGTTCCAAAAATGAAAGGGATCTATAAAGATAAAGAGGGTTGGGATGTTTATGAGTATTTGCCGAGAATTGAAGCCGCTTTTTCTATCATCGAGCGGCACGTAAAAGAGGATAAAAGCGAGTCGTACTGGAAAATAGTAAGTAGTAATAATGAGACCTCTTATTTTGGTTTAACGAATGAGTCAAGGGTATATAACCCTGATGATACCTCACAAATTTTCGAGTGGCTGATTGATAATTCTATTGATGCTAAAGGTAATAGGATTATATATGTTTACAAGGCTGAGGACAACGTTGGTACGCAGGATAAGATATGGGAGCAAGGCCGGTCGTTTAATAATAAATACATTCAAAACATAAAATACGGTAATTATATCGATGCAAATAATCAAGAGCGGTTTGCATTTGAAGTGGTTTTTGATTATGGTGAATACGATATTTTGGGACTCAATAAAGGGGGCAAAAACCCATACGTTCAGGTAGGGGATTGGATTTACCGACACGATGCCTTTTCATCCTACACAAGTGGTTTTGAAATACGTACATGCCGTTTGTGCCACAATATTTTACTATTTCATTGCTTCGAGAAGGAACTTGGCGACCCATGTTTGGTAAAGAGTGTAGGTCTAAAATATGAACAATCCCTTAACTATGGTAAGATAGAAATATCAGGGCCTTCAGCAATTCAGAGTGTTATACTGACCGGCTATAGGAGAGAAGGGGAAAAGGCAATTGATCCTTACGAACTTCAGCGAATGCCAGCTGTTAAGTTTGTTTTTTCTAAATTTAATCCTCCCCAAACGCCTGAGTTTAAGGAGTTGTTAGTAAATAAAAATTCAATTCCTGGGTATTTGAATAAAGATGGATTTCAGCCTGTTGATTTGAATAATGAAGGGATTTCGGGTTTGTTATACCATGCAGGCAATTCTATCCTTTATTGCGAACCTGAAGGGGATGGAAAATATGCAACACCTACTGCTCCTGAAAAATTTCCGATCGATAGAAATTTTAGGGATGGGAATATATCGCTGGTTGATCTTGAAAGTAGGGGAGAGTTGGAATTGGTTGTAAAAGATTCTGAAAGAGCGGGATTTTATCAAAAAGATCCCGATAGTTTATGGAGTAATTATCAACCATTTGAATCTTATCCCACCGATTATTCAAATCCTGACTTAGAAATGGTGGGGTTGAGCAATAATGGGAAGACAGATCTCCTGTTATCTGAAGAAGACAACATACTTGTTTATCCTTCTATTGGTAAAAAAGGCTATTCCGCAGCAGAGCGAAATATAAAACCATCGGGTTTCCCCACTATTAAAAAAGATTATAAGAAGGAGCAGGTTGGTTTTGCAAATCTTTTTGGGGATGGGCTATCACACAGATTGAAAATATCAAATGGGTGTGTTGAATGTTGGCCTGACCTTGGGTATGGACGGTTTGGTGGTAAAATTACTTTGGGAAATGCCCCGCAATTTGGACAGGATTTTGATGTATCCAGGCTTTTTCTAGCCGATATTGATGGTTCAGGAACGATAGATCTTATTTATGCATATTCTGATAGGATAGAGTTATTCATAAATAGTAGCGGAAACTTTTTTTCGAATGCAATCACGGTTTTTCTTCCAGAGCAATATACCTCTATTGATCAGATAGACTTTTCGGATGTTCTTGGTAATGGAACAACGTGTCTCGTCTTTACAAAAGTAGCACCAGCTGTTAAGCACTACTACTATGATTTTGTGGGTGAAATAATTATTGATGGCCTCAAACTTAAAAGTATGAAGCCATACCTACTGAACGATATAGATAATAATCTAGGATCTGTATCTCAAATACAGTATTGCAGTTCTACCAAATTCTATTTAGAGGATAAAAAAGCAGGTGCTCCTTGGGTTACAAAACTTCCTTTTCCGGTTCAACTGGTTGAGAAAACAATTGTTTTCGATAAAATTACAGGAAGCCGATATACGCATAGTTTTAAATACCACGATGGTTATTATGATTCTGTTGAACGAGAATTTCGAGGTTTTGGTTTTGTAGAGGCTTGGGATACAGAAGAGTACGAGGACTTCGTGAAAAACATTAATAATCAGGAGGTTAATGTACGTGGATTAGAAAAAGAAAATTATGTTCCTCCTGTTTATACCAAAACATGGTACCATACAGGGGTTTGCATTGATAGCTCTAAAATTTCAACTCAATATAAGGAGCAATATTTCAATGGGGATAAGAATGCTTACGATTTTCCAGATTCAGTTTTTGCAAGTGAAATTTATTGTGAAGATGCAGAAACAATAAGGCAGGCTTACGTAGCAATGAGTGGTCAAGTAATAAGAAAAGAGGTTTACAGTGATGATAAAGACACGCACCCAGAAATATACAAGAATCCATATACCGTTGAGGAATCCAATGTAGAGGTTAAACTATTCCAGAAGAGAGAAAAAGGGGGTTATGCCGTTTTTATGGTAAATGCACGGGAAAGTATTTCCTATCAATACGAGCGAAATCCCGATGATCCTAGAATTCAACAAGGGTTTTCACTTGTTGCGGATGGATTTGGAAATATCTTACAATCATGTAGCGTTTTTCTTCCTAGGCGTTCAGGCGTTGATAATGATGCAATTATTTACCCAGAGCAACAACAGCTAAAAGCCACTGTTTCGTTGAATGTCTATGTTCGTCCGTTGCCTGAATATCTATATTGTCATACTGCATGTGAAAAGCAGGAACTCGAACTTTTCAATCTCGACCTAAAAAATAGCGCATATTTTAATTTCGATGAAATAAAATCACAAGCCAGTTCTGCTCTTCAAAATATTGTACCATACGAAGGAGTGTTAACTCTTGGCGTTTTGCAGGCTCGCCAATTTACCTGGAATAGATCTTATTTCTGGAATGAACCGCAAACAGATTTTCTACCTCATTGCGAAATATCGATAAGAGCTTTGATGCACCATAATGAGAATGCTGTATTTACTAAGGATTTTGTAGTTCAGGTTTTTGATGGCAGGCTAACGGATGAAACATTACAATCAAAAGGTGGATATTTCTTTGACCAGAATTCAAAATATTGGTGGAACAAAGGGTTGGTTCAGCATTATTTCCTCCCTATTACCCCAACTTGTTTTTACATGCCTTGTAAAACCGAAAATACATTTGTAGATAAATCATCATCCCTTTTTTCTCAAACCATTATAGAATACGACAGGTGCTATTTTTCTCCTATTCAAATAGCTCAATATATCGATGATAACAAACAAAACATTGTTAAAGCGGAGATAGATTACATTACCTATCAGCCTAAGCAAATAGTTGACATAAATAGTAATACGGCTCAGGCTCTTTTCGATCCGCTTGGTCAGGTTGTTGTAACCTCGTTGTTCGGAACTGAAAATGGTGTAAATACAGGAGGAATGACTCTTTATTCCAATGGACAAATTGCCGCGGAGTATAAGACGCCTGAGAATGGGTCATTTGATGACGTGATTAATAATCCTGATAAATACCTTCAAGGTGCTTCAACCTATTTTTATTACAATTTAAATGCTTGGATAGAAAAGCAACAACCTACCTGTTCCATAAATCTTATTCGAAACAACTACTGGCATTCTTCCGATAAAGATAAATTACCTTATTGCCAGATGTTGATTAGCTATAGCGATGGCATCGGACGTGAACTTGAAAAAAAGATAAAAACAGATTCCGGTATTGCATTTATACGGGAGGTAAATGGTGAACTGATTCTTGGTAAAGATAGTAATCCTGCACAGGATGAAACAGATAACAGGTGGCAGGTTAGTGGTAGAACAGTTTATAATAATAAAGGGAAACCTTTTGAGCAATACTTACCGTATTTCATTAATACACCTGAATATGAAGATCAAAAGGATATCCCATGTCCACCCCCAACGGTAACCCATTACGATCCCCTTGAACGAGAAATAAGAATTGATTCTCCAAAAGGTTTTTTTTCCAAAATAGAGTTCACACCATGGCGAGAGGTTCATTTTGATGAGGATGACACCGTTTTAGATTCGCAATATTACAAGTTGAATTACCCTGATAACCTGAGTCTTGATCAAAAGGACGCTATTGATAAAGCGGTGAAGTTTTATAATACACCTACTACCAAAGTCATCGACAATACCGGTGATGTATTCCTTGACATTCAGAACAATTTTGGGAATGTCTCTAAAAATGCTTTTGTAGAAATTGTACAAAGAACAACGTTCACATCTGAAGAGGTATGGGACGAATTAAAAGCAAAAGGGTATATTCTTGAGGATAAGAGTAATCCTCAATTTACTTGGCTTACTCATAAATTTCAGCCATACACCAAAGGATTTGAATTATACCTGGATGTTAAGTTTAAGTCGTTAATAGGGCAGATAACCACTCTGCTTAGGCAAAACGAGCTAACTTCTTATTACACTACCGATGTTTCTGGTCGAAATACAGAAACTATTGATCCACGCCTTTACTACTCGAACCAAAGCAAAGATACCAACTACTATAACTTCAGATACCGTTATGCAATGGGTGCTGAGTCACCGATTCTTATCGATAGCATTGACGCTGGTACAGAAAAACATTTGAGCAATATCTTTGATGGGCAGCTATGGTCTTGGAGCGCACGCAGCTATTGTCAGATTATTAGCTATGACAGATTGCAGCGTAGAACTGAATTACGGGTAAAGAAAATAATCGATTCTGGTTCAATATATTCTTACGATGATTTTAACCTAGTTGAAATCTTTACCTATGGAGAAATTCAACCCAATGCTCAAGAAAGGAATCTTAATGGACAATTGTATGAATTGAAGGATTTATCGGGTATTGCTTTAACCAGTCAATATAGCATACAGGGCGATGTTCTGGAAGCGTCTCGGCAAATGGTTAAGGAGTATAAAACGGCTGCAAACTGGAATGCTCCAATTGCCCTTCAAGATGAAATATTCCCAACTAAGTTTAGCTATGGTGCAGTAAAACAGCTTGTAATTCAGGTAACCCCCGATGGTTCTGTTACTACAAATTCATACAATCAGGCAGGTCAACTTATTACGGTTAACGTTGAGTTTTCGGATAAAACCAATCAGCAGGTAATAACCCATATTGAGTATGATGCCAAGGGGCAAAGGACAATAATTAAATATGGAAACAACATCAATACAACGTATAGCTATGAAGAAACAACCCTGCGACTTGATGCGATTAAAAGTACTCGACCCATTAATGCAGAGGAGAATCCTGAAATACAAAATATTGAATATTATTACGATCCTGTAGGAAACATTACTCGAACCCGCGATAATACCATTAATGTTGTATTCAGCAAGAACCAAAAAGTAGAACCTCTTTCTAGTTACACCTACGATGCCCTTTATAGGTTGATTCAGGCTAATGGTCGTCAACACCAAGGCATTTCTACCAATACCTATAAGAACAACCCTTCGGATGGCAGCTTTAAGCAGAGCATTTATGGTCCGCCTCCATCTACCAACGATGCCGATAAACTTGAAAATTATAGCGAAAGTTATACTTACGACGATTCGGGTAATCTAATTAAAAAGCAACACATAGCCACCTCAGCCTCATGGACAAAGGAAACGGCTGTAGAAGATAATTCAAACCGACTGAAAGGGCTGGATTATGATGCCTCTGGAAATTTAAGAAAGTTGGATATCAATAATAGTGTTGATCTTTCATTCAATTGTTGTGAGAATCTAATAAAAGCTGGAATTATTGAGCGACCTGATGAACTTGACGATAGCGACTACTACTTGTACAACAGCCATGAACAACGTACCCGTAAAGTATCTGAACGAATGGCGAATGGTGGCGATGTGACGCTTGTTGAGGATAAAATTTACCTGGGTAATTACGAAATTAAAAGAAACTATTCGGGGAGTGTAGAGCAACCATCTGGACTGTCGTTTGAGAGGCAAACTTTGAGAGTAATGGACGATAAAACATGCGTTGCAATCATTTATTATATCACTACTGATAAGAAGAACCCCGAGAAGGAAAAAATAAGGCAGTGCCGTTTTCAGATGAGCAATAATCTGGGTTCTGTTTCACTGGAGATGGATAAAACTGCAAAGTTGATCACCTACGAAGAGTATTTCCCATATGGCGGAACAGCAATCATTACAGGAGAGAACCAAGCGGAGGTAGCCCTTAAAGAGTACCGATACTCAGGCAAAGAGTGTGACGATAGCACAGGGCTTTACTATTACGGGGCAAGGTATTATGCCTCATGGCTTGGTCGCTGGCTCAAACCTGATCCGGCTGGAACGGTGGACGGGATGAATTTGTATGCTTTTGTGGGTGGGAATCCAATAACCTTCAATGACCAAAATGGGATGTCGAAAGATAAAAAGGTTACTCCGCAAAAAAGAGAGTTACTTACAAATGCTCATGACGCAATACAAGATGCTCGCCAGAATGTTCCTTATGCAGGAAATGTTTGGGACGATGTGAATAGCACTCATGCAGAAAGTACGGCTAGGCTATCTGTTGCACGAAGTATTTTGCAAACTACCTTTGGGGATATTGAGTCTCGCGGACTAAACAATGCAATAAATAGAGCAGCTTCGGCTATTACTGCGCATGGTGGTGCTTGCAATGAGTTTAGCGCATTAACGCATACCTACCTTATTAGTCATCCAACCACTCAGCCTATTTTCAGGGTTTGGGATGAAGCTGCTCATCATTCTTTCACTATGATAGGAGATCCAAGGATGCTTTCTGAGCATGATATAATTGTTGCTGATGCCTGGCCTTCACATTATCAGGCAGCAACGCTTGCCGATACTCGTTGGAATTCGGAATTAGGACCTGGTCGATTATCCATTTCTACTGAAACACCCATTGTTTCAGTATTACAGGCAGCACAAAATGCATTGGATCTTCAAACTGCTATTGGATTAGTACCTGCTGTGGGGCAGCCCAATGGAGGATTACCACAGTTTCCCCTTTTATATGGTGCATTTGGTTCTACTTCTGGAATGGATGACCCTAGAGGTCCTAGAAACATTGTAGGAGGAGAAACACACGATCAATATTACCAACGAACCTTAACGTGGAGTGGTTTATTTGGTAATGACTATAGCACAGTTACTTCAAGTAGCTATCGCTATTATGAAGAGGCTGTTAATGTCACATCAAGAGGTCTTCTATGGAATTCCACTAATGTGGTAAGAACATTCAATACTGGGCCGGTTGTTAATTTTCCAAGTTGGAGTTTCTTCAACTAGCAACTTGCTGATACAGATTTATACCATCAATAATTTGAGATAGCAGAGTATACATTACACCTATTGTACTTTAATATGAAGACACAAAAAATTAAGTTAACCAAACCTGAATTCGCTTCATTATATAAGCAGAATCCAGATTTCGATATTCTTCACTTCGATTTTCACAATGATGAAGTTGTGAGTCAATTAAAGTTGAAAGGTCAAAGAAAGATCGGAAATATCGAAACGCTAAAAACCTATCAACGTCTGTTAAGAATAAATCCTAATGAAGAGGTGGCTGAAAAGCTCATTTCGCAAGGAATTATCTCGGCACAGCATATTGCAGCGATGCCTGAAAAGGAGTTTGTGAAACGCTATAAAGGTCTTTTGGGTATTGGCGATGACGAGCTTGACAAACTTTATCAAAAGGCACTGGATATTAAAGCACGCACCATGTTGCTTTGGGGTAATGCCGCTACTATGAGCGATGCTCCTTATAATAAGGCATTCAACGCACGTTTGATGGGAGATGCAGCTGCAAACCATTTCCAAAACCTACCAGGGTATCAGGAAATGTTTGGGAGTTTAAGTTATTGTGGCTGCGAATCATGTAATTCAATTTTAGGGCCAGCTGCCTATTTTGTCGATCTCATGCGTATTGTTGATCGTTATATTACCACGCCAAACATTGGCGCTATTCCTAAAAATCTTTCACTTAGGGATAGAAGACCAGACCTTTTCAGTTTACCGCTTACCTGTCAAAATACTAGCGGATTAACACCCTATTTAGCAGTGATAAATGAAGCATTGGCCGCACAGGTCAAGAAGGCTTTGAATGTAACAGATGCCGAATTAGGTGTCGCCATCGCAGTGTATCCATTTAACCTCCCAGTTAACTTACCTCAAAAAAACATCGATATCTATCTGCAAGAGCTGAATACTAGTTTTTCAAAAATATATGAAGCGCTAAAAATTAGTAATGAAGGTTGGGCTAAAGTTTATTTAAACATCTCTCAGGAATGGTTTGCGTTAATCACTACATCGATAAGTGATTCTCAAAAGCTTAAGATCCAATTTGGGATGGATAGCGCAGGGGATAATTGGAAGGACGAGCTAGCGCTTCAAGAAACATTTTTATTTCAAACAGGATTATCTTTTAATGAATTGAATGAATTACTTATTGGTAATTTATCTTCTGAAGAAATCACCGCAAAATTTGCTCATAACTTCTTTATCAACCAACCATTAGAAAATAGTCAATATGTATATTTAAATGTTAATAAAGAGAATCCATCGCTAAGCACATTGGTTAACCTTACCGACACTAGAGTGCTTGATCGCACAAATCGCTTTATTAGATTAGCAAAACAGTTTGGTTGGACTTTTTCTCAGTTAAATGAGGTGCTAAGAGCTCTCAATACAACAACAATTGATAATAGTAGTTTTACTGCTATTGCCCAATTTAAGTATATCCTTGCGACTTCTAACATCAATTTAGAGACGCTATCAGCATTTTTAAATGATATGAATACGTTTGGGCAGGGGTCGGGGAAAAAGGCATTGGATATTTTCGATCAGGTATTTAATAATCCGTTTACTCCTTATGGGCAGACAATATATCGACCCGTATATGCGGCTAATCCGCTATATAAAGATACCATTCAGAGTTGGAGTATAAATAATCCAAACGTAGCTTCTACGGGCTTTGGATTCGATCGTCTTTCCGCCGCTTTGGGCATTAGCAGTGATCAGCTAACTGCTATGGGAGCAATTATCTGGGGAGATGGAAAAACGATTCAGCTTGATGTTCCAAACTTGTCGTTGCTGTACAGGCACAGTAGTCTGTTCAGTCTATTCAACCTTAGTGTTGCTGATTACTTTACGCTTCTCGATTTATCTCAATTACCAAAAGATAAAGCCTTTACTCTAGCGCAGCTTATGCAGCTTTTTGATGCTGCAACTTGGGTGAGAGATACTGGTTTGAGCCCACAGGAGATAGCTTTTGTTCTGACTGGAAAATCAAACGAACAGGCTCGTTACTCTTTTGCTCTGGAGAATGTTAAGTTGCTCATGACTACCTTGTGGAACTTAGCTCCTACGAGTCTTATTAGCAATACGAGTTTTGTAGATAATGCCACTATAACAAGTGCTACATCAGGAAAAGTGTATGACTTCTTTGTTAGTAAAAGCGTTATAACAGATTTAACTGAAGCGTATATTAAATTTCTAGGACAAAAAATAGACGCAACTGGTATTATTCTTCGAATGCCTACGAAGTCCGAAATCGATGAATTGAATACGTTAATTGCGCCGGATGATGTTATATCCTTTGACAATTATGTAAACCTAGTTTGCACCAAGAAAATTGAAGGTCAAATGCAGTTTTTAGCACAGCAAATCAGTGTATTTATTGCTGCTCCAAACGATATGACAATAGCTCTTTTGAATTGGGCTACAGCAGGAGAAAATACGAATAGTTTAACACTTTTGTATACACCATTAATTGAAGTTGAAGATACAAAATGGAAACCTATTGAGGATTACTTAAAGTATGTTTCTCGATACGAATTATTGGTAAGTCGATTACTCCTCAGTGCTGTTGCAACTCAAAGTGTCGTTTCTCAACATGCGGCTTATAATATTGAAGATTTAAGTACGTTGAGTTTTAGCAATATTAAGAGTATTTACCAGCTACAGCAATTTATCAACACGTATAAAAAATCCAACGAAATTGTTGCTTATTTTTCGTTGCCTAGCGATACTCAATGCGCTAATGGCCTAAAGGTCGATGCGTTATCAAAAATTACCCAATGGCCAGCGAGTCAAATTTGTAGTTTGGTAAGCTATTTCAAAGGTGATGCAACTTTTTACGACACCTTATCTGGGGTACTTTCACTAAAAGCTGTTTTTGATATAACCATTGCAAGTGGCACCAATATTTCTGTGCTCACTAACCTTAGCCAACTTAATGGGTTGCCTGTAAATGGGAATACTAAAGTAAACAATGTTGATACTCCCAATTGGTCCATCTGGCAATCCAACGAGGATATCATATTGCAGTCATTGAAAGCAAAGTATAGTGAACCTGAATGGGAGGGCATAAGCCGAAAGCTAAACGGAAAAACATTACCTATTACTCGTGAAGCATACCTTAAACTTGTTATCTGGTATCTTCATGAGACATATAAAGACATAGCCTATGCTCGAAATGTTTCCGAATACCTTTTAATGGATGTTGAGACCTCTGGATGTTCTGATATATCCTATGTGAAACAAGGGTTGTTGTCGCTGCAAATGTATATGCAGCGATGTAGAATGGGGATAGAAATTGGCGCCAATACGTTTGATATCCCAGAGGTTTGGTGGGAGTGGATGATGAACTACCGTATATGGGAAGCGAATAGGAAGGTATTCTTGTACCCAGAGAATTACATAGAGCCTGATTTGCGTACCAATGAATCTTCAATCTATAAAGATTTAGAGGATGCTTTGCTCCAGTCCGATATTACCTCTGGAAATGTTCGTAAATCGTATATTAACTATTTCAACGGGTTCTCCAACATATCCAATTTAGTTGATGCTGGAAATTATCGTTGTAAGGTTGCCGATAAGGATACCCCAGAGGCTACTGATACAATCTTCTTTTTTGGAAGAACTCATACCAAGCCCTACATCTATTATTATAGGAAATGCATAAATCCAAAAGCAGACAATCCTGTGTGGACTTACTGGGAAAAGATTAATGTTAAAGTGAATTCTGATTTTATTTCGCCATTGTACGCTTTTAACAAGCTCTTCCTGTTTTGGGTCGAATTACAAACTGTTGATCAGTCTATTGTTGAGAATAATAACACGGTTAAAAACACTATTTTTCAGTCAAAGCTATACTACTCGTTCTACGATTTTAGTAAAGAATGGGTGCAGGAGCAATACCTTAACGATAACTACACCATATTCAGCTGGCCCAATAAGTACATTTCCGATATAACCGATTGGATTAATAACCTAGGAATTAATTTTTCTAAAAATCAGCTATACTGGCAGAAGGCATACCCAATGACCTTGAAGAATGCCCAAGGGAAAGAAATTATTTTAATGACTTATGGCGATGTTTTTAACCTGCCAACCGGAACCCCTACAAATCCACCACAACCGGGTAGCGCAGTAAGCCCTGAGCAAGCTGAGTTTAACCAAAATCTTTATGATGCCATTGTTCGTGCTAACAATGCTGCAAATGCAGGTATGACGGGGTACAACGTGTTAACACCAACAGTCATTATTCAGCCAAACCTTCAGCTGGATGAGACAACAACTATTCTTCAGAATATTATATATAACACACCAATTCCTTATCGAGCAAGTATAGATGCTATAAATGCAAAACTTCAAATGATTGAGTCTCAGAATGTAATTGTTGACAATTACTATGGGGATATGGGTAATAATTTTGGGCAATACGGTTCAACTTCGGTAAATTTATTAAACAATATAGCCGTGCCGAATGCCTATACAACAACCTTAAAGAATCAAACAGGCAGTTTTGTCTTTAGTAATGGCGATGAGGCTTTCCTTTCAATCACTCAGCAGGAGGTAAAGCCAATCTCAGATATTCTAAAAATAAACCATGATCTGGCGTCTTCAAATGAAACAGATATACTCACTTTAGCCTATACAGATAAACCTGAGGAGTTAAAGAATATCAAATTCAAATTCATTCGTATTGCCGATGCCGCAATTCAGCCTTTAAGCAATCGTTTATTTATTGGAGGAGTAGAAAGTTTACTTACCATAGCAGCGCAATCACCATTTGCGCAACCAGAACTTCCTTTCTCACGATTCAACCCATCATCGAATGTGATTTTGCCAACAGTATTAGATGGGGCTCAAGTTGATTTTAAAGGTTCATACGGTCCATACTACTGGGAGGTATTTTTCCACATCCCATTTTTAATAGCAAAGAAGTTAACCTCTAACCGCCAATTCAGAGATGCTCAAAAGTGGTATGAATACATTTTCAACCCAACAAAACCTGTAAGTGAAGGCTTGCTACCTGATGTTCCTGAACAGAATAAATATTGGTATTTCTACCCATTCAGAATCCAGAAATCACTGGAAACTATGACGGAGAACCTTACCAATGAAGCACAAATTTATGCCTATAACAATCACCCATTTGATCCACATGCCATTGCCATGCTTCGAATAGGAGCATATGAAAAGAGTATTGTGATGAATTATATTGAGAATATACTCGATTGGGCAGATGATTTGTTTGCACGTGACACCTGGGAAAGTATAACAGAGGCTATAACCTTATATTTATTAGCCTATGATTTACTTGGTACTCGACCCCAGGAAGTAGGAAAATGTGAAACGGAAGGAGGCGTTGTTACATTTCAAAAAATTGAAGATGCTTATAAAGGTCAAGAAATCCCACAATTTTTAATAGAACTAGAAACCGAAGTTTATAATACTACTTCGGTTCAATTAACAAGCACACCTTTTAATGAAATTGATGCTGTTTTTTGTGTGCCTGAAAATGATTATTTATTAAAGCTCTGGGATCGTATTGAGGGTCAGCTTTACAAGATTCGTAATTGTATGAATATAGATGGTCAGGTTAGAACATTAGCACTATTCGAACCACCTATCGATGTTTTCCAATTAGTAAGAGCCGTTGCTACTTCTGGGGGACAAAGCCCGTTGAGATTATTGCAACAGCTACAAGGCAATGCATCTGTGTATCGATTTTTATATCTGATTGAAAAAGCAAAAAATACAACTAGCACCGTTATGGACTTCGGGTCTAAACTGCTAAGCGCATTGGAGAAGAATGATGCCGAAGCGTTGACCTTGCTACAATCAGCTAATCAGATTTCGCTACTCAATATGATTACATTGAATAAGCAGAATCAGATTGATGTTGCTCAAAATACACTGGAAGCCCTTAATGCAAGCCTGAAAAGTGCAACCGATAGATATAATAAATATACAAGTTGGCTACAGGTTGGTCTTATACCCAATGAATCTGCAAATCTAGATGCTTTAGCTGTAGCTCTCGGATTTAATATTGCATCGACAATTGCTAAGACATCTTCTTCCATTTTGTATTCAATTCCTCAGGTAGGTTCACCATTTGCAATGACCTATGGCGGTATCCAATTAGGTAATGTCGCCGATGCGATAGGTGCTGTTGCTGATATGGGTGCTGTAGCTGCAAATTATGTAGCAAACACCAATCAGATCAAAGGGGGGTATAAGCGAAGAGATCAGGAATGGGAACTTCAGATACAGCTGGCTTCGGACGATGTTGAGCAGATTAAAGATCAAATTGCTGCGCAGGAGTTTCAGCTGAGTATCGCTAAGCAAGATCTTAATATCCATAAAAAACAGATAGATCAGGAGCAGCAGATACAAGATTTTTATCAGAATAAGTTTACCAATAAGGCATTATACCAATGGATGATTGGGCGATTAAGCACGCTCTATTATCAAATGTACCAGCTTGCCCAGGAGATGGCAATGGGAGCACAACAAGCGTTTCAATATGAGTTAAATATCAAAGATAGCTTTGTCAACTTTGGTTACTGGGATAGTCTTAAAAAGGGTTTGTTGGCAGGAGAAGGTTTAATGCTCGCCCTAGATCAAATGGGGAAAGCATATACCGATAAAAACGATAGACGTTTGGAGATTGAAAAAACAGTTTCGTTAATAGAATTAGATCCCTATGCGCTAATCGATTTAAAAACCAAGGGTATTTGTTGTTTCTCTCTTACCGAATTATTTTTTGATTACGATTATCCGGAACATTACTGTAGAAGAATAAAAAGTATTAGCATTTCTATCCCTGCCGTTGTTGGCCCATATCAAAACATAAAAGCAATACTTACCCAAAAATCGAATAAGATTGTGGTAGAGCCTTCTTCCAAAACGGTAAATTATCTTATATCTGGACAAGGAAAGCCAGAGGAAGGAACGCTTTGTTCTAACTGGAAACCTAATCAGCAAATTGCACTCTCTAGCGGAGTAAACGATTCGGGTATGTTTGAATTAAACTTTCAGGATGAGCGTTATTTGCCTTTTGAAGGTACAGGTGCTATTTCGGAATGGGAGCTGAAAATGCCATTAGCCTCAAATCATATTAATTTTGAGAGCATTAGTGATGTGATTATAAAGGTTAACTATACGGCTTTGGATGGAGGCGAAGATTATTTTAAGCAAATAACTGCACTTTCAGGATTACAGAAGTATAGCAATTCAATGTATTACAATTGCCGTCAAAATTTTGCATCTCAATGGTACCAATTCTTAAATACACAACCGGTAAGTGATATTCAGAAATTAACATTCTCTACAGGAAAATCGCTATTGCTACCGCATGTAAATAATATGGGAATCAATATTGTATACCTGCAGCTGGATGTTGCAAATAATGCGAGTTTACAATCTGCCAGCCCATTCCTTTCAATTAAAATTGGTAATCAGGCTATAAAAGAGATCACGTTAACCAATAACTATGCCTGCGTCAGTTTTGCCCCGGATGTGAAAGAGGTAGATTTCTTAAAAGATTGGGAGTTGTATTTGAATGTAGTCAATGCACCATCATCCATTATTAAAGATGGCAGGATAGATCCTGAGGTACTTCTTAATATCGAACTTATTGTAGTGTGTGAGGGGCAAATTAATTGGCAAGTAATCAACTCTTGTACAAAATTACCATGTAGTAATAAATAATAGATATCAATATGTTTTCTTAATTAATTCACTTTAAAATACTTTAATTATGAGTACACCAATGTGTTCAGCATCTCATTGTAGTGGCGTTTCGACCCATATCAATGACACCTGTAAGGCAAATAAATGGCCCGTAGGTCATTTGGTTTTAATTTGTGACCCATACACAGGAGATTGTTGTAATTGCACCTGTTCCTGTTTTGCTTGGGGAACGAAAATTTCAATCCCAGGTGACAAAGAAAAAGTCATTCAGGATTTTGTAGTTGGCGATAAAGTTTTAACCTGTGGCCCAGATTTAAAATGGAAAACTGGTACGGTCGAATTTAGCCATGGTACAGGTGCAATTTCTCGTCAACCAATGATGCAGCATCTTGTTTATGGAGATGATAGACAAGAGCTGATTGTTACTATGGATCATCTATTCCTTATGCCTGAAGGAAAGTTGAAGCGAGCAGACAAACTAATCAAAAATCAAGATTTTTTAGTATCACCAGAAGGAAAAAAAGTTCAGATTCATAGTGTGGACGTAGGTTTGTATATCGGAGGTGTGCATCACATTGCAACTTCTGTAGGTAAGCCAACAAGTTTAGATGGACATCTATTATCATCTCAAGGGGTTGTGAGTGCAGACTATGCTGTGCAAACTCATTATTCACACGGTGAGCTGGACAATGAACGGTTCTTGGTGAAAAACCACGAAAACCTACCACAGGCAAAGAATCAGGAGGAAGTTTCCACCAAAAGAAGTGTGAAGTCGAAAAACTTAGGTATGGCTGATTTAAAGAATATAAATAAACCAACATTCATACCTAAATCAGCGCTTACCATTAAGATTCCAGAACATGCAAAGAAATTCTTCACAGGCTTGCAGGCAAAAGAGCTGAGTGAAAATGCACCTTTATACCCAAAAGGGTATTCAGCAAATCAGCAAGCTGTACTATATTTAAACGAGCTCTTTAATACCTTTTACCCTGAGATTAGCTTTTTGACCGATTTTTACTCGGATGATTTTAACGCATATTCGTGGAAAGATGATGATAAAATGTTTGTTGTTTTCTCGGGTGGATTGACTAGAGTTATGAGCTTAGACTTAGCCGGATTGGCATTAATTATTGCCCATGAGGTTGGTCATTTACTTGGAGCTGAAGTTGGTGAAGTCTTAGCTTGTGATGCTAAAGCCGATTATTATGGAGTGGCCAATGCTTTGCGAAAAGTGTTCTATCAAAGTTTGTTTGCTCAAATATACATGGACTCACTCAAGGAGATTGAGAAAACGTTTAGCTATATAGTTAAGAACAGGGGGAAAGATAAATCTTGCAAGAATCTTTCGCTTGATTGTAGGCTCGCTACCTTTAAAGCTGCGGGTGCATTAGTAAATCCTCCCGAATGTGCCGGTGGTCCAGCGCTTTTATCTTTGGGCAAAGCAGTGAATACCAAAGATGGTGTAGTGCTCAGTTTTAATGAAATTTTAAATCCAGGTACGGCCCAAACTATCGAAAATTATCGAATTGAAGCGACTACGGATGATTCAAAAAACTTTGCGGTTACCAATGCAACCTTTTCTCTTGCTAAACCTAAAGAGGTTATACTAACCGTTGAAGGTTTGGAGGTAAATAAGGATTATGTCGTATTGGTTTCAAATCTATACTCAGAACAGGGTTCTCCGTTGAATCCTGAGCATAGTAGTGCGAACTTTAAGGCTTAAGTATTAACGAAAGTGCCTAGAAAGAGTAGAGATAAGGGTTATGTGAACACTTTTTAGGCACTCTCGGTTTTTAATGAATCAATTAGGTTCAATAACCCATGAAACATCCATGTAATTGTCATTACAAAAGCACCAATGAACCGAGCGTTTTGTGCGAGCTCGGCGAAGCCAACAAAATATGGGTGTTCCCTTGTCTGCCCTGCCTACTGGCAGGCAGGCATCTGCTCGATAGTGTTTGTTAAAATCGAGATTGTAACGTACTAATAATTAAATGACTAAATATTTTGCACGGATGAAAACAAAAAATAATATAGACGCATCAGGGTTGGAAAAACGGGTAATCCAATCCATAAAGAAACAGGTTCATATCACTTTACAGAATCAGGGTGATTTGAAACTGGATAAAACTCCAGTAATTGTAGGTGAGGCCGAATACTTTGTTGCCTCAGAGCCGCTTGATAATAGAACGATGGATCAAGAAGAACCGCCCTATTGTGCTTCATCTATTTGTAGCCAGTACTCGCAGCAGATACATCGTATATGCCATGATCAAAGCTGGCCTCCAGGACGATTAATTCTTGTTTGTAGCCCTGATACGGGTGAATGTTGCTATTGTAGCTGTAAATGAAAGGAATAATAAGTCTAATACTGTAATATTATATATTATGTCAACAATGCAAATCCATGATATTCGAGAAATAACCCTTGATAGTGCTGTTCGGCAAAAAATTATTGATCAGGCAAATTTCTCAGGGCTGGAACAGAATCTAGCCACAGGCGATATCGTTACAATAAAGGTGGGTGATCAGATTTGTCAGCTAAAATTTAATAAAGAAGAGGCATTAACACGGCACAGAGCTCCTGCTTGTAATTCAAAGGATGATGATTCCGTTAAAGATATTTCCTTCGCAAGCAGAGAAGAATTATCTAATCTGTTGAATTTGGATGAACCTGTTTCGGAAGAGGTATATCTTGCGGCTTTACATGACAATAATTACCTCCATAACCTTTTGGTGTCGAAGGGTACACCCGAGTTCTTTACACATTTTCTACAGCAAGCTAAAGGTGTACTTGCAAATTTAAAAGTTGAAGATGAGCATTATAATGGTAAAAATACCGATGAGCTGATTATCGATTTTGCAAAAGCCTTACTAAAATGGGGAAAATCTGGATTTGCCAAGGTCGATAATCAAACTTTTAACCAACGATTGAATGCTTGTTTGGCCTGTGATTTTCTTTCTAGCGTTCCCGATAAGTTCGTATATAAAATGTTAAGCAAAAAAGGGAGTAGTGGTATTTGTCGCTTTTGTGGTTGCTTGGTTGAGAAAAAGGCATTATTAGCTACAGATACCTGTCCCGAAGTTAGCTTGGAGAATAATAAAATCAATCGTTGGGGAGAACCGCATGCTTAATAATTTATACCGAAAAGAAATTGATACACTAACCGAGGTGTTATCTATGAGGTAGGGGAGGGTATTTTCGAAGTACTCCCTCCACTTCAAAACCTGATTGTTCTATCGAATTGATAGATTCATCCATTGTTTTGATAGACAATTGTATTAAAATAACAGGATCGCTTACCATTCGGGTGAGCGATCCTATTGAAGCGATAACCCCGTTAGGGTTCTGAACCCTAATGGGGTTACAATCGAAATCAATTTTAATTATCGTTTCTCAAACCTAACCTCAGTTAATGCCTTTACAGCTCTATCGGAAAAGAAATCGCAAGCAGGGAAGATTTTAAAGCAACCGCTCTCTTTATTGTCAGGATTGCTAATTAGTAGAAACTCTGATTGGTCGTTTCTGTTAAATAACTCGGCATATGTGAGGGCTACACGATAGCCATCGAGCCCAGCAAAAACGAATAGCCCGCGCTGAAGATTCTCTTTGGAAAGGTTAAAGTAAGGCTCTAGTACTTCCTTCAACTGATAGCCGGTAAATGGTGTAGTGCTGTGGATTCCTTTGCCCCTCCCATAGAAAATTGTATGGTATGTGATTTTATTCAATTCTTTGGGAATATCCTTAATTACAACCTCTTTACCTTCCTCTGATGTGAATCTAAACGATTCGCTGAACATGGGCGACATACCTTTCTGAACCTTGAAGGTAGCATCCGCAGATCGAATGATAATTTTTGATGGATTTGAGATGTTGCGTTCGGTTAATAGATCTGATACTACAACCAGCTTAGATGTTTCGGGTAATGGCCACAAATCTTTGGTTTTACTTGGAACTATACGCATTACCGCATTTGCAATAATGATATTGTGCAGATTGTTTGGGTAGTAAAGTTCACCCCACGAGAAGATAACCTTTTCGCCGTTATCGTTGCTAATCTCAACGTATAGGTCGATGATAGGAGGAAACTCAACAACATTCTTTTTTTGAAGTTTAACCGAGTTAAGGATGTCGAAAAGTGAATATCCATCATATCTATAAGCACCAACGAATTTATTGCTTCCATCGGGATTAAGGTTGGTTTCCTTAACAATTACCGAGCGAATGGGCAACTTGCTAAAATCTACTTGACTAGGGTTAGCAATTTCACCTTCAAGCGAAAGAGCAACCATCGGTAGTTGGTTTACCGATTCGTTGTCGTAGAAGTTATTGGTTAATCCTGATGTGTCAGGATTGTTTTGATTTGCAGGTTGTTTCTCTGCCTGCTTTGGCTGACAAGCATTAAATATTAAAGCTGCAGCTAAAATAAAGAGCGTTTTTTTCATTTCATTATCAGTTTTATGAGTTGTTATAAAAAACTTAGTTTGATTAAATGGTTTGAAAGGTGGTTCTTATTCAGTTTGTCAGTGTTATAATTATAACTGCTTGTTTGATGTCAGGTAAACGTCCCTCGAATTCTCAAGACAGTCGGTGATCTCTTGAAAACCTCACACACTTTTTATTCATTGGCTTTCTTAATCCCAGAGGGATTATATGTCTATAGAAAATATTTATTCTCATGAACATTCGACCCCAGCCGGGGTCGCACCATAAATGGGCATTGTTTCTATAAACATCCGACCCCTCTGGGGTCAATATTGGAGCAAAACCAGATTATATCTCTTCCTTTCCATACCTT
>Ga0105099_10000433_pt1 | contig 28764 bp, 28 predicted proteins | sample PPLLak3cmMay2015_2_FD_79138 | JGI IMG/M metagenome (GOLD analysis project Ga0105099, IMG submission 79138) | Freshwater sediment microbial communities from Prairie Pothole Lake near Jamestown, North Dakota, USA - PPLs Lake P8 Core (1) Depth... | ecosystem: Environmental > Aquatic > Freshwater >... | reverse complement strand
TTTATGGGAATCACCTTCTTGATATTGTCGCCCAGTCTGCTTTTGGTCAGATCCACGAACAGGCGCTGTGGTTTATTGAGGGATGGATCCTGCTTTAAAAGTTTGTGATTATATTCTGTTTCACCGTCCGTATCTATGACAATCCTCGTATAATTCGGATTTGACCAGTACCTCAGATTTGTGACGGTTACAACGCCATTGCTTTTTGGAACCGGGCTTTCCGCAGCGTATTTTACCTTCAGATTATCAGCAGCAATAATCTCTTTTATCGTATCCTCCGGCTCTGCGGGTGTTTTCACCTGCTCATTTCTATCTTTCTCTTTTTTCAGATCAACGGGCTTTTCAGGCTCTTCCTGTTTGACTGAAACAGGCTCAATTTTAACGGTTTTTTCTTCCTTCACATCTTTCTTCTCTTCCCTGTAACCTGAATCCTTTTTCCCGGCCGTTTTATTCGCAACAACTGTTCCGGTAATTTTTTTAATCTCATCCTCAGCTTTCGATTTATATTTGCTTCCTGGAAACTTTTTTATGATCCTTTCAAAATTATCGACAGCTTCATTTTTATCCGCTGTTTTTTGTGACCGCCTGTAAAGCTCGATGAATATCTTTCCGGACATGTAGAGGCTGGGAGGCGCCCATGCTCCCGAAGGATCATTCTTATAAGCATGCTCAAATTTTTTAACGCACTCAAGCCAGTGCTGCCTGTATTTTTGCTTTGCGGGATTATTCCTCAGCAATTTGTATGCCGCTTCAGCCTCAAAGTACCGATCTCTCGAGTCGCCGGCAAATACAAGGCAGGGTTGCATAAGCAAAAAAAGGAAAGAGGCGGCAATCATGCAAATCAGGCATCTTGACCGACTTTTTAACAAATCGGCATCCGCCTTTACAATCTTCATATTTTCCGTATTTATCAACTTGCCTCGTCCTTCTCCCTTTGAACCGAAACTGCGAGCACATTCCCCGCTGCTTGCGGCGGGGTTAGCGAGCGAATTAAAAACAGATTATATCCCTTACGGTTGAAGATTCCCCGTCCGCTCTGCGGCAGGGAGCTTCGATTTTGCTTTTTTGTATCTATGCCCCTTACATTAATCATCCCCGGCTTTCCTGGCCTTTTCCTGCAGCTCATTAAGGCAATTCAATGCGTCCAGAGGAGTCATTTTCGATATATCAATATTTTTTAGTCTTTCAACAATAAAGTTTTCCGGTCTCGGAAACATGCTTATCTGCGAATGCATCTTTTTCGACCCGGCGTCGTTTTCCGCAAACAAAGGCATCCCGTTTATCCCGTGTTCACTTTCGATTTTATAAAGGATTTTTTTTGCTCTGGCGATAATCTTTTCAGGAATACCGGCAAGTCTTGCAACCTGTATCCCGTAACTTCGGTTTGTCCCGCCTTCGGCAAGCTTTCGTAAAAATATTATCTCATCATTCCATTCTTTTACAAGTATATTGAAATTCTTCACACGCGGTTTTGATGAAGCAAGCTCTATCAGCTCATGATAATGTGTGGCAAAAAGTGTTTTGACCCCCTTGCCATTAAGGTCATGCAGATATTCGGCAACCGCCCATGCAATGCTGAGCCCGTCAAAGGTGCTTGTGCCCCTTCCGATTTCATCCATTATAACCAGGCTTCCTGCCCCGGAATTATTGAGAATATTGGCGGTCTCCTGCATCTCAACCATGAAAGTGCTTTGTCCTGCTGAAAGGTTGTCAAGTGCTCCCACCCTCGTGTAAATTCTGTCGGTCATATTTACCGAAGCCTTTGCTGCCGGCACAAAAGAGCCTATATGCGCCATAAGAACGATCAGGGCAACCTGGCGAAGAACAGTCGACTTGCCGGCCATATTCGGACCGGTTATTATCAATACCTGGTTTTCCTGATCATCCATTCGTATTGAATTAGGAACGAACCGTTCGCCTGCTATCATTCTTTCTACAACAGGATGGCGCCCGTCTTCAATCAATATCAGCCCTTCGCTGTTCAGTCCGGGCCTTGTGTAATTATGCTCATGAGCAACTTCGGCAAACCCGGTTATGCAGTCTATGCCTGCAATAAATCCGGCTGCCTGCTGAATTGCCGGATTATGCTTTGCAGCTTCCTCCCTGATCCCGCAAAACAGCTCGTATTCAATAGCGTTTCTTCTCTCTCCTGAGCTTAAAACATTCGTTTCGTATTGCTTAAGTTCATCAGTAATGTACCGCTCAGCATTAACAAGGGTCTGTTTCCTGATGAAACGGGGCGGAACAAGCTTTGCCTGTGATTTTGGAACCTCTATGTAATATCCGAAAACCTTATTATACCTTATTTTCAGGGAATTTATTTTTGTCTCTTCCTTCTCCCTCGCCTCAAGTTCCGCAAGAAGACTCTTTCCGTCTTTTCCCGCCCTGATGAGGTTATCGAGCTCAGCGTTATAACCGCTTTTAATCAACCCTCCTTCGCTTATAACAGGAGGAGCATCTTCCCTCACCGATCTATCAATGAGGTCCGCAAGAGAAGTGAGCGCCTCAATGTCCGGATTCCATTCAAAGAAACCGGCTTTAAAATGCATGATGCCGGCTCTTATCAAAGGAAGGGCAAAAAGTGAATTTTTAAGAGCGACGAGATCTCTTGCACTGGAATGCCCCATTACTATCTTACTGCCGAGGCGCTCCATATCGTGAACTAATTTGAGACTTTCCCTTATGTTTCTTCTTGCCTGTATGTCGCTTTTAGCCTCTTCAACAGCATCAAGCCTGGGAATTATCTCATTACTGTCAAGAAGCGGATATCCGAGCCATCTTCTCAAGAGCCTTCCGCCCATCGGTGTGACTGTCCGATCCAGAACCGTCAGAAGCGTTCCATGCTTTGAACCTGTCCTCAGATTTTTCATTATTTCAAGGTTCCGGGAGCTCGTTTCATCGATAAGAAGGTATTTGCCGAGAGAGTATGTTTCTATCGATAAAAAATGCTCTGAGCTTTGCTTCTGGGTTTCGCTCAGATAATAAACCAGAGCCCCCGCAGCGCATACCCCAGCTTTCATATCTTCACACCCGAAACCCTCAAGCGATAAGGTTTTAAACAATCCGGTAAGCCTTTCTCTGCACTTTTTATGCTCGAAGGTCACGTCATCCAGATATGTTATGATTTTCCCTTTCAGAGCATCGGCTATCCCGGAAAAGAAGGAATCGTTTTTCGATGATTCGGGCAAAAGAATCTCACTTGGAGCTATTCGTAAAATCTCTTCAGAAAGTTCCGAAGATCCGGCTGTTTCGGTCAGCCTGAACAATCCTGTTGAAATATCGAGGCAGGAAAGGCCCGCGCGATTCAAATACCGGGCTATTGCAATGATGTAATTATTTGATTTTTCATCCAGGAGGTCATCTTCAATAATCATTCCCGGAGTTATAACCCGCACAACATCCCTGTCAACAAGGCCCTTTGCTTCAGCCGGATCTTCCTTCTGATCGCAGATCGCCACTTTAAAGCCATTATTTATCAGCTTTGCGATATAGCCTTTTACCGCCCTGTGCGGAACCCCGCACATTGGAACAGGGAATTCGTCTTTCTTATTTCTTGAGGTCAGGGTAATTTCAAGAATCCGGGACGCAGTCTCAGCATCCTCAAAGAACATCTCGTAGAAATCTCCCATTCTGTATAAAAGAATCGCATCCGGATATCTTCCTTTGATCGAGAGATACTGCTTTATCATAGGGGTTGCATGGGATGGATTCATATGCCGGATATTCTGTTTAGTAGGACGCGGATTTTCGCCGATACCCGCAGATAATTATTCTATTAGCTCTTTATATTTAAAATCTTGGCAATCTGCGATCATATGCTTTCCAAGAGGGAATCCCTATCCAATTAATTTAGTTTAATAAACCCATTGCGGAATTTCATTCGTTTTTAGGAGCCGTTACGAAATAACCGTTATTTTCGTTACGGCTCCTTATGCCGTTCTGCCATTTAAATGTTACGGTTATTTTATTCCAACGGCTTGCCGGAAGAGAATTTTTTCTTGAGTGAAATAACTTCGCTTTTGAGTTCCGCTATCTTTTCTATATTTGAATCAATGGTATAATTTAGACCTTTGATCTCTCCTTGAAGCCTCAAGCGTTCAAAGAGCGCCAAGGCATAAGAAACAAGAAAACCCACAAAAAAACTGATAATAAGTATGATACCCGTCGGCAGTTCAGGGGTGGCATAAGTCTTTATGAAAAAAAGATTCAGGCTGAAACTTTTCTTTGCGAGAAGAAAATCCATGTTCTGCATAAAGAAAAGGCCGATGAGTACGGCAAAAAATAAAATAAGGAGGAATTTGAGTTTATTCATTTTAAACTCCGTTATTGATGTTTTGATGGTTTCATAAAAAGTCATATTCTATTTACGATAGCATCATGTTTTAAATCTTCAGTTTTTCAAAGTGTGGTTTCAAATTGTTGTACGTCGCCTTCAAATGCTCCGGAATAACCCGGAGATCGGCAAATACCGACAGGGCGTTGGTATCGCCGAACCATCGTGGCACAATATGAAAGTGAAGATGCTCCTCAATCCCTGCGCCGGCGACTTTTCCAAGATTCAGCCCGACATTGAATCCGTCGGGCTTCATTACAAGCTTCAGTATGCTGATGGATTTATCTACCAGCTCCAGCAAGTCGGCTTTTTCATTTTTCTCCAGACCGTTTAATGTCGAAAGATGCTTCACGGGCGCAACAAGAAGATGCCCGTTGATATATGGAAACTTGTTCATCACAACCATGCTCAGCTCACCTTTGAACAGAGTCAGGTCGTCGTTTCTGGATAAAGCATTGCAGAAAATGCACCCTTCATCCTTTTTATCCAGAATATACTCAATACGCCACGGCGCCCATACAGTCTTCATTTCAGTTTCAGCTCCACCAGAGATTTTATACCGAACAGTCAATAATGATGCATTCGTTAAAAATCGAATTTATCTCTTTTATGTCATTCCCGCGAAAGCGGGAATCCAGTCTTTTCAAGTGGCTCTGGTCTCCCGTTTTCACGGGAGTGACGGGATTTTGGACTTTTTACGAGTTAATCAATAATGATGCATTTGTAAAAAGTCTAACCTCTTGACACTCAAAACTCAACTCTTTTTTCCTTTAGGAGCCGTTACGAAATAACCATTACACTGCCGACCATTTCGCTACGGCTCCTTATGCCGGTCATAGCATTTCAATGTTACGGTTATTTTTGAACGACGGCTCAAAGATTGACGGCTTCCACATCTCCCCAGAATCCGGCATCCTCACCGATTATCACAACGATTCCCGTCACACCTTCAATCATTTTTCCAAAATCTATGGCATCCTGAATATCTTTTTTCCCTCTGACCCTGTTCCCTACTGCGGTTGCTGCGGCATCCGCGAGCGGGCATGAACCGGATGCAATGCAGACTGCATCAGCTTTTCCGAAGCTGAGTGAATGCCCCACTGACCCGGATGAGGTGCACAGGGCTACCGGCCTCTTGATGGAATCAATACGCAAACCCAGCTTGAGGCTTAAGGGAGAACCGGCAGCATATACCCCGACAGTAACCGGCTTGTCCGTTTTTAAGAATATATCGCCCCCGTTTTCAATCACTACCTCGTCCGCATAAGAAAGAAGATCCATGCCGACAAATTCCGCAATGGCACCTGCTACCGCAGCCATCGGGCCAACCCCGGCTTTTCTGCCGGCATCTATCATTTTTCCGACTATCTGCGGGGCAAAATCGTCAACATGCCAGGGTGTAAGCGTTTTTAAAAATTCGGGATAAACGGCGATATACTTTTCAATAAAGCCCCTGTATTTAAGAATAAGGTCGCGCGTAATTTTCTGCAGAGGTCTTGAGGCATGAACCTGCAGGTCGGTCTCCTGGACAATAACGTTAAATGACACCATACAGTCCATTCCGGTAAGATTCCGGTAAGTTCTCTCCTCATATCCTTTGCTGCTCATACAATTTTCAGGTTCTTCTCCCAATTGTGAAGAAAAGGGTTCAAGCGTTTGTTTTCTTATGATTCAATCAAAGCTTTAAGAATCATCTCTATATCCCAAATATCTTTGTTAAGTTCTGACAAACTTTCCTTGGTTAACAATAATATAAGTCTATAATTCACATGTTGAGCTGATCGCTAACTATTTTAGAGGTGATCCAAATTGATTAACTTTACGTATTGCCGTACTGATACCAATCAGCCTGCTTCATTAACAGGCCTCATCGTTTCGGGGCACTGGCTCAAAAAATACCGGTCCGTCATTCCTGCTATAAAATCCCTCACTATCTCCTCTTTTCTGTGATTTGCCTTATACGCTTCAGAAATATCTTCCAGGAAATTGATGAATATCACGGATTCCCTGTTATCTTTTTCAAGATCACAGATATATCTTTCAAAAAGCATTCTGAAAAGATCTCTTATACGAGGCGTATGCTTTTTTATCACAGGATTAAGATAAATCTTTTCCAGGTTAAATGCTTTCAGGCCTCTTAATGCTTCCGAAACTTCAGGACTGAAGGCAACATGGATATTCTGGAAACTGTTTTTTATCACATCGGTGACCAGGCTGTATATTATTGTACCGTTGGTATTCCCGAGCACCTTAACGCTTTCTGCCGGAAGATCGGATCTTTTTATCACGTCAAGTCTTATGGCATCTTCTATATCACGTCCTATATAGCTTATGGTGTCGGCCATACGTACAACACATCCTTCAAGTGTCATGGGAATAAGCTTGATAACCGGATCGTTTTTTTTTATTGAGATCTCCTGCCCTATCTTTTCGAATGTCTTTCCCCTTTCAGGCTGCAGCCTCTGATTGTGGATTTCACCGTCATGGCACAGAATGCCGTCAAGAGTCTGCAATGAAAGATTCCATCCCTTTCCCTTTCTTTCCACCTTATCCAGGAACTGTACACTTTGGATATTATGAAGGAAATATCCTATTCCGCTTTCTTCGCAAAGTTCCGAAAGGAATCTTTCGCCGTCATGTCCGAAAGGGGTGTGGCCTATATCATGCCCGAGAGAGATGGCTTCTATAAGATCTTCATTCAATCCGAGGAAACGGCCTATGGTCCTTGCTATCTTGGAAACAAGCTGAACATGAAGAACCCTGTGAGTTATATGGTCATTATTGATAAGATAAAAAACCTGCGTCTTGTCAATGTACCTTGTATATGCAAGCGAATAGAGTATCCGGTCAACATCGAGAGAAAATTCCTGACGGTATCCGAAATCCCTTTTCTCCTCATATTCACGCCTAATGCATCCTGAGCTTGAAACCGCAAGTGGAGATAAATTCTCTTCTTCTCTTTTATTCAAAGCCGTTTTTATCAGTTCCAGAACATTTTCTTCATATATAGCCGTTTTCAATCATCTTCTCCGTAATTTTAATCTGTTCCAGCCGCTCTTGAAACAGTCCCATATTCCTGAATCAAACCCCAAATTCGCCGCCCTTCACTCAGCCTGATCCGGAGGATTCAATATAAAAACCGAACCGGATACGGGCACATCCGCCCAGCATCTCTCTATATCAAGCATCAGATAATCGCCTGCACCATCTGAAACGACAAGCCTTGAGGGGATATTATATTCTTTCACGAACTTTTCTCCTTCAAAAGATGCCTTGTAAAGGAGATCTCCCCATGTGTCATATATCTCTACCTCTGCCACATCCCGGCAATCGCCGCCAAAGTATATCTTCTCGGCGACCCCTGACCATTTTTTCTTTAAAATAAGAACGCATTCCCCATTTTCCGCACCTGTAACAGCCGCCGAATCAAATTCATAAACAGGTATCCTTCCGGATAGAAGCAGAATAAAATCCTTTATTCTGACCGGAATAGAAATGAAGTTTTCCAGGCCTGCGTTATCATAATGCTTTTTATAAAATGTGTTATCGGCATGTGAAACAAAATAAATCCATTCCCCGTCAGCAGATATTCTTGCTATTGGCCGGCCCAGAATATCCCGCAACACCAGTGAAATTTTATTATCATCCTCCGCAACCCATGCAATATCTGCCGAAACCAGATTCCCGCTTTTGCCCGAAAATTTAATGCGCCCGGTCCCCTTAAATGTTTTTATATCCCGGTTCTTATCTTTGAGTACGTATAAAAGTCTCCCTGCCTCCGATTCCCGGAAACCGGGGGATTGGACAGCGCTGAATACATCTTTTGAAATTTTACCAGAAAGGCCTGCGCAGGCCGGGAAGCAAAAAGCTGAACAGATAAGAAGAAGGAAAAGACTAACCGGTCTATTCATATCATATCAGCGCCCTTCTCCCGTAATTGCCCGAATCTTCGTTTTAATTGCATCCTGATTCTCTTTCTTATACAGAAGCGAACGCTTGTATGCTTCCAAAGCGTTTTTACCGTCTTTCATCTTCATGTAGACATCCCCGAGATGCTCGAGAATAACAGGATCCTCAGGAACAAGGCGTGTCGCTTTATTCAATGCTTCCAAGGCTTTATCATAAAGACCTTTTTTGAAATATACCCATCCGAGACTATCTGTTATATATCCGTCATCCGGTTTATATTTCAAGGCCTCCGTAATCAGCTTTTCCGCCTCTTCAAGATTTTCCCCCATTTCAGCATAAGTATAACCGAGATAATTAAGGGCATTTGCGTTTTTGGGATCTATCTTGATAACAGTTTTCATCTGTTCAAGGGTCTTCTCTTTTTTACCCCACTTGTCATAAACAACTCCAAGCCGGAAATACAACCTGGAATCATCCTGATCAATTGAAATGGCCTTCAAAAGCGCTTTCTCGGCATCTTTATACTCCTCCAGCTCCTCATGGAACAAGCCTAGGTAAAAGAGAAATTCCGGATTATCAGGCTCCCTTTCGATCACATCCCTGATAAATAAGATGGCTTCTCTCAGCTTTCCCTTATTCTGATAAATAAGAGAAACATGAACTGCCGCATCCGAATAGAATCTGGAATCGCTTTTCACTTTAAGAAAATGTGAAAGAGCCGTATCCTCGTTTTTCAATGCAAAAAAGGAAAGCCCTGCGATATGATTCAAATCCGAACTTTCAGGAGCCCCTTTCAGCATATCCTCAAGGATCATTGTCGTATCGTTATATCTCCTCGTATCAAGATAAAACTGAATTACATTTACTACAACATCGAAGTTGGAAAGACTCCTTGTGCCGAGATTTCGCAGTATTTTTCCTCCCTCCTGCGGCATATTGTTCTTTTTATAAAAATATCCGAGTTCAAGGGCAGCCCTTATGTTATCGGGATTCTTCTTCAGCATTTCATGTAATATCGGTATTATTTTATCTTTCTCGCCCCGGATCTTATAAAGGTTTATCAGCTCGAACCGTGGCTCATCAAGGTTAGGCTTCAATTCAATTGCTTTACTGTAACTTTTTTCAGCTTCATCGGGATTGCCTTTCTGTGCGTTGATTTTTCCGAGATAGAAATATCCAAGATAATAATCCGGAAAATTCTTTATCAGTTTTTCAAAAACCGATATTGCCTTGTCAAACTCACCCTCCTCCACATAAAGGCTCCCTAAAAGCAAATATATGTTCTGCTGTTTCGGGCTCCCGGCTATTATCTTTTCGTACGCCTTCTTCGCATCAGCAACTTTGCCGAGGGCATGCTTTATTCTGCCAAACAGAATAAGAGCGCCTATGTTCTCGGGATCCTTCCCAAGCACTTCCTCAACCAGAGTCAGAGCCTTGTCGTTCTCTTTTTTTTGCAGGTATAGATTGACAAGCTCGCCTTTCAGGAAAACAGATTCCTGATCGAGCGCAACCGCACTTTCCATATATTCCAAGGCCTTGTTGAGATTTCCCCTGTTTTTTAAAATCTGGGATTCGGTAAAATAAAAGTAGCTGTTCTCAGGGAAAGATGCTCCGGTTTTATTTTCCCCGCCGGTAAAAATATTCAAAAAAGAAAAAAAACAACCCGGCAGAAACAGCAGTAGAAAAACAACCGGAATAAACCTGGCAGATTTGATGCTCATTTGAAATATTTCCTTGTTTACTTGTCAATGTATGAGGCAAAGTCCGGCAGTTCCTTCTTTATGAACTCTCTCATCTTCGTAATGATATTCTTCTCAACCTGTCGCACACGTTCCCTGGATATGCCATAACGGTCACCGATTTCCTGAAGGGTAGCGGGACTGTCTGAAAATATGCGCAGGTCGAATATCTCATTTTCCCTTTTTGTCATAAGTTTTCTGAATTCTTCTATCTTGCCGTGAATCAGGTTATCCATCTGCTTTTTCGAAATCTGTTCTTCGGCTGATTCCGAATCATAGCTTATAAATTCAATTTTTTCGGAATCCGAATCATCAGTCAGTGGAGCATCGAGGGAAACATCCCACCCGTCAAGCCTCTGATCCATATCAACTATTTCCTTCTCTGTAACACCCAGCCTTTCTGATAAAAGCTTCGGTTTCGGATCAAAGCCCTGCTCAATAAGACTCTGCTTTTCCTTCTTGAGCTTGAAAAAAAGCTTTCTCTGCCCCTGCGTGGTTCCGATTTTCACAAGACGCCAGTTGTCCATTATAAACTTCAGGATGTATGCCTTGATCCAGAAAGATGCATAATATGAAAACTTTACGTTTTTATACGGGTCGAATTTCCTGACAGCTTGCATGAGTCCGATATTGCCTTCCTGTATGAGATCAAGCAGGTTCTGCATCCATACTCTCTGGAATTCAAGGGCTATCTTCACAACAAGCCTGAGGTTTGAAGTAACCATTTCGTATGCAGCTTCCCTGTCATCATGCTCAAAGATCTTTAAGGCGAGTTCATGTTCTCTATCCCTTGAAAGCAGCTTATGCTTGCTTATTTCCATCAGGTAACGCTGCAGAGGATCGTATTTAACAAGCGATTTTTCAGCGCCCTTCTCTTTATTTTTATTTTCTTTTGGCATTAAATCAGTACCTTTTTCACTCTTCATGATATCATTATCATTTGAGACAGCAAAGTAAAAAGCTCATTATGCAAGGCGCGCAAATCTTGAGCAATGAAGCGTACGTTGAGGTACGCTGCAATTATTCACCCTGTTGAATCGGCCCGGCCTTGCCGTCTCGCTCTGCGAGAATTCAACAGGGCGGGGATGAAGCGCAACTTAAGCAGAGTGACTTTTTACAAATCTGTCTCTTTTTTTATGGACATCTAAAAAGGGGTATGATAGCAGGATGTCACACGCGCCTGTAGCTCAGCTGGATAGAGCAACGGACTTCTAATCCGTAGGTCGCACGTTCGAGTCGTGCCAGGCGCGCCATCCTTGTCCTTTTGACGACACTCTATCATAATTTCACAGATTTTCAATCCGAATTAACGGAATTATTGTTCATAAGAATTTTAAAAGGAGAATCGGTGCAGGGGATCGTTACTGTAATAAAACTGGTTGCTGTTTTTATGGCTGCCACAATGCTTGGAAGATGGTTTCAGTCTGAAATAAAAAAGAGCACCCTCAGAAAAGAACCATGGCATACACCCTACCTGTCCCTGCCGGGGCTCATAATCCTGGCAACGATATTTATTCTGCCTCTTTTGTTATGGATAATAAAATCAAGAGAATAAAATAGTTAAACATTTTGAGCATGCATTATTCGCCATGTCCGGAGAAGATATAAGGAGACGGTATATAATTTGATGCATACCCCGTCGCGTCTTTCTATCGTTCGTTATGCAAAAATTTTAACTATATGATTTTTATTGTCGTTTCCCAGGCCTTTTCCCGAATCTGCATACGATAAAATAAGGAAGCTCCACTGTAAATTCCAGAATATATCCTGCCAATATCAGGAGATATATAAAAGGAAGTTTTATAAGATTAAACTTTAATATTTCATATAGTTCCTTAATTTTCACAGATTGTATCCCCAAGGCATGTCACAGTTCGGACTTTTAATATTTCAATGATTTTAAAATAAATTTCGAGTTTATATTTCTTTTCCTATTTTTAAATCAACATATTTGTCGCCAAAAGCAAGCTTGAACTGCACTATGCTCCCAACATCTTTTATGGCAGGTAAAAGGCCGTATTTTTTTTCCGAATTCCGACCTTTCATCTACCAGTTACATCATTAACATACAACACGTTTTACCTTTTTTCAAATAAGCGGATTTCCAGCGTAATAAATGCTCTTGACTATAACTATTACAACGGGATATTTTTTAAAAGGATTAATTTGTTTATCCGAGTTTTTTATGTCATACTTTCAACATAACCTCTTACAGTATGGAGTTTCATCATGCCCTTTTCATCCGAACCAGGCAATAGTAGTATAACTGCGGATACCTGTATTGAAAATTTATCTCAGGACAAAAGGCTAGATAAGCTTTTGAAATCGGTCCTGTCCGAGGTAAAAGATTATGCCGAAGCTCAGATAAAACATATCAAGCAGGGCGCCCAGATAGGAGTTGCCCTTTCCTGTGAAAAGGATATCAACAGGCTTCTTGAAATGATAGTTCTCGAGGCAAGAGTCATGTCGAATGCCGACGCAGGCACCCTGTATATTATGGACAAGGAGAACAAACATCTTTGCTTTGCGATCATGCAGAACGACACAATGAATGTAAGAATGGGCGGGACCAGCGGTGTTGGGATCGATCTGCCAAGCGTTCCTCTTTACAGAGATGGAAAACCTAATCATTCCAACGTATCTTCCCATGTCGCCATATCAGGAGAAATTGTAAATATTCCTGATGTATATGAAGCCGAAGGGTTTGATTTCACCGGCCCTAAAAAATACGACGCAACAACCGGCTACCGCTCAAAATCAATGCTCGTTATCCCGCTAAGGAACCATGAAAATGATATAATCGGAGTTCTTCAGCTTCTTAATGCAAAAAACCTTGAAACCGGAGAAATCATAGGATTCTCAAATGAATATGTAGATGAGATAACTTCCCTTGCCTCCCAGGCAGCTGTGGCATTGACAAACACGCAACTCATACAGGATTTAACAAACCTCTTCTATGCCTTTATCAAGAGCATAGCCACGGCAATCGATGAAAAGTCCCCATACACCGGTGGCCATATCAACAGGGTGGTTGACCTGTCCATGCTGATAGCTGAAAAAATAAATGAAACGAAGAGTCCACGTTTTAAAGATTTCACATTTAATGATCATGAGTTAGAAGAGATTCGCATTGCAGCGTGGATGCATGACGTAGGTAAAATAACAACTCCAGAATATGTGATAGACAAGAGAACCAAACTTCAAACAATCTATGACCGCATTAATCTTATTGAAACAAGATTCGGCCTCATAGCAAAAATAATCGAAAACGAATACCTCGCAAAAAAAATAGATCTCATTAAAAAGGGTTTGGGCGATGATGAGATCGTGCGCCTCGAATCGGAACTTTCAGAAAAGCTTGCAGGCCTTGACAGAGACTTGCAGGTTGTTAAGGCCTGCAATACTCCGGGAGAATTTTTAACCGATGAAAACACAAAAAGGGTCAAAGATATTGCAGCAAGAAAATACCTGATGCCTGACGGCGAACACGCATATATTACAGGAGAAGAGCTCGAAAACCTGCTGGTACGCAAAGGTTCACTCACTGATATGGAACGCAGGATAATTGAAAATCACGCGGCCATGACCTTTAAAATATTGACTCATCTTCCTTTTCCGCGAAAACTGATAAATGTGCCGGAGTATGCATCGGGACACCATGAAAGGCTGGACGGTTCAGGATACCCGAGGGCCCTTAAGGCGGAAAATATGCCCCTTCAGTCTCGCATAATAGCTGTTGCCGATATATTCGAAGCCTTAACCGCAAGGGACAGGCCGTATAAAAAGCCCATGCTTCTTTCCCAAGCTTTAGAAATAATGGGCAAAATGAAAAATGACAACCACATTGATCCCGACATTTACAATCTTTTTATAGAAAACAGGCTATATGAAAAATATTTTCTTAAAGAGGCTGAATACAAATAAGAAGGAGTAAAATATATGGGAACAGACAACATCTTTTTTCTTGAAAATCTGGAATGGTTTGATGAAACGGGTAGAGAGCTTGTCCACCGTATCCCTGAAAAAGGCTCAGGAGAGATAAAATACGGCGCACAGATGACCGTAAGGCAGAGCCAGGCCGGGGTCTTCTTTTACAAGGGAAAAGCTATAGACGCATTCGGCCCGGGGCGTCATACCCTTAAGACCGCCAACATCCCGGTTCTTACAAAAATTGCAAGCATCCCGTGGGGCATGTCGAGCCCGCTTCGGGCAGAGGCCTACTTTGTAAATCTCAAGGTCTTCACAAACCTCAAGTGGGGCACAAGAGACCCTGTGGCATTCAAGGATTCTCAGCTTGGCCTGGTGAGGCTCAGGGCTTTCGGAATATTCAATATGCAGGTCGTGCAGCCTGTCCTTTTCATAAACAGCATGGTAGGAACCCAGGGTATATTCACAACCGATGAAATAGAAGAGTATTTAAACAGCGTGATCGTATCGAGATTCAATGACTACATGGGAGAAGCACTTGACTCCATACTGAACCTGCCAGCAAGATACGAAGATATGGCCGAAGGCTTGGCAAAGCGGCTTAAAACCGATTTCGGTCGCTTTGGGCTTGGCCTGTCCGGTATTTATATCAACTCAATCACCCCACCGCCCGAAGTGCAGCAGGCAATAGATGACCGGAGCCGCATAGGTCTCTTTGACGACATGAATAAACTGATGCAGATGAAAGCCGCGATGGCCATGGAAAAGGCTTCTGAAGCGGATGGGGCTTCGGCAGGAATGGGTGCGGGACTTGGAATCATGATGCCCGCGATGTTTGCAAATTACTTCACCGCCGGAGAAAAGAAATCCGGCAAAGAAGGTTCAAAGGAAACCATAAATTGTCCCGAATGCGCCAATCCGGTTGCTTTTGACGCAAAATTCTGCCCCTCCTGCGGACATCAGCAGCTTGTTTTTGTCAGATGCGGAAACTGCGGAAAGAATCTTACGCCTAATTCCAATTTCTGCCCCCGTTGCGGTCATCCGGCCGGAGAAAAGGAAAAACCGAGAGTATGCGTCAAATGCGGAGGTAAAAACCTGACCGAGTCGGTTTTCTGCAATATGTGCGGTGAAAAGCTTTAACATCAGCATAGAGCATAATTGTCCCCAGTGCGGCGCGCCGGCCTCTCTGGAAGAGACAGACCGTCTTTTTGCGTGCCCTTTCTGCAGGGTCAAATCCTTTCTTCCGGAAAACGGTTATTTCCGCTACATACTTCCCTGCCCTGATTCCGCCCGGAATCCAGACGTTTATTTCCCGTACTGGCGATTCAAGGGGACCCTATTTTCAAGCAATTCCTCAGAGACCGTTTTCAGGTTCATTGATATAAGCCACCAGGGAAGAGAATCAGGCATATTTCCCGTATCGCTTGGATTCAGAACCCAGGCGCTTAAACTTAAATTCGCCCTCCCTGAAACTGCCGGATTATTTATAAAACCGGAACTTACTCCCGGCGATATAGTACGTATTGCTGAAAAGCGGTTTTCAGACAAAGGAGCCGGAGGCCCTTTCATTCAATCATTCATGGGTGAAACAACAAGCATTATCTACTCGCCGTTCTACGTTAAAGAGAAACTCTGGGACGCCGTGATCAACAAGCCAGTTTCGTCATTACTCCCGGGTGATTTTGATCTTAATATTTTCGGAACCGGAAAACCCGACTGGACTATCGATTTTATACCGGCAATATGTCCGACCTGCGGATGGGATCTGTCGGGGGAAAGGGACTCTCTCGTTCTATTCTGTAAAAACTGCGATTCCGCATGGCAGCCTGACGGCAAAAAATTCGGTAAAATCAAATTCGGATACATTCCCGAATCAGGTGAAGATTTTTTATTTCTTCCCTTCTGGCATATAAAAGCCTCTATTTCAGGAATAACCCTTGATTCATATGCCGACCTTATAAAAATAGCCAATCTGCCGAAAATAATCCGGGATGGATGGGAAAAAATCAGTTTCAAGTTCTGGATCCCGGCATTCAAGGTCAGGGCACAGCATTATATCCGTCTTGCCACCCACATGACACTCGCGCAGCCTGACAATGAGATTAAAGAACAGGTGCCTGCAGGCAGAATGCACCCTGTCAATCTCCCATTTGCCGAAGCAATTGAAAGTTTTAAAACCATAATAGCTGGGTTTATAAAACCGAGGAAGGATTATTTCTCTTTACTCCCTGATGTTCAGATAACGCCTGAAGATTTTATCCTTGCATATGTGCCGTTCGAAGATGGGCATCACGATTTAATACAGCAGGAATATCAGGTGGCTCTGAATAAAGCTCTTCTCGCAACAGCCGGAAATCTATAATAAGACGAACATCGAAGATCGGACTTCGGATATCAAATATAAATGTATAAAGCATGGAAGAATGAAACAATTGATTTGATTTTAACCGATTGCATTTACAATTTAATATCGTAACCTGCGCCTTTTAATTTATCTTTTACCTCCTCAACATGCCCTTGCCCTCTCGTTTCTATCTCAAGTTCAACAACAGTGCTGTAAAACGGCACATTACGAACACTCCTGTGATGCAGTATATGGAGGACATTTGCCTTTAAGGAAGCCACAATGGAAAGAAGCCTGGCAAGCGCCCCGGGAACATCATCGAGATGAACCAGAAAGCGCATTATGCGCCCGTTGTTTGAAAGACCACGGCTTACTATCCGCCCGAGAAGAGGACTGTCCAGATTTCCGCCGCTTATGACAAGCACCGTTTTGCTGCCTTTTTTTACCCTGACAGCTCCGCTCATAAGGGCTGCCAAAGGGACCGATCCCGCCCCTTCCGCAAGTATTTTATTCCGTTCAAGGAGCATAAGCACAGCTGCCGCAATATCTTCTTCTGTAACAAGTTCGATGCTGTCCACACATTCCTTCATTATCCTGAAATTAAACTTGCCCGGTTTCCTTACATTGATACCGTCCGCAACCGAAAGGGAGGAATCGACCCTGACCGCCTGACCTTTTTTCAGCGATTCATAAGCCGAAGGGCATGCGAGGGATTGTATCCCGATAATTTTTGTTTCAGGCCTTATAGCCTTTGATGCTGATGCGATACCCGAAATCAAGCCTCCGCCTCCTACAGGGACGATTATCATGTCCGCATCGCTCAGGTCTCTGAAAATTTCAATGGCTATCGTCCCCTGGCCTGCAATAATCCTCTGGTCGTCAAAAGGATGTATAAAAGTCCGCCCATCCATAGCAAGCTCTCTTGCCTTTTCAAGGCTCTCGACTAAGCTGCGGCCAGAAATAATAACCTCGCCCCCATAAGCACGGGTTGCCTCCTGCTTTGTTATTGACGCCCATTCAGGCATTACTATAACTGCCTGTACTCCCGCCTTTTTCGCAGCAAGAGCAACCCCCTGGGCATGGTTCCCCGCGGATGCCGTAACAACGCCCAAAGGACCTAACTTGCCAATACCTGACAGGATCCTGTTGGTCGCGCCCCTTATTTTAAATGAGCCTGTTTTCTGCAGGTTTTCAAGTTTTAAGAATATATCCCCTCCGAACATCCTGCTTAATGCCGGAGAATGGACAATAGGAGTTTTTACAACGATCTCCCCGATAAGGCTTGCCGCTTTTTGTATTTTCTCGAGCGGGATCATTTTTCCTCACCTTGATTAAATAAACTGCAGAAGATCGGCAGGATACCTGACAAGAATGCGCGCACCCGCCTCGACAAGTTCGCCGGCAGGCCTGAAGCCCCAGAGAACGCCGGCCGGAAACATTCCTGCCGAAACAGCCGTTTTCATGTCCGTGCCGGTATCCCCGATATAAAGGAATTCACCAGTTGCAAGTCCGAAACTTTCTGAGATCGATATGGCGGAAGAAGGATCAGGTTTTTTCGGGACCCCGTCTCTTGCCCCTACGACCATTTCAAATTTCCAGTTTGCAAGCATCTTTGATACAACAACACAGGTGGACCCATGCGGTTTGTTGGAAAGGATGGAAAGCCTCGCTCCTGAAGCGCTGAAAGCATCCAGCAGTTCCGGGACACCATCATAGGGACGTGTCTTGTCCGCCCATCTCAAGTCATATTCTCTTTTCATTTGAGTTATGCATTCTTCAATGAAAGACTCGTCTCCGCAGGGTATCGGAAGGGCTCTTCTTACCAGAACATCTATACCGTCCCCGACAAAATACTTGTACTTATCAATGCCATGTTCTGGAAACCCGTGCCTTTCAAGGACGCTGTTCATGGAATCGGCAAGATCATCAATAGTATCGAGAAGTGTTCCGTCAAGATCAAAAATAACGGCCTTAAATTTCATATCTGAATCCTCCGGAGATTTTATCTGCGCTTCTTTTGCTTTTTAACCTAAATATAACCAATTCGTCAAACTTTTGATTTGCTGTTGGTGGAGAGATACGAGTCTGTCAATCTTTTCTTGCTTTTTTTCCCCCTCGCATATACACAGGTCGGGAAATTTTTCAGTTCGTTCAGCTCCATATCAGTAATATTAACATAAAGGGAGAAACATTATGTCAAAACTTCAATGGGATAATCCGCCTGTCATGCAGATCGAAAACGGCAAAACTTATAAAGTGGCGATTGAAACCGTCAAAGGCTCTATTAAACTTGAACTCTATCCTCAGCATGCACCCAAAACGGTAAACAACTTCATATTCCTCGCAAAAGAAGGTTTTTATGACGGCACGACTTTTCACAGGGTAATCAGCAATTTCATGATACAGGGCGGAGACCCGACAGGCACAGGCCGCGGTGGCCCGGGATACAGGTTCGAAGATGAGTTAAAGAAAAATCCCCTGACGCACGGTGAAAAAGTTGTCTCAATGGCAAATGCCGGTCCGGACACGAACGGAAGCCAGTTCTTCATCACCCACTGCCCCCAGCCGCACCTGAACGGAAAACACACGGTATTCGGCAAGGTGGTCGCCGGTCATGAAGTCGTTGATTCAATCCGCCAGGGAGATAAAATTGAGAAGATAATGATCATTCAGGATGCTTAAATTGCCATTATAAGTCTGACAAATCATAAAGGCATGGTTTTGGCGAGACCTTTGCAGAACATTCAATTTTGCTCAAGTTCAAGGAAGGCAATAATTTAGCGCTTACGCTTCACTCCGTGCAACCACAGGAATACTTTAAAAGTATTTCGAGGATAGCGCAAAAGCTTCACTTCGTGCCTAAATTTGAGCCTGACGCAGAAATCGGGGAAAAAGGAATGTTATGCGGAGGTCTCACGGCATTCTGTATACTACCGAGTTTATATTCATTCCGGCTCCCACTGAAGCAAATACTACTATATCCCCGGGGTGAAGCCTGTGCTTATCCAGCTTCCCCCTTTGCAAAAGATCGAACATGGTAGGAAGGGTAGCCACAGAACTGTTTCCAAGCCATGAAATAGTCATAGGCATTACATTTTCAGGTATGTTTTTTATCTGATACAGCTTATAGAGTCTTTCAAGTATTGCTTCATCCATTTTTTGATTTGCCTGATGTATTAAGACTTTTTTTACATCGGTTAATGTAAATCCGGCTTTGTCAAGACTCTCTTTAACAACGTGCGGAACAGTCCTGACCGCATATTTATAAATTTCGTGGCCATCCATCTTTACAAACAGATCATCGTCTGAATAGTTAGGGTTGTATGATCTTCCTGTCCTAAGAAGATACGCGTGATTAATTGTATCTGATCTTGTTACATGTGAAAGTATACCTACATTCCTGACAGTTGCTTCCACCAGGGCTGCACCGGCACCATCGGCATATATCATGCTGTCAACATCATGAGGATCCGTAACCCTCGACAGTATCTCCGCGCCGATAACCAGCACCTTTTTTACATCGCCGGACTTTATATAATAATCGGCCAGGGTCAACCCGTGAATCCAGCCAGGACAGCCAAAAGGGACATCAAAGGCGACAGTATAGGGGTTTATTATTTTCAGTTTGTGTTTTACCCTTGAGGCGATAGCAGGAACCATATCAGATCTGCTGCTGCCGGCTCTGACGTCACCTAAATTCTGGGCTACAATTATGTAATCTATACTCTCCTTGTCCGTATGTTCCAGCGCCCTGTTAGCAGCCATAAACGCTATATCAGAGGTGTTCAGGTCATCTGTTACATATCTTCTTTCACTAATGCATGTTATTTCTTCGAGCTTTTTAATAATATCGATATTTGCTTTTTTGATTTTTATGCCATCTGATTTGTAAAATTCATGTCCGAGAAAATGTTTGTTAGTTATCCTTGATTCCGGTATATAACTGCCCGTTCCGGTAATAATCGAATTCGGCATAATGCTCTTTTTTAGTTAACTTTAAAAGTTATTCTCCCAATCAGAAGTTCACTCGAACCTCTGAACCCTTGACGCCTTGAACCCTTTTCGTCACTTGCCCTGAAAATATTCATCCGGTGAATTATTGAGCTTATCAATCTGTTTTTCAATTTCTCCGATCTGAGCATTTTTCAGACTCTGGCTGTATGCTCGGCCAGTCAACCTTTTTTTCAAACCATCGATTTTTTCCTGGAGTCGCTTCTGTTCGGCCTCAATGCGCTCTTTTTTATGGGCATACGAACTGCGTTTTTCTTCGGCCACGCGGTCGGCTCCGGCTTGTATGCGCTCCTGCTCGGTTAGCTGTTTTTCCTGCCTGATGTTTTCGATCATTTGATCGTATTCGGGACGGCTGTCTCCTGCAACCGTCCCGAATTCAGACTGGTCCGGGGCAATCATGATCGTATCATAATGTTTCACATCATCAGGTTGGCGGTCGCTGAAACGCTTTACACCATTTTTATCTGTCCATGTGTATATGTTCTCGTCTGCAAGACATGGGCAACTCCACAGTATGATAACTGATAAATATATGACTGCTTTTTTCATAACAGAACCTCAATAAAGTTTGAAGGTATCGAAAAAAATCATTTTGAACTCCATATAATATTCAGACTGTACGTTCAAGATATAATAAGTGGTTCCTCGTTATTTAGTTTTTTAAAACTAAATAACCTTGTCAAGGCCGATCTGCTTCTTATTGATGACTGGGGCCTTCAAAAATTTGCCAAAGAGCAAAGTCACGACCTTCTGGAAATCCTCGAAGATCGACACAGCCTCAAATCAACTCTGATCACCAGCCAGCTGCCCGTCGATCACTGGCACGAGATATCGCCGATCCCACCCTGGCCGACGCCATCCTGGATCGGCTGGTTCACAATGCTTGCCGAATCAATTTGAAAGGAGAATCCATGCGAAAAAGGAAAACCAATTTGATTTAGAAATCATAATTTGAGATATATCAAAAAACCAGCGTCGCTTCGCTCCGATATCCGGCCGCTTTCATCTGGAACCGGTGGCCGGAATCATCCGGAACAGGCGGCCGACTTCCCCGGAATGCGCAACCTAACCCATCACTACGATCCTCTTGGACATTTGATTGGCTTGTTTGGCAGGGGTTATGAGAAGCTTAAGAAATAGATTTAAATTATAATAGTTAAACCAAAAGGCCTGGTCAGAAATGGCTGCCTTTTTTGTTCACTTCAAGTCGTAATCATTGGTATAATCTTATCAACTATATCGTATAGGTAGGTGGAGACAGCGATTCCTTCGGTTTGCGATATTGAAATATAATAAAGAACCGTAACATCCTGTTTTATCACGGTATCAGACATGCAAATATTTTTCTCTCAATTCTCCTGAAAGCAGTCTTATTGTCTCAAACGCCTTCTCAACCGTCTTCTCCCTGTCGGGATTCACGAGGCAGCATGTCGCGGGAGAGAGAAGGCTCTTTTCAAGCAGCAGGCCCATGTCGATTCCCTTTTTGGTGAGAGCCTGCCATGTTTCTTCCAGCCGGTGAATCAGAGACGGGATATTCTCTTTTTCAAAGGTTTCAAAACCCGTCGGCACAATGCCCCAGACTATGACTCCGCCTCTGTCAAGAAAACGCCGGACAGACTTTGCGTACGAAGAAAATATTTCAGCATTTGAATATACATCAAGAGAGAGGATATCGAGATCAAGCCCCAGCAGAAAATCCCAGTCTGGATTCCCGCAAAGGTGAATCCCCCGCGGACGGTCGAGTTGCGAGAAAAAAAGATCCAGATCACCCTTGGCCTTAATATCCCCGTATCCGGACATGGCTGAAAAGAGGAACTGAAGTCCCGGCTCGTCGATAAACATAAATGCATTTTTATTAAGCTTCTTTAACCGGGCAAGCTGAACATTTATCCTTTTCGCCATGAATTCAAGCATGAACGGACGAATGGTGTCGTCAAAAAGAATCGGACGGTCGTTGCCATCTATAATGTTGAACCCGAAACTTATCGGCCCTTCAAGCTGTCCCCTGATTGCGGGTCTGTTCGATAAATCGAGAGAAAGGAATCTGTGGTAAACTTCGGAATAGGTACTGCTGATATCAAAATACTCCGGTTCATTGAAATGGTACATAGTCTCTTCAAGTTCTTCTATGAATTTATCAAGTGAAAAACGAAGTGTTCTTTTTTCAAGATCAAGCAGAATACCCGGAAAATGCTCGGCAGCCTGAACATACATATCTTCATAATAGCTGTAATTCGGCAGCTGGGGCCAGAAAGGGATATCGAGAGATAATGCTGTTTCAAGAGCCCGGTCGACATTTGTATGCGGCATAACAGCCATTGCGGTGGTAAGAAGATTTCCGGGAATCGGCATAGTAATATTATACTTTCCTTATGAAGTGAAATTCCACCCGCATTGCGGGTGGAAACCAAATTGTAGCACATGATTCTGCAGCAGGTGCCTTTGCATAAGTTCAATCAATCATCCAGAATCTCCATCAGCTTTCCGCAGCATGGCGGGATCCTGTCCCCTTTTTTTAGAACAACAAACTTATTGCAGGTCTGGCAGTAACAACGACAGTCGCTGTCAACATGAACCTCAGGATATTGATCACCGCCGCCTGTCTTCAGACCCTCAATCGCAAAACGAGCAAACTTGTTCTTCTGCGGAACATACTCACCTACGGGAACCATCTTTTTATTAAAACGAACGCAATCTACCATTATCCGCCAAAGGGCTTCTAATTTCTTTGTTTCATCAGGATTTTCAGGTGTAAACTCTACCAGATCTTTCACTATATTAATTTGCATAACGCAATTCTCCTATATTGTTAGTATGTTATAAAGTTATATGTCAAGCCTTTACCCTTCAGGCTTTATTCAGAACTCTTAACTTCCCATGCCAGGCGCATTGATTACAAAAGGTTTCTGTATCATCGCTGATTAGAGGGGCTTTTGACAAATCAACATCAGTATCAAAGCACACCGAACCTTCCCGGCAATTAAATGAATAAATTTCATATTCATCTTCCGGATCTCTGACATAAAATTTTTTAGACCTGCAAACCGGACATTCCATTTATTCACCTTCTGTCATTTGTTAATCAACTTTAACAAATGCCTTTGATTTAGCTTTGCAGACAGGGCATGAATCAGGCGGCGCATTTTCACAGGTATAACCGCACACCGAACAGACATAATAATCGGCCTCTTCCTGTTTTCCCAGATTATCAAGGGCCTTCCGGTAAAGAGCCGCATGAACCTTCTCGACTTCATTTGCATAGCTAAATGTCCGGACAGCAGCCTTGTCGCCTTCCGCTTCCGCAGTTTTTATCATATCAGGATACATCGATTTAAATTCGTGAGTTTCACCGGCTATCGCTTCTTTCAGATTCTCTTCCGTGCTCTTTATCCCCCCGACTGTTTTCAGATGGGCGTGGGCATGAATGGTTTCAGCTTCAGCTGCCGCCCTGAATAGCCTTGCCGCACGGGAATAACCCTCTTTTTCCGCCTGTTTTGCAAATGCGAGATACTTGCGGTTGGCCTGTGATTCACCTGCAAATGCTTCCATCAAATTCTTTTCTGTCTGACTCATATACTTTTTCCTCCTTTAACTTTTGATGACTTTGTATTAGTCTTATAAATACAGATTTATATCACTTGAATCTTCGAACCCTGGAACCCTTGACCCCTTGAATCCTTCTTTCATTCTATCTTTTTCTGGCAATCCGGGCATACTCCGAAAAAATCCAGCCTGTGTGAGACAATCTTATATCCTGTCTCTGCAGAAAGCTCCTTTGACATTTCATTAAGCGATGAAAGATCCGGGTCAATAATCGATTTGCACTTAACGCACATTATATGGGGGTGAGGGTGTGGATTTCTCCCGTCATACCTGTTGCTCCCGTCACCGAAACCCATCTCGGTCACCTCCCCTATCTCTTTAAGCAATGAAATGGTTTTATAAACCGTAGCAAGGCTCGTTGTGGGAAATCTTTTTATTACTTCACGGTATATCTGATCTACCCCCGGATGATCACAACTGTTTGCCAGTACTTCAACAATGGCTATGCGCTGTGGGGTAATACGAAACCCTTTTCCTTTCAGCTTTTCAACCATGTAATCGAGTCTGGATGTCCATCCGTTCATTATTTTTCTCCTGTTCTTTATTGCGTTAATCAGTTCAATAACTCTTTCTGAAGCCAGTCTTTAACTATGCCCTCCACTGCATAAACTCCCTTGTTGTATCCGACCGATTCCCTGAACTCTTCCTTTACCGTTTCCGGAAGATAAAAACTTGCCAGCTCAACAGCTTCTTCGGAATTTCGTCTTATCAGATACACAACAGGATTTTCTCCCCAGTTATTAACTACGAAGTAATGACTGACATCATTTTTTGAACGTATAGGGTTAATTCCATGCGCCCAGTTGTTTCCCCATTCAAGATACAAAACAACCGCCTCTTCAGGAGTCATATGCCAGTCAATGGCATTAACAAGATTTATATCCTCACGTATTTCATTCAGCTTCATCATATCAATCTCCTTTTCCATATTGTTTGCCCGGTCTTGATGATTTTATTAAGATCTGACTGAAAAATTCCGTTTATTTCAACTCATAATAAACAATAATATTTATTTGTCAAATGATTATTTGTAAATATTATATATCTATTAATAATTATTATTATCTCTTTGATTATAAAACATAAAAATATTGACTGACAAAAGTTTATATAATAGATGTAATTTATGGTTATTTATGGTAGCTAACGGTGTGATTATGGAAGGATTAGCAACATGAAAGAACTTATATCAACAAAAGATGTGGCTGAATTACTCAGTGTAAACGAAAAGATGATTTATGCACTCATAACAGACAAAGGACTGCCCGCTACTAAAGTTACCGGAAAATGGCTGTTCCCCAGACATCTTGTAGAACAATGGATTGAAAATAATACCCAGAACTATCCTGAATCAAGGAGCACGCTTCCGCCATATCACGGATTACTCATAATAGCCGGAAGCAATGATCTTCTGCTTGATAAGACCATCTCTCTCTTCAACAGTCTGTATCCTGAGCATGTTGCTGTTTTCGGAAACATCGGCAGCATGGGCGGCCTGAAAGCGCTCCGGAACAACCTGTGCCATATGGCATCAAGCCACCTGCTTCAGGAAAATGAAAATGATTACAATTTCCAATTCGCGTCAATAGAGTTTGAGAATATGCCGGCCATACATAATTTCTGCAGGCGAGAACAGGGACTTCTTGTTCAAAAGGGAAATCCGAAAAATCTAAAAGAAATAGCTGACCTCGCGCAACCGGGCATACATGTCGCCAACCGGCCTCTTGGAACCGGAACCAGGCTTCTTTTTGACCGGGAATTAAAAAAAGCAGGCATCGATATTGAGAAATTAGACGGTTATGGCAACGAAATTTCAAAACATCTTGATGTCGGGATTGAAGTTCTTACAGGAAAGGCTGACGTTGCTCCCTGCATCCGTCCGGTAGCGTCATTGCTGGGGCTTGATTTCATTCCGCTTCGATGGGAACGCTATGATCTTCTGATTCAGAAAGAACGTTTTTTTGACAAGGGTGTTCAGCTGTTTTTGAGTCTTCTTCACGAAAAGAAATTTCATGATGCGGCAAAACAGTTTGAAGGTTATGACACAAGCATTAGCGGCAAGATGGTTTTTCCACACGAAAATCAGAAAAATGCAAATTCATGATATTTCTGATTGAAATGTCGAAATATTAATAAAATTAACGGAAAGAAAAGGAGATTAAAATGAAACGGAATCTTTTTATTGCTTCACTGACAATGATTGCAGCTTTATTCATTTTGTCCGCCACACCTCTATTCGCGGCAGATGCAAAATTGCTGAGAATGGCGACAACCACAAGCACCGATGACACGGGCCTCCTGGATTATCTGAAAACCTACTTTGTTAAAGAGACCGGAATTGACATCCAGTGGGTAGCCACAGGCACAGGAAAGGCTCTCAAGCTCGGTGAGAATTGCGATGCCGATGTTCTTCTTGTTCATGCGCCTGATGCTGAAAAAAAATTCGTGGCCGCCGGTTTCGGTCTTGACCGTAATGTGGTTATGTACAATGATTTTGTTTTAATCGGCCCTGCATCCGATCCTGCGGGCGTTAAAGGAAAAGGAGTCAAGGAATGTCTCAATACTATTTCGGCAAAGAAGATTAAGTTTGTAAGCCGTGGCGACAAATCAGGAACACACCAGGCCGAACAGATTTTGTGGAAAGCGAGCGGACTTCCGGTTCCCGATAAGGAAACATGGTATGCTCAGGCAGGCCAGGGAATGCTGACAACAATCCAGATGGCAGCCGAACAGAACGGATATACCCTTACGGACAGGGGGACTTACATCAAGTACGAAGACACAATGAAGGGAAACCCCCCGTTAAAGATACTGGTAGAGGGAGATGATCTTTTAAAAAATATATACAGCGTCATAGTGGTAAATCCTGCGAAATGCCCGAAGGTCAAAGCCGATCTCGCAAAAGCATTTTCTGACTGGATGAGCAAACCTTCAACCAAAAATCTTATTTCCGATTTTAAACTTTCAGGGAAACAGCTTTTCTTCATTTCCGGAAAGTAGGATAAACCATTAACAAGTCTATATTTAGACGGTAAAGTAAAAAGCTCGATATGCAAGGTGCGCGAATCTTGAGGAATGAAACGTGCTTTTCGTACACTGCAATGACGAAAAATGAAACGCAACATAGCAGAGCGACTTTCTACAAAGCCGTGAAGTAAGGCTTTAAAATGAATTATATAATAGACGGCCTGTTTCAGGCGATTCAGTTGCTTATTAACGGAGATGGAGAGACCTATTCGGCCGTCTATGCATCCATCAGGGTTTCAGTCTACTCAATGATTGTAAGCCTGTTCATCGGAATCCCGGCAGGGTTTCTGATGGGACACCATGATTTTTTATGGAAAAAACATATCAGGACAATAACCGATACGCTTATGTCGCTTCCGACAGTTCTTGTCGGCCTTCTGGTCTATGCCTTTTTAACAAACCGGGGGCCTCTCGGAGAATACGGATTTCTCTTTACCCTTGAAGGAATAGCAATCGGGCAGGCTATCCTGGCGCTTCCTATAGTAATAGCGCTCACGGCAACTGCCGTCGAAAGCATGGATTACAAGCTAAAAGTAACACTCGTATCTCTGGGCGCAAGCAGGCGGCAGGTGCTTTTTTCCACACTATGGGAAGCCCGATACGGCATTCTTGCAGCATCCATGAACGCTTTCGGAAGAGTTCTCACGGAGGTCGGGATCGCGATGATGGTCGGCGGAAACATCAAATGGCATACCAGGACTATTACTACCGCCATAGCTCTTGAAACCAATAAAGGGGAGTTTGTCACAGGTGTAGCGCTCGGAATTGTTCTTATGGCTATAGCCTTTATTGTCAATTTTTCACTTTCATTTCTGCGGAACCGCTCTTGACAATGAATACGCCAACTTATCATCTTACCGAAATCAAAAAATTCTACAACAGCAACCGGGCGGTTTATATTGAAGATCTGTCGATTCCGGAATCTTCAATTACCGGTCTTGTTGGTCCAAACGGAAGCGGAAAGAGCACGCTTTTAAACATGCTGGCCTTTATCGACAGGCCCTCGGAAGGAACAATTCTCTTCAAAGGACAAAAAGCCGAACCATATTCCGATATCGTGCGCTTCCGGGTAAGCCTGCTTGCGCAGGAACCGTATCTTCTTAAACGCTCCGTTTATGAGAACGTTGCGTATGGACTGAAACTGAGAGGAGGCAATCCTTCCCGGTATCCTGAACAGGTTAATGAATCCCTTGCGCTTGTCGGATTGTCTCCCAGGGAGTTTTCAAACCGTCCATGGTACGGACTTTCAGGAGGAGAAGCCCAGAGAGTTGCCCTTGCCGCGCGTCTGGTGCTTAAACCGGAAGTTCTTATTCTAGATGAGCCCACAGCAAGTGTTGACGCCGACAGCGCCGGGCGTATCATGGATTGCGCAATGATGGCGTCGAAGGAATGGGGCACAACTCTTATCATAGCCAGCCATGACTGGAAATGGCTCCACGAAATATGCGGCAATGTTCTCCAGATGTTTAAGGGAAAGATAATAGGAAACAGCATGGAAAACATAATATTCGGCCCATGGAATCAGAATGCAAACCGATTCTGGGAAAAAGAACTTGAAGATGGCCAGCGAATCAGGGTGCCTGCGCCGCCTTCTCCGTCCTCAGCGGCAATTATTCAGCATGGCTCTATTTCCCTGACTTCACAATCACCGATCCTGATGAAGTATGAACACTCTTTACATGGAGTTATTGCGCAGCTGTCGCTTGAACCTTCCACGAATGCGGTAATGGTATCAATCCGTGCCGGCAGCCAGACTTTCATGCTCCGGATTTCCCAGGATGAAGCCCGGGAAACAGCCATTTCTCCGGGACAGAAGATGTACATTTCATATCCTCTGTCGGCAGTTACATGGTATTAATATTTTTTTTCCT
>Ga0105099_10000431_pt1 | contig 28800 bp, 29 predicted proteins | sample PPLLak3cmMay2015_2_FD_79138 | JGI IMG/M metagenome (GOLD analysis project Ga0105099, IMG submission 79138) | Freshwater sediment microbial communities from Prairie Pothole Lake near Jamestown, North Dakota, USA - PPLs Lake P8 Core (1) Depth... | ecosystem: Environmental > Aquatic > Freshwater >... | reverse complement strand
TAGCCGATCAGCAGAAAATTCATCCCCGCCCCGAAACCGGTGTAGCCGACGATGGAGCCCAGGAGAAGCGGGTCGATGCCGGCCGGCGGAGCCGAAGGCGTCACCATGCTTTTAAATAATTCCCCCCAGAGCGCGGCCGGGGCGAAAACGATCGCCAGGGCGACGACGGAAAAGAGGGTGAAGAAAACCATGAATCCGTCGACGATCTCCAGCGTCCGGGCGATCTTCTTCCCGAAGGCATAAATCAGCAGCGACAAGAACATCAGCCCGACGGCAATCAACCGGTATGTTTCAACCTCCACGGGATTTCCCGCGTCGGCAGCCCGGCCGGAGATCAGGGCGAAAATGCTCTGTCCCGCCGCAGCCGCCCAGCCGCCCCAGATCCAGCCGATGATGATGATGAACAGGGTGAACGGAATCCAGAACTTGAATCCCGGCGGCATCCGGCTAAAACCGACGATCGGGACCTCGCCCGTGGCGATCACATAACGGGCGTTCTCGACGTTATACAGGACCTGGAGAATTCCAGAAAGGACAATGAGCCATCCCAGGCCCATGAAGCCGAACTTCCCGAAAGCCAGAGGGCCGAGGAGCCACTCGCCCGAGCCCAGGGCCGCGCCTAAGGCGATCAAGCTGGGCCCGAGGACCGACGTGACGATGACGCGCGGGCCTATTTTCGGCTTATTAAAAACCTCTTCCGGAGTCGGCAGGTCGTCCAGCGGCAGGGCCGGACGGCTGACGCCGATTTGAAGAGTTTCGGGCTCGGGGGGTGATTTGGCGTCGATTGTCGGGGACGTCATCAGAACTCGATGATCAATCCCGCTCCGAAGAAGCTGATGAAGGCAAAGTTGTAGACTTCTTCGACATCAGCCCCGCCTTCCACGAACCGGTATCCGGCTTTAAGACTCATCGCCGGCGACAACCGGTATTGAAGAGTCAGGGCGATATCCTCGGCCCGTCCCTGTCCCCCGGGCGAGGCCAGGGCATCGCCTTCCAGATGGAGCGCCAGCTTGGGCGAGGCAGTCCACTGGATCCGGAAATGGAAGAGCGGGACGAAACCCACATTGACCTTTTCCGAGAAGATGGAATCGGTTTCCAGCGTGATGCCCGCATCCCGGATTTTCGCCGTAAAGCCGATCCCCACCTGCCATTTATCGTTCTGAACGAGCTCATAACGGTATGTCAAGCGATAGGAATTGAAGCGGTAAGTGCCGTTCGCCTGGACACCCGCCGGGAAAGCCGTGCCGTTGAACAGAATCGCAGTCGGAGTCACGCCCGAGGCCTTTACGCTCAAAGGCGCAAAGAGGGCGGACAGCGTGTGGCGCGGATGGAGCTTGAAGTCCACCCGGAGGCGGAAATAATAATCGCCTTTCAGGTCGAAGTCATCCTTCAAGGAAAACAGAGTTCCGGTGCTTTTAGGGATCTGGACGTCGTTATAGCCGCCCAGAACATAGCCGTTTTCAAACTCCACGCGCCACCGGTTGCCGGATTCGCCGGCGGAGGGGGCGGCCGCCACGGCGATCGGGATGAGGATCAGGAGGGAGACGAGCGGGAGAAGCCGAAGTGATTTCCTCATAGACATACTCCTTCTATGACCGGATCTCTTCCATCCGGAAGGATACCCGGGCTCCGAACAGGTGTCAACGAGGACGGGCGGAAAACCCTCTTTGCCATGTCCTCGTGAGACCATCAGCGAATTCACCGGGCATTCACGCCCAAAACCTCTGATCCCGAGCCGGAGCATTGCCTGAATAGCCGGCCGAAGGGCTGAATTTCGTTCTAAACCGGAGCTTTGCCTTGACGCTCTCTTATCGGTGGGATAGCATTTCCGTCAGAGCGATCGCGATGACCGATTATTACGCGAACAAACTTACGGCCGACAGGCTGCGGCGATGCTACGAGATCGCTCCGCCACGCGTTCAGCAATACCTCGAAGCGGAAATCGATCATGTGTTGACGAGAATCCACCCCGACGACATCGTCCTCGAACTGGGTTGCGGCTATGGCCGGATTCTGGCGAAAATGGCCGGGAAAGCCGGGCGGCTCGTCGGAATCGATACTTCGCGGGCGAGCCTATCCGCCGGCCGCGCGTTTCTCGCGTCCCGTCCTCATTGTCATTTGATCCAAGCGGACGCGATCCGGCTTCCGTTTCCCGACCGAAGCTTTGATGCGGTTCTTTGCCTTCAAAACGGCCTTTCCGCCTTCCATGTCGATCCGGAGCGGTTGATCAGGGAAAGCCTGCGCGTGATGAAACCGGGAGGGTTTGCGCTGTTTTCCAGCTATTCCGAACGGTTTTGGCCCCACCGCCTGGCCTGGTTCGAGCTTCAATCGGCCGAAGGGCTTGTCGGCGAGATCGATGAAGAAAAGACAGGGGACGGTCGCATCGTCTGCCGGGACGGCTTCACGGCCACGACGTTCCGTCCTGAGGATTTCCGGAAGTTGGCCGATTCACTCGAGGTGACCGCGGAGATTTGCGAAGTGGATGACGCCATCGTTTTTTGCGAGGTTCGGAAGCCGTCTCGCCACGCTTCGCTCATTAACGTTCTTTCTCGTCTCCATAATCCGTCTCGGAAATGATCTTCCAGGCCCCTTCGATTTGGATGAGGTTCATATAGCTCCGATGGCAGCCGATCGTCTTGGGCATCAGCATCTTCCATTCGACCTTGACGACGGCGATCATCCCGTCGACCGAGAGGACATCGGTTTTATCGACTTCGATTTTCACAACGGGCGGGATGTTCCTAAGGAATTCGAGCGGCTGCATCGTTTCCATGACGAACAGCTTGCCGTTCGGATGCCAGGCCGAGGACATCAGGGCGAAATCATGCTTGACCATCCCGTCCATGAAGGTTTGGACGGGTTTCAGGACATCCCCAAGCATTTGCGTTTTTCCGATCACTGGAATGTACGCGGCCGGCAAGGCCGCCGCCAGGGCAACAATGAGAAAGAGAGAAAGCCGTTCTTTTTTCATGATTCCCTCATCGTCGGTTCGATTCTGATTACGTTTGATACATTTCCGTTTTACAAAATATTCGATCGGGATATAGACGAGAATAAATGACCCAAAATCGACGACGTATTTAAAAAAAGAATCGATTTCTTTGTACGGATCATACCCGCTCAGCCAAAAGAACAGCGACTTGACAAACCAAGCGATGACCGCGGCGATGAATCCTTTCGACATTGGCTCCCCCTATTCTGCGGCGTCGAATCTTAAAATACCATCGTATCTCTCAACGGGCAAGCCCAAAGCGAAAAATATGAAAGAGGGGGGCGGCGAGGCCCCCCTCGGGGGTTCAGCGAAGCGCCGAAGGGGGAGCTTCCCTCTCCCTTGGAAGTGTCCCGTCTCCCGCAAGGCTTGACAAATAATTTCAGAGACGGGACACTAAGCCATCTCATTTTGGAGAGAGTTCTCATGAAGAAACCCCTCGCCCTCATCCTCGGACTGATGCTCGTTCTCGCAACTGCGGGATTCGCCCAGCAGAAAGACGATCCGAAATGCAAAGACCATCCGATGTTCACCCGGATGCCCGGCGGATATTGGATTCACGGCTGTACGGAGAAGGATTTCGACGCCTTCGCCTTCACGATCGCCAAGGGAAAGACCGAGTCGGTCGAAGGACATCTCTGGAAGATCAACTACTATCCCCAAGCGACGGCCAAATCCAAGCCGAGCGAGCTTCAAATCCAGAGAAACTTCGAAGAAGCGATCAAGGCCTCGGGCGGGACGGTCATCTACAGCGAGAAGGGCAAATCGACCCTGAAGATCGTCAAGGATGGGACGGAAATCTGGACCCAGGTGGGCGCCGAATTCACCGGCAAATATTCCCTGACGATCGTCCAGCGCGAAGCCATGGTCCAGGACATCAAGGCCACGGCCGAGCTCCTGGGCAAGGGATTGAAGACCGAAGGCCATATCGCCATCGAGGGGATCTATTTCGACACGGCCAAGGCCGACCTCAAGCCCGAATCCGCGGCGGCCGTCGCCGAGGTTGCCAAGCTGTTGAAGGCCGAGCCGGGGCTCAAGGTCTTCGTCGTCGGGCACACCGATGCGGTGGGTTCGCCGGAATCCAACCTGACCTTGTCCCAGAACCGGGCCCAATCCGTCATGCAAGCGCTCATCAAGGACCATGGGATCGATGCCGGCCGGATGAAGGCGTTCGGTTGCGGGCCGTATGCCCCCGTCGCGACAAATGACACGGAAGAAGGGAAAGCGAAAAACCGGCGGGTCGAGCTGGTCAAACAGTGAGGAGGAGGAACATGAAAAATATTCTGATTTCCGCGGCGATGACGCTCATTCTTTTCGGCGCCGCCTGCAGCCCCGGCTCAGAACCGGCCGCGCTGGCCGGCCCGCAGTTTGCCGTCTCGTTCCCGCCGGCTCTTTCGGCCCAGGCCCTGGACGGGCGGCTCCTGCTGATGCTCTCCGACAACGACAAGGCCGAACCGCGTTTCCAGGTCAGCGACGGGGCCTCGACCCAGCTGATTTTCGGGTTCGATGTGGAAGGGATGGCCCCTGGAGCGGCGGCGGTCATCGATTCTTCCGTATTCGGGTATCCGCTGAAAAGCCTGGCCGACGTGCCCCCGGGCGATTATTATGTCCAGGCGCTGCTGAACCGCTACGAGACATTCGTCCGGGCCGACGGCCACACGGTCAAGCTGCCGCCCGACAAGGGCGAGGGCCAGGTCTGGAATCGCAAGCCGGGGAATCTTTACAGCGAGCCCAAGAAGATCACCATCGCCGCCGGGCAGCCGGTGGTCTACGAGGTCGCCCTGGACAAGGAAATCCCGCCGATCGCACCGCCGGCCGATACGAAATACATCAAGCACGTCAAGATCCAGAGCGAGCTTTTAACGAAGTTCTGGGGCCGGCCGACGGAGATCGGAGCCTGCATCCTGCTTCCCGAGGGCTTCGACACGCATCCCAACGCCCGCTATCCCCTGATCGTCAACCACGGTCATTTCCCCTATACCCTGGAAGGGTTCCGGGAGACGCCTCCCGACCCGGACCTCAAGCCCGATTACAGCGATCGCTTTCACCTTGAGGGCTACAACCGCATCCAGCAGGAATACGCTTACCAGTTTTATAAAGATTGGACCGGGCCGAAGTTCCCGCGGGTGATCCTGATCGAAATCCAGCACGCCAATCCCTATTACGACGATTCCTACGCCGTTAATTCGGCCAACCTCGGCCCCTACGGTGATGCCATCGTCAAGGAACTGATCCCCTATATCGAGCAGAAATTCCGGGGGCTGGGCGCGGGCTGGGCCCGGTTCATGTATGGCGGTTCGACCGGCGGCTGGGAGGCCCTGGCCGCACAGGTCTTCTACCCTGACGATTTCAACGGCTGTTACGCCGCCTGCCCCGACCCAATCGACTTCCGGGCCTACACGGTCGTCGACATCTACAGTCACAAGAACGCCTACTTCGTCGATTCGCCGTGGAAGAAAACCCCGCGGCCGGGCATGCGCAATTACCTGGGCGAGGTCTCGACCACACTCGAGCAGGCCAATCACCTGGAAGCGGTGCTGGCGAGCAAGGGGCGGTCGGGCGGCCAGTGGGACATCTGGCAGGCCGTATACAGCCCGGCCGGAGCGGACGGCTATCCTAAGCCGATCTGGGACAAGATGACGGGCGTCATCGACCCCGAGGTAGCCGCGTATTGGAAGGAGAATTACGACCTCGGATATATTTTGCAGCGCGATTGGAAGACGCTCGGGCCCAAGCTCCAGGGCAAGATCAACATCTACGTCGGCGATATGGACAACTATTATTTAAACAACGCCGTCTATCTCGTCGAGGCCTTCCTGGAAAGCACCAAGGAGCCGTATTACCGCGGCGAGGTGAAATACGGCGACCGGGCCGAGCATTGCTGGAACGGCGATCCGAAGCAGCCCAACGCCATCTCGCGTCTGCGGTACCACCAGATGTATATTCCCCGGGCGATCGAGCGGCTTCTCAAGACCGCGCCGCTCGGGGCGGACGTGAAGAGCTGGAGATATTGAGCCGCGGCCGCATCACCCAATCCGGAAATATCGGGCTCTAGAGAGCCGCGTCCAGGACGAGGCGGAAACCGTAGATGGGTTTGCCGATCTCCGGGAGCTGGCTATTTCGGTGGGCGCTGCGCAGATAATTGTCGCTATGGAGGTAGCCGCCGCCGCGGTTTAAACGCCGTTGCCCCCGGGCCGGGCCCTGCGGATTGAGGATGGGAGACGACTCATAATAGCGGCCCCCGTACCAGTCGGAGCACCATTCCCAGGCGTTCCCCAGCATGTCATAGAGGCCGAAACCGTTGGGCGCCTTGGTCCCGACCGGATGGGGCCGGCCGCCGGAATTGCGGCTGTGCCAGGCGATGTCCTCGAGGTAACCGTAAAGCGGAGAGGGATTCCCGCCCCGGCAGCATTTCTCCCACTCCGCCTCGGTCGGCAACCGAAATTTGAGCCCCGATTCGATTTGAAGGGCTTTCAGGAATTTCTCGATGTCCCGATAAGAGACGCCGGTCTGGGGAAGATCCCGTTCTCCTGGCGGCGCGTCCTCTTCGCTCATGACTGTACGCCAGGTCGAACGTGTGACTTCAAACTTGCCGATCCAGATCCCGTTCGTGAAGACGCGATGGACCGGGCCTTCGTCCGGTTCCCGCCCCTCTTCTCCAACCGGAGATCCCATCAGGAATTCCCCGGCAGGGACGAAGACCATTTCGATCCCGAACATCAGCTTGGCTTCCCAGAGCCCCTGGGCGTTTTTTAAGACTTTTTCCGTGTAGAGCGTGATCCAGGCCATTTCGGCCGGGATTTGGCCGTCGGCCACGCCACGCGGGGGAAGCTTTTGGCGGGCGGACGGAGTTTGGGCAAGAAGATAAAAGCCCGCAAAAAGAAAAACTAAAATGGCCGCCGGAAATCTCTTGTTCATCGATGATCATTATGCAACAAACGCCCTATTAAATATAGCCGCGGGCTCGCAGGAAATCGATCAGCCGCTGGTTGCCGGCCGCCCGGAAATCGGGATCCGGGTCGAAGTTGTCTTCTTGATCGGCCAGGTTTCGGGTCAGAAGGTGTCCCACGCCCGGATAGACATTCAACTCGCACACACCCCCGGCTTTGACCACCCGATCCCGGAACCGTTCGGCCCGGGAAAGGGGCGTCAAAGTGTCTTTGTCGCCGTTGACGATACAGGTCGGAGGTGTCAAAGCGCCGGCATGCTCCAGCGGCGAAAAATCGGCGGCGTTGCCCCGATCCTGGAGGATTCTGACAAACCACCCGTCGGCCGCCACATCCAGCGCCGGAGACCACAGGAGAAGAAGGTCCGGCTTGGAGTTTGTTCCATCGATTTTGTCGCCGGGAAAATCAATGGTTGCGGCGGCAGAGACAAGGTGCCCCCCGGCGGAAACACCATACCCTGCCACTCGCTTCGGATCAATATTGAATTCCGCGGCTTGGCCGCGAACCCAGCGAAAGGCGGCCCGGGTGTCGTCGAGAGCTTCGATGGGCGTGTTTTGTTCATTGATGAGGCGATAATCCACCGCAACGGCCAGAAGCCCGAACGAGGCGAAGCGGCGGGCAGCTTCAAAGGTCCAATCGGCGCTGCCGGCGACCCAGCCGCCGCCGTGGAATAAGAGAACGGCAGCCCTCGGCTTGCCCGACGCTGGGCCTTGGGGCGCAAACACAAACGCCTGGAGCTTTTGCCCGTCGATTTCCCGATAGACGTAGGTGCGGGGCTCCGGCAAGTTGGCGGCTTGAGGGGTCGGCGTTTGAGCAAACACTGCTCCCGTAAAAGCCAAAACGAGTACAAAACTGATTTTCGATCTCATTCTCTACCCTCCAGGGAAAATCCAAAATGGCCATCAAGGCACTTCATCAAGCTATACGAACCGACACCTGATCAGGTTGCCTGGGACCGAATAACAAACTCGGTGCCGGGAGATCGGGAATTGAGTAACCTGGCCCCGATCTTTCGATCTTTTGGCCGGCCCCGATCTTTTGGCCCCGATCTTTCTTTCGGGAAAACGGCTTACAGCGAATACTTAAATAGCTTCATTCCCTCAAGCGGCGGGACTGTCCCACGGTAGATGTTCCAATAATAGGCCTTGGCCTCGGCCATTTTATTAAAGACCGGGTGCTTTTCATCGGGGACATGGGTCGTAATGACCTTGCGCTCGTTGTCAACCAGGATCAGCTTGGCGCAGCGGTTGAGAATCCCGGCCGTGCCGACGCTGCAGGCGGTCACAAGCTCCCCGGCCTTGACTCTCCGGACGAGCTCGCCGTACTTCAGGTGGCGTTCTTCAATCTTGGCGCCCAGGTGGGTCAGGATCTTGCATATGCCCTGGATCGTGACCGAGGGAAGAATCAGCGGGTTTTCGGGAATCTTGATCACGGTCCCATCGTTGAAGGCGAACAGGCAACAGGAGGAATCCCATTCGGTGATGGTCCGCGCCTCGATCGGCAGGTGCGGCTGGTCGTCCAGGAAGAGAGACGCGGCCGCCGACTTGTCGATTTTCTTGGCCTCTTCGACGGCCTTGACGCTCACGACATAATTGATGCCCAGCTTGAGGCAGCCCGTGCCGTTGATGCCAACCGCCCGGACCAGGTGCGGAATGACGACACCGGTGAAAGGCTCGCCCAAGTATTGATCGTAGCGGGAGGCCAGCGCCCGAATCGCCGGCTGGTTGGGGAAGGTGACTCCGATGGACTGCTCCTCGTCGATGGTGAACGGCCGGAGGTAGCCCTGGGCGCCCATCGCCGCCATTTCTTCGAACAACGGGCGCATCTCCGGCTCGCGGAAGAACCGGTCGGCCAGGATGTCCTCCAACTCATCGGCCGTGGGGACCAGGGAAGCGGAATCGCCGCCGATATTGAAGAGCATCGACCGGCGGAACCGTTCGAGGTTTTTGTCCCAGTTCAGGAAGACCGCTTCCAGGGTCCCGGAAGCGGATTTTCGGCAGAAGAAGCGGATCCCTTCGAAAGCCAGGAAGATCGCATAATTGGTCGAGCGGGAACAAGCCGCGATCTTGGCGTCGCCGGCGAGCAACTCGTAGGATTTGTCGACCAGCCCGTAGCGCATCTGTTTGGAAGACCATTTCAGCCCTTCGAATTTCGCCATGGATGATCTCCTTGAAATTGATTGGGCGAACAGGCGAAGTATACCAAAAGCACGGGGGGCAGGTCTCAATTTTCGACTTTTTCGTTGAGGCCCGTCTTCGGCGGCATTGCGGACGATAAGATGAAAAGTCAGGTCTCTCCAGATGCTTTGTTGTATAATTGGCCTGGAAAGCCGGTAAAGGAGAAGCCATCCTATGAAGAAAGTCGTCATCGCAGTTCTGCTCGTCGCCGTCGTGTTCCTGGCCGCCCCGAACAAGGCCCAGGCCGATTACCTCTCCCTGAATTTCGGGACCGTCACCGACAGCTCGTTTTCCTTCAATCCGTTTTTCTGGACCGCGGGCATGACGATCGACATCCCCTTGGGCAACATCATGACGCTCAGCCCGGAAGGCTACATCGTCGTCCATAAATTCAACTTCGGAACCTTCATCTTCGCCCCGTCGGTCATGCTGAACTTCCATTTCAAGGAGTTCTTCATCGGGGGCGGCCTGTCCAAGTGGTTCCTCCTGGGCGACGACATCAGCGGCTCACCGTCCACCGATTTCTCCTTGAAGGTCAATGCGGGATTCCAGGGATCCGACCTGCGGCTGTCGGTCTTCATCTTCACCCCGTTCAACGACCTGTTCGATTCCATGGCCGTCGGGGCGACGCTCGGGTTCGTTTTTTAATAGATCAACCACACTGATTTTAGGGAGGCCTCATGATCAAGTGTCTGCCCGTTTTCGGTCTCTTCGTCGTCCTCGCCTTCGTCGGCACCGCCTGCGGGAAGAAGGACGCCCCGGCCGAAACGACCGCGCCCGCGGCCGGAGCCGCCCAGGTCGCCGCCCCGCCGGCGACGACCGCCTCATCCTCGCCCGAAAACCTCGGGCAGAAAATCGGCTCGTCCTATGTCCTGACCCTCGAGCAGATCGTGGCCGTCATGAAAGACAAGCTCCCGGCCGACCAGGTCAAGACGATGCTCAAGGACATGAAAGCCGGAACGATCGATCTGATGGTCGGGATGGGCAAGGAGCGAGAAGCGATGTCGGTCGAGGACCGGGCCGTCGTCGACCGGATTCTCAGCAACAAGATCGGCGGCATCTCCATGGACCTTTTCAAGCAATACCAGGAGGGCCAGACCCTCTATAAAGATGATGCGGAGCTGTTCGCCCTGATCGCCGACTTCAACATCATCACCCAATACGCCAACTTCGACTTGCTGAAGAAGCAGCTTCCGGAAGAGGCCAAGCGCCTCGGGATCATCTAACCCCGGACGGCTGACGACGGGCGGGGCGAGAGCCCCACGGCGGGGGCTCTCGCCCCGCCTCACCGGAGGAACCCTTGAAGAAAATGAGAATGCCGACGGCGCTGGCCCTGGTGCTGGCAACGGCGGCGGCGGTCTTGGCCGCCGCCCAGAAAGCCCCGGCCAAGCATCCGATCGACGCCTGGCTTGAGCAGTGCACGGCCAAGGACGAGTCCACGGCCGGGCAGATTGCCTGCCTGACGACGGCCTTTGAGAAATGGGATGCCGAGCTCAACCGGGTCTACCAGGAGCTCATGAAAAAGCTCCCGGAGGCCGCCCGTCCGGCCTTGAAGTCCGCCCAACTGGCCTGGCTGAAGCACCGGGATGAGGAATTCAAGCTTTTAGCCGCGCTCTACGATTCGCTCGACGGGACGATGTACGGGCTGATGAAAGCCGCCGACCGGGTTGACTTTGTCCGAAAGCGGGCCCTCGAGCTGTCTTCGTATATCAGCGTCCTCGAAAATGTCTGAGGCTTGGCTTTGAGGGGCGCTCGCCGGCCGTTTGTTTTGCTTTCAGCCGTCTTTTAGACTAAAATTCGGGACGTATGATCGCGCATCTGAAAGGCGTCATCCTCCAGAAATCCCCGGCCGCAATCGTGGTCGATTGCGGCGGCGTGGGGTACGCCGCGGCCATCCCCCTCTCGACGTTCTTCAAGATCGGCGAGGAGGGCGAGCGGGTCGAGCTGTTCATCCACACCCACCTCACCGACAACGCCCTGTCGCTCTTCGGCTTTCTGACGGTGGACGAAAAAGAGCTGTTCCTCAAGCTCATTTCGATCTCCGGGATCGGGCCGAAGCTGGCCATCGCTGTTCTTTCCGGGATGGACACCGAGACGCTGGCCGAGGCCGTCCGCTCGAGCGACGTCGCCCGGATCGCATTGGTCCCGGGCATCGGCAAGAAAACCGCCCTCCGGATCGCCATGGAGCTGGCCGATAAAATCGACAAAAAAGAGCGGCTCCTCAAATCGCACAGCTCGAAGGAGACCGAGGACCTCGTCTCGGCCCTCCTCAACATGGGCTTCCGGCGAAAGGAAATCGAGCCGGTGGTCGAAGAAATCGTCAAGGCGAAAAAAGGCGAAGGCTTCGAGGCCATGCTCCGCGAATCCCTGAAGGCGCTTTCGAGAGTCTAAGATGCCGCCCCTGGCCGCTTCCGCCGTTCTCAATCCCGTCCGAACCAAGGAAGACCTCCTCTTCGAGGACAGCCTCCGGCCGCGGAGCTTCGCCGAATTCATCGGCCAGGACAACATCAAGAACAACCTGAAGGTCTATATCGAGGCCGCCAAGAAGCGCGGCGAGCATCTCGACCACGTCCTCCTCTACGGGCCGCCGGGACTGGGCAAGACCAGCCTGGCCTACCTCCTGTCCAAGGAGCTCGGCGTCGGGCTGAAGCCGACGGCCGGGCCGGTGATCGAGCGGGCCGGGGACCTTTCGGCCATTCTCTCGAACATGCAAACCAAGGAGGTCCTGTTCATCGACGAGATTCACCGCCTTCACCCCAGCGTGGAGGAGATCCTGTACTCGGCGATGGAGGACTTCAGTTTGGACATCGTCATCGGCCAGGGGCCGGCGGCCCGGAGCCACAAGCTCATGCTCAAGAAGTTCACCCTGGTCGGGGCGACGACCCGGGCGGGGAGAATCACCGCCCCGCTCCGCGGACGATTCGGGATCATCCACCGGCTGGATTATTACAAGGACGCCGACATCAAGAAGATCCTATTGCGGGCGGCCGCGCTGCTCAAGGTTAAAATCGACGACAGGGGCGCCGAGCAGATCGCCAAGCGCTCCCGGGGAACGCCGCGCGTCGCCAACCGGCTGCTACGGCGGGTCCGGGACCACGTCGACGTCAAGGGCAGGGGCGTCATCACCGGGCCCGCGGCCGACGAAGCCCTCGACCTGATGGAAGTCGATTCCCTGGGCTTGGATGACGTCGACCGGAAGATCCTCCACACGATCATCGCGAATTTCGGCGGCGGCCCGGTCGGCATCTCGACCATCGCCGCGGCCATCGACGAGGAGAAGGATACGATCGAGTCTATTTACGAACCGTTTCTCATGCGCATCGGGTTTCTCGAACGGACGATCCGCGGCCGCAAGCTGACCCGGAAAGCCTACGACCATCTCGGGCTCCCCCAGGCCGGCCACGGCCGGACGGGCGGAAGCCAGACGAAGCTTTTCCGGGACTGAAGGCAGCGCTCTCTCCGCATGCGACCCTGAATTTCATGCTGGTCAAAGACTTCGATTTCCCCCTGCCGCCCGAGCTGATCGCCCAGAGACCGCTCGAACGGCGGGACGATTCCCGGATGATGATCGTCCGGCGGAAGGACGGGGCGTTCGAGCATGCCCTGTTTAAAGATTTGCCGGAGTGCCTCGGCGGACCGGAGGAGACGGAGCGGGCGGATCTCCTGGTCCTGAACGACACGAAGGTCATCCCGGCAAAAATCTGGGGGCGACGGGGCGGCGCGCTCGTCGAATTCCTCCTTTTCAATCAGCGCGAGCCGGGGTCGTGGGAGGTGTTATGCCGCCCGGCCCGGAAGATCCGGACCGGGGACCGGGTGGATTTCCCCGCGGCCTTGACGGCCGAAGTCATCGCTTCGGGGGACAACGGGCATCGCATCCTCCGCTTCAACGTTTCGGACGTCCTGGGGCACCTCAAAGAGATCGGACACGCCCCGCTCCCTCCTTATATTAAGCGGCCGAGAAACGACGAGACGAGCCGGTCGGAGGACCTGGCCCGCTATCAGACGCTCTACGCCGAAAACGACGGGGCGATCGCCGCTCCGACAGCCGGGCTTCATTTCACTCCGGAAGTGCTCGAACGGCTGCGAGGACGGGAAATCGAAACCGCCCGGGTGACGCTCCACGTCGGATTGGCCACGTTCCAACCGCTGCGGGCCGAGCGGCTCGAAGACCACCGGATGCTCGAAGAATCGTACACGATCTCGGAAGAGACGGCTGCGGCGATCGGAAGGGCGAAGGCGGAAGGGCGGCCGGTCACGGCCGTCGGGACGACCGTCGTCCGGACTCTCGAGAGCGCGGCTCGAACCGAGAGATCGGCCGGCGTAGTCGCGCCGGGGACGCGCGGGACATCGATCTTCATCTATCCGGGTTTCGAATTCAAGGTCGTCGATCGGTTGCTGACGAATTTCCACTTGCCTCAATCGACCCTGATCATGCTTGTTTCGGCCTTCGCCGGCCGGGAGCTGATCATGGCCGCTTATGCCGAGGCAATCAAGGAAAAATACCGGTTTTTCTCCTACGGCGACTGCATGCTGATTTTGTGAGAAATCGGGGTCTTGGAAATCTCTGATCTCGCCGGCCGTCCATCGCCGGTGGCGCGAGGGATGGCGCGGCCGCGCGCAGCGTAAGGGACCCGCGATTATATCCGCATCATCATCGGGAAATGGAGGAATGAGTAACCTGGCACCGATTGGTCAGCGCCCGGCACACGGCGGCTTGACACAAGGGTGACTTTCCGTGAGGATGAAGGGTCTCAAAAAAAGGAGCCGCCTGATGCCCGCCATGAAAAAAGTCTGTATCCCGATCCCGCCGAGGAAACGAATCGGCTTGATCGCCCACGACAATCAAAAAACCGAGTTGCTGGAGTGGGCCGAATACAATAAAAACGTCCTTCGAGCCCATGATCTTTTCGCTACCGGAACGACCGGCCGGATGATCGCCTCGAAAATCGGCCTGGATGTTGTCTGTTACCGGAGCGGTCCGCTCGGCGGAGATCAGCAGGTCGGGGCCAAGATCGGCGACGGGTCTCTCGATTTCCTGATATTTTTCTGGGACCCGATGCAACCCCAACCCCACGACCCCGACGTCAAAGCCCTCCTCCGTCTGGCCGTCCTTTGGAATATCCCGGTGGCCTGTAACCGCGCCACGGCCGACTTCATCATCTCCTCTCCCCTGATGTCCAGCGAGTACGACCGGATTGTGGATGACTTTGATTCCCAACGCCGGGAGCCGACACGATGAAACCGTTCGATTTCCATCTGCCGACGAAAATCCTTTTCGGACGGGGCCGGGTGGCTGAGCTGGGAGCAAACATCCCGGCGGAAGCCGAAAAGGTCTTCATCGTCACGGATGGGACGATCGCCCGGAAGACGTCCATCCTCGAGCGGGTCGTCAACGCCCTCAAGGCGAAGGAAATCGAAGTCTTCGACCGGGTCGAGGAGAATCCCTCGATCGGGACGGTCGAGGACGCCGGGAGAGAGGCCCGGGAATCCGGAGCCCGGCTCGTCATCGGGCTGGGAGGCGGCTCGCCGATGGACACGGCCAAGGGCGTGGCCGTGCTGGCGGCCAATCCGGGGCCGTTGAAACCTTATCTCGAGGGCAAGCCGCTAGAGCGCGCGCCATTGGCGGTCATCGCCATCCCGACGACATCGGGAACGGGAAGCGAAGCGACTCCGTTCGCGGTGTTCACCGACAAGGCCGCCGAACAAAAGGTCGGCTTCGGGCATCCGGGGATTTTCCCGGTCCTGGCTCTGGTCGATCCGGAATTGACCACCTCGATGCCCGAGTCGGTCGTCGTCGACACCGGCCTTGACGTTCTGGCCCACGCTGCCGAGGCCTACCTTTCGACAATCTCCTTTCCTCTCAATGACGCCTTAGCCCTGCAGGCGATCGAAACGTCCGTCGCCGAGCTTCCTCGGGCGGCGAAAAAAGAGCGGGAGGCCATGGACCGGATGGCCGCGGCGGCCACGGTCGCCGGGGCGGCGATCGCCCACGCCAGCACGATCCTCCCCCACATCATGGGGTATCCGCTGACGGTTTTCCACGGCGTCTCCCACGGACGGGCGAGTGCGGTCATGCTGGTCCACGTCCTGGCGGCGCTGCGGGCCGAATCGTCCTGCCCGGAAAAAGTCGGACATGTCGACCGGTTGTTCGAGGCGACGGGCGGGATAGAGGGATTCCTCCGGGGGCTCGGTGTGCCGGTAAAGCTATCCGATTACGGCGTCCGGGAAGACGAGATCGGGCTTTACGCCCGGAAAACGATCCTCAAGGGCGATTGCAAAATCACCCCGGCCGACGTGACGGTCGAATATCTGGAAAAAGTATACCGGGCAGCGTTCTGACCTGGTTTTTCATCCCTTCCTTTTCCCCATTCATCCGGCCTAATCCCGCTTTTATCGGAAATAGCGCGCGCCGGACGCTCCTCCGCCCTATCCTCCTCCCGCCGGGACAAATGAAGATCCCGGCGGAAGGATTATCATGATGAAAAAAACGATTGTAATCTGGGGACTCGTCCTGGCCTCGATCCTAGCCGCCTGCGGGCAGAGCATCGAAGACTTGGAACGGAGCTTAAAGAAAGACCCCGATAACAAGGAAACTCTCCTGGCTCTCGGCCGCCTCTACCACGACCAGGCCGGTCATGCAAACAGGACCGAGGCCGCCAATCAGGCCGAAAGACATCTCCGGCGGCTCCTGCGGCTCGATCCGGACAACGTCACCGCCATGGCCCATCTCGGTTCGGTTCTCACGATCCAGGCCGGAAACCTGGGCGAAACCATGGAAGCTCTGGATATTCTCAACCAGGGATTTACTCTCATGGACAAAGCCGTCATTTTGGCCCCGGAAAATCCGGAAGCCCGTTTTGTCCGGGCCGTCAACAGCCTTCTGGTTCCCGAGGACTTCGGCCGGCGCGGGCTGGTTCGGAACGATTTCGAGGCGATCGCGACTTCTCTGGCCGAAGCCGGCGGGAAAATGCCGGTGGAATATCTCCCGGCCTACCATTTTTTTTATGGAACGGCGCTGGCCGAGGCGGGGGAAACCGTCCGGGCCGAAGCCCACTTCAAAAAGGTCATCGAGCTGGGGTCGGATTCCCCGTACGCCGCCCAGGCTAAAAAGCGGCTCGGCGAAAAGAGGCGGCCGTGAACACCGAGGCCGTCCGGGAAGCGGCGGTTCCCATCGCCGCTCTTGTCGGCGTTTCCAAGGAATACGACATGGGAAAGATCAAGGTCCGGGCTCTCCGCGGCGTCGACCTAACCGTGATCCCGGGAGAATTCTTGGTCCTGGCCGGGCCTTCGGGAAGCGGGAAGACCACGATCCTCAACCTCCTCGGCTTGATCGACAAGCCCGATTCCGGGGGGGTCTTCTTCAACGGGGAGGACACGGTTCCCTTCGTCCTCAACGCCCTGGCCCCGGCCCGGCGCGATTCCATCGGCTACATTTTCCAGACCTTCAACTTGATCCCCGTGCTCAGCGTCTTTGAAAACGTCGAGTACCCGCTGATCCTCCAGCGGGTGCCGGCCGGGGAACGGCGGCGCCGGGTTGACGCCGCCCTGGAAAAAGTCGGGTTGGGCGGCCGGCGCAAGCACCGCCCGTCGGAGCTCTCGGGCGGCGAGAGACAACGGACATCGATCGCCCGGGCCATCGTCAAAGAGCCGGCCTTCATCCTGGCCGACGAGCCGACGGCCAACCTCGATTCCGAAACGGGAGCGGCCGTCCTCGACCTGATGCGGCGCCTGAACGCGGACGAGGGCACGACGTTCGTCTTCTCCTCGCACGATCCGCGAATCATCAGCCTGGGCCGCCGCGTCGTCCACCTCCGCGACGGTGCGGTCGAACGTGTCGAAGAACCGGGAGGGCGGGCATGACCTTCCTCAAACTCGGCTTCCGAAGCCTGTTTCGGCAGAAACGGCGGACGGCGGTTTCGCTTCTCGTCCTGACCATCGGCATCGGCTCCCTCCTACTGACCGACAGCCATTCGCGCTATATCGAGTGGGGATTGCGCGAATCCACGATTCATTCCGAGACCGGCCATCTTCAGGTCTTTCACCGAGACTATTTCCTCCGGGAAGAGACCCGCGTCCTCGAACTCGGCCTGGAAAACGTCGAAGCCCTGCGGGCCGACATCCTCCGCCTCCCGGACGTCAGCCTGGTCCAAGCCCGGATCGAGTTCATGGGCCTCGTCTCCAACGGCGAGAAATCCGTGGCCTGTCTCGGCCAGGGTGTGGAGCCTGATCTCGAGAGGAGGATGCGCGGTCTCTTCCGGATGGAGGGGGCGACCTACGCGGCTTTGGCCGCCCGCGGCGACGACCCGCACATCATCGCCCTGGGAGAGGGACTGGCCAAATCGCTCGGGGCCGGCATCGGCGACTCCGTCACCCTCATGAGCACGACGACCGAGGGGGCCCTCAACGCCATGGACCTGACCGTCGCGGCCGTTTTTCGCGGGGCGGCTTCCGACTACGACAAGCGGGCTGTTATCGTCCCCCTGCGGACGGCGCGGCTTCTGCTCGATACCGACAAAGCCGGATCGCTCATCATCACCCTCGACCAAACAGAGAAGACGGACCGCGTGTTCGCGGCCGTCCAACGGCTGATCGAGGAAAAGAACTCCCCCATCGTCCTTAAGAAGTGGCATGAGCAGGCCGCCTACTATCGGCAGGTCCAGCGTTTTTACAAACAGATCACCGGAGTCCTGACTATCGTCCTGTTTCTGATCGTCTTTTTCAGCACGTCGAACACCATCCTGATGGCCGTGGTCGAGCGGACGCCTGAAATCGGGACGATCCTGGCCCTCGGGACAAACCGGCGCCAGGCCCTGGCGGCGTTTTTATCGGAGGGCGTATGGATCGGATTGATCGGCGGCCTCCTGAGCGCCGCCTTCGCCTTCCTGGCGACGCGCGGCCTCAACGCGCTGGCCATCACTCTTCCGCCGCCGCCGGGACTGGCCGACGGCTACCCGCTGTCGTTCCGGATGAGCTGGGAAAGCACGGTCATCATCGTCCTCGGAACGGCCGCGGCCGCGGCCCTGGCTTCGATTCTCCCGACGCTTCGGGCCACACGGATGAAGATCGTGGAAGCCCTGGGGCACATCTGATCCGGAGACGCTATGAAAACCCGAACCCGAAGAACGCCCCTTCTCCTCCTTTTTCTCGCCCTTTTTCTCCCTGCCGCCTTATTCCCTCACTCGGCCCGAGCCCAGGATTCGCCCGCAGCCGATCCCCGCCTGGAAAAAATCGATGCGTCCCGGATTTCCGACGGCGACGCCCTCGTCCGGACTAAAATCACCCAGTACGAGGGCGACCGGCTGGTCGAAACCGCCGTTTTCGACGTTTATATCAGCGGCCGGGACAAAAGTCTCGTCATCGCCCGAAGCTACAAATCCGAGGGCATGAAAATTCTCTATGTCGGGGAGAACATGTGGGCCCACTTTCCCGAAACCCAGCGACCCATCCGGATCACCCCCGTCCAGAGAATGCTCGGCGAAGCCTCCAACGGGGACATCGCCCGGCTCAGTCTCAGCGGAGATTACCGGGTGACCGAGGATGTCGCCGAAGAAGTCGACGGCCTCGCCTGCCGGAGGATTCTTCTCTCCGCCGTCCGAAGATCCGCCCCATACGGAAAGATCGTCCTTTACGCCCGGGCCGCGGACCTCCGACCGGTTAAGGCCGAACTCATCTTGATCAGCGGAAAACAAGCCAAAACGGCTTATTACGAGGAGTACCAAGTGCGAAACGGCCGGCCGTCCCTTGTCCGCATGACGATCCGCGACCTCATCGAGCCGGCCAAGCGTACCGTATTCGAATACATGGATATCAAGCCGGTCGTTCTTCCGGAGAAATATTTCAACAAGAATTATCTTGCTTATTTCCGGGAGCCGGAGAAGTGATCTTCCAGACATGGGCGGCGGCCGGGCTCTGGGCTCTGATATCGCTTATTCCGCGGGAAACAGCACCCCGGGCCGAAGACAGCGTCGGCCGCCCCTCGCTCCGGCTGGTTGCTCTGGCCCGGAGCGGTTGGACATCCTTTCGGACGTCGATTTTCAACCCGAACGGGCAAACGGTCCGGGCTCTCGGCTGGAAACGCGGCCCCCTCTCTCGCCTAGGGGCAACGGCGGAATTCGAAGCCGAGGCGGCCGGGCTTCATTGGCGGGTCGATCTCCAGGCAAGCGCCAGGCAAGCCGACGACGGGGGCTGGAACCACGACCTGCAGTTCGGGCAATTCCATGCCCAGAAAGACATCGGAGAGCATTGGGTTTTCGTCGCCGGCCGGTCCATCCAGAGGTGGGGAACCGGGTATGTCTTCAATCCGACGGATGTGGCCGCCCCGAAGAGGGAGATCAGCGATCCGGAAAACAGCGAGCGGCGGGCCGTCGGAACCGACCTCGTCAAACTGGAATATTTTGGGGCCTCGTCCTCCCTGGCCATTTGCCTTTTCGGCCGGTTGGAAACCAAGGACGGCCTGCGCCTGGCCGAGCCCCGGCTGGCTTTCCGCTATTACCGCAGCCTCTGGGATACCGACCTCTCTCTCGTCGCCCTCTTCTCCAAGGAAGAAACGCCGGTCTGGGGAATGAATTTTTCCCGGGTGTTCGGCGAACGTCTCGAAGTCCACGGCGAGGCGACCGGACAAAGAAACAGTTACGAACGTTACCATGCCGCCGTGATCGAGGGAACCGCGCCCGGCTTCGGGACCGATCCCTTTTCCGACTTCAAGCGCCATGACGGCCGTCTCTACATCCAGGCCCTCCTCGGCTTCCAATGGACTTTCCCGGGAGGCGTCCATTGGGTGGTTGAATACTATCACCGCGGCCAGGGATATTCTTCCAACGAATGGCGGAGGCTCGTGGACCGGGTTCAAAACCTCGAGGGCCCCGGGGCGGCAGGGGATCTTCTGTGGGGTCTGGCCGCCTATGAGCCGCGGGGAACGCGGCGCGACTATCTCATGAACTATCTTCAAAATCTGGACGACGGCGCCTTCCAGTGGCGGATCGGGTGGCTTCTGGGACCGGCCGACGGAAGCAGCGTCCTTTTCCCCGAAATCCGCTGGGCCCCGCCCGGCGGCTTTACATTTTTTGCCAGAAGCTATATCTATCTGGGAAGACGGGAGAGCGAATACGGGGCTCTTCCCCGCTCTCTCGTCCTCGAAGGAGGCCTCCTATTCCGACAATAAAAGGCGGCGGCTGCCCCGGGCGGCAATGGAGACAAATCGCAGTTTATATCGCCGGCATCTCCCTTTTTCTCGGCGCCGTCGACTTCCTCACAACCTCCGATCATCGATTCGTCAACGTCATCGACACCCCGGTTTACACGGTCGTCTGCTCGATCTTCTGCTCGTTCCTCCTCTGCCGGCTGTTCGGGTTCATCATTCTCCTGCCCCGCATTCTTTTTCTCGGAGCCTTCCTGGTCCTCGTCGCCGGAGCCGTCCTCGCCGGGAACCTCGTCGCCGGCCTGATTCTATTCGGCAACCCATATCCGTCGGTCAAGGTCCTGGTCTTCAGCCTGGTGATCGGCCTGTTCGCCGGATCGGCCATGACCATCTACGCGTACCATCGGGAACGGCTGGAACAACGCATCGCCGCCCTGAAAAACGTCGAAATCGAGAACGAGCGGTTGAAAAGGATGGATTCCGAGCTCCGGCTCCAGGGGCTTCAATCCAAGCTCAACCCCCATTTCCTTTTTAATAGCTTGAACGTGGCCGCTGCCTTGATCTACGATGACCCGCCCCGCGCGGAGCAAGCCCTCGTCCGCCTGGCCGGATTGTACCGGAAGGTCCTTACGGCCTCCTCCCAGACTTGGATCGAGCTGGGAGAGGAAATGGACGTTCTCCGCGACTTCCTGGAACTGATCAAGCTCCGGCTGGACGAACGGCTGGTCTTCACCTTGGAATGCCCGGAACGCCTCCGGAGCGAACGGATTCCCGGGTTGCTCCTTCAGCCGCTGGTCGAAAACGCGGTCAAACAAGCCGAGGAACGGGTGGACGGGACGGTCGGCGTCCAAGTATCGGCCGATGAATCGGGCGGCACCATCGTCCTCCGCGTCATCGATGACGGTCCGGGGTTCGATGTCGAGCGGACCGCCCCGGGCTTCGGGCTCTACAGCGTCCAGGAGCGCCTGCGCCTGGCTTACGGTGAAGGTTTCGGATTTTCGATCCGCTCGGGCGAAGGGTGCGGGACGGAGGTCGAGATCCGGCTCCCGGCCGGCGGAAAGCCCGGGGAAGCGACGGTCCCGTGAAAATCCGCGTCCTGATCATCGACGACGAAAAACTGGCGCGGGTCCGCCTGGGCCGGATGCTCCGGAAATACGAGGAAATCGAAATCGTCGGCGAAACGGGCGACAGCCTCGAGGCCGCCAGGCTCATCTCCGAAACCTCCCCTCAGGCGGTCTTCCTTGATATCCATATGCCTCACCGGTCGGGCTTCGAGGTCCTCCGGGAGCTGGCCGACCCGCCGGCCGTCGTTTTTACCACGGCCTACGACGCGTACGCCCTCAGGGCTTTCGAAGAAAACACCATCGACTACCTCCTCAAGCCCGTGGCCGAAGAAGCGCTCGACCGGGCCGTGACCAAGCTATCCCGGGCATTCCGCTCGGGAGCGCAGGCGCCTCCTGACCTGCGGCGCATCATCGAGGAGATCGAGCGAAAAGAAGAGGTCATGCGCCGCTTCCCGGTGAAGACCGGGGAAAAAATCATCATCATTCCCGAGGAAAAGGTCCAGTTCTTCAAGGCCGAGGACAAGTACACCTTCCTCCACACCGAGGACGCGGCCCATATCATCACACCGACCCTGCGGGATCTCGAGGCCCGGCTCGATCCGGCCAAGTTCCTCCGGGTCCACCGGGCTTATATCGTCAACCTGGAAATGATCGCCTCCATTCATCACTGGTTCGGCGGCCGCCTCCTCATCCGGACTCGGAAAAAAGAAGACATCACCGTCGGGGCCAACTACCTGGCGAAATTCAAGGAAAAGCTCCACCTCAAGTAGGGCCGCGAGGCTTCCCCTCCTCAGAGGAGGCTCCGCGTTCCCGAAAGCTTGGTGAAGTGCCGGACATCCCGGACGCTGTCCAGGCTGCAGACAAAGCGGGTCAGGCGTTCCATCCCGATCCCGGAACCGGCGAAAGCCGGAAGACACTCTCCGACGAAATCGAGATAAGGCCCACACGCGCCGGCGTCGAGTCCCTAGCCGACGAGGCGTCTTCCGATCACCGCGGCTTGAGGCTCGCGCTCCCCTCTCGAAAGAGCCTCGCCGAATCCTTCCGGGTAAATGAGGTCCACGTCCCGTAGCTGCCCGGCCGCGCCTCTTTCCAGGCACTCAGGCCGTGATGATGCCGAGCGGCGGGTTGGTTTTCCACTTCCCCCGGGTGAAGTCGGGGATATCGATCGCCCGGCTCTTATGCGCGACGCTCTCGCAGGACGCCCCGACCATCGCGCTCCAGGCAGCCGCGTCGTAAACATCCTGGTCGAGCGGCTCGCCTTTCAAAAGGGACTGAATCAAGCGGTAATCCTCGATGTAATCCATGCCGCCGTGGCCCCGGCCCTCGCCCTTGGCCGCGATCGCCTTCCAGAGCGGGTGCTCGTATTCGGCGGCGAACTTCTCGAACTCGTCCCAGGCGTGGGGCTTTTCCGCCATCCCCTCGATGTAGATCTTGTCCGGCCATTTCTGGGCGATGCCCTTGGTCCCTTGGACCAGGTTGATCCGCGTATAGGGACGCGGGAGGTTGGTGTCGTGGATGAGGATGATCGTTTTGCCCAGCTTGCTCCGGATGAGGGTCGTGTTGACGTCGCCGAGGACAAACTTCTCGGCGGCCTGGGGAGACGAAGGGCCGTACTCCTTGACGGCATACTCCTGGAGACCGCGGGACGGGGAGCTCATCGAGACGATGAAGTCGAAGGCGTCGCCACGATTGATGTTGAGGCACTGGGCAACCGGGCCAAGACCATGGGTCGGATAGAGGTTCCCGTTGAGCTTCTGGGCCCAAGCCCGCCGCCAAAGACCCTCGCCTTCGTTGGAGAACTTAACCCCCCGAAGGTCGTGGAGATAGCCGGCCTCGGCGTGAAGGACTTCGCCGAGGACGCCGCGGCGGACGAGGTTAAGGGTCATGAGCTCGATCCGGTCGTAGCAGCAGTTCTCCATCATCTGGCAGTGCTTGCCCGTTTTCTCGGCCGTCTCGACCAGGGCCCAGCAATCGTCCAGGGACATGGCCGCCGGGACCTCGGTCGCGGCGTGCTTGCCGTTCTTCATGGCCGAGAGGCAAACCGGGACGTGCCATTCCCAAGGCGTGGCGGTGAAGACCAGGTCGAGGTCTTCGGTTTCGCACATCCGCTCGAAGTCCCGCTCACCTTTCGCGTAGGCCGCGGGAAGGGGCTGGCCCGCGGCGACTACCCATTTTTGGGCCCGTTCGACCTTGGCCGGGACGATGTCGCAGAGGGCCTTGATCTGGACGCCGTCGATGTTGAGGAGGTTCTGGACGTGAGCCGAGCCCATGCCCCCGATTCCGACGAAGCCGACCCGGACGACCGGGATCGGAGCGGACCTGAAGGCCGTGCGGCCTTCGCCGGCAATCTGCGGCAGAGGGGCGCCGAACAGCGGCTTGAAGCCGGCCAGGGCGGCGCCGACGCCGGCCATTCCGGCGGCGGTGGTTTTAAGAAAATCGCGGCGTTTGTTGGGGGCGGAATCGTCTTTCATCTCTTCCTCCTGGGAAGGTCGGTTTCGCCAGCGATTATAAAAGATCGGGGCCAGGTTACTCAACCCCCGAATTCAAATTCGGGGGTTGAGTAACCTGGCCCCGAACGAAGGCTCCAAACTTATTTGACAGGGCTCGCGTCTTCCGCTATTCATAAACCGGCCCTTCCCTCTCAGGAGTGATATGCGCACACCGACAATTTTAATCGTCGAGGACGACCCGGCCATCGCTGATCTGGTCGAAATCCATCTGCTCAACGAAGGCGACGTCGTCCGAAAAGCCGGGGACGGACCGGCCGCCCTGAAAATACTGGATGCGGAGCCAATCCACCTCGTCATCCTGGATCTCATGCTGCCCGGGCCGGACGGCCTTGAAATCTGCCGCCGGATCCGGAAAAACCGCAATGTTCCGATCCTCATCCTGAGCGCCAAGTCCGCGGACATGGATAAGGTCCTGGGCCTGACCACGGGAGCCGACGATTATCTGGCCAAGCCGTTCAACGTCCTGGAACTTCTAGCCCGGGTCAAATCCCTGTTGCGCCGCTCCCTGGTCCTCAACGCCGACGCTTCGCCGGGGGCGGAAGAGAAGAAAATCAAAGCCGGCGGTTTGACCATGGACCGGGACCGGCGGACGGTGAATGCGGACGGCCGGGATGTCCGCCTCACGGCGACCGAATTCGACATTCTCTATCTTTTGGCCGCCCATCCCGGACGGGTTTTCGGGGCAGAGGAGATCTTCCGGACGGTTTGGGCGGAGCGGTATTACGATTCCAACAACACGGTCATGGTCCATATTCGTAAAATCCGGGAAAAGATCGAGGACAATCCCGGACGGCCGCTTCGTATCCGGACAGTCTGGGGCGTCGGGTATAAATATGAACCTTAAAATCTTCAGCCTCCGGTGGAAGATCATCGCCCTGTTCGGCGTCAGCATCGCCCTCTCCCTCGCCTGCGTCACCGGGCTGATCGAGCTGGCCCACGAAATCGGCCAGAGAAACCGGGCCGGCCTCATCTACAATTTTCTGAAACGTCTTCAAACTGGAATCGGCATCATTCCGCTGGGCGCGGTGGTCGGATTCGCTTTCTTCATTCTCTTCGTCTTTCTCCTGAGCCGGCGGAGCTTCCTCTATCTGGAAAAAATCTCCCGGACGCTTCAGCAAACCTCCCTGGGCAAGCTCGACCTCGTCCTTCCGCCCCGGTCTCCCGACGAGCTGGGAGAGCTGGGCGAGAACATCAACCGGATGACGTCCCGGTTGAAAGCCTCGCTTGAGGAGGAGCGCGACGCGGAGCGGGCCAAAAACGAATTGATCTCCAGCGTCTCCCACGACCTGCGAACGCCGTTAACTTCGGTCCTCGGATACCTGGAGCTGATCGAAAAGAATCCAAACGCGGATCCGGAGGTCCTTCGCCGCTACGCCGAAATCGCCTATCACAAATCCCTCCGGCTGAAGAAGCTCATCGACGATCTCTTCGAATACACCAGCGTCAGCCAGGGCGCGTTGAAGTTCGAGCCGGCCCGGATCGACCTCAAGGAGCTTCTGGCCCAATTGGCCGAGGAATTCACCCCGACCTGGCAAAGCGAGAACCGGAGCTACCGGTTGACTGCGGCGGAGCCGGGCTATCCGGTTCAAGCCGACGGCAACCTGATAGCCCGGGTCTTCGAAAACCTCCTGTCCAACGCCGTCCGTTACGGCCGGCCGGGAGAAACGATCGGGATCGACCTCAGCCGGGACGGCGAATGGACGGTCGCTGCGGTCCGAAACGGCGGCGATCCGATTCCCGCGTCGGATCTTGCCCGGATCTTTGACCGGTTTTACCGGGTCGACTCGTCCCGATCGGATAAAAGCGGCGGAACCGGGCTGGGCCTGGCCATCGCGAAAAGCATCGTCGACCTTCATCACGGCCGGATCGCCGCCCGGAGCGACACCGGCGGGACGGTGTTCGAAGTCCGGTTGAAAAGCGTCGCATAACCGGCCGCGTTTCTCCCCAACATTAAGGATTTTTTAAGGAATCCCGAAGTTTTTTTTAAAACCCGGGCGATATCCTGTTCGCGATGCGAAACCTCCGCGTCGTGTTCTATCGAAACCGCCGATCCCTTGCCCTGCCTGTGTCCATCGCTTTTCTGGCCATAAGCATCCTCCTCACGGCGAGACTTTTCATTCCCGCCTTATCCGGCGAATCGCCGCGCCTTCGGGCCAGAAGCGCGGTCGTGATCGATGGAACCGACGGCCGGGTTCTCTTCGCGAAAAATCCATCCGCCCCGGCTTTTCCGGCCAGCACAGCAAAAATCCTGACCGCGTTGATCGCCCTGGAAAAAGCCGATCCCAGCCAAATCGTCTCGGTCGGAACCGAAATCCGTCTCGTCGCCCGCGATTCAAGTAAAGCCGGGCTCAAGGTTGGAGACCGGATCCGGCTGAAGGATCTCGTCGGCGGGATGCTTCTCCCGTCGGGAAACGACGCGGCCTACGCAATTGCCGTTCATGTCGCCCGGCCCCGGTCTCACCTCCCCCGTTTATCCACCGGTCAGGCCCTGGCCCGCTTCGTCGGCTGGATGAATGAGCGGGCCGCCCGAATCGGCGCCGTCCATTCCCACTTCACGACGCCGGACGGATATCACCGCGCAGACCAGGTCACGACCGCCTACGACCTCGCCCTGATCGCCCGGGAAGCCATGAAGCATCCGTTGTTCCGGGAAATCGCCGGCGCGCCGGAGTACGCGGCCGCCCGAACGATTTCGACCGGGAATCTCCGGAGGAAGGCGCCGCCCGGCACGGACCGCGTCCGTTGGGAAAACCGAAACAAGCTTCTCGATGCGGCCGGGGCTTACTTCTATCCGGGAGCCAGCGGAATAAAAACGGGCCACACCGTCGAAGCCGGATACTGCCTCGTATCCTCCGCCCGTCGGGACGGACGGGAGCGGATCGCCGTCGTCCTGGACTCCTCGGAGACGGGCGTCTGGACGGATTCCATCGCCCTCCTGGATTTCGGTTTTAGAAAGAGAACCGCTTCATGATAAAGATCGGGGCCAAAAGATCGGGGCCAGGTTACTCAACCCCCGAATTCATATATAATAAGAATATGCCACGCTTTTCCTGCCGTCCCGCCTCCCTCCTCGTCCTCGGGCTCATCGCCCTCGTCCTCGTCCCAGCCGTGGCCTGCAAATCGAAAAACCCGGCGCCCGAATTAACCGAAGAGGAGCTCCTGGCCGCCGAAAAAGCCGAAGCGGAAGAAGAAGAGGCGGCTAAGGCAGCCGCAGCAAAGGTCGCCCCCCCCAAGGTCAACGAAGAAATTTATATCGAGATGAGGGCTCGGTCCGTCTTGATCCGGCAAAAATACATTGAAGATTTCGAAACCGGAGAAAAAGAAGTCGAAGCCCTCCTGGATAAGAATCACTTGACGTTTGCCGACATCAAGGAGTTCGAAACGCGGGTTGGACAGACCGTTCTCGACCAATTGGAGCGGAAAATCCAAGAAAAAATGCAGAAACTGCTCGACGAATATCGCTAATTGCGATATATCTTTTATAATTATCTTTGCTTGACAAGTATTCTAAACACGCCTATTTTGTCGCTCTAAGGGATTCGGTCGGCTTCCATCCCCCGCAGGCAGGAATTCCCGTCCGCACTTAGAAAAATGAGCGCTTCAAGCGTAAAAAGTCTCGTCCACGGATGGGAAACCGTCCGTTTCGAGCTTTTAAACCGCAAAATTTCCGACCTCAACCTGAAAATCGATGGGTCTGCAATCGAACCCTTTGTCCTCCGCCTGCGCCGGGAGATGGAAGCCAAGGGATTTCTTTATAAACCCTCCGTTTACCTTACTGATGAGTGGGGCTGCCCCGACCGTACGCCGGTCATCGGGATCCCCTTCTACCTGTCCGATTCGCGCCTGTCCCGCCTGGAAGAGGAGCAGACGGGTGAGATCGAGGATCCGAAAACGATCATGATGCTGCTCCGCCACGAGGCCGGACACGCCGTCAATTACGCCTTTCGCCTCTGGGAACGATCCAGCTGGAAGGAGATCTTCGGCTCCTTCAGCAAGCCTTACCTGGATGTCTTCCGCCCGGACCGTTACAGCCGCCGTTTTGTCCGCCACATCGCCACCTATTCCCACGGCCGGACCTACGCCCAAAAACATCCTGATGAGGATTTCGCCGAGACGTTCGCCGTCTGGTTGACTCCCCGAAGCGACTGGCGGCGCCGCTATCTCCACTGGCCCGTCCTCCGGAAGCTTAAATACACCGATCGTCTGATGCGCGAGGTCAAACGGCAGAAGCCGAAAAACCTCCGCCGGAAAACGTGCCATCCGGTCGAAAACATGAATCTGACCCTGGCCGAGCATTACGGGAAAAAGGCCGACGTGTTCCGCCGGGCCGCCCGCGGATATGTCGACGACCGGCTTCGGGAAGTCTTTCCGCCCTCGCGAGCGGACGTCCTGCTCCCGGCCGTCGACCTGTTCCGCCGCCGGCGGGCCGAGCTCCTGGAACGGGTGATCCGCTGGTCGTCCCTCGACGACCGGGAAGCCGAGACCATTCTCCGCAAGCTCGAAAGCCGCTCCAACACCCTTGACCTCCGCTATCCGCGGGGCAAACAGCGGGTGAAGGAGATGGACGTAAACGCCTTGGCCGTAGCCCTGGCGATGGATTACGCATATACCGGAAAATTGACCGGCTGATCTTCTATTTCGGCCGCGACGCAATATTCCGGTGAACGCCGAAAATGGGCAAGTTCATGTCGAACGGCGGGCCCTCGAAGGCCGCCTTGATGATGATCCCCAGGAGATTCGCGTAGGGGATCCCCGCCCGTTTGGCCGACCGGGCCAATCCCATGTCGTTATCGAGGCAGGGATTGCAGTTGACTTCCAGGACGCGCGGGTTGCCGTCCACATCCAGGCGGATATCGACTCGGCCGTACCCCCATCCGCCGACGACCCGGAAGGCCTTCTTGTCCGTTTCGCCGATGAGCTGAACCAGATCGGGCTTCACCTTGGCCGGGCTGACGAACCGGGTTTTCTGGTATTCG
>Ga0105099_10000429_pt1 | contig 28836 bp, 20 predicted proteins | sample PPLLak3cmMay2015_2_FD_79138 | JGI IMG/M metagenome (GOLD analysis project Ga0105099, IMG submission 79138) | Freshwater sediment microbial communities from Prairie Pothole Lake near Jamestown, North Dakota, USA - PPLs Lake P8 Core (1) Depth... | ecosystem: Environmental > Aquatic > Freshwater >... | reverse complement strand
GCAGGTGGGGCGCGTGGAGTCCAGCGCCTTGACCGCAGCATGCAGGTCGTTGCAGTTCAATGCGCCGCCGGTCGGCTCGTTGGCAAGACTCCAGAACATGACGCTCGGATTATTCCGGAACGCGCGCACCATCTCGGTCGTCTGCTCGATGCAGTTTTGCCTGAATGCCGTAAAATCTGCTGTTCCCGAAGCCGGGGACGCGTTCGCTCCGGTGCCGCCCCCTTTACCCCAGTAACACATCTCCATCATCAGGCATATACCGAGGGTGTCGCACGCTTTGACAAACGCCGGGTCTTTGGGATAGTGCGAACCACGGATAAATTGCGCGCCGGTCTCCTTACACAACTTAACATCGCGCACATGCCCGGCATTGGTCACTGCTGTGGCCCATCCTGCATGATCCTGATGCACGTTGAAACCCCGCAGGTACGTCTTCTTTCCGTTCAGATAGAACCCGTCGGCGGCAGTGCTTTGAAACCAGCGTATGCCGAATTCGGCTTCAAACAGGTCGACACAATCGCATCCGATCCAGATTTGTGTGCTGGCACGATAGAGATACGGATCGGATGGAGACCAGAAACTGGGGCTCTCCAGCGAATCTTCCTGAATGATTGTATCAACTGCGCCGGAATCGATATCCCGGAAAAGAATAGGAAATACAAGCACGCTCTGTGAATCCTTATCAAAAACCTCGGTACGCACATAACAGCTTCTCATCGCGCTATACTTGTTTTTTATTTCAAACTGAATACGCACCGGAACTTTGGCATAGGATGTGGGGAGCGTGTATCCTGCCGGCGACGTATGACTCCCGGCAAAAGGGGTGGATACATACATACCGTTAAACTGGACATGCATAGGATCCGTGGTGACCAGATACACATCGCGATAGATTCCTCCGGCAAATATGTGATCCCCGGCCAGCGGCGCTATTGTTGATTCTGCGTTGCTGCTGACTTTAACCGCCAGGACATTATCCCCGCGTTTGGTATCTACGAGTTTTGTAATATCATAGGAAAAACCGGTGTATCCGCCTTTATGCTCCCCCACCAGCGTGCCGTTGACATACACCCAGCAGTGCAGGAATACGCCCTCGAATTCAACAAACACCTGGCGCAGGCTGTCCTGAGCTTGCAGGGTGAAATGCTTCCGGTACCAGCCGATACCACCGAAATTGACGCGGTCTTGAATCCACCAGGGTATGGCAAAGGAGTGGGGGATGTTCACCGCTTTCCATTGCGAATCATCAAATGAGGAATTTTGCGGGGAACCTGTCGGCTCTCCGGAGAAATACTTCCACTCCGCATTGATGATTTTCCTGTTGCGATTGCTCTGCAGATATTGTTTCGATTCGGGCCTGGCCATAAGTGTTACGGCTGTGCTGACCAAAACCAGGGTTATTACTGCCAAAGCAGTGCCTCGTATCATGTACATCCTCCTTTATAAATGTTTACTGTTCATTATGTATAATCAAACAAATCCTGAAAATCCTTTTAATCACGATCAAAAACCATACTCGAATTTAACCATCCAGTACCACTCGTCGTATCGTGTCAACGCCTCCTCCTCATCTAAAAAGGCTTTGTCCGATATTTTATGGCGCAGATGATCGCGCGCCACCTGGCCGATCAGCGACCATCCCCGCACAATGCTCTTTTTTGCGTACAACGACCATTTCCAACTGTCTTTTTTATAATCCGAATAATCATAATCACCCTTGGGCGGCGCCGGAACAGGCAGTTCGTATTTGAAAAGACGCGACATATAGATATTCCGGTAGGGCCACCTGAACACCTCGAATTCGAGCGCCAATACATCCAGCAATTTGAACGTGGGTATATTGACGCCGAACATGACCGGTATCCTCTGCGTGATATCGTCATAAAAGTTGTTCCCGGTATCCGACTCCCATCCCCCGGATACAGAGTCATAATGGAACGCCTCGTGATTTTTGACGCCAAGAATCGCAGCTTCGGCGTATAGTTTCAGGTCGTTTTCTCCAAAAAACGGCGCGTTAAATAACCGCTTCGGATCAAGAGACAAGCGCGCCATGCATTTAACGCCTTTAAACGTGTAGTAGGCTGAATCGCCGGTGCTCGTCAAATAGAGATTGTCGGAATTTTCCGGGGTTGTAATCTCTTCTATCACGGGTAACATCCGGTAAAAATTCACCCCTGCGCCGATCTCGACAGCTTTCGCTATAGTGCCGTTTATCAGATATGAGATGGAGAAATCATGCAGCGGCATGATATCGGTCTCCAGCGTCAATAACAGATCCTGACGCAGGCAGCCGAATAACATGCTGTTGAACCTGAATCCCGTGAGCTTTGCAAAAGCCTGGTCGAAACCGCTGATTATGTAGGAAGGATAGCATCCGGTCCTGAAAAGATACTCCCCGAGGTTTCTGGCGTCGGGATTATATTTAAATGGTGTCACGCCCGCGGCAAACTGCAGATACGGTTTATCCGGACCGAAAAAGCTGAAAATCCCCTCCGCATGGCGGAAATCCACTTTATAGAATTGCTTGAAGGTTTCAAATGCGACATGATCGGTTACCTTGGTGATCGGGTAGGTATTGTACCAGAGCGCCAGTTCCGGCTCAACGATCACCTGCAACCGCCTGCCGAGATTCGCCTCCATCATCAGGCGTATGTTCATGCCATGAAGCCATATCCGATACGGAAGGCGCTCGTTTCTGAAATGGCCGTTTACTATCTGGCCGGTTTCAATCGAGGTTAGCCCCGAAATTGCAACGGTCCTGGCCGAATCTGTGGTTTTCATCTCGATTCCGGCAAAACAGATACCAACTGATATCAGGATGCCTGCGAATAATTTAAATAGTGTTTGCTTCACAATGTCCTTAATCCTTTCATAAGGTTAATTGCATAATTCACTGACAGTGCCTATTCAGCCAGAATAATTTTTTTACAATAGAAACCTTTCTCGTTTTTGATGCGCAGGAAATAGAGACCTGCCCCCATGCTCTTGATATTCAGTGTTACTTTTGCGCCGTTTTTTATCACAGGCGCTGCAATGCTCCTGCCCTGCAGATTTGTTATGGATATATCTGCTGATGCTGCCTTTGCTGTCGCAAAATAGAGGTGCATGGAACCTCTGCTCATTGTCATCACCGGTGGCTGAAACGCCGTGCCGTGCATAAGGTTCCACGGATTATTGATCCCAACCGGAAAGTAAAGCGCGGATGTATCTGCCGGCGCGCTGGTCAATTCGATTGTCACCGGTTCAAGAGTTCCTGATGTGGCTTTAATCGTTATGGTGCCCGGTGTATTGGTTGATTTGACGATCATGGCGATTTTGCCTACAATCGTTTTCAGTGTTTTTGGTCCGAAAACATTCACCGGCCCGGTCACCTCGAAATTCACGTCTACCGCGGTGGACACGCATTTTCCCGTATTATCCCGGATGCTCGCTTCAATTTTGGATATATCGGTGCTGTCCGCAATAAGCTTTTTCACATCAGCCTCCAGCACAACCTTTGCCGGGGTCAGGCCCGCAACCGGATTATCAGCCTCTTTGCCGGTCCAGTTTTTCCTGAATAGATAAAAAACCTGTTTGGGTATCCTGTAGTGGTCAATAACCCCCATAGGATGATCCATAAAGGGCGACCAGTAATCGTTAAACGACCACATGCAGCCGCCGGCCAGTGTTGTCGAATTATTAATTGCAGTCCATTTCGTCCAGCGGGTATTTGCATAGGTTCCCTCGTTTTTATCACCCCTGAAGCACCAGTCAACCCAGCCTTCGTGATACTCGGTATTAATCGTTTTTTTATTCTTGGTTGATGTAAGGTTATAATTCAAGCCGGCAACATCGGGAATTGCAGCGTGGTTGTTTTCGGGCTGATTCGTGGATATCGAGGTCAGGCGTGTTGAATCCGCAGCATGCGCTATATCATTTATAGCCTTCAGCTCCGCAAGAAACTCGTTTTTCGGTTCATTGAAAATTCCCCAGGTGATTATCGAAGGGTGGTTATACCCGACTTCGATCATCTCTCGCATGCAGTTGCCCAGCCTGGTCCAGAATTCAGGCACATAGGAATCGGTTTTCGCTCCCCAGGTCGGCACCTCGACCATAACCAGCATGCCAAGCTCGTCGCATGCATTGTAAAATGACGGGTCGCGGGGAAAATGGGAGCACCGGATAAGATTGGCGCCCATCTCTTTTATAAGCTCAACCTCTTTGAAAAAACGAGTATTGGGAAGTGCGTTCTCCACCCATGCAAACGACTGATGCAGGCACGCGCCTCGTATCTTCAGTTTAGTACCGTTCAGATAAAAGCCGTCACTGTCCGGAAAAGAGAACCAGCGTATGCCCACCCGATCCACATAATCGTCCGCCACTTTGCCGTCAATGGTAACTGTGGTATATACATGGTATAAGTATGGCCTGTCCGGCGACCAGAGCTTCGGATTGGCGATGGAATCGCAGACCTTGTCAAAAACATATACTGCGTTGGGGCCGATATTCGCGTTCACCTTTGTCTGCAGAACGATACTGTTTGTCGAGTCGCAGATGAAATGTTCCACAATGCAATTTTTTGCCGCAGTGCCGGTATTAGAAACTTTTGTTTTTATTCGAATCTTTGCAGAGGCTGCGGATACATCTCTGGTCGAAATCTGTTGTCCATAGAGCGGAACATGGACATTATCCGTGCACACAAGCCAGACGTCCCGATACAATCCACTGTACATATAGTAATCCGGGTAGGTGTCTGCTGCGCCCGCAATACCCCGTAATCCGGGCGGAATCTTTTCGCTGTATTGGTTATTTAATTTCACGGCAAGAACATTGGCGCCGGTCTTGTCTATCTTATCCGTCACATCAAAATAGAAACCCGTGTATCCTGAATTATCATGCACGCCCACCTTTACCCCATTAAGCCAAACCTCGGCAGTCTGCATTGCGCCTTCAAATTCCAGAAAAACCTTACCTGAATGCGGCACATTGGGAAAAGTAAATGCTTTCCTGTACCAGCAGTCACCGATAAAGCCCCCTTTTTCAGACATAGGCAGCGGCTCGTCGTATGATGCCGAATGAGGCACATTAACCGTTGCCCAGGATGCGTCGTTATATATTTTATCCGACGGAGTTCCGGTAAATGTCTTTGCAAATTTCCAGCCTGCATTCATGGATACTTTTTTCCGCTGCTTATAAATTCTTTCCGGATAAAATTCCGCCGATACGGTTGTTAAATAAGTAAAAATCGCTATCACTGAAAAAAGAACCGATCGTTTAAAAGCCATTACATACCTCCTTGATACTTTTTTTCTGCTATACGTTAATAAACATGTGTTTACGTTAACATTGTTCATAAGACCTCGAATTATATGTTCATCGACTCCTGTTTTTTAGCTTGCGAGGCTTGAAGTGTAAGTTTTGCTGATACTCTTCATAGAATTATAACCCTCCCTTTTTATGGTTCCCTTTTTACTGCAATACGGTTTTTACTCTATAGTCTCTCATTTACGCCCCCTAAATCCCCCGAAGGGGGACTTTTATTGAACATGATTTTATAATAAAATCTAAACCTTACAAGTCCCCCTTCGGGGGATTTAGGGGGCGTAAGGTTGCGAGATAGTCAATTTTGAACAGATACTATATACATACCTTTCGATGCATAAAAATTACTTTTCAGTTCGCTTACCGGATTTTTTGTCAGTGCTGAATAGACAATCCTGCCATGAAGATCATACACTGATATAACAACCATTTTATTGCCGGACTGTTTTTGAAGGCCGGCACACCTGCCGTTGACGATCTTGAATATTGAAACCGATTTGCCCTGCAGACCATTAACCGGTATCTTGCTGTCTGTAACGGCAGTCGGATCATTGCCGTTATGCAAATATGAACGCAATACCCAGTACAGCTTCCTGCCCGACACATTGAAGTGCAAGCGTTTCTCCTCAAACACATTAGTTCTGTCCACGATAGGTATCGGGCTTACCGCATTTTTTTCTACCGGCGCCTTGAACGATACGCTCTTTTTCACATGAAATCCGTTCTGCACATACACGGAGCTGACGCTGTCGGTCGCTGCAAGTGCTCCATCCGCTCTATCCCAGCGCGCTTCCCAGAGAAGCGTAAACGTGTCGCCGGCAAACCCATCGTTGAACAGGACGATATCCCTGGTTATGGTCGCTCCGGCAGTATATGATGCTGTGTTGCGCGGCCAGTCAGCAGGAACAGTCGATCCTGCTTTAAAAGAGTTTGCCGTATGAATTCCGTAGTCCATAACCAGGTAGGGATGAAAATTCTGTTGCACCCAATGAATTAACAGCGAACCCCAGCCGTCTACCCCATTTTTCCTGTCTGTCCATGTCGACGCTTTGTATGCATACGAAGCCCGGTCCATGCCTTCAAGAAAGTTGGGCCAGTAATTCAACCAGCACCAGCCGGAATAATAGGCGAGATCCCAATATCTCCCGTCCGTTGCTTTCCAGCAAGAGGGCTCCAGCCCGTTATCGCCCGTCTCATCCTCGCCGATGCCGGATATAACCGTTGCGGGTTTTGGATATGCCGTATAATGCGGCATCATGCAGGCATGATACCCGGATGCTCCCGTGTATTTCACAAACGATGACTGCCCTTCAAAAACAAGCGGCCGGGTATTATCAACCGTCACAATCGTATCAATCAGGCGCGTTTCGTGAAACCATTCATTCGAAAGAGAGTATCTACAGGTACTCGGGTGGTTTCTGTATACCCGCGCCAGATCCTTCACGTGCATGGGCATATACACATCATGCCATGTCTGGGTGTGGCCGCCACCGCGGATTCCGGTCTCCGCCACAAACATGAAACCAAGCTCGTCTGCAACATCCATCATATAAGGCGTTGCAGTTGACTGGTGCATCCTGTTGGTGTTGATGCCGATACGCATGTAACGCCGCAGGGTCTCGGGGAAACCTTTGCAGGAGGCTGTGGGCGGCAAAAACGCCGGTGTATTGGTATACCCGTCATAGCGGGTCATGTGCGGCTCGGGCGTTGCATCGCTGATATGATTCACCCGCACGCCGTTTACCGTATAATAATAGGGACCTTCGCCCCATTCGACAAACCCGAATCTCTGTTTTTCCGCGTCCAGAATGGTTGCCCCCTCTTTGACGGAAACCGATAGATTGTGCAGCTGTGCCTTGTAATCCTCGCGGAAGGGTTTGTTCGGCCACCAGTAGCTTTTCGCGCCAAGATTCCACGGCAAGGGTCCACAGGTAATTTTTTTCTCAGAATCTGCGCCTATGGTAATATCCGTTTTCGGTATCGCGGGATATACCCAGAAATCGCCATTCCACGATGATAATACACCTTCCAGCGAAACTGCCTTGCTGGTGCTGGTATGGTTATATACCCGGATATCACATGAAAGGCTCGCGCTTTTAACCGAGGGGCGTACAAATATGTCCTTTATATAAACCGGCGAATACACGGCGATTTTGACATACCGGGCAATACCAAAGGCGAACCTCGTGGTCCAGCCATCCCAGTTCCAGGTTGGTGAACCATGATACGCTTCCGTATAATAGTATCCCATAGGCATCGTATACATATAATGCTTTTGCGGGTATGAAACTACTTTCAGGTCATACGTGTTGCCCGGAGCCACTATATCCGTAATATCTATCTCAAACGGCATGTTCGGGCCGAAATGCTCCCCCACTTTCTGACCGTTTATAAAAACCTCACATCCGTGATTCACCGCACCGAACTCCAAAAGCGTTACCTGGCCTGCAGCTACGTTCGGTATCTGAATTTTACGCATATATTCCACATGATCATTCACCATATTTTTATAATTATTCAGGCAGCCCGGCAGATCAATACTCATGTCAATGTACGGCTTATCCTGCATATCTGAATTATACCCGCCTGCAGGCACTTTTATGGTTCTAACTGCACCGCCGTCGACACTCAATGTCCATGCGGTGTTCGACGCAAGATCAACCACAGATAACGGAGCTGTATATACTGAAGAAGCTGCCATAATCAGCAATACAACGAACATCGCTTGATTGCTGGTTTTAAAATCAGCGTTATCGTCCAACCATACTGATTCAGTTAATGACGCCTTCATATACTCTGCCTGATCATGGATTTTTTTCCATTTTAATCTATTTTGATATATACTTATAGATAGAACAAAGGCCATAGAGCTATGCGATGTCACATTCCTCGTTTGTTTCGCGACAGGGGGAAGAATGATGTTGTATCTTTGTGGCCCTTTGTATTTTTTAAAATTCCTCTTGATACTTTTTCCGGTTTCTATTCCTCCCTTTTCTTTTGAAAAACCAGATGAGCACGGAATGGCGCATTCGGATTCTCAAACCATGCATTGCCGACATCCGTAACAGGCATCCATGTATACGCCGTATCAGCAGCGCTGATACCCCGTATCAGATAATTTCCGTATTTAATTTCATCGGTTATGATATTTCCCAGCTTAAAAGGATTTGACTTGAATTTATACTCGCCGGCGCTGTCGGTTACACCAGACACTAAGGGTGTGTCGGTTACCGCATAGGATGCCCATTTTACGCCAAACAGGTCTATTTTTACATCGGAAACAGGGAGTCCCGGAGCTGTCTGCGCTTTCACGCCCATGGATGACGGGAATACGCTGTTAATGATATCCGGAAGCGTTGAATAATTGTTTTTGTGATAATTAATAATATGTATGCTGAACATATCCCAATCCTGATATTGGAGGGGACTATTCATCATTGATTTTGATCCGAAGAACTGTTCGCCATTGATTTTATTCTTGTCTTTGTCTACCCGGATAAATGTCTGCGCAGGACATCCGCGGGACAATCCGACTCCCCAGGTAACATTTTTATTCTGCTGGTCAGTAAACAGATCATCCCCGTTGCCAACGTTCATGGGTATATACAGAACCCTGTTGGAAGCCCGCCAGTAGGCAAGATAATCCAGTCCGAACTGATCGTAAATAATCCTTAATGCGAAATTTCCAATAGGCGCTTTCACCTCTTCTTCAACGGAGGCGCTAAATTCATATATCGAATCCACCCGATATTCTATGAATCCTTTAAAAACGCCTTGAGCATTGAAATAGTTGTTTATGGCCGATACCTGCCTCTTAACCTTTGCCAGAACAGAATCCATTCCGTTGTAATGCTGCACGGTTTTCGCTGTTGCCCCGATGATAAGGGGAAAACGCCAGATTGGCTTGCCGATGGTGTCTGTTCCGATATCCGTCGTATCAGCAGCAAAGACCGTAACGCTTTCGACAATCGGCAACAACGGGGCAGAAGGCGCTGACACAAGGATGACAGGCGGCAGGATCCCGGAAGGCACGGAATCGATAAAAACAGCGTACTGATTTCCGGTGAAAAGCGCGCCACCCTGCAGAGTTTTCGCAAAAGTGGTGCCTTCGATATAGACGTATCCGCTATTTGTATCTATCGTATCAGGCACAAACACCCGCAATGCTCCGCTGTTTTGCAGCTTCGCGGCAGGCAGGGTTATCAGGGAATTGTTCGTCACGGTTATACCCGCTATAAACAATTGCGTATTCAGGGAAAGATGACGCGCCTGGATATTATAGGTTCCCCGCGTTATCCCCTGTATCAGGTACTCACCGTTACTGTTGGTCGTATCCACGAGCAATGAAGTGCCGTAGCGGTCGTGAAGCGGATTATAAAGCTCGGGTATAAGCAACACACGGGTATTCGGCTGAACAGCGCCATTGGCGTCTGTTATCACACCGGCAATAATCCCGTTCTCCGAAGAGCTGGTTCCTCCCGCAAGGTTATTCACGCACTGCGATAAAAAGCAGACCGTACAAATCATGAATACTACAGCAAATTTTCTCATAACTCCTCCCCTTTTTTGATATCTTCGCTCAAAGGAAAGAGTTGGAAATTCAATTGATACACGTGGGAACCGTTTTCATCCTTATTAACAATAGATATTATCCGCTTTTTGAAAGCGTCCAGTTCAACCAGCAGGACTTCGTAGCAGGAGCGCGATATTCCCATGGTAATGCCGGATATGTTACGCTTTTCGACAGGCACCGATTCGTTGGCTTCCACAGCCAGAAAGATCATCTTGCTGTTGAACGAGCGCCGTGCCAGCGACACGATATCATACCCGCTGGTAATCGCTTTATTGGTCTCGATACAGGTTCCGTCCTTCTGCTTTTTTATCAGATTGAGCCTCAACAGCAGGGTTATGGATTCCTTGACCTCCGAGGGCTTGATTGCCGGCTTTACGCTGTTTGCGATCAGGTTGTAATCATCTTTAAAATCATATAAACAGATCAATTCCCGGATAACGCTGTTGTACCATTTATTATAGTATAGATACTGATCTGCGGTCAATTTCTGTTCGTCGACGCAATCCATCATCGAGAGCAGATAACAGTAATAATTCTGCTTTTCATCGGGCGTCTTCGCCTGATTGAAATGCACAAGGTTCCGGAAAAACAGCGACTCCTTTTTGTTCAGCTCAAGCGCCGCAGCGAATTTTTCAATCATCGTATCAGTCAGGTTGCGCTCGTTATCAATGACCTGTTTTAAAAATATCGGCGACTTGAAGCCCGCTTTGCCGGCAAAGTAGCGATGCGAGAAATAGCGGGTCGTACTCTTCTTTTCATTATAATAATCCGCTAAAAACTGGCGGTAGTCGAGATATTTGTATATCTTTTGCATACCGTTAATATACGCAACAATTGAAGATAAAACAAATAAAAATTGGTTGTTTTAAATAAAATGTATTCATTTTGAATACATTTATAATTATAACATATTGATTTTAAATGATGAGATTTTTAATGAATATTACGGCATTAACGTTTTGAATACATGTTGCCATACTGTTTGTGACATGCAGGCTACCCAGATCTTGATGCAGAACATGAATTGGTGATGCCTGTTGCGACGAAACATTTTGCTTCGTTTTTTAATAACCGTTGTTATTAACGTAAGAAAGGTTCCAATCCTCTTAAATTTTAAACGATTGAGACATTATCTAACAAACAAATAAAGAATGTGCTTATAATAACTTTTATGACTGATAGTAATTCCTGCATCCTCTGCCTGTTTGCCGTAAGATTTGGCTATAATCCTGAATCAATTATGACGAATTTTAATTAGACCAACTATAATCAGAATATATTAAAACTGGTCCGTCTTGTGTAATTTCATAAATTTCTGAACCAATAATACCACACTCACAGCAATTGGAACCTGTTTCAATCAAATATCTTTCATTTATGGTGTATATTTTTAATTTTTCAAAGGAGCATTGGCCAGTAAGAGGATATACTGTGTTATTTATTAGAATTAAGCGCGGACCTGTTGTGTCCCATGTAGTTTTATAGGTAACAATATAAACAGAATCTTTTTTAAAAACAAATTGTCCAATCTGAGGCATCAAAGTACCTATTAATTCATCTATTGGATAATCAAGTCCTCCATTTCTTTTCAAAAGATTCTTAAGTTCAACACTTGTTCTGCAAATCGAGTCTATGTTCTGAATAGTACTGGAGTCGACAATTGACTTTAATTCAATTTTTGAAAAATTTTTAATTTGTTCCGAAGGAATTATTGCGGGTACACTATCAACAATCTCGCAGGATTCTGGAAATTTAAAACACGCAATTTTTGTAATTTCACCTTCTAAATCGTTAAAAAAAGTATCTGTTTTGACCAAAATTCCTTTGCATAAATCTTTCTGAACTTGATAAACAACCGAGTCTGCAAATTCATTGTATTTGATACTCATCATATTCCTAACAATAAAAGAAAATCTGAATCTTAAGGAATCATTTTTTTCGTCTGATTTGATTTTTAGCTTCGCCTTGTTTTCTTTTAATTGAGTATAAGATAAAACTTTATAATTATTATGAGAAGAAATAATAAGTATAATAAAAACTGTAAGGAAAACAATCAGATTCTTATTCATTTTTTTCCAACCGATTTATATTCAATTCCTTCTGCAAAATATAACCGCATTGCATTGCTTTCAAAAAACCTATTACAAATATCACAATTATGACGCTATCACTTCTGCGTAAAAGCCTCCGCTCTTTTCCGGAACCAGTAAAGTCCCACCGATACAACCGGCCCCACCGGAAATGCCTCCTTCTTCCTCATCGACGCATAACCCTTTTCTTCAAACCAGGGCGACAGCCAACGTATCATACTCCGGTGGGAAACCCTGCGCGGCCCTACCGGGTTAAAATCAAACCGATGCTTTTTCCCGAAATGCAGCAGTATATAATCCCCTCCTGCTGCAAGCCACTGCAGAATCAGCTTCAAATAGATGTGCCGGTAATGCCCGACAATGCCGTGCAGGCATCCGAAGTCAACGATCACATCAAACACGCCAGTGGGCTGCCAGTTGAACATGTCCGCAGCGAGAAACTCAACAGATACCTGCGCCTGCTGAGCCTGCTGCCGGGCAAATTCTATAGCTTTCGGAGCAAAATCAATCCCCGTTACCGTGTAACCCTGCCGGGCAAGCGCTATCGAAGTAAGACCTGTGCCGCAGCCCAGATCAAGCGCCCTGCCCTGTTTCTTAAGGCTGTTTATGGCAGTATAAAACAGGTCAGGTATAGTCCTTGAGTGCCAGCGCAGGTCTTCCGGCCGGTCTACTCTTTCGTACAACCGTTTCAGCCTCATATTATAGGCACGCTGGATGTGATCGTAGACTCTTTTAATCACCATGACCTCTCTTTAAAATTGTCTGCGGGATAACCGTTTCACCTGCTATAAAATAAAACAACCCCCGGATACAAAGTCCGGGGGTTGCAAAAAATAATCAGAAAAAATTATTTGTTACTTTAAAACCGTCACCTTTCTCACTACCTGCTCTTTTCCAGCCGATAACCTGCAAAGATATGTCCCTTTGGACAGCGCGCTGTTTTCGATGTTCCATACTATCTTGTGCGTGCCGCCATTCAGCGTACCTTTATAAACAGTCTGCACCTTTTTTCCGCCCAACGAGTAGGCTTCGAGGCAAACATTGGCAGCAGTCAAGGTTCCAAAGCTGAACATGACCGACGACCGGCGGGTGTATACGCGCAGGGGTGAAATGATCGTTTTTATATTTGCGCCGACCACGGGCGTAACGTCGCTCAGTTTGAGTATGAACGACTTTGTTTTTGTAACGCCCACCTGGTCCTCGACGGCAAACGTAAGCCGGTAATCTCCCAGCGGGCTTGTCGGCGTTCCGCTTATCAGGCCGTTTGCAGACACGTCCAGACCGCCGACAAGCTGGTCCGGAGTCAGCGTGGTCTTGTACCCACCGGGTATCTGGGAAATCTTATCATACGGGAATATGAAATTCGCGCCTGCTCCGTTGGATATACCGCAGGTGGTGTAGGGGCACGGGTCGCCATTCAAACCCGTACCATAGTAAAACTCAATCCTGCCCGACGGAAACAGTTTTGCGGCAAAATCGAGAGTACAGGTTTTCAGATACCCGGTGGTGTCCCACATATGCTTCGGGTTCCAGCGAATGGTTGCACTGCCTGCGTCCGCGGTAAAGTAAATCTTGCCGTTCTGGGACTGGCGATACACCAGATCCGCGCCCAGTACCGCAATCGCCTTGTTCGCCTCGAGTGTTTTTTTGAAGCGGATAGTGGCAAACGCAGAGCTGAACAGTATACAGCCGTCCGTGGTTATATACACTTTGCTGAATTTTTCGCCATAAAACGGGAACTCGAAACCAAGGCTCTTTTCTATAACCGCATCATCCGTGTCGGACGGCGAAAGCTGAATCGCTGTCGTTAAGCCGGGAAACGAATTGGTGTTCTGATCCTGCGTGTACACATGCTTCATAAGCGACCAGGCATGGGGCGCGACGCCGCCGGTGGCGTCAAGCTGAAACGAATAGCCGGTGTTCGGCTTTCCGTTCGGCAGCGCGGTTGTCGTAATAAGCAGCGGCGCTGTTTCGGATTCATAGACGATGGAAAGGATCGTCGTATCGTTATTCGGTATCGCCACATTCGTCTGCGTGCACGCCTGTTCCTTAACCGCGGCGCCGCGATAATCGAGCAGCGAAAACGACTTTACCGAACCTGTACCGCTGTTCTTCGCTTCAACCATGAGGAAATACTTCGCCTGCTTCTGGTCCACCTGGCCGAGCAGTTGTTTCACGTCGAGGCACAGCTCCAGATCGGCGCTTGCACCGCTTCCCTGCATAGGGAACGAACCGCCCTGATGGTTGAAAGGAATGAAACGTTTGGCAAAATCCGGCGCCGTGGCGCCAGTGTTGTTTGCCACACCCGCTATGATCGCCAGATTGCTCCGGCTGCTGTGGTTGAGCATGATTTTAAACGTCAATGCGTTTTTGGGATCATTTTTTACGCTGCGCAGCGTATACACGGTCTGATAGGTAGTCAAACCGCCGGCGTTAAAATTCCGTATGGTCAGGTCGCCGGAGTTCACGGTGTCCTGATACGCGTCACTCCAGGGCAAGGCGCCGGTGCGGTATAACATATAGAAATAACCTGCTCCCGGATATCCTGAAGGCCAGGTCGAACCCCACGAGTTCAATACAAGCCAGCCCCCGATTTCCCAGTCTCTTACGTCGACAATACCGTCGCCGGTAATATCGATGGTGTTCGTATACTTATTATCCTTGTTGACATCATAGCGGACACTGTCGTCCCATCCGGCAATGGTCATCACATGGCCGCCTGTGCCTCCCCATGCGGGAATGCATATCCAGCCTGCTTTGGCTGTTCCGGCGGGACACACTGGCATCGGATTGTTCTTGAGCGGCTTGATGCAGTTAACGCTGAACGTGCCCAGCCCGCCCGATGTTGCACCCTGTTCGCCGTAATTGTATATCCACTGCTTCAGCGAGTTTATTCCGTCAACAGTGCTCACGTTGATTCGTTTATACTCCACGAACCGGTTCTTCATGCCGCGAAGATATTTATCATAGCCGGTCATCCATTTGGACTGGTTTCCCTGGGCGCCGAAGTCGCCGATACTCGGAATCCCGTTGTCATTGCCGATATCCCACCCGTCGATGAAACTCGATCCGTCGCCTACGCCGTTGTTCAGAAAATTCCAGGTATAATGGTGCGGATAACAATTATTATTTGTGTCGGCGGCATCGGTATTGCGTTTCGAATTCATAGCATAGGTATAGTGGTAGCCGATGCCTCCGGCCTGAGCGCACGAACCGCCAAGCTGCCTGAAAACCGGCCGCAGATATTTCGCCGTCACTTTAAATTCCGCCGGTAATGCCCTCGACGCAGGCGGAAGCACAAGCAGCGGTGTCCGCTCCATCTGTTCTATTGTCGGCGGAAGACCTCCGCCAGCTATCCACGGCTCGCCACAGGGATCCGGATTGCAATTGTAGAGTTTCGACGCGTTCGCGCGGATCTGATCCAGTTCGTCTGCGTAATTCCTGCCCTGTGCACCCAGAACCGCAGATACCAACGATCCGCTTAAAAGAATTGTTGAGATAAAACGGGGAACATGATTCATAAAGCCTCCGAATATGAAAGTTAATTTATTTGTTTAGGTGAAACGTTCCATTTTCTCCAATACTCAATAATTACACTCAATATCAAGACCCCTCCTGAAATTGTATGCGTTAACGAACAAAACGCCTCTGCACTATACACGCGCTGAAGCGATGTTCACCCAAAAGTACAAACCGTAATGAGCCCCCCTCATCCATAAACAAGGATCCACAACACTCGGCTCGTTGAGCTGGCTTCGTAGAATTTGAAGCAGCACAGGGAGAAAAATCTCCGGATTCGAGACTTACTAAATTAAATAATATTTTCAAAAAAAGAAACTGTTTTTTTATTTTTTTTTAATAAATTGATTTGAAGAAAACCGAATTGCTTTTTACTATTTTGCAAACAGTAAAAAGCTTGTATAATGCGGCGACGGATTCTGTTTCGCAGTTACTTTTGCAATTTCCGGACAGCGGTAAATCCCGCTGTAGATAAACTCACAAAGTAAATACCGCCGGATAGCTTCGCAAGAGAGGGTATCGGCAACCGGTGCTCCCCTTTTTCCAGACAACCCTGGTATACCGTGCTGATAAGGCTGCCCCTGCTGGTATACATCAGCAGGGCAACCTCCTGCGTCGAAGGCAGGCGAAACTCTGCGTGCGCAGGCCGATTTCCTCCGCAGACGCGGAATGACAAAATAGCGGGTTTTGCGCTGGTAATAATCGCATTCCCATTGTAGGTGATTGTCCAGGTAACCGTATCCCGAAGCTGCGGCAGGTTTTCCGGTATTCGCACCCATGTCGTAGTATCAGCCGTGTATGCAATAACGGTATTAGCACCTGTTTGTAATGGCACTTTGCTGAGATCCATGGTATCAGATTTGCCCGGCTGCGCGCTGCCGTTTATGCTCCACAGGGTTCGTATCGATTTTTCCTGAGGCTGCACTGATGATATAATGAGTTTTTTCCCCGGTATACTGTTATAATCAACCGTCAATGCCGTTGGTGTATATGAATCCACCGGGGATGTTTTTTTATAAATACGCCATATAATCGTCTCCCTGCACACTTCGCAGAACGGATCCTGCAGCCAGTTCATATTGCATTTCAGCTTGGGCCGGTACCAGCCTGTCGTCATATAGCATGCTCCCTCAAACAGGCCGACAACGGTGCCATACGCCGAGGTCTCCGGCGTCGGTATGGGCGTGGAGGTATTTATCCAGGCTTTCCACTTTATTTTTGTTCTCTCTTTTTCCTGCGTAGTATTGGGATATTCAGCCGGCGTAGCGCCCGGCGAGTCATATTCGTCACCGAGCCCGGCATACCCATGACCTGTTTCGTGCGTAACCAGTCCCCAGCTCATGCTGTTTCCGGCGGATGCTACCGCTATCTCCGATCCTGCGCCGCCATATTCAGTCGTATTTACCAGCACCAGACCCATGTCCCAGTTCGGTTTCAACTGTTTTGCCAGATCATACGCTTTTGTCATGTTCGGACAGTAGAGCAGCCTGCCGCTCCAGGTAGAGCCAAAATACCCGCCTGCTCCGGGCTGGCTCGAGGCCACACTGATAGCCCACACATTGAACCGGCTCTTGTATTCCTTATAGGGCGTGAACGCAAACTGCTTGCCCAACAAAGTTTTGATATGGTTGATGAATGTCCCGCTGTTCAGCTCCGCCTGCGTGTATCCCTCGGAAAAAATGATGTAATGCGCCCTGTTCTCCGAACTGTCTCCCTGAACCAATTGTATTTCCGCCCTGTCCCGGACACTACTCGCTGCTGCAGAAGAAATATCCCTTCTGGAATTGATATCCTCCAAAGAAACAGTACCGACAAGTGTACCCCTGTTTGCAGCAGCAGTTCCGGTATAAAAGCTTATGTTCCCCAGACTGGGTGTATACGGAATCCTTACGACAAAAAATGCCTCGTTCAGTTTTACTGCTTCTCCCTTGAGTCTGCCGGGATTATCCGGATCAATATAATCACCTTGCACCAGTCCAGGATCTCTTATCGCCCCATATCCAACCATCACACCGCTTGTGTTCTCAACACGGTATATGATGTCACCATGATTGTTATATGAAGGATACCGGCAAACACCTGGAACTATGGAAGCATCCATCAGCGTTATCACGCCGTTTTTCATCTTCATTTGAAGATACACAATCCCTGAGTTGGAAGTATTGGCAGCAAAACCCCGGTGATGAAATAAGCAGACAATCAACAGCGTATCCAATAACACTAAAACATGCCGGTACAATTTCATTTCCCCTCCCGATTTAAAGTAAATCAAACGAATAGAATTATGGGAGAATAACAACCTTTGTAGAATCTGATATTAAATATAACAACAACTTTGATTAATTGCTGAAAATATTCGTTTTTTATAGTAGATTTATAGACATACATACTGTCTGCTTTTTGAGTATTGTCTGATAAATTCTATAATACAGGAGGAAACGATGCTTTTTGTATCTCTTTTACTCATTGGTGCGCTTGTCTGGCAGGAAGAGTTCACCGCAAACCGCTCGACCATGCTCCAGTTGTACGAATACAATATTGATATCACGCATCAGGATGGCACGGTACTGCTGAAATCAAACCCGGCAAAAGAGGGCGCTGCCTCCGCCTGGTATCATTGTGACCGCGAAACTGATTTTTGTGAAAACGATGTGCTTTTATTTACCGTCAAGGTACATGCCAATAACCTGCGACTCAAGTATTTTTACCGTAAAAAAGATTCTCAGGCGTATTGGGGAGGAGAAGTGGTTGTGCCGCCCAGCAAAAACTGGCAGACAATCAAGATTCCCTTAAAAAGCGCAATGCCTTTTTACAGCGGGAACTACCCCTTTGCCCTGACCCCGGGTAAAACACCCTCGCTTTTTGTTTTTTTCGACAACCTGGTTCCCGGAAAGTTTGACGCTGTCATCGATAAAATATCGGTTTTGAAAGCAGACGCCGGGGGTGAAGAATGAAAAATATTATTTTTATTACAACACTCTTTGCCCTGGCTGTTTATGCCGATGCTCCGTGGCAGCCCAATGTGCGGGTAAGCACCCAGGTACCGTGGGACACCCTCGATCAGGGTGAATCCTGCTTCGACGTCTGCGGCGACTCTATTTTTGCCGTATGCAACACTGCGCAGCGCGGAACCGACCCGAACGACCCGTTTGCCTATTCGCTCGATCACGGAAAAAGCTTCATCCAGATACCGTTTGTCGACGAGAAAGCGGGAAGCACCTGGCAGACCGACCCCGTAATTACGGTTGATGATTCCGGTCACCTGCACATGCTTATACAGTTTTCAGCCAGCTTTTTTAACCACTATCTCTCCCGCGACGGCGGCAAAACCTGGTGCGATACCTCGCGGATAAATTCAAGCACCGGCGTTGATAAGCCCTGGTGGGTATTCGATAAAAACGAAATCTATGTTGTGTGGCAGCAGGTTAACGGCGCTACCGGCATCTATTTCGCACGATCCACCAATTACGGCGTCAGCTTTTCCGATACACGCATCTGGGATAAAACAGGGATCTGCGCCCTGGCCATAGATGAAAAGAAAGTACTCCATCTTGCAGTCGGCTCGTTCGGCGGAACCCTTTCCTACAGAAAATCAACGAATAAAGGGGCCACATGGTCTGCCGAAAAACAGCTCGGCAATCAATCGACCTATGAGACCGGATACGGCGACCGGGCGCCCATCAATTCCATAACCGCCTGCAAAGATGTGGTTTTTATCACCTGGGTCGATAATTCGCTCAACGGATCATGGGAAGTCAACGGCATACGCTCAACGAACGGCGGCGAAACCTTCGGCCAGAAATTTGTCGTCAACGACATCACCGCCGGCGGACAATGTAAAGGCTACGCGCATTTCGACTGCTACGGCGGACTCCATTTCATCTACTACCATACGCCGCAATGGCCCGTCAGCCAATCCAGCATCTATTCCGTCAGATACCAGTATTCAAAGGACGGCGGCGCAACGTTCAGCAAAAGCATACGCCTGACCGACGCTGAATGGAAAAGCCATGCCGAGTTTATGGGCGAGTATCACGTTGTCCGCTCCGACAGCCAGTATATATACGCCGTATGGGCCGACGGCCGCAATCCGGACAACAACGACCTCTATTTCAGCAAAGCCCTGCTTTCCGATATCACGGCTAAAATGCCAGACGCCACCGCACCCGCCAGCCCCCGGCACCTCTGTATGCCTTCTCTATGCCGCGGCGAAGCAATCATCACGGTTTCCGGATGTCGTAAACCATTCGAAATAATCGCATTTGATGCATCTGGCAGGATCGTCAAAAAACTGTATGCCGGCAAATCAACCGCTCCGGTCCGGGTGAAATTGAAAAACACCGATGTGCCTGCCGGGATACTTTTTATCAGACTGCAATCCGAAAACATTTCGGAAGTGGGGAGAATGACGGTGATGAAATAGCATGCTGTAACTATACTGTTTGCGCTTCAGTTTGGATAGTATCATAAGTGGCGGCGGCGGCTACGGGAAGATTCTCTCCGAGCTTTCTGATTTGCTTGAATCCTCGCGCCGCGCTGCTTCACGTCATGTGAACTCGATTATGACTGCGACCTATTGGGAGTTGGAACGGCGGATTGTCGTGCATGAACAGCATGGGAAATTCAGGGCAGGGTACGGTGAGGAATTAATTGCCTCCCTAGCGGTTGACCTTACCGCCAGGTTTGGGCGAGGGTTCGGGCTTTCGCAGTTGAAAATGATTCGGATATTTTATCTTAATTATAGAGCTCTGGCAAAAAGCCAATCAGTGATTGGCTAATGCAAGACACCGTCATCATTGATGCCCGAAAATCGGATATGGCAAACAGTGTCCGTCATATATGGTAGCCAGGAATGAAAAAGCGTTCCGAAAAGCAGCAATAAATCCCTTTACCCACCGTGGTATATTTATTGTAACTTGTTTTAAAGCGGAAGGTTAAAGGTTTAAGGTTAAAAAAACAAATAAAAATATAATTTTATTTTCTCTGCGTATTCTGCGCTCTCTGCGGTGATTTTTTTTCTCAACCCTTTGTACGGGGAACATTAATAAGATACTAAAAATAGTCCGTCCCTGGATATAAAACCGGCATTATAAACCTTCGGATTAACCGTTCTCAATACTGCGTTTTCACCGTCCCATCCGAAAAAACCACCTCTTTCAGGTCCAGCGTAGTTTTCATATCTTCAACGCTGGTATTGAGCAGCTTTTTGTAGGTTTCGGAATCTGCGCCGTAGTTGGGGACGTCGCTGAACCATGATTTGGACTCTAAAAATGGGAGTTCGTTGTTGACGGTAAGGGGATAGTTTGCAAGCACATTCCCGTATACGTCGCTGACAGTGATTGTTCCCTTGAACGCGGAGATGTTTTTCCTGCTGATATTGGTGTAGGCGATCAGTAAGGATACGCCTCTTCCGGTTTCGGAGGAGTACATTTTTTTCTCAAGGACCCGTACTTTCAAAATGCCGCTTAATGATGCTTCTTGTGTCTCTGTTTTTATAACCGGCGTCTGGGCCTGGTGGGATTTCCAGGAGTCATAGGATGAAGGATTGGCGGAAGGTCTGGTCTGTGCAGGTTCGGAGGCGGTCATATTCAGCCTGGACTCGAGCTGCCGGACTTTTTCTTCGAGCATACGGAGCTTTTGTTCGAGGTCTTCGCACTGGGCAAAGGAAGGACAGGTTCCGGGTAAACTAATTAATAAAAAAGTAATAAAACCAATCAATTTAATATTCATGTATGTTCTCTTCCTGTTTTGATTCGGTATTTTTTTAAGGCAATTTTCAGAAATTCTAGCTATTGATGCTTCTTTATTTTAATCTTTAAAAATTCACGTATAGCGGTTACCAGTTGTTCTGCCTTATCAAGATGGTCTAAGGCTGTGTTTTTTTTAGTCTTAATGAAAATTCCGTAGTCGCCAATCTGACGATCATCAAAAAGCGTCTGAATAACCGCTGAAAATTCTTTAGGAAAAACGTTGGTCTTGATAAATTCACGATTAAAAGCTCCAATATCCTGGCCATGTGATGAAAACGATAGACCTTTTGACAGTAGGGCTGCAGTCAGACTGTGAAAAACTGCGTAATATGCCCTTGAAACCGCATCGTCATAACAGGCATTTTCGAACATCAAGCGTGCAACACCCAGCTTTTCAGATGCTTTTGTGATTAAAGCCGTCAATTCGCTCTTTCTGCTCTTCAAAGCTGTATCCCTTCTCGTTCGATGTTGAGTCCGATCGGCAGTTTTTTATGTTTCTGCCACTCGGTTTCATTAAAAACAATACTTGAAGAAAGTGTATCAAATTTATTAAGAAACTCAACCTCGGTCATGCGCACGTCATCGAGTATTTTTGAACTCTTTTTTTCCAGAACAACAGCGAAGTCATAATCCGATCCATCTCGTGCGTCGCCTCTGGCGTGTGACCCGAAAAGAATCACCCGCCGTACCCCACGCACGCGTTCACGCAGACGGTTAGAAAAAAATAAAACCTTTTTATCATGTATTCGCTTCATTTAAAAGTTCCTTACGGAAAACAAATGTTTTTTTTGAAAACAGTACTTCTAAAAATACTCTTTTATTCCGGTTTTGACTATTCTTTTTTAAATATCGTGCAGAAATAGGTGGATTGGTATCCTGACAGGTTTACCTGATTTAAAACAACCTCTCCGGATAAACTCCCAGCTCTATTTTCTTCCGGATATTATCAATCACAATCGGTTTGTCCTGTTTATAGGTCATGCCGAACCAGGCTTCGGCGGATTCGAGGACTTTCACCGTGGCTTTATTGGTGCGGATCGCGTAATCGACCGCGGAGGGTATGTAGAATTCGGCCTTCGGATTATCGATGTTGGCGCGCAAGAAATCGTTGAATTGTTCTTTCAGCGTTGAAAACAGGGTCTGCGGGGTAAAACCCCAGAAATTCATAGACACGATGGTGTGCGGTTCTATGTCGCCGGAACTGCCGTCCCTGTTTTTATAAACAATACGGTTATCGACCAATTGCAGGTCTTCCCGCTCGACAATAGAGTGCAGATAGCCTCCAGCAATGGCGCACACTCCCCTGCTTACTTTCCCATAGGCGGAAAGCGTCTTATCCGCGCGGAAACCGACCATGCAAAATTCTTTTGCGCTGTTGTTCATATTTTTCAGCGCTTCACACATCATGGCGTATGAGGCTGGGCCATAGTAGTCGTCGGCGTTTATCACGGTAAACGGCTCGTGTATGACCTCTTCAGACACCATGATCGCATGCGCGGTTCCCCAGGGTTTGACGCGTGACTGGGGCACGGAATAGCCGGGAGGAAGCTTATCCAGCTCCTGAAACGCATATTCAATCGGGATATGGCCGGAATATCGGGAGCTTATGATGGCTTTGAATTCTGTTTCCATGGCTTTGGTGATCAGAAAAACGATCTTGCCGAAGCCGGCTTTGCGTGCGTCAAAAATGGCGTAATCCAGAAGGTATTCGCCGCAAGGACCTACGGAATCGATCTGTTTCAGGCCGCCGTACCGTGAGCCGAGGCCCGCTGCAAGAATCAATAGTGATGGTTTCATAACATTCTTTATCGTTTATGGTTTTATGTTTGATAGTGCCTGTTTTACGTGCATGGTTATTATACAGATGTCATCTCTCAACTCATTCGTTCCGGAAAACCGGTTGACCTCTTTCAGAATCTCCTCCTGCAAATCCTCCGGGTGCAGCATGACTCGCTTTTCAAGCTCTGAACCAAGGCGGTCGATGCCGAATATGCTTCCTTCGCTGTTCATCACCTCATACAGGCCGTCGGTAAACAGGAATATAATATCATCATTGTCTATCCTGGCTTCATGGGCAGAATAACGATACTCTTTCATAAGCCCGAGCGCAGGTTCCACCACTCTCTCGCTCTTGACCATAAGCTGCTGCACACGCGCAGTGTTTCTGTTCAGCAAAAAAGGGATGGGATGTCCGGCATTTGAGAAGCGAATCAGGCCACGGCTGATATCGGCAACACAATAAAACGCAGTTGCAAATATATCGGTATAGAACCGGGACATGATCGCTCCCATGCCGGAATTGATTTTCCTCATACAATTTGCCGGTTCCGCGGCGTTCGGTTTCAACTCTTCCAGCAAACCCCGCACATATCCGGTTACCAGAGCCGCTTTGGTGCCGTGTCCCATGACATCGCAGACAAAGATACCCACCTCATGCGATGAGACCGGGAAGATGTGGAAAAAATCACCGGCAAGCGTGCTGGCAGGCAGGTAGGTATGGCTGAAACGCAGGGCGCTTTTTTTCAACGGAACGTGTGACGGAAAATGGGTATATTCCCTGGCAAGAAAGGAAGTCTGTATTTCTTTTGCCATGTCAAGGTCTTGCTGCATCTCCCTGTTTTTAACCCGAAGCTCTTCGGTTGTCTGCGCAAGCTGCTGCTCCGCTTTCTTGCGGTCGGTTATATCGAAGAGAATACCCAGACATCCGTAGCAGCGGCCCGCTTCGTCCCGCAATACCGTGGACAGGTCGGTAACCCAGCGGATCTCGCCCGTTTTTGTGCGTATCTGGGTGTCGGAGAGCCAGCGGTCAACCACCCCCTCTCTCACCCGGCGGTTAGCCTCTGCAAGCGGCAGTCCCGCAAGCTCCCCCTTGTTTTCTACGCTCACGACGCTCGCATCCCACAAATCGGGGGTGATTGCTTCCGGGGTATACCCGGTAATGTCTCTGATACCGCTGCCTATGTATTCGTAAATATTCACAGCAAAGTTTCTTTTATAAACAGCTGCGCTCCCCTGCTCCAGCGCCTGGCTGAAGGTGGCGGTAACGTTTTGGAGCTCTGTTTCAAGACGGCAAAGGCGTATTTTCAACGCCTCTGCCTGGTTTTGTAACGCAGTTGTGTCCGTTTCTGCAGTCATAAAAATAGCTATTACGCCTTACTCTGATCTTCCAGGCGCTTCAGCATCGATTTAATATCCGCAAATCCTTTGATGGCGACATACACGGTTATCGTGCTGTACCATACCAGTGCCGCCAGGGTTATGACAAGCCATAACGTATGCATAGTAGCATCTCCTTTTTTACTGCTTTGATGAAGGCTTCAAATATGAGCCGATAACCATACCGATCCCTGCAAACACGTATGCTGCAATGCCTGAATAGTAGGGACCGACCTTTTTCGCGAAACCAGCGGTTGCCGGCAACTGTTCGATGACCAGGAAAGCAATCGGAAACAGCGCTCCCAGAAAAATTGCGGCAGTTGCTCCCCATGAGTTCGCCTTTTTCCAGTAACAGCACGCGACCAGCAGCACCGACATGCTGGCAAGATAGATGGTGCCGGTCACGCCGAGGTAGGTCCACAGGTCGCCTTTCAGCGGATACCATAAACCGTATACCAGCAAAAATATTCCGATAAACCCGACGATCATCCGGTTCCACAGGATGCCTCTTTTCTCGGACGTACCTTTTTTTCTGAATGGGGCGAGTATGTCGTTATAAATGACGCTGCCCCAGGTAAGCATATAGGAAGCATCGGTAGACATGTCCGCAGCAAGCATTGCAGCGACCAATATTCCCATGAGCCCTACCGGCACTATCATGCTTAGCAGCATCGGCATTGCGTGCAGGGAGTTGGTAACCGCACCCGGCGCAAGCATGGCGAGCGCAGCGATGCCCCAGATGCCGGGAATAAGAAAGCGACACACGAAAAAGAAGGCGGTGCCTTTATATACCTTGAGGCCGGTCTTTGTATCCTTGGCGGATAAGAGACGGGCGATGGTGGTCTGCCAGGTCAGTACGACCGCAAGATTCAGCAGCGCGTTGAACATGACGAACTGCCAGCCCATTTTATCGTTTACGAAGGGGTTGAATCCTCCGGCGCCGAAATTGGTCTGTACCGTCGAAACCAGGTTGCCCCAGCCGACTTTAACTATAATAAGAATCGTTACTGCAAGCAGGCCGCCGCTCATCACCACGAACTGGAGAAAATCGGTGACCAGCACCGACAGCATACCGCCCAGAATGGTGTACACAGCCACGAATACCAGGAGCAGAGTCATCGCTATCTCCAGATATTTTGCATCGAAACCGCACACGGTAACAAGGAATTCGCCGCCGGTCCTTAAAAACACGCCCATATTGAGCAGCCCGCCCAGAACAATGACGACTCCGGCAGCCCAGCGGATTCTCTGACCGAATTTTTTTTCGAACAGCTCCGGAATAGTCATAACGCCGGAATCGCGCAGCGGTCGCACGCAGAATCCGGTAACGCCGACAATAAGCATCGCCAGCGCCTGAAGTATACCGGGTGTCGTGCCTGCGAATCCGTACTGATAGCCGTTCTGCGCCGTGTACATGCAGGTAACAATACCGAATTCCGTTGCAGCCAGCGACGCGATGCCAAGATATACGTTCATCTCCCTGCCGGCAACAAGAAAGTGTTCGACTTTGCCTACATACTTTCGCACCATGATTCCGATAATCATGGTGGCAAGCAGGTAGACGCCGACGATGCTGCCGTCATACAGCCATGAAAAATGAGTCATGAAAACCTCCTCCTATACGTTTTCTAAAATGCCGTTAACTATGCGGGTAAGCTGTTTTTCCTTTTCTTCGATTGACCGCACCAGTTTGAATTGAGTCCTGCACCGGTCAAGATTATGCTCTGCGTGCTTCACCTTGTAATATTTATCTTTCTGTAAATAATCGGTCAAAAACCTGATGCCCTGCTCAAACGTGATCAATTTTCCGCAGAAAACAAGATTGTCGCGCTCTGCCGCGACCAGAAACCGTCGCGCCTCGGACAGATATCCCCGCGCCAGCCCTTCGAATATCGTTTCCCGGACAAACACTTTTTCAAGATCTTTTTCATCCTCCGCCGCAAGAGAGGTTGAGGTTCTCACCAGGTCGCCGAAATCGTTCAATACCGTTCCGGGCATCACGGTGTCGAGATCAACGACACAGATGCCTTTTCTGGATTTTTCATCGATCATGACATTGTTCAGTTTGGTATCGTTATGCGTGATACGCTCGGGTAATGTCCCTTGCGCCATCAATTGCATCAGCACCGGAGCCATATCCCTTCGTTCCTTTGCAAACGCTATCTCTTCCCGGCAGGATGTGACTCTTCCGGCCGCATCCTCGTCAATAGCCTTTGTAAAACTGCGATAGCGCTTCTCCGTATTATGAAAATCGGGGATTATTTCGTGCAGCCGCGGCGCCGGCAAGTCAACAAGCATCTTCTGAAACCGTGCAAACGCTGCGCCGGCCTCGAAAGCCTGCGCGTCGGTTCGCACGACATCGTAGGTGCTGGCTTCTTCAATAAACCGGAAGACCCTCCAGTATTTTCCCAGTTCGTCCACATTGAAAAAGCTCCCGTCTTTTGCGGGAATGAGCCGGAGGCAGGATCGCTCCGGGTCCGCAGCGCCGTTTCCTTTGGTCTTGACGTACAGATGCTCCGTCACCCTCTGCACATTTTCCATGAGTTTTTTCGGGTCTTTAAACACGTGATCGTTTATGCGCTGGAAAATGTATCTGACACCGGTATCCTTCTGCTGGTAGGTTGCCAGATACGTATCATTGATATGCCCGGAACCGAAAGGTCCCCCCTGCACGAAGTCGCCCTGCACCTGAAACTGTCGGCCTATTTTTTGAAGCATGGTATTGTCCTGTGTGTAAAAAAAATTGCGCCCCTCGTACCGTTGCGGATTAATAAAACGGGACCTCTCTATTTTATGAAGTCGAGTATCCTGTTATATACTTCATTAGCCAATATAAGAATATTTGTTTTTACTAACATGAAAAATGTTGTTTTCCGCCTTTTTTTCGCTTAATATATTAAGCGCTTCTTTGATATTTAACGATTTAAGTATGCAGCTATTTCATTTAATATCAACATATTATCAAAACAATTATCCGGAGGTAATAGCACATTCAAATTAATAACACGGAATATCCGTTGATAAAATCATGCGGAATTCAATGAGCGCCGGATTACCTGCGGAATTTGCCTCTTGTTAATGCTGCCGGTTAAAATACCTTTGGAGAAAAAGGTTTTGCGGGATCAGGGAGTAAGCCAGAGAATAATAGTTGCGTATCATTGCATCGATTTCCTGCTGATGATTTCCGGTAGCCGCGAGCAGCTCTTTGTACGTCCCCGCAGCATGTCCCATCATCAGATATTGCTTTCCCTTGTACAGTGTTGCCACCCGGTTGTTCAGCGTATCACCGATTCCGAACGGAATGTTCTGTATATACGGATATGGATCCTCCGAATATTTCCCCAGCAGCTCAATCAATTTGATTTTACTCATGATAGCCGATTCCATCAGGTCACCTGCACGCGTATAAAATTCCACCACCGGATGGTTATCGGTGTTCATAACCGCACTGCCGGCCGTTATTTTTTTCAGGGTCTTTTCCCCCATGGCAAAAAACGCGATAAACTCCTCCGGCGTTCTGAACCCTGCTTCGTCAAGACGATTGATGTCCCGGATAATCTCCGGCCTTTTCAATGCTCCGGCGATGGCTTGATAATCGGGCAGAATCGGGGTTTCCGCCCCTATCAGATATGCCAATCCAATTGACGCTTCTGTTTGCGGCGGATGCCATAATGAAACATGCGGATAGACGCTTAAGAATGTTCTGACTATCACTAAAAACTCTTCTGGACTGTACATGTGCAGCGGTATCCAGGCGCACTGGAAACCGCCCTTTTTGAGCTTTCTTTTGCACCCGGCAAAGAACTCCCGGGTAAAAAGCCCTGCGCTGCCCTGGTTTGCCTGCGGCAGGCTGGGACTCGCATAGATCACGTCAAAGCGCTTATCGGTCATCGCAATAAAGTTTTTACCGTCCTGTATGACCAGATCTAGTTTTTTATTCAAAAAAACGCTGTTATTCGCTGTGGAAAAATATTGTTGAGCCGGTTCAATGATGCCGCTGCTGATCTCTACGCCCGTTACCTTCGTTACTTCGTCATACAGCAGCAGGGAACCGCTGGTAATTCCGCAGCCGAATCCAATTACTAAAATCTCCCGCGGGCCTTTCGAGAGCAACGAAATCAGATGAGCCGGGAAAATGTGGGAAAACAGGTTCTGCCCCGCGGAACCTGCGACAATGACGCCGTCGTGAAACATCTCTTTACCAGATGCAGGGCTCTCTTTAATAAGTATCGCCCCGTCGGCATGCTCCTTGAAAAAAATCAGTTTTTCAGAACCGCCGGCATTGGCCGCAGGTTGGATTGTCGATGAAAGAAACCGGGTATAATCGAATTCTGTTGCGTAGAGCGACACGGAAACAATAATAAAGACCACTGCGCCCGTGACCCATTTAATACTGCGTCTCTCTCGGGTGATAAACAGCATGCACAATGCTGCGATGCAATAAAGG
>Ga0105099_10000428_pt1 | contig 28956 bp, 25 predicted proteins | sample PPLLak3cmMay2015_2_FD_79138 | JGI IMG/M metagenome (GOLD analysis project Ga0105099, IMG submission 79138) | Freshwater sediment microbial communities from Prairie Pothole Lake near Jamestown, North Dakota, USA - PPLs Lake P8 Core (1) Depth... | ecosystem: Environmental > Aquatic > Freshwater >... | reverse complement strand
GAATCCAAAAGCAAATTGGCAACAAATGTGAACTATCAGCTTTAATTCCATCGATCAATTTTAATCTTCTTAAAAAGCTTGTTGAATTGTGTTCGGGAGAGATTGATCAGAAAGATTTTTATGATATCGACGAGATGGTGAAAACGCGATTTCAAGAATATTTCCCGAAAGCGAAAATTTCCTTCAAGGGTGGTTTCGAAAACATTCTGGAATATTAATCCGGGGCACGAGATTTTTTTCGTGAAACTCAACTCCATTCAATTTGCCATAGCCGGAAAGAGCTGGATTTTTACCAGCGGTTGAAGGAGAACAACTCGGCGGCGCTCTTGCGTGGCCTGGGGACGGGCTCTTCGGCAGGGTAGCCCAGGCTCATCAGTTCGACGATGCGCACCTCCGGAGGGATCCCCAGAACCTCCTTGGCGGGCTGTTCCTGGAATGAACCGATCCAGCAGGTGCCGAGACCTTCGGCCACCGCCTGCAGGGAGATGTGGTCGAGGACGATGGCCAGGTCGATGGGATAGGCCGGTTGGCCGCAGCGCATGACATAGCCGGGGTTGGTGCCGCAAGCGACGAGGATCGCCCCGGCCTCGTACAAAAACGATTGGTGGGGCGAGCTGGCGTCAATCAGGCGCTTTTTCAATTCCGGATCGTCGATCACCAGAATCCGCCACCCCTGGGTATTCTTGGCGGTGGGGGCGAGGCGGCCGGCCTCGAGGATCCGTTCCAGTTTCTCCCGTTCTATGGCCTTTTCCCGGTACGCCCGGATGGACCGTCTTTTCAGTATTTCCGTCATGATCATGGTCAACTCCTGTTGAACGATTTACATATCGATAATATGCCAGAAATTTTAGTTTCATGCAATGAAACCGGCTGGACGGATGTTTCCGGCAAGTTGGTGCCAAATAAGATACGGTCCACCAGGTCCCGCTTGGGGGGGATGGTTGTCCTAAGCTTCAAAAACCAGAAAAAATATTTTTTCTTGTTTATGGGATTGTTTTTCAGTTCGTAGAATTATTATAATCACCCCGTTCGTCGGAAAATTGTTTCGGGCCGAGGAAAGGGAATTCCCATTCAACCTGCATCACGCCCTCTGGAGGTATCTGTCGGCGACCTTGCCGGGTGGGCGGATCGATCCGATACCAAGTGGGGGACGATCCGCTCGGAAAGGTCCATCTTACGTTCCGTTGAACCGCGGATTCGTCGGGCGGCAATTCAAAGCAGCAACGGTTGATGTACTCAACCTGTAATATTTGGTTCACATTGCACAGAACCAACAGCGTAAGGAGAAAAATTATGCAACAAGCAAAAGCCTTTCAAATCGGTGGTGCGGCCCTCAATACCACCACTGAACCGGCGGACCGGCTGGTTCACCTGTCCCATTTCGTTCCATACGACCTCCCCGGTGTGATCGAGGACGAGCCCTTTGCCATGACTCCCAACCAGATCGACCATATTGCCCGTCTGGCGGCTCTTCTGGGCAAAGGGGGAAAGGGGAAGTCCGCGAAAGGAAAGTTGCCCAAGCGTGTGAGCAAAGCCATCCGGGGGTGGAGCGAACGCGGGGGCATCGGGGCAGGGCCGAAAACCGATCCCCTGATGCAATCGAATCTCAGTCCCGACGACCAGATTACCGGTCAGTTGGGATCGGAGTTCGGCCTGCTGTTTCTGGATCGCACTCGTATACGGCCGGCGGGATTCGTGCTCGGCGAACACTTGACATCCATCAGTCTGGCACCGGGAGAGGAGACGACGATCGAACAGAAAACTTTCACTAAGGTCGAGCAATCGTTCGAAGAGACGAAAGAGGATGAAAAAACCAAAGATCAGGAGCTGTCCTCGAGCTATTCCAACGAACTGAGCGAGAGCCTGGAATGGCAGTTGTCGTTAAGCAAGAAGAGTACCAACACGAGTGGCGGCAAGATATCGGGTTCTTATGAGGGGATCGGCATCGAGGCTTCGAATCAGACCGCCAAAGACCTGACCGATGGCGATACCCGTACCGCCCGCGATTCGCTCAAACTGTCCGAAACTACCACCCGCAAGATATCATCCAAACAAAGGCAACAGCACAAGATCGTGATGCGGTTAAGCCAGGAGTCGCGCTTCGAATCAGGTAGCAAGCGTGTGATCCGAAATGCCAATACCCTTGCTCCCATTGATTTGGTCTATTTCAAGATCATGCAGCGTCTACAGATGTCCCAGGAGCGTTATGGTTTGCGGCTTTGCTGGGCACCGGCGGTGGCCGACCCGGCGGGACGTTTGTTCGCTGAACTAGAAAAACGCCGTCTGACCTTTATGGCTGTTGCCACAGCGGTTGATAGCGGACCTGCGCCAATATCGCCGACACCGCCCACAACCCACCCCCCGATCAGCCAATCGGTGGCTACGATCGCCGATAAATTCGATCCGGTCTGGGGTGGGCAGAGCGCCGACTATATCATCGACATTCCCGCCCCGGCCAATTACATCTGGGACCAGCAGCCGGTATTGCTCAATTTTGGCTTCACTGCCAGCCGGCCGGCCGGAGCCCGTATCCTTACGACAGTCGGAACGATGAGCGGGGTGCAGGTGATCGTGCATGTGGGTGCCGAAGACTGCCGAAATCCATTGAAGTGGCAGTTCTGGCAGGCGCAAGGTACTGCTACGATCACGCTGAGCGCGACGTTTCTGCCCGTACCGGATTCGGCGTCCGATCAGGCCTATGCGGACAAAATGGCCAAATACCTTGAAGATTTGGCTGTCTGGAAGTCCGTTCGGAACACAGCTCAGGCCGAAGCGACCGCTCGTGCTGAAGCGGAATGGGGAGTAATACGTGCGGATTTTCTAGCCAGAAGCAATATCGTCCAGGAAGTGATGGGAGCGCTGATCGAGCAGGCATTTCCCAATCCATCATCACGCGATGAACCATGGGAGCTCGATCTCTGGCAAAGATTGTTCGATTTCGACCATGTCAGCATCCGGTTTTATCCATCATGGTGGAATGGCCGCGTCCTGCGCGACCCCGATGCCGGCGCCAACAGTTTCATGAATGCCAGCTGGGCGAGGGTTTATGTGCCGATCCGCCCGAACGCCGAGCAAGCCGCTTTGCGCTGGCTGTTGGCGCGGACGCTGAGCAATTCAGGGTCTCATAAGATCGAGGTCATGATTCAGAAGGTGGTCGATGCGCTGCGGACATATCGGCTGACCCATTTCGGCAGCGAGGACGAAATGCAACTCGGAGATCCCCGCCAGCCCCTCGAACACTGCCCCACTTTCATACGCCCCTCTCGTTGCCTGGGGCAATGGACCGAATTGATTCCCACCGACGGCACCCACCTGGAGGTTTTGCAGGCAACCACCTCCGGCGCCGACGATGATCTCACCCGCAGGCTTAAATTGCAGAATGACATCGAAGAACAGAAGGCGGCCATCGCAGCCAAGGATACGGTCATCAAGGGCCTGGTCGCCGATACCAGTCTCACCGGGCTCACCTCCCATGTCGAAATTCATGTGCCCGAGATAAAGGCGGAATAGAAGTGGCCGGAGCGTCATGGGATGAAGTTCAGGGGCGTTGTATGGATCCGCCGGCCGGGACGTTCGGCCTGCGCGAGTATCAGCCGGAAATGTCCAAATCTGAGTACCCCGCGGCCGATTATTATCTCCAGGCGGTCCGGCAACTGAACGGGTCTTCCGGTATCTCCCAGTTCAACACCTTGATGGCCAATCCGGATTATCGCCGGCGTTTCTTCGACGCCTACCCGCAGGGGAGGGAAGACGGCTTGATCGCGGCACTCGGGGAGATCCAGGCGGAAATCGGAGAGGTTCTGCAGGGAGTATTCCTGGCTGCCGAGGCTTTGGCCGCTGATCCGCTTCTGCAGGATGAATTCATTGCCGCCACGGCGGCGCTTTATCTGCGCCCGGCCTTGAATTTGTCCGATAGCGAGAACCAACGGCTGGACGCCAAACTGGTGCAGGTCCAAAAACGGATCGCTCCTGGAGCTGCCCAGAACCCCGATATCGAGAATATGCCGTTCTCGGGATTCCGTGAATCGACCCGAGCACTGATGCAGGGAGTGGCATCATTGAAGACCTGGAAGGGCGCCATCGTCTCCCCGTCGAAGAGTAGCATCGGATTTGCGGCGATGGATGCTGCGTTTCAGAGTTCCCAGGATTGGAGCGACATTCTGGTCGGCGCCGAAGATGATGCCGCCACCCTTTTCGCAACGACCACCGAAGCGCTCATCCAGTTGAATTGCGATCCCACCGGGCAGGGATTCAATCTGGGCTGGATCGTCGGGTATACCGGGATATGGGTCGCCACCATTGTCGTCTTCGAGGCGGCGATGGCTTTGGAATCACCGATATGAGCGGTTCCAAACCAAAAGTCATTTTTCGGACCAAACGCTTGAGCGTGTTCACGGTACGGGGAAAAGCCAGGAAGCGGCTCCGGACTTTCATCGTCGAAAAAGGCAAGGTCGAGCTGGTTCCGGTTCGGGACGCGAAAGTCCTCGACGATCTCGCCAATATCCTGCCGACCGCCTCCTGGAAGACCAAGTTTGCTGCCCGCATTAAGGCCGTGAGCGGAGGCATCATCGCCAAACTCGCCAAGGCTGCCCCTCCCGCTTTGAAGAAGCGGTTAGCGGAACTGGGGGGTGCCGAATTGGTGGGGCTCGTCCGCAGTGCCAACCGCGCCCGGCTGGGCAAAGCCGGCAGGGGAGGGGCGGTGAACCGTGCCGACGGATTGATGCGGGAAATCGATTTCTGGCACGAGTTCGAGCCCGGGACAAAGACTCCCCGTGCCAAGAAAGTCGAGATCGAACTTGTCGATCGGGTGCGGAACCACAACAAGAATTTCCTGGAAGAGTGGGAGGAGAAAATCCAATTCGTCCGTCGGGCCTATACCCCGGGTTCAAGTCCGGAAGGACTTCCCCCGGGTGAGGTTGGCGATCTGATCGCTTTCGTTTTCAGTAAAAAACAGAAACCGAAGCGAATCTGGATCATGATGATCGGTAATGCCAAGGGGGCCACCAATGCGGTTGACCTGGAATCGAAGGGTGGGTGGTTCAAACCCTGGTCAGGGGAAATTGTCGAAGGCGAATTCCTGGGACAAGCTGATTTCGATCTGGAACGCATCCCGGAATTCGGCCTGGATATTCCCGGGTATGGGCAATTTAAAACCGACCAGATCAGAGTAGGGCCGCGTTCAACTCTGCGGATCGGAGTCGTGCCTCCTGATATTAGCTCAAAGGTCCGGAACGGTCTGGAGAATTTTGCTTCCAAGAAAGGTAAAGATGAATTCAGGTTGTGGGATAGCCGCATCCCCAGCAAGGATACGCGTGTGGCGGCGGAACAATTGGTCGATATCATCGAGTCCATCTGAGGCGGATTTTTAGTCGGCATCGAGTTTTTTATGCCGTTCAAAACGATAGAATCTATCCTTTGGATGCGACCTTGATTTTTGGCGTTCCGGGTCACTATCATTCAGGCGGCACAAGCTGTCACATGGGCAATTATCGACCGCTTCAACAAACCCTCCGGACGTCAACAGACCTGACAAACAGATCGGTTCGGGTGATCCGGATCAGGTGAAAGAGCCGTTGTCCTCCGGGGTAGAGACCCTCCGAGCGGTCAGCCCCGGGAGGTTGATTGTGCGGATCACTCCGGGTATACTGTCGACATGGGATTGGAGTGCTCTTTTGTATGCCTTCGGCCGGAAGGCCTCCTTTCGCGATATATCCGATACTTCTGGATTTCGAAAGCAGCAAAATCTACCGGCTCCTGCAAATATCTCCTGCTGCCCGATGGAAACACGGAGATCATTTTCAATCTGGGGGATTCCGAAAGAATTTGGAATGGCCGAAACGGGGCGGACTGGGGAGTGTATGGGGGGAGCCAGCTCATCGCCGGGCGGAAAGACCCTCTCATCCTCGAACCGACCGGGAACAAGTATAAAATTGGTATCCGCTTCTTTCCGGGAGGCTTATATCCGTTTTTTCCGATCCCCCTTGCCGAAATGTCCAATTCGATTGTCGATCTAGGAGATTTGCTGAAGGGCGACTGCCGGGAAATGGAAGAGCGGTTGGCTCAAGCGGGAAGTGTCGGAGCCGTGGCCGATATCCTGCAACGGAAAATGCTGTCCCGATTCAATCCCGGTTTCCAGGGGGAGAAGATCGTCGCCCGATTGATCCAGCGGATCCACCTGTCGCGGGGCGTTTTTTCTGTGAATGAGACGGCCAAGCAGATGGGGGTCGATCCGAAGTCCCTGCGGCGGAAATTTGTCGCCAAGGTCGGATTCACGCCGAAACGGTTCAGCCGGATCGTCCGGTTCCAGGCCCTCGTGAAAGAGGTTGAAAAGAAAGGGGCATCCGCCTGGACCTCCATCATTTACCGGTACGGGTTCTTTGATCAATCTCACTTCATCAAGGAATTCGAAGCTTTTTCCGGGATGACGCCCTCCCGTTTTTTTTCCGATAAAATCGCCGTCGTCAAGTGAGTGAGGCCAGCGTGGATTGTCCCTTTTTTACAATACAGAGCGGAATCGATTTGGTATGCTGAGGGAGACATGACACTGGTCACCAAGGAGACGAAAAATGAAAGAAAGAAAAACCATCTCGATCGTATTGGTTTCGATTTTTTCTTTGTTTTTTTCCATTGAGGTGGGGGCGCAGGTTCCCGATGAAGTGAAAGCCTTGGCGGGTGTCTATCACGGGACCTGGAAGATGTACGGTTTGAATGAAAAAGGGGAGATCGTAGCCAAGATGGCCTGGACCGACATCATGGAAGCGGGCAGTCCCGCCACCAAAGACGGCCGGGCATTTGTCACGACAATCGATGCGATGACCTTCGAGGGGGGGATACCCCCGCAGAAGGTGGAAGGCAAGGAGGGATATTTCCTCAATCCGGACGGAAGCCTGGGCGATTATTTCTTCGAATCGATGGGGCAGACCGTCCGCCTGAAAAAGCTCAATGACCAGGCCTCGGTTTACTTCTTGCCTGCAAACCCGATGGAGGCGGCCATGCTCGGATTGGCGAACGGCGCTTTGGCCAAGCACGTGGTGGTCAAGGTGATCGTTGCGGAGGACGGAGTGGAGACCCACTTGATCTCCCGGGTGACGACCGCGACCTGGAAGGATGGCGAGGGCAAGGAACACTCCAGACAGTTCATCAGCCTCCAAGGCGTTCACAAACGGCAGAAGTAGAACTTCCTTCCGACTGCAGATTCGAAGTCCCGGCAGCCCGATCGGCTGAATTTCAGTCGTTTTCCAGGGTGGAGATGCCGCCGATCTCCTGGCCCCGCGCAGACTATTTGAAAATATTCTTTTCTGCGAAATATGGTATAATATGAAAACCTCACATTAGTAGATCATTATGCAAAAAGACACTAAAAACCTATTTTCAGACCGGCAAAAAGCGCTGCAAAACTTTGCTGAATGGGGGAAAAAGCATCCGCTGGAACTATCGCCGCAAACAGCGGTGGAAGGGTTAGATTTTCTTTACAACTTGCTGCCCGAAGAATCCCGTCAGCGTCCGATTGATCCTTCAGGCATAATGATCATGCGCCGCGCCCTGGCGCATCTGCAAGCCGACTATAGATGAAAGCATTAGAATCGGCATTGATTGCCATTTGCCGATTTTTGAAACAACAAAATATTCCCTACATGGTCATTGGTGGCATGGCGAATGCGGTCTGGGGCGAACCCAGAGCAACCCTGGATATCGACATAACCATTTGGGTCGAAGATGCAAAAATTGAAAACCTGATCCAAGCGCTTACACCTGTTTTTAAACTGCTGCCTGAAAATCCACGCGAATTTATTTCCAAAACCAGGGTTTTACCGATCGCCACTCAAACCGATACCCGAATTGATTTGCTCTTTGGTATGCTCCCATTCGAAGAATTAGCTATTTCTCGCGCCATTGAAAAAGACATCCAAGGAACTCCAGTCCGTTTTTGTACGTCTGAAGACCTGATTCTCCATAAAATCATTTCAGATCGCGAAAAGGACTTACATGATGCCGAAAATATCATTGTCCGCCAGAAAAACAAACTGGATATTGCTTATCTTGAACCTCGAATTAAAGAATTAGCCGACATTTTGGAGAAACCGGAAATTTTGGGAAAATGGCAATCATGGAAGAAAAATGCCGAATAAAATACCTGCTGTGCGCGCTGAAAATCAATAATGAACATATCTCCCTTCCTTTTTTTATCCTTTCGCAGTTGCCTCTCGGCATGACACACGACCAAGCGCTTCCACGATTTTTATTCTCTACTGTTTCGGCAAGTTTTTTCTGAAATTTATCTTTATCCTCCCTGCAGGTAAAAGCATTTTTCCGCCTCTCTTCGCACAAAATAATATGAAAAAAAACATGCTCATATCCAATCCGCAATTGCCGTGGCATATTATTGATCCGTCAAGCCTATTCCCAACAATGAAAGTTTATTGTTGAGACGCGAGTCCGAAAGCGCGCGACCCCGGTAGCGCGTATGTAAATGGGGATAGAATCAGGTTGATTCGCATTAAAATTCAGCGGGTTTCTGAATCAATTCCTGAAGCTCGCGCGGCAGCTGATTCCATAACCGGGGGTGGTTTTCGACCAGTCGGGTGATGTCTCCCAGATCCTTCAGTGTCTTGCTCTGTCTGCGATTGGCATCCTTCCAGGCCTCGATTTTTCCGCGCAATGTGTCATCGAGGGAAGCCACCCGCATCAGGATGCCATGAATGTCGGCGGCAACCGATCGCGCAGGGAATTCCCGGTAAAAATCTTCGGTGCTCAATTGGATGGAAACCTGAGAATGACCTTGAAAATTGATCGACCATTGAAATCGCTCAGCCCGGAATCCCGCTTTTTCGAGCAAAGCAATAACCCGATCGATTTCTTCCGAAGCGACGACGATATCGACATCCCGTGTGACCATCGGTTCTTTCGCCCAATGGTTGACCGCAATTCCGCCGATGGCGCACCAGGGGATATCGGCCCGTTCCAGACTGTCTACCAGACGCATCACATCATCGGTCCCCCCCGCGGTCTGCCAATCGTAAAATTTTTTGGGTGTCATCGCTTCCTCGTACTCAGTTCCGATTATACTTGGAGTGATCAGAATTTTCCAGAGTACTGCAATGGCTCTGGGAACAGTTTCAATAGTGAACGGCCTCAGTCGTTCTCCAGGGTGGAGATGTCGCCGATCTCCTCGCCCCACTCCTTGGCCCGCAGCACCCGGCGCATGATCTTGCCGGAGCGGGTCTTGGGTAGTGTGGGGACGAATTCGATCTCCTGGGGCATGGCCAGGGGCGAGAGTTTCTTGCGGATGAAGTTCATAATCGCCAGGTCGAGCTCTTTGGAGGCGAGAAAACCGGGCTTCAGGGCGATGAAGGCCTTGACCACCTCCATGTTGATCGGGTCGGGCTTGCCGACCACCGCCGATTCGGCCACGGCCTCGTGCTCGAGCAGGGCCGATTCGATCTCGAAGGGGCCGACGAGGTGGCCTCCGGTATTGATGACATCATCGTCGCGGCCGACGAACCAGAAGTATCCCTCCTCGTCGATCGAGGCGCGGTCACCGCAGATGTACCAACCGTTCTTGAACTTGCTCCGGTAGGTGGCTTCGTTGTTCCAGTAGGTGCGGAACATCGACGGCCAACCTGGTTTGATGGCGATCAGGCCGACGACTCCCGGCTTGGTGATCGGCTCGTGGTTCTGCAGGTCGACGACGGTGGCCGTGATCCCCGGGAAGGGCTTGCCCATCGATCCCGGTTTGATCTTCATCCCCGGGTAATTGCAGATCATCATCGAACCGGTTTCGGTCTGCCAGAAGGTGTCGTGGAAGGCGAGACCGAAGACCTTCTTGGACCAGATCACCGCCTCGGCGTTGAGCGGCTCGCCGACCGAGCAGAGGTGGCGCAGGCTGGAGAGGTCGAACCTCTTGACGATCTCGTCGCCCTCCTTCATCAGCGAGCGGATGGCTGTCGGCGCTGAGTACCAGACCGTCACCTTGTTCTTCTCGGCGAAGCGGTACCAGCTCTCGGCCTTGAACCCGGCGTCCATGACGCACTGGGTGACGCCGTTGGCCCAGGCGCCGATGATTCCGTAGGAGGTGCCAGTGACCCAGCCGGGATCGGCCGTGCACCAGTAGATGTCGTCGTCCTTGAGGTCGAGGACATATTTGGCGGTAATGTACTGGGAGATCAGAGAATAGTGGACGTGTTGCGCCCCCTTGGGCTTTCCCGTGGTCCCCGAGGTGTAGTGGAGCACCGACGGGGTTTCGGCTTTGGTGGGGTAGATGTCGAACCGGTCGACCCGCTCCGCCTTGTCCATGTGGAAGGCGGTTTCCCGATCGCGCAGCGGCTTGGCGCCGTCGTCGTCGACGATGATGATATGCTTCAATGAGGGGAGTTGTTCGATCAATTGCCTGACCTTGGCTACGTGTTTCTTCTGGGTGATGATGGCACTGGTCTGGGCGTCCTCCAGGCGGGTCAGGAGCGATTCGGGCCCGAAGGCGGAGAAGAGCGGTTGGGCGATCGCCCCCATCTTCAGGATGCCCAGGAACCCGAAGTAGAGTTCGGGGACCTTGTCCATGAAGAGGCAGACCCGGTCGCCCGGTTTGATCCCGAGGTTCTGCAGGAAACGGGCGATGGAATTGGTGATCTGGCGCATGTCGGTGAAGGTGTAGGTCTTCTGCTCCCCCGAAAAACCTTCCCAGATCAATGCGGTCTTGTCGCCTTTTCCCTGGCGGCAGATGCGGTCGGTGCAGTATTCGCCGATGTTGATCACCGCCCCTTTCGTATAACCGAGTTCCTTTTCGGAAACCTCCCAGGTGAAATCCTGCAGCCGTTGTTCATAGGAACCGATATTTAGCATATCCTGTATCCTCCTCATGGGGGTAGAGATATCTTTTCCGAAATGAAAAGATGTAAGAAAAGGTTATAGCGAAACCCGGGGAAAATGTCAATCCCCCGGAATTGCGGGTTGTGAGGCAGGGAGGGGGTGAATCGGCGGTCAAAATGGCAGGGGCGCGGTGACGGCGCCCCTGCGTGTGTTCGATCGGTATCGATAATCGAGATTTTTGGTTATTTCATATACAGAATCACCGGCAGGGTATAATCGCTACCCCTGATTTTTGAAAAGTCGAGCGTTTCGCCGCCATTGTCCACCCGGTCGATACCGATGCTATATAAGATCTGCTTGGCTTCGTCCCACTTGTAGGGCTTGCCCGAGCAGAGATCGAGAAGTTCCTGGTAGCTGGCGAGCCGGTCGAGCGTTTCCCCGATCGGCCGGGACGGATCGTAGTGGAGATGGAGGTCGGCGGCGATGTGGACCATGTCGTAATGGGCTTTCAGCGCATAAGACTTGTAGATTACAGTCATGAAATTGGGACCAAATGCATCGAGGAGTTTCTTCCCGACGGGGTTCTGCAGCCACCAGAAGGCTCCGCTTGCGTGCATGGGGGCCTCGCGAAGGGAGCCCTGGTCCCATTGGACGGGCGGGGTTTTCTCCAGGGTGATCAACTCCTTCATGTATCGTTCGCGGATATTATTGGTGCGGTTCTTTTGATAAAAGAGCTTGTAGGCCAGCAATTGGAAAAATCCTTTTTTTTGTTGAAACTCATACTCCATGGGTATCCTGGCTTCAGCCCGGAACGGGATTTCCGAGCCGAATTCCCCGTAGGAGAGAGGGGGCGTACTGGAGAATATGGCCTGGACCAACTCCCGGGGGCACTCCTTCTGGTTCATCAGCACGTTGAGCCCCCAGAGGATCTGGCGGGCCGCCGCCTTGCCCACCAGGTTGGTGATCAGCATTCGCGAACCGCGGACAGCCCGGTTGGCGAAGCGGAGGTGGCGGAGCAGGTGCGCGGCCGCCCCCGGCCAATCACCGTCGTGGGCTCTCAGGATGTCCAGGGCGACGCTGGCCCGGACGTGATGAAGCCAGGCCAGGAGATTGGGGATGGGGGCGTCGACCCGCATTGTCGTGAAATCGACGAAGCGTTCGCAGTCGGTCATCCGTTCATAGCGGTCGAACATGAACGGGTATTCGGTCTGGTAGCGGACAAGCGGCGCTCGGGCAGTGAGGACCTGGCTCCACTCCCAATTGGTCCTGGAGAGAAAATTGTACTCTTTGCGGTACTCCGGCAACCGGAATTTGCTTTTGTATTTCTCCTGGTCCCATTCGCCGATGAATTTATCGTTATCGAAGGCCGGATCGAACAAACGGCGGTAGGGGAGGATGGCCGCCTCGGTTTCGACGTCGACCGTTTCGGGCTCGATCAGCGTCCACAACCGGTAGTAGCCGTTGCTCGGGGCGAAGGCCCCGGCCGGCAGCGGGGGCAGCGGCTCGACTACCGCCAGCGCCCGGGCATCGATCCGGTTGAAGCCGATGTAGATCAGCATCAGGGCCAGGACGGCCAGAAAAAAGCGGATCATCGTCTTTTTCATGATTCCTCCTGCAACATCGTTTCAGTGCGAAGCCTTTCCCTAATATGATACGGTGAAAACGGTCAACTTGGGTCTCCGCGCCGTCACCAGTTTGTCACCAGAGTGTCATCGCTGCGGTTCAGACGATCAGCTTGTACCCGGCGCCGTGGACGGTCAGGAGATACCTGGGCCGGGCCGGGTCGGGCTCGATCTTCTGGCGCAGCTTGAGGATGAAATTGTCGATGGTCCGCGGCGAGGGGTCGTACTCGCCGCCCCAGACCTCGTCGATGATGCGGTTGCGGTCGACTACCTCGGGAGAACACCCGACCAGCAGCTTCAGAATGGCCGCCTCCTTGGGAGTCATGTCGAATGAATTCCCCTCCCGTTCGATTTCGAAGCGGCGGAAGCGGACTTCAGCGGCGCCGATGCGGATGGTGGAGCGGGTCTCTGTCTGGGAGGACGCCCTTTTCAGCAGGACCTGGACTCGGGCGACCAGTTCGCGGATGCTGAACGGCTTGGTCAGGTAATCGTCGGCCCCCAGTTCGAAGCCGAGCAGCTTGTCGCTCTCCTGGTCGCGGGCGGTGAGAATCAGGATCGGCGTCCGGTCGTCCCGGCGCCGGATGCGCTTGCAGATCTCATAGCCGTCGAGCCCGGGGAGCATGATGTCGAGCACGATCAGGTCGGGGCGGTGGCGCTCCGCCAGTTCCAATCCGCCCGGGCCATCACCCGCTGTGAAGACGGTGAAGCCGTGGAATTGGAATGTTTCGGCCAATCCCTGCTGCAGGGTCGGATCGTCTTCGATGACCAGTATTTTTTTCATGATGATCCTTTCCTCGCTTTTTCTCCCGGTCCCCCCGCAAACGGGAGGCGGATGGTGAAGGTGGTCCCGACACCGGGCTGACCGGCCACCGTGATCCGGCCCCCGTGCGCTTCGACCGCATGTCGGGCCAGGAACAATCCCAGGCCGCTGCCGACCGAGAGTCGGTCCGCTTCCCCTTCCACCCGGTAGAACTTTTGAAAAATCGCCGCCTGCTTTTCCGGGGCGATGCCCATGCCCCGGTCGGCCACCGTGATCACCGCTTCTTCCCCTTGGCAAAACAGTTCGATCCGTACGTCTTTCTCCTGCGATGAATAAGCGATGGCGTTCTGCAGAAGGTTGCCGACTGTCATCCGGATGGCTCCTTCGTCGAAGGTTGAGTCGGGGATCTCTCCCGTCACTTCGATGGAATGGGCGAATCCCAGCTCCTGCAACAGGGGAGCGATTTCATCGTATTCCCGCTTCACCGCCTCGGCCAGGGATCCACGCCGCAACCGGTATTGCTTCTGACCGGCCTCGATCCGCGACAGGTCGAGCATGTTGGCGATCAGCCGGTCCATCCGCTCGGTTTCGGCGACGATCTTGCCCGCCTGCAGCGACCGTTGGCTTTCGTCGCTCAGCCAGTCCAACTGCAACCTTTCGCTGAGCAGGCGGATGCGGGCCAGGGGGGTTTTCAGGGTGTGCGAGGCGGCTTCGAGAAAGCGGCTCTTCAGGTCGATCAATTCCAGCTCCCGCCGCAGGTATCGGACCACCAGGATGATCCCGGCGAAGAGGGTGATGATGAAGGCGGCGATGAGGGTGTAGTTGACCTGGAATTCGCGCCGGATCCGTTTCCCCAGATACTCGGCATCGGGGGTGGTCACCAGCAGGATATCGCCCGCTAAACCGCCCCGCAGGGGAAGCTGCAGTAAGAGATGCCGGGAGCCGGAGAAATCTGCCGGTGTTCCCCGGACCAGGTCGACCCGGGGCCATTCCTCCCGCCAATACCGATCCCGGATCGGCAAAAAAACCCGCTGCTGGATGTGGCGCAGGGAAACCTGAAAACCGAAGAAGCAAGGGTTGGCTTTGTCCCCGATGACCGGGAGGGTAGAAACGACCGCCCCGATTCGCGGGATGGGAGTGAAAACCGGTCGATTGCCCATTGGGGCGGCGATCAAGGGGATGAACTGCCGTTCGATACGGGAATAGAAGCGTCTTTTCTCGTGGTTGGAGAGGTAAAACTCCTGGACCTCCCGGAGTCTTTGGGACTCGATTTGGTCCCCATGACCGGCCGCCTCTGGCGAATCGGTCTGGGGCATGCGAAAAAACTGCCAGCGCAGGTCCAGATCGGCCTCCGGGTCGATCGAATCGCGGCGCCTGGCTGCGGTCAACCGTTTTTGCAGGTCCGAATCCCGGGAAACGACGCGGTCGAGGTAATCGAGCGCCTCGTTCTTGTAGTAATCGAGCTGGTCGGAGTGGCTGGCCGATTGCAGCCCCAGGATCTCCTCGTACAATTGCAGGTAGGTCTTGGCGGCATCGCCGACGGCGCCGCTGCGGTCATACGACATGGCTATCTGCTGCAGCGCCTGCAGGTGAAAGAAGGGATCCCGGTCGATGATTCCCGCACGGGTATAGGTAAGCGCCTGGGGGTATTTCCCCCACTTGAAGTAGACGCGGCCGATGACGAAGCGGAAACGGGCTTTTTCCCGGGGATCGTTGACCGACCGTTCCCCCTCCAGGTAGGCGCGGATGGCGCCCACCCAATCTCTGGCCCGGTATTCCAGTGTCTCCCCCTTTCGGAAAAGGGCATTGGCTTTACGGGAGCGGAAGGTGGGAGGGGCGGTGGCAGGAAGGGCGGCGAGCACCGGCCGGGTGAAGGGAAATTGGAATTGACGCTCAGCGGTGATCAGGAAGGGAAAGCGGACGATCGGGTGTCTCTCCAGCAGCTTTTTCAAACTTCGCTGCAGCGGGACCGGGTGGGCCGGGTCGGAGTGGGTGGCGGCAAAGGCAGCGATCGCCTCCCCGATCGAGCGGTCCGTTTCCCGTTCCAACTCGCCGGCCACCTTCGCCAGTTTTGCTTCCCAATCCTGCAGCATCTGCAGTTTTCGGCTCCGGTTTTGCCGGGAAACCGAGACGATACCCATGATGCTGATCACCAGGCCGGGAATCAGGATGACCAAGATGAGAGAGTATAACCTCCGTTTCGGTGCCCGAATTCTCCCCGGAGTGCGCATTTCAGAATTATAGTATATCCGGACCGCTTTTGCGAATCACTTTCTCGTTAGGAGGTTTTCGCTGTATAATGGGCGATGCTCTACGTGGAACCGGTTTTCCGACCCCCGTCCGAGGCCGACTCCCTCATTGTGCAGGTCACCGAGGGATGCCCCTGGAACCGGTGCCGCTTCTGCCCCATGTACAAAACCAAAAAATTTCGCACCCGGACCCGGACCGAAATCGGCAATCACCTGGAGGATTTGGGTCGCTTGCGGCGGGGGCCGGTGCACCGCGTGTTTCTGGCCGACGGCGACAGCCTGGCGGTGGAGACCGAGCGGCTGCTGGAGATGATGGCTGAGGTCCGTCGCTGTTTCCCCGAAGTCCGCCGCTTCGGCATTTACGGCTCGGTTTTTTCCCTGGCCGACAAAACGACCGCGGCATTGACCGCCCTGCGGGAAGCCGGCTTGCGGGTGATCTACCTGGGGATCGAGTCGGGCGACGAAGAGGTATTGCGCCGCATGGACAAATATATGCCGGTCAAGGAGATGGAGGCGCATTGCCGGAAAGCCGGTCCGGCCGGGCTGAACCTGTCGGTGATGGTCATCGTCGGCCTGGGGGGAAGAGAACGGTCGCACCCCCATGTCGAGGCGTCGGCGGCACTGGTGAACCGGATCGCCCCCAGCCACACTTCGCTGCTCAACCTGATGCTCGACCATACGCCGCTGCGGCGGGATCCGGCCTACAGTGATTTTACTTTGTCCGATTACTTTCGCGAGGTCCGCCGGTTCGTCGAGATGATCGCCTGCCGGACCATCTTCCGGGCCAATCATGCTTCCAATCCGGTGGCGCTGGAAGGGGTCCTGCCCCGGGACCGTGAACGCCTGTTGGCCGAGGTTGATCACTGGAGCGCCAGGTGCCCGGCCGACACGCCCGGATTCGCGTCTCCGGGCGTGGAAGGGTAGGTGGTCAAAAAGCTGATTCAGGTCAGGGGAAGGGCGGCGACCCGACCTCCGGATCCAGCCAGCCAGGCGATTTTTCCCCTGGAGGCGATGCTCAGGCAGTGATACCCCTTGGCCGCCGTTTTCTCCCACTTCCGCCCGTCCCGGTTGAGGAAGGTCGCGTCCGGCCCGGTGCTGACCAGAATAGCCTTGCTGTTCCGGGTGGCTCCGGCCAGCGCCGATTGAAAGGGGAGGGTCCCATCCGGGATCGATTCCCAGGTTTTTCCCCCGTCGGTGGTAAGCGCCAGGGTCTGTCGGGCATCTGATACCTTTTGGTAATCGCCGCCGGCAATCCAACCATTCTGCCGGTTCCGGAAGAAAATGGAGAATATCCCCTGGCTGCTTGCTCCTGAGAGGAGCGGGGAGGGAAAGGCTTCCCAGGTGTTTCCCTGGTCCCGGGACCGGAAGAGGCGGGCGGTGCTGCCGCCGCTGCCGATCCAGGCATGACGATGACCGAATACGACCAGGCAGGTGCCCGATGCGGCGAAGTGGGACTCTCCGACCAGAGCCGGAGGACGTTGGGAAAACTCGATTTCGCGCCAGGTTTTTCCGGCGTCCCGGGTGCGGATGATATAGATCCGACCGTCGACGGGGTCGCCGAGAGCCAATCCCTCCCGGTCGTCCCAAAAGGCCATGGCGTCGAGAAATCCCTGAGGGTGAGGATTGCTGAACACCTTGCTCCAGTTGACGCCGCCGTCCTCAGAACGGAAAATGGCCGACTGGTCACCCTCGCCCACGCTCAGGAGCAGGACTCTGCGGTCCGACAGGAGTTGGACGTCACGGAAATCTCGGTTTCCGGCAGCGGGGACAACGATCTTCCGCCAGGATTGACCGGCATCGGTGGTGGAGAAAACGGAACCCCGGGAGCCGCTCACCCAGACGGTCCGGTCATCGAAGGCATGGATCCCGCGGAAGGAAACGGCCGGGTCCAGAATGATCTCCGTGGTGTTTTCAATGGTATCCTGGGGCTGAGCTTTCCCAGAAAGAGAGAACAAACAGGCTACAATCAAGAATCCGCTCTGAATTGGTTTCATGCCGGTATTATAAGCAAAATGCTACTAGTCCGGCAATCGCTGCGGTGGTCGGGATTGCCGGTATCCCCCCGTCCAGGCCGGTGAAAGGCTTTGCGAACCGTTCGTCCCGCGGAGGTAAATGGTCGGGTGATGCCCCGGTCCGGAGGGGGGGATAGCGGTTATTCAAACCGGGAGTGCAATCTTGAATTTCAGCAGGCGGATCTCCCCCTCCTCGTTCTCGCAGAGGAGGTAGAGATGGCTTTCATGAAAGACGATCCGATTGTTGACGATCTGTTCACCGGCAGGAGCCTGGATCCGGGATCGGTAGAGGTATTTCCCCTGGGGGGAGAAGATGTCGTACCAGTAGCCTTTGGTGCTGTCGGCCTCGGGGATGGCCAGGTAGTAGTAGCCCCGCTCGTCGATGTGGATGCCGGAAAACTGGGTCAGGGTGTCGGGCATCCCCTTGATCATATTGTCGAGCATCTCCTTGGGGAGTTCACCGTCGCCGCCTCCACCGGAATTGACGACGATCCGCGGTCTGCCCCGGTTCGGCATCAAGTTCCGCTTTTCGGTGTCGCTGACCGGCCGCGCTGGCCGTTCGAGGGAGAAGGAGAGTAGTTCTTTTCCCTGGGGGTCGATCGTCTTCAGGGTGTAGCCGCTGTTAAAGCCGAAACTGATGCGCTGGTCACGACCGCCGACGATCATCATCGGCGTGAGCGAAGCAATGCGCATGACGACGACACTTTCACCGCCTTGAGAGCGTTGCACGTTCACGCCGCTCGACGACGGGGTGAATTCGGCGAGGGTTTTTTCCGTTTTGGATTGCAGGTCATAAAGGAATACTCGCGCTTTGGCTTGTGGATTGTCGGGGGAAAACTCACCGGAATAGATAAAACGGTGATCGTCGAGAAAGAACTGGGGAAACTTGATCCCCTCGACCGGTTCGCTGCGGAGGAATTTCCCCTCTTTATCGAAATAACTGATCTTGCCCATTTCAGCGGCGATCAGGTTTGAACCGATCAGAAAAAAGCTGAGCAATTGGCCGATTTCGCCTGGTCCCTGTCCCTTGCGGCCGAAGGAGCGGAGGAACTTGCCCTGGGCGTCGAAGACGATAAAGCGGCCGGCTTTGCCTTCATGCAGGTAGACATCGCCGTTGGCATCGATGTGGATCGACCGGATCCCGCTGGTGAGAATGTCTTCGCCGGTTTCCCCCGATTCCCATAGTTTCTGCGGCTGGAAATTCCAGTCACCCTTGGCCGGTTTGTCGGGGTTGACAATGGTTTCTGCCTGGATCGTTAGACAGGCCACCAGAAACATCAGAATGAAAAAAAGCGTTTTCTTCATACAGACCTCCGAATTTTGGTTTGGATTATTGGGACGCGGGGAACTCCTATTTAGTTGCATTGGAACGGTATCCGGGATCTTCGGGGAGGTCGGCTGCAGCCGCTGCCTTCACCGCCAGCTTGTCGCAGCGTTCGTTCTCGGGATGCCCGGCATGACCCCGGATCCAGTGGAATCGGACCTCGATGTGTTCGCAAAGGTTCAGCAGGCGTTTCCAGAGATCGATGTTCTCGGCTGGCTTGCCGTCGCTCTTCAACCAGCCGCGCGACCGCCAGCGAGCCGCCCAGCCCTTGGTCATGCCGTTGGCGACATAGCTGGAATCGGTATGGATGACCGCCGGGATTCCCGGCTCGATCTCCTCCAGCCCGCGGATACAGGCGATCAACTCCATCCGGTTGTTGGTGGTATGGCGGTATCCTCCCGAGCGTACCATTTCCTGCCGGGGTTTGCCCGTTTTGATGATGACCCCGTACCCGCCCGGTCCCGGGTTTCCCGAGCAGGCTCCATCGGTATAAATTTGGGCGGCAGCCGGATCGCTATGGGCAGTGGAATCCTCCGCAACCGGATCGGCCGCAACCCCGTCCTGATGCAGCCAGGCTTCGGCTTCGGCCAGGGTGGAAAAACCTTTGTAGCGGGCCCCCGGGCATCCCCGGATCTGGGTTTCGGCACCGTGTGCTCCGCTCCAGGTCCGGTAGATCCCCGGTTTTCGACCACGAAAGACCGCATAGAACTTTTTTTTTTCGGCCATGTCTATAGGACTGCTGCGGTCGCCGCCTGAACCGAGCGTTCGACGATTTCGATCTGTTCCCGCGTTTCCGGGTGGGATCCGGACGCTTCGATGATCCGGGTCGCCTTCTCCGCGTCGAGTCCCATAGCGGTCAGTACGCAACAGGCCAGGGTTCCGGTGCGGCCGATCCCGGCTCCGCAATGGATCAGTATCCGTTTGCCGGCCCGTATCTCTTTCGCTATTTCCCGGGCCAGACGGAGAAACGCCTCCGGGTTTTCGGGAGTCCCGTAATCGGGGATGGGATAGGCGATCCGGTCGCAGGGAAGCGTCCCCTCGGTGATGGCCCGGGCGTATTCGGGCGCTTTCCGCGCGATTTCATCGGGTTGGGCCAGGGAGATGATCCGGTCGATTCTCCGTTCTCTGACTTCCTTGAAAAAGTCGGCCAGTGATTCGTTCCGGCCGGGCAGGTGGTGGAGATACAATTCCCCCCGGCACTCGGGGGAAAGGGTTGCAGTTCGTATCATAGTCTACTCCTCATGAATGATGGTAAAGTGCTTCCGTCAGGCGATCATGGTCTGATAAGTCGACTCAGTTCAACAGGGCGTTGAAGAACAGTTTATAGGTTCCATGGGTCTGGGCGCGATGTTGCGGGCGGAAACCGTAGAGAAACACCCGGCCGCGGCCATAGCGGGCGGCGATCACCGATGCCTTGCCGGCGATGACCCGCTCGCCGATCAGCCAGCCGCTCCGGAGCAGGTCCCGATCGGCATAGGCGGCGATGACCTCGTAGTTCTCATTGGCGTTCCCCGGCACGATCTCGAACACCGGGTTGCCGCCCAGATAAAGCGCCAGACCTTCGGCCGGCATGCCGTAAGCCAGGGGATGCCCGGTCGAAAACGTGGAGTGCAGAGTCGATCCGGGGCACCAGAATTCCTTGGGGTTGCGGCCGGCGGCGATATCGCGCAGGCTGAGGGAGAGCTTTTGGATGGCGAATTGGCAAGCCCGGCCGAGGGTGACCAGGGTTCCCCCTTTCTGGACGAACGATTTCAGGGCTTCGATTCCGGCCGGACCGATGCCGCTCCGGTATTCGGGCGGGGCGGCGTCGGGGCGCCAGCGGGAGGACTCCTCCCGTTCGCCGGTTATCATGCCGATGCTGTCGTCGGGAATGATGATCACGTCATATCTCGCTTCCAGTCCGCCCTTGCGAATCTCGGCGTCGAAGAGGGTGGTGTAGGGGATGGAAAACTGTTCGAGGAGGAGCCGGGTCCAGCCCTCGTCCATGTTCCCGCCCCAGAACCGCTGATACATGGCGGTCCGCATCCGTTTCGCCGGGTGAAATTTGACCTTCACCGCCGCCGTCAGGGGGAGAAAATCGACGCCGGTCCTGCCGGCGATTTCGGTCAAAAGCGGAACCGGCGCATCAGCGAAGAAGAAATCGCCGGGTTCGAGTCCGCCGCCTCGTTCATCGCAACGGTTTGGCGTGACCCCCCGGTCCATCAGCAGGCTGGTGGCCGTAAAACTATCATTGGCCCGGCCGCTGAACCAATAGCCGTGAGGGCCGCGTTCGACCTGCCCCTTGGGGGCGATCTCGGCCGTCACCCTGGAGAGGCCTGCCAGCGGGGCCTCGTCCAGGGGATCGACCTGCACCCCCATGAATTCGGCCATGGTGTCGGTGGCTGTGTCATAGGGGCGGATGGGAGTTCCATCTTCCCGGCGGGTCCAATCGTTGTCGGGGTAGAATGTCCGTCCCAGCAGGTACCGGATCAGTCCCATCTTGGGTTGGGCGCAGGAGACGAAGTAGGAACCGGCCGGATAGTGTATGCCGGCGGGGGTCCGGATCTCCCGGTCGGTCCGGTTGATCTCCACTCCCTGGATCAGGAGCTTGTTGATCAGTTTGATGGCGGTCAGGGGGTCGTGCTGGCCGGTCGGGATGATAAAGGCGGCGGGTTTGCCGGCGGCGCCTCGCTCCGTCTGCCGTTTCGCTTTCAGGTAGGCGTTGCGCAGGATCGTTTCCCGGTTGCGCGCGGCCAGGTCGAGGAGCGCCCAGGCCGACACTTTTTGCCGCTCCACGATATCGCGCAGCCGCCACCAGCCTCCGGGCCAGGGATTGGGGAAGGTGGTCTGCGCTTCATAGGCCGGAAAACTGCGGTCATCTCCCTCGAGTTGGTCGGGGTGAATGTAGAGCGGCGTGGCCAGTTTGGCGCTGGCAGACTCGGTGAGCATGCCGGCGATGTTATGGAAGGGGGTGATCCAGTGAAACCCGAAGTGCCCCCAACCGGAGAACTGGGCCATGTTGAGGATTCCGGACAGGCCAGCCTCTTCTTCCTTGTAGGCCATATGCGCTCCGTACCAGCTGTGTTCCCGCCAGATCAACGGATCGGCGAGTGGCCGGATCGGTTCGGAGTAGGGGGGGAGGTAGATGCGGGCGCCGTAGCTGCCCATGTGGTGGTGGTCGATGTACGCCTGGGGGATCCAGTCGCGGAAAAGGATCTTGGCAATGTATCGCGATTCGACCAGGTTGGTCTGGAAGGCATCGCGGTTGTTGTCGTGGCCGGCGTACTTGTGATAGAGCCAGGGGAGACCGCTGCCTTCGTATTCGGTTCCCAGAGTTTTGGCATACCAGTCGCTGACCATCAGGGCGCCGTCGGGGTTGAAAGAGGGGACAAGCAGAAAGATGACATTGTCGAGAATGCACGCCGTTTCCGTGTCGCTACGGTGGAGCAGGTCGAAAGCAAGTTCCGGGGCCATCTGGGTGCCGCCAATCTCGGTGGCATGGAGACTCATCGATTGACAGATCACCGTCTTGCCTTCGCCGAGCAATTGCTCCAGTTCCTTCTCCCCGAGACCGCTCGGGTTGCTCAACCGGAGATTGACCTGGCGCAGGGTTTCCAACCGCACCAAATTGGCGGGGGAGGAGATGACCACCAGGAGGAAGGGATTGCCCAAGGTCGAGGGGCCCATGTCCATGACCTTCAGCTTGCCGTTTCCCTCCCGTTCCAGGAGCCTGTAGTATTCGACGATCTTGTCCCAGCGGGCGATCTTTTTATCGCTTCCGAGCCGGAATCCGAAGAACTGGTCGGGGCTGGTCACGGTTTCCTGGGGTGTGGCGAACACAGGCAGGTCCATCCCCCAAATCACTGCCATAACGAGCGCCGACAGGCCTATTTTCCAAGCGTTCCGATTTCCTTTCATAGCCGACCTCCTGGGTAAGGGAATCAAGCAATCCAAAAAAGATTTTAACCGACTCGGGTCGGGTTTGCAAGAATTTACACGGTTGTGGTTTTGTGATACCTTGGGATCATGCACAGGGAAACCGACCAAGCGGTGCTGGCGGCGTTGCGCGACCTGCTCGCCCTGCAGCGGGAAGCGGGCATTGAAGCGCGGACGATCACCATACCGGCCCAGGCGGGCGAGTTCGTCCCCTTCCCCGAAGCCTTGCATCCCGATGTGGTCGATGTTTACAAAAAAAAGGGGATCGATTCCCTGTTCTCCCACCAGCGGACCGCCATCAGCCTTGCCCTGGAGGGAAAGAACGTGGTCGCGGCCACCCCCACCGCCTCCGGAAAGACGCTGATCTACAACGCCACCGTTCTCGACGCCCTTTGCCGTGATCCGGCCGCGAAAGCACTCTATCTCTTTCCCACCAAGGCGCTTTCGCAGGATCAATTGGCGGAACTGTTCGAATTGAATCAGCTCCTCTCCGACCGCCTCGGCCTTTATACCTACGATGGCGACACTCCGCAATCGATGCGCCAAGCCATCCGCCGCCAGGCCCAGGTGGTGATCACCAACCCCTACATGCTCCATGCCGGCATCCTTCCCCACCACACCAAGTGGATCAATCTGTTTGAAAACCTCCGCTATGTGGTTGTCGACGAGGTCCATTCCTACACCGGAGTGTTCGGCTCCCACATGGCCAATGTCCTGCGCCGGCTCCGGCGCATCTGTTCCTTCTACGGTTCCAAGCCGGTCTTCATCATGAGCTCGGCGACCATCGCCAATCCCCTTGAACTGGCCGCCGCTTTGATCGAAGATGAGGTGGAACTGGTCGACCGCAACGGTGCCCCCCGCGGGGAGAAGATATTGGTGTTCTTCAATCCGCCGGTGGTCAATCGCGAACTCGGCATCCGCCGGTCCTACGTGGCCATGAGCCGCGAGGTCGCCGGTTTGGTGTTGAGCCGGGGGTTGCAGACAATTGTCTTCGCCAATTCCCGGCTGATCACCGAAATCCTGGTCAAATACCTGAAGAACGATTTCGAGAAGAATATCAATCAAAAGGATATGATCCGCGGGTATCGCGGCGGTTATCTGCCCAAGCAGCGGCGGGAGATCGAAAAAGAATTGCGGGAGGGGAAGATCCGCGGCGTGGTAACAACCAATGCCCTGGAACTGGGGATCGACATCGGTTCCCTCGATGCGGCGATCCTCGCATCCTATCCGGGCAGCATCGCCTCAACCTGGCAGCGGCTGGGGCGGGCCGGACGCCGTGGATCCAAGGCTTTGGGTGTCCTGGTCGCCTCCTCCATGCCGGTCGACCAGTACATCGTCAACCACCCCGAATACTTCAGCGGCCGTTCTCCTGAGATCGGTCGCATCAACGCCGATAATCTGACCATTCTCATCGAGCACATCAAGTGCGCCTCTTTCGAGCTTCCCTTCGCCAAGGGCGAGCGGTTCGGTGCTGAAAACCTGGAGGAGATCCTCGACCATTTGGCCGAAAACCGAGTGCTTCTGCGCAAGAACGATCGTTGGTTCTGGACCGAGGAGGGTTATCCCGCCGATGCGGTCAGCCTCACCCGGGTGAGCTCCGACAACTTCGTCGTCGTCGATCGCACCGGAAACGAGCGGGTGATCGCCGAGGTCGATTTCGGTTCGGCCCTGGAAACCCTGCACCCCAAGGCGATCTACATATTGGAAGGGGTGCAGTTCGTGGTCGAGGAACTCGATTACGAGAACCGCAAGGCCTTTGTCCGCGAATCAAACGCCGACTACTATACCGATTCGATCACCTATACCAAGATCCATGTCCTCGATGTGTTCGACGAGACCCGCTTCGGCGGGCACCTGTTCACCTACGGCGATGTCCATGTCCTCTCGCAGGTGGTGGGCTTCAAGAAGCTCAAGTTCTTCACCATGGAAAACGTAGGCGCCGGTGAGCTGCAGCTCCCCCAGCGCGAGATCCACACCACCGGCTTCTGGATGACCATTCGCCGGGATTTGCTGCAGTCGCTCGACTTTGACACGGAGCAGAAGGTGGAGGCGGTGACCGGCCTGGCCTACCTGATCCAGCACATCGCGCCGGTCATCCTCATGTGTGCCGTCCGCGATATCGGCGTGGCCGTCGAGGACAACATCTCCGACACCTCCATTCCCCTCCACCCCCTGCCGGGAAAACGGAAAGAGATGGTCGCTCAGAATCCGTTCCAGGAGCAATTCGAACCCAATATCTTCATCTATGACAATTATCCGGGGGGGATCGGTTTCTCTGAAGTGCTCTACGAAAAAGGGGTACCGTTATTGGAACGGTTGGCGGAGATCATCGACCAGTGCCCCTGCCATACCGGGTGCCCCTCATGTGTCGGCCCGGCCATCCGCAGCGGCTCCCATCCGAAAGCCGCCGCCCGGGAGATCCTTCGTCGCTTACTGGGGACGGTCTATCACTGATTTCCCCGCCCCTCGTTAAAACTGTTTGCGCTTGAAGAAGAAAACCGATAGTGACAGGAGCATAGCGGTGGCGGCGGCGCTGAAAGAGATGAAAACATTGTTTCGATGGGAGTAGAAGAATGCCTGGCTTTCACTTCTTGTTATTAGAACTCCTTCCGTATATCAGCATATACTGGGCGGCGCTGTAATAACTCAAGATCAGGCCGATATAGAGAAGGATGGTGCCGAAGATTTTCAGGAAATAGGGGAAGGGAAGTCGGGGGTAGATGATCAACACCCCGATGGCGATCAATTGAACGGTGGTCTTCATCTTGGCCGGAATCGAGGCGGAAAAAGAGGCGTCCTTGACCAGGGAATAGAAACGGAATGCGGAGATGAATATCTCCCGGAGGATGATTGCGGCCGCCACCCAGGTTTCCACCTCTTCCAGGTAGACCAGGGCGATGAGGGCGGCCGACACCAGCAGCTTATCGGCGAGCGGATCGAGGAATTTTCCGAGAGCGGTCACCTGGTTTAGCTTGCGGGCGACATACCCGTCGAGCGAATCGGAAACGGCGGCGATCACGAAGATGGAAAAGGCGATGATCTCCTTGTTTTCCATCTCGGTCAGAAGGATGACCAGAATGAGCGGCACCAGGACGATACGGGCGATGGTGATCCAATTCGGAATGGTCATGAGACCATATTGTATACTCGGCATGGGGAAATTACAAGGTGTTTTTTCTCTTGATTTTGACCAACGAGGATTATCCTGATCTGCCCCTCTTGGAAAAAACGATGGGCGGAATCGGTTTTTGGAAATAACTTCAATAGCGGGGTTTGTTGATCGTTTCCAGATAATACCGTTCGATGCCGGTTTTTTTGATCTGTGCGCCGATGGCGATCCAGCGTTTCTGCAGGTGGTCGTCGAAACCGGTCCGGTTGCAGGGAAACTCGTGGCATTGGTAGCAGAAATCGACTTGCTTTCCGCGGTGGCACTCCTTGATCCGGCAGCCGCTGAACAGTTTGCATTCCTCCTGCCGGCAGCCCCGGCAGCCGCCGCCGGCGAATACTCCCAGCATGGCGGCGAAGGCCGGGTAGAGGCCGAACTGGGGATTGTCGAGGAGTCCGGCGAAGCGCTCGGCATAGATGGAGAAATTCCCCAGTTTTTTCTGCAGTTTCCGGCTGAGCTGGGCGATCTCTCCCTTTTCGAAGGCGAAGCAGGTGGCGCAACAGAGTCCGCAGGGGCCGATCCGTTCGAGGATAGCGGAGTATTCAATGGCTTTCATGATCCGATTATACGCGCTTCGCTGCAAAAAAAAAGGGGACGGGTGCAGAACCCGTCCCCGTAAAAAAAGGTGGGAGGGGGATTACTTGATCTGGACGTTGATGACCAGGATCAGCGAGTCGCCATTGCTGCCGATCTTGGAGACGCCGGCCACCAGGTAGCCGTTCTCCTTGATGGCAATCGAGTCGGTGCCTATTAAACTGGATGAGGTCATTTTGCCGTCTTCCATCCGGTAGGTCTTGCGCAGGTCCATCCTGAACTTGATCGTCCGTTCGTTGGTTTTGGTGTTTTCGACCAGGGGGTCCCAGAGGTAGAAAGTCAAATTGGACAGGGTATTTGAAAGTTCGATCTGAGAATCATGGGAACCCTCCTTGCAGGAGAGGAGAGAAACGCCATCCAGGTAGTAGAATTTGAAGGAGAGGAACTTCTTCAATTCGTCGAGGACCGAGCGGAGCTGGGCGTTTTCGATGGCTGGCTTGGGAGCGCCGCCGTTGGCGGCGATAACCGTGAAAATGCGGAAGTGCAGCATGGGACGCTCCACGTCGATCTTCTTCAACAGTTCTTCGAACGGAGCGACGTTCTCCCGAAGCATGGTAACGACGATCAGGTTTTGAGATTCTGAATAAGAGAAATTCCCGTAGTAGGGTTTCAGGATGTCACGCGCTTCCCGAGGCAAGATATGCTTCAGCTCATAGGACTTGGTGATGATGCGGCTGGCGGCCGAATCGCTCTGCTGTGGTTCTTCGGCGGCGGCCAGCCCGAGCAGGGCCACGAACAACAGGACAAATAAAATACTCTTTTTCATGTATGGTTCCTCCTTAGGTCAAAATCGGCTCTCAGCACCCAGACGATGGTGATGTTCTTCCCCGGGATCTCGAAGTGGGTGCGGATTTCGCTGATCGCCGGAGCCGGCGGCTCGGGCGCGCTGAAACGCAGGGGGTAGAGCCAGGCGCCGGTGGCCAGCAGGGCAGCGGCCAAGCCCGCCCAGATCCAGATCACCGGTTTGGGGCGAGGCCTTACGGGCGGTTGCTGAACAGCGAGCTCCCGGCGCACGCGGGTTTCCAGAGCGGCCGGCAGGAGCGGTTCCACCTGCGCCAGTTGTTCCCGGATCCAGCGATCGATCGACGGAATTTCATTCATTTTCCTTCTCCAAGCATTTTTCTGACCGCGTTGCGGGCGCGGTTCAACATGTATTTGATGTATCCCGAGGAGTAGCCGGTGATGCCGGCGATCTCCTCCAGGGAAAACCCCTGGCTGTAGAACAGGAAAAACACCTCGCGGTGTTTTGGCTCCAGCCGGGCTGCCAGTTCGTAGAGTTGGCGCGCCTGAGGATTTTTTTCTCCTTCCGCCTGCAGCCGAGACCATTCTTCCTCACCGAGGAGCACTGGCCGCCGTTTGCAGGATTGAAAAAAGCGGCGGATCTCGTTGTGGGCGATGGCGTAGATCCAGGCCTGGAAGTGACCGTCTTCGCGGAAACTCGACTGGTATTGAAAGGCCCGCAGAATCGTCTCCTGGAAAACGTCGTGGCTCTCCTCGGAAAAACTGAGCGACTTGAGGATGTACTGGAACAGCTTGTGCTTGACCGGCTCCACCCGCCGCCAGAATCGCTCGCCGGCATCGTTCGGGTATACCCGGGTGGTCATGGCGGTCATGGGCAGTTTCGGTGCACTCGGCTCGGTTGCCAGCTTCATACCCCTATTATCTCCCTTTTCATGGAAAGGTTTGAATAGTGTTTTTTGAGAAATAATAGACGGGGCGGTTCTGAGCAAGAAAGTCACAATTGCTTCGAGATCATTTCGAGAACTTTTTCACCTCCTGAATCAGTCACTTGGTCCTAACCGTAAAAAAGTAGAATTGCTCGCCCTTTCCTGGTGGCCTGTTTCACCGCTGAAGAGGCTGGTCTGAGTAGAATTGAAGTCTACTACAGAAAAAAGTGAATAAAAATCGAAAAACCTGTTTTTTAGGGATTGCAATACGCCCTGAAAAATTGTATAATGCCTTCTCTTATCAAAGAGGATCGCTGGATTGACAGAGGAGTATACTTGAAGTATACTCTTTATTTTATGCTGGCGTAGCTCAGTGGTAGAGCAGCTGATTTGTAATCAGCCGGTCGGGGGTTCAAGTCCCTTCGCCAGCTAGACAATATGTTCGGGCAGGTTCCAGAGCGGTCAAATGGGACGGGCTGTAAACCCGTTGACGCAAGTCTTCGTAGGTTCGAATCCTTCCCTGCCCAAAATAAGACTGCGGGAGTAGCTCAGTGGCTAGAGCTATAGCCTTCCAAGCTATGGGTCGCGGGTTCGAATCCCGTCTCCCGCTTGGATATGCCCTCGTAGCTCAGCTGGCAGAGCGCATCCTTGGTAAGGATGAGGTCATCAGTTCGATTCTGATCGAGGGCTTATATTTTTGTTAATAATTTTATTTAGAATAATCTTAGGAGGCAAGTATGGCGAAAGAGAAGTTTGATCGTACGAAGCCGCATTTGAATATTGGTACGATAGGTCATGTGGATCATGGGAAGACGACGTTGACGTCGGCGATCACGAAGGTATT
>Ga0105099_10000427_pt1 | contig 28993 bp, 28 predicted proteins | sample PPLLak3cmMay2015_2_FD_79138 | JGI IMG/M metagenome (GOLD analysis project Ga0105099, IMG submission 79138) | Freshwater sediment microbial communities from Prairie Pothole Lake near Jamestown, North Dakota, USA - PPLs Lake P8 Core (1) Depth... | ecosystem: Environmental > Aquatic > Freshwater >... | reverse complement strand
CCTATAAGCCTATTTGCTGTCCCGGCGAGGCCATAATCCTTGTTCAGCAATAGGCACCGGACACCCAAGTTTAACAGCATGCGGCAGGTGTGATCTGGTCCTTGCTCGGTGTGCCTGAAAAAAGCGATAACTCGCCTGTCGCAGCAGTTGTTCCGGGTTACCGTAACCGAGCAAATTTAAGTTGTACGGCGGTTTTGAAAAGCAGTACAGGTCTTATGCCGTTTGGGAGAACACAACCAATGACAGACGCTGAATGGAGGGCGCAGATGGCGGAGCACCGGAGAACGCGGAGAGAATCTCTCGAACAGATACAGGCTAGGAAAGCAGCACGACAGCAGGAACGACAGGAAATGGAGTCACTCGGCCTAATCAGACAACAAGCTTTTTCCATGCCTATTTCAAGTTTCGGAAAAGGCATTATCGACCAACTGGAACTCGAAGCAAAGACAACTCGGAATCTTTATCTTGAAGAGAATGGAACAGAAGCAGTAAAGCAGAAATTCCCGTTGACTTGGCCGGAGTTCTGGCCGGGGATATAGTCAGGCCTAGGTAATGCCGACAAAGTCTAGAAATCCTTAGGTAGCAGGCTGATTTTTGCGAAATTCACGAGGTTTAAAGCCATGAGATTGACGCCGATAAAGGCAATTCGACAAAAGTGTCTTGAGTGTTCAGGGAACCAAGTAAAAGAAGTGCGAGAATGTGGCGTTAAGGATTGCGCATTGTTCGCGTATCGAATGGGATGCCGACCAAAAGACGAATAAGCAAGGAGGTTATTATGTTTGAACAACTTACAGGTGACGTCAGGAACTACGCAGTTGTCCTTATGAACCGTTCCATAAAAGAATTGGAAATCCAGCTTGAACGTGGCCGAAAGCTGAGATACTGGGGATTGACTATAGACGAAACAAAAATAGCACTTAGAGCCGCAATATCAGAAAAACAAAAAATGGCAATCAGCTAGGCGATAGCAATTTGAGGGGATAGGGTCGCTCCCGATAAGGCGGTTAGTGCTCTCCTGTCCGTCTTCCCCTCACTTAACCTTACAGGAGGATGAAAAGAGAGCGTGGACAATGCCAAAGACAGCAGATAGACGGGACAAAGCTAGGGAACGAATCATTCAGCAAGTTGAAGCAAATCGACTTGATACGGAAACACAGTTGATTAAGCGTGAAGAAGGCAAGAGACAGGCTACCGGCAAGAAATTCTGTCCCAACAAATATTATGGATACGTGCATGGAGGAAAGATTTGCAGCACCTGTCCCGAACAATGTTTAGGTGAGACTCAAAAGCGGTTTCAAACAATATCTGAACAACTTTGTAAACTGTTTGATGATGACAGTTGTTATAATCCAGACAATTGGATTGACACTACCGAGATTGATATTGAGGAACAGCGGAACAGTACCATAGAATTTGTCCAGAGCAAAATGGTGGAAATTGAGAATGACCCAGACCTATTTCACAAAATCAGTGAGATTCCGCAATTAACAAACAAGAGTCTTGACGCAATAGTACCGGGATGGAAAAAGTTCCGGCAGCAGAAGCCCAAGCTGGACCCGCTGACAATATTTTCAGGCCTTGCCGGTGTATGGAATACCTGGAAAGACGAGGTTTTAGAACTCGTATATGGAGAGAGTAGCGGTGATGTTCATGAAGCATGGTCAGAGATACTGGAAAACGATTTTTATAGTCAATCCCGAAAGCAGGTTGTAACCGGACTTCATAAACAACTTCTGGAATACTGTGAACAGTTCAAAGCGACATTCCCGGCTGAATTTGGCAGAGCAAATAAAAATGAAAACTACTGGCCAGCAAAATGGATGACAAATGATAAAGGTATGCGTGCAATGCTGAACAGATACGAACACTTTTCGGCAATACTCAACATAATGTGGAGGAAGCGAAAGCATATTGATTATCAGGGTTCACTCAATCTCAGGGAAAAACTCGGACTCGGTGAAAGAGCAGATGCCGGAATGATCGTTGATGCGAACGGGAAAGAAAGGTATTGCGCATTATTGCCGGCGGATTTGACACATGAGGATATCGCAAAGGAACTCGGAAAGTCTGCTCAACTTGTACAGAAATACCTGAAAGCAATGTGTGATATTGGAGTCATTAAACGGTTTCACCAAAAGGGACGGAATCCCTTCACCGTATACTCTATCGGGTATTGGGTTGAATGGGAGAATAAGCAAAGGGTCATGCCATTCCTGCAACAAAAGAAATATGGAAAGAAGGAATCGCCGGAAATGTACCAGAGACTTATTGACTTCAAGGTTGCTTTCAATACGGGTCAATAGGTCTTTTTTGTAGCAGAGTTTTTAAATATTAATATTTGAAAAAAAGCCGAATAATATTTGAAAGATGGCTTAAACAGGGTTTTTAAATATTATGGAAATATGTAACTAGTTTAAATATAAGCACTATTTGGAAAATATTTAAAAACGTATAATGGATACATATCCAGTCCCTGTATATATATCGGGTTCGCTTCTCTCAGCACATAAAAGACAAGATGTGCTTTTGAGAGAATCAAACTTAGTAACTGTCCAATAAATTATTGGGCCAGTAACTGATTGATCGGAAACATTAAAATCTATTTAAATTCAAAATCATTAAATGGACTCCAAAATAGTAACATACAAATACGCTCCCATTATTGTAAATACTTGAGGCCATAACAGGAGGTTTTATGTCACAGTGCCAAGTCTGCAATCTCAATCAATCCGACAGGTTATCAGTAGAGAAACGTATAATAGCTGGCGGAAACCAAGAACAGATATCGAGAGAGTACGGTATCAGTTCAGTCAGTATCAGGAATCACATGCAGAATCACGTCAGCAGACAACTCGCCAAATCAGTAGAAATGCGGCAAGCTATCGAAGCAACAGGCCTAGTAACTGAAATACAAGAACTGCTGACCAGAAGTAAGCACATATTGCGTAGAGCAGAACGAGACGGAAAACTCGGGATAGCACTGGGAGCAATCCGCGAAACCAAGGGAGTCTTGGAATTAATGGCACGTATTTGCAGTACTGTATATCAGATTCAGGCCATGGATTTACAGGCCCAACAGGCCGAACAAGAAGACCAGCAGTCCGCTAGTCAACAAGAAGGCCTGAACCTTCTGAGCGATGCTGAACTCACGATGTACATAGCTATTGTCGAGAAAATGTGTGGCGAACGAACTGATGATGTAATCACAGCAGCAATGCAGGAAATCCGGAATACACCTCAGGCCTACAATCCGCCAGAGCCAAAACGTGCTAGACGCAAAGTCCAAGAGGAAGAACTGCAAGAAGAAAAACCCTTAGTCCTCGAACCTCTTCACCACATACCACTTGACCTAGATTCCTTGGAATTGGATGAGCCACGCAGCAAGGCCGGAACGTGGGGCCAAGACAAGACCGACCCAACTGGATTTGCAGATGCGGTTAAGTCCGGCAGTCTCAGCACACCATATACAATCGGCGTCCGGCACTAACCTCTATAAATAACGTTCATTTTGACATCTACTATTATGTAAACAAATATGCTTGATTATCATTTAGTTTTATCTTAATATTTAGTTCATATTTTACCTTTACGTCTAGGGGGTGTCAGTTATGAACGATATGCACGAGAAAAGACGCTGCGAATGCCTAACGACTATCGGCAAGCAATGCGTGAATCCAGCTACTGTCTGGCGAAAGCACGACGACGGAAACGAGTACCTTGTCTGCAAGAAACACAATGGCCGATACTTCAAACCCTTTCCAGGCACAGGCCAACCAATCCAAGAAGAACACAAACCTCGCACAATCGGCTATCTCAGAGTCAGTACCGACGAACAAGACCTAGATAAGAACAAGGCCAACATACTCCATTTAGCCAACGAGAAACGGCTGTCTACGGTCGAATGGGTTGAAGAGAAGGTCAGTGGTACTAAGGACTGGAAAAAGCGGAAGCTAGGCGAGATTATGGCTGTTCTCAACACAGGCGACACTCTCATCGTCTCAGAACTTTCCAGACTAGGACGAAGTACCTTGCAAATCCTTGAGGTCATGAAAGTGGCTAAAGAAAAAGGAATTGCGGTACACGCGATCAAAAACGGCTGGAGTCTCAACGGTACAATGGAATCCAAGATCGTCTTGCAAGTACTCGCAATGGTAGCTGAGATCGAACGCGACTTGATCAGCGAGAGGACGAAGGAAGGACTGAAAGCCCGTAAAGCAGCCGGAGTCATACTGGGAAGACCAAAAGGGCCGGGCAAGAGCAAGCTAGACCCGCACCGCGAGGAAATCATAGCACTACTCAAGAACGGCTCGACTAAGACCTTTGTAGCCAAGCGATACGGATGCAGTCCAGAAAACCTGATGAACTGGATTAGCAAGAACAAGCTGAACGCCGAGGTGAAGCCATGAACAAGCCATTGCGATTTGCACCATTTATAAGGGTTAGCACGGAGAAACAGGCTGAGCACGGCAGGAGTCTTCAGGACCAGAAAGCGGCAATCATCGGTTACGTGAAGACTCTCGGCGGGACAATCCCCGAAACATGCTGGCAGTATGTCGGACAAGAATCTGCAACACCTGATACAGAAAAGCGAATGTTTAATCGTCTACTTCAGGACGCCGAAAAAGGGGCTTTCAATTGTGTTATCGTTCAACATGCGGATAGGTTGAGCCGCGATAACGAGCAACTGAAAAAAGCTCTCAGGATTTTTCGAACAACAGGTATCCGGTTCTTTGTTCAGACCACCGAAAAGGATTTGTACAACCCTCAAGACTGTTTTGAATTGGGATTAACGGCAGAGTTCAGCGAGTTTGTGGCCCTGCAATATGCCAAGAAGTCTATTGTCGCCAGAATTGCCAGCGCAAAAGAACAGGCAGACGCCGGAATTGCTCCAAAAAATCTACGTCTTCCTTATGCACGAATCCGGAGACCTGACTGCACATGGGGATTGGACGAGAATAAGGCCGAACAGGTACGTACGGCCGTTGCATTGTTCTTGGACGCGGAGAATGGCAAAGGAGTTGAGCCAATCGCCAAGATCATCGGCATCAATTACGCCACCCTAAACAGGTGCTTCCGCTTCACTCTTGGTGATACATGGAGTCGGGAATTTAAAAGCAAGAAGTTTAACTTCAGCGAGTCAGTCAAATACACCATACCGGCCATTATCGAAGATCCCGAAACGATTCAAGCTGTGTATGACCGAATGCAGAAGAACAAGACCTTCACACATGCGAATCGGAAAAGGAATTACCTTCTCTCGAAGTTCGTGCTTTGCGGTGAATGCGGATCTTCGTTTTCGGGTGCTTGCTACAATTCAAACAATAAAACTTTTTACGTCCATGTTGGTAAAAAACGGTCACAGTGCGTCCATTCTAAACCGCCTATCCATATCAACGCCGATTTGCTTGAATCCGTAGTAATGGCACAACTTGAGGACATGTTTTCATCTCCTGAAGCTATCGAGCAGAAGGTGAAAGAACACTGTGCAGGGACTCCTGTAAACGAGAAAAACAAAACCCTAACCCTTTTAGAGAATGAACAGCGACAACTTAAGGCAGAGATTCAAAGGCTCATGGATGGTTACGCAAAAGGGCTTTTTAGCGATGAAGAATTACAGCCCCTTATCCAAGAGAAAAGAACCCGCGCGGTTCCTCTTGCCGTTGAAATTGAGAAACTACATCAGGAATTGAGCAATACTCCATCCGAAAAGGAAATCAGACAGGCCGCACAAACTGTCAGTAAGGCGGTTAGACGGGCCATTGCACATAAACGTATGGTTGATATGGTGGAAGGGAAATACAGGGATGACCGCAAGCTGATAGAATCAGTATTTGACGGCAGGGATTCAGAAGGTAAAAGGCTCGGCGTCTATGTTCGGAAAGAGAATGGAAAGTGGATTTATGAATTACGAGGAAATCTCCCATGGGTCAACAAGCATGGTGAGCTTGCCGATGATTCCAGTGATACGGACAACTCTGGGAATTCCGGCGAAAACGGGCCATCTTCTGATTCGGCTAAATATAAAACTGCTCAACGTGCATATATATCATGGTTGTTTCAGGCTGGAGTGGCCGAGCAGATTCTGGATCGTGCGGATGTCGTAATTGGCCTGTTCCTCCCATCTCAGTCAAAGACCGTTGCAGAAAGAACCAATGATGAACCAGCTCCTTCGGGGCCTTCGGATATTTCCTCTCCACGGCATCATCAAGAAAAACCCCATAATAGCAATCGGCCAGGTCTCGCAGATGAAGATCGGTTGCCCTCTTGATCTGCGTCCTTAGCTGATCGATTATCGACTCTGGCAAAGGGACGGTCCGGTCCTTTTTCCCCTTGCCGTGGATAGTCAGGATTCGCGCGTCAAAATTAAAATCGCGAACCCTGAGTTGAAGACACTCGAACTGACGCAGGCCGCAGCCGAACAGCAGTTTCATAAATGAGGCCATAGGAGTGATAGAGATGCTTAATGATCGAGTCGATCTCCTCCCTTGAGAGAACCACCGGGACATAGAGCGATTTTTTCGCGCGAGGGATATCGCGCAGTTATCCGAACTCCCGTTTCAGCGCATGACGGAACAGGAACAGCAGGGAATTAAATGCCTGATTTTGCGTAGACGCCGCCACATGGCATTCTACCGCAAGCCAGGTCAGGTATTCCTTAACATCGACAGTGGTTAATTCGGCCGGGGGTTTGTTTTTCAGAAAATGCTGGAAATGCCTTGACCAATGGGCATTTGGCGGCTATCAAGAGATTCTGGGCAATCGCCGCCGCAACACACTTCTTGCACTTGACGCCCTTGCGGAGGTCGCGGAGATAAGCAACCCTGAAGCATTGTCAAGAGCCCATCGGGAATGGATAGAGGAGGCGCTGAGTAATGAAGGACGACAACGAGACGAGATTTGGACGAAGAGTGTCGCCGTTGGAAGTGAGCAGTTTGTCCTGAAAGTCCAGGATTGTCTCGGAGTCCGGGGCAAAAGCAGAGAGGTGACAGCAAATGGCGATGCTTTTGTACTCCAGGAGTCACCGGAAATCTATGAAGCCAATTTAAACCCCGAAAATCCGGCTATAGCACCAAATAACAGTATTTTATGGGAAAATGTTTCATAAATATCAAGAGGTTGACTTGGTCCGACCCCATAGATTCCATTCCACACTTGGAATTGACACTTTATTTTTCGAGAAGTCTGTCCATTGCGGCATGATATGCAGCCAGATCTTCACTGCGGTCGATGGCCAACACGAAAACGACAAGAACGTCATCCTCGACAGTATAAACCAAGCGGTATCCTTGCTTACGTAACTTTATCTTGTAACAGCCACGCAGATCACCATGAAGCTCAGCACCTAGCACGTGTGATTGTTCCAGACGTTTTTTTAGCGCCTTGCGCAAAGGTTCTTTGATGCTGCCGTCGAGAGCCTGCCATTCCTTTAGAGCATCGAACACAAACTTGAGGAAATATTTGGTTTTCCCCCTGTCGGTTTCAGACGGTATCAATGTCGACCTCGACAGCCTGATCTTTTTGCGCTAGCCGGTGGCGGACAATTTCCATTAATTCCCGGTCGGCGAGGGCTTCGACAAGAGCCTCAAAAATCTTTGGTGTTACCATGTAAAATGCAGGGCGGTTGTGGTTAAGGATAGCTACCGGTTTTTCGCCGGCGGTACGCAGTACCTGGGCCGGATTTTTTTAAATTCCGACATGCTAACAGAAAGATCAGCGTAAATCGTATCGATATGCATAACTACCTCCTGTAATCAGCTCTAAATATAGAGCTATTTTCGGAGTTTTTTAAGCCTTTTCACAAGTTTATTCGGCTGCCTTGAAGCTGAACGAAAGAAGTCCCAACACGCGGCGACAGACGGTCTCCGCTTCGCTTTGCCGGTGCGCCTTGTGACGTTACAAATAGACGAATAATCAAGAATTGCTATTGTATTTTGCATCGAATATTATATTGTTAAACGAAATGACTATCGATAGGAGTAAGTTATGAATACTGTAAAACTTTCGCCAAAATACCAAGTAGTGATTCCACGCGAGGTCCGCGAGAGCCTTCATCTCATCCCCGGTCAGATGATGCAGGTCATCGCCTACGGTAACAGGATCGAGTTGATGCCGTCCAAGGATATACGAGAAATGCGGGGCTTTCTCAAAGGGATTGATACAACCGTGAATAGAGAGGAAGACCGCCTGTGAACATCGTGGACTCATCGGGATGGCTTGAGTTTTTCTCGGACGGCCCTAATGCCGACTGTTTTGCGGAGCCGCTTGGCAACGTCCCGGAATTATTGGTGCCGACAATTATATTGTATGAGGTGTTCAAAGTAGTCTGTCGTCAACGCGGAGAAGATTCGGCACTCCAGGCAACGGCATTAATGCATCAGGGCAGAATCATCGAATTATCTTCGCCAATCGCTCTATTGGCTGCAAAACTGAGCCTTGATTCAAAGATTCCAATGGCTGACAGTATTATTCTGGCCACGGCACAGACAAATGACGCGACCGTCTGGACCCAGGACAATGATTTTGAAGGACTGTCGGGTGTCAGATATTTCCCGAAAATATCACCCTGATTGCTGATACGACAACTGCAGGCGAATCGGTAACCCGCCGAGCAGGTATCACAGTTGAACTGAGTATCTGGTATCTGGGGACATCCATGATAAGTAAAGTCAAGGGGACAACGGAGATTTCCCTTAACTTCCCGAATTGCCACCGGTAGCTTTGAGTTGATCCTCCTTGCTCTTCAACCCTTTAAATCTTTTCTGCCCTCCCTCGCCTCTCGCCTCGCCATTAATGTGTAAAAATTAAATGGTATTTGGTATTTGGTTTTGGTAAAAAGTTATAGTGAAATAATTGGCATGCACACAGAAAGCACCTCACATGGGTCTGCACGTTACAGCAATCAAAACAGGTTAAAACAAAAACCGCCAGATCGGAGTATCCCGATTGGCGGTTTTTTTGTTCTGCGGATAGCGAGGCAATAGAGGCCGAGCAGAAAACCGTTGACAACTTGGATGTCTGACCCGAATGGTGCTGGTTGTATAGGAAAACAAGTGGTGAGTAAGTTGGCCGACACGCTACATACTGATCCGTCAGAATTTCATTCCCAACACGCGCAGAACGACAATACCATCGACAATATCGCCAAACAAGCAAGGCCTTATCAGGTGCGGAACAGTGTCTCGTAGTAGAACTGGTAACCGCTCTGCCTGTAAGGCGATAACAGTGTCAGGGCTACAGTGCGGCCAGTTACCCAGATCCGTTCAGCTGACAAAATAAAATCAGAATTCACAGCAGGCTGAAAGAAAGCGAGGAGCAAACATAATGGAGAAAAAATTTAAGGCAACAGATATTCAAATAGGTTTTCATCCTGAGGGCTATCGTATAGACAAAACCACCTCGCCAATCGACTTTTATACAAAATGGGAAATTACGCCAGAAGGCAAATGGATAAACCCGAAGCCAACATGCTTTCATTCAATGCCCCAGGAAGGTTGGTATAAAGCGGGAAACATAAAGGGAACATAAGAACATAAAGGGGTCGCGTCTCAACTCTTGACAAGAAGAAGTCAGGTGGCAAAACTCCAAATTTTAAAAAAGACGATAATAATGAATTCCTCAGCAGAAGGCTGGACCGGCCCTTAAACCGGCCGGTAAGCCTTCCGTTGAGCAAAAGAATAATCGTGAGGTAACCCATGAGATTTGCAAAGCTGGTGGATATCAACGAGCTGAAAGGGCTTTGCGAGAGCTATACTGCCATCACCGGTGCTGTTACCGCAATCCTTGAACTGGACGGCACTATCCTGATAGCGACCGGATGGCAGGATATCTGTACCTGTTTTCACAGGGTTAATGCCGTTACAGCCAGTCGTTGCCGTGAGAGTGACACGGTACTTGCCGGCGGTCTGGATAAAGGGAGTACCTATACTATCTACAAATGCAAGAACGGCCTGGTTGATGTTGCAGTGCCGATCATTATTCGCGGTGAGCATGTAGCAAATTTCTTTACCGGACAATTTTTTACCGAAGAACCCGACAGAGAGTACTTTATCAGCCAAGCAGACGAGTTCGAGTTTGAAAAAGAGTCCTATCTTCAAGCGTTGGAACGGGTTCCCATTTTTTCGGAAGTAACCATCAGATCGATGATGGATTTCTTTACCCGCCTGGCCCAGTTGATCGGAGAAATGAGTATTGCCCAGGAAGAGCTGCTGCTATCCAATGAGAAGCTGCTTCAGAATCGCAACATGCTCACCCACATCATAAACACCATTCCCCAATCCATTTTCTGGAAGGATCGGAATTCCGTGTACCTGGGCTGCAACCAGGTTTTTGCCCACGACGCAGGGTTAGATAGCCCTGAAAGCATTATCGGCAAAAATGATTTTGACCTCCCTTGGAGCCGCGAAGATTCGGAAAGGTACCGCGCTGATGACCGCGAGGTCATGGAAAACGTATGCGCAAAAAAACATACTATCAAAACCCAACGACAGATGAGTGACAGGGAGGCCTGGCTTGAAACTACCAAGATACCCTTAGCAGATGCTTCCAGCACGGTCATTGGCCTGTTGGGAGTGTACGAGGACATTACGGAGCGCAAGCGTGCTGAGGAGGAAAAGCTGGCTATTGAGAAACAACTCCAGCAGACTCAAAAACTTGAGAGCCTCGGTGTTTTGGCAGGAGGCATTGCCCATGACTTCAATAACATCCTGATGACCATCATCGGTAACGCCGACCTTGCGTTAATGCGGATCAACAAGGAATCCCCCGTTGTAAGCAACCTGCACCAAATAGAAGCGGCTGCCGCCAAGGCTGCAGACCTGGCCAAGCAGATGCTTGCCTACTCAGGGAAGGGCAAGTTCATAATCGACAACATCGTCATCAATCGCCTCCTGGAAGAAATGCTCAACATGCTGCAGATATCGATCTCCAAAAATGCGGTACTTCGGCTTAATCTGCACGAACACCTCCCGACTGTCGAAGCAGATGTTACCCAGATGCGCCAAGTCGTCATGAACCTGGTCATCAATGCCTCAGAAGCCATCGGCGACAAGAGCGGCGTTATCGCCATAACCACCGGCTGCATGGACTGCGACAGCAACTATCTGAAAAACATCTGGTTGGACGACAATATTAGCGAAGGGCTTTATGTCTATCTCGAGATAGCCGACACCGGCTGCGGCATGGACAAGGACACCATTTCCAAACTGTTCGACCCGTTCTTCACGACTAAGTTCACCGGCAGGGGCTTGGGGCTGGCTGCCGTTCTCGGCATAATTCGGGGCCACAAAGGGGCGATAAAGGTCTACAGCGAGCCAAAGAAAGGCACCTCCTTCAAAATACTGCTTCCTGCATCCAATAGGCCTGCAGAAGTTTTTAATGTTGACGCGACCAAGGATAACTGGAAAGGGAGCGGAACGGTGCTCCTGGTAGACGACGAAGAAACGGTTCGTGGGATCGGCAAGGAAATGCTTCAGGAATTGGGTTTTACAACCATCACTGCCGGAGATGGCAGGGAAGCTGTCGAGATATTCAAAATCACGCCTGACATAGCGCTCGTTATCATGGACCTCACCATGCCTCATATGGACGGAGAACAGTGCTTCCGGGAGCTGAGAACAATGGGTCACAACGTAAAGGTTATCATGAGCAGTGGGTACAACGAGCAGGAAGTGACTCAGAAGTTTGCGGGCAAGGGGCTGGCAGGTTTTATTCAGAAGCCGTACAAGTTGTCAGATTTGAAAGAGGCGATACGAAAGCTTTGCGATTGAAAACCGGGGAAATCTCCAAATACCAAATTTTCGTTTTGGTGACACCATAGCTGACTCCCAAATGCCAAAAAGGCAACAACCCGAAACAAGTCTCCTTACGCCTGCTGAAAGTTGATTGCGCCTTCTGGATAAATATTAAAAATGTAAAGATTGCCGGCGAACAAACAATTGGCCTCGTAATTAATTCCAACAAATTATCAACATTACATAATTGTTCCGTCCAGAAAACCGCTTCGACCATGCCGGCCGGGAATACAAATGGAACAATTGGATGTCATTGCCGCCATTTCTCTTTGGACGCCAAGAGGAGGACTCAAAGTGCTGAACGTGTCCCCCAAGTCCACAGCCAACTGGGACCAGCGCATCACCGCATATGATGCCCATTATGCAGGAGCTTTAGCTCTGGCTCCAAAATGGTGCGTTGCTATCTACCCCATATTGGATGCGGGGGACATACTGCGATGCAAATATTACGGTTATGCGGTCGCTAGTATGTCCCTTGGATTTCATCCCCTCCTTAAATTGCCTAGATCCTTCTTCTCAGCACTTCGGGACATCACGTAGTCAAAACTTGACCTGATTATCACTATTCATCCGCTATGAAGATTGTCACCCTCGAAAGCCTTTATCGGGATACATATTTCAGTCAGTTAGTAACTGGATTCCCGATCAGAAGCGCTTCGGGAATGACAGGTTTTGGAACTAGCGGAAAATTAATGCTTATCAGGAAACTTGAAGAGCGACAAACCAGGGCCAGTACCTACCAGAATTATGTATGGTGCCCCCCTGACTTTCCCGAAAGCTCTAATGTTATCAGGACACCTCATCCTTTGTCTTAAACTCTTGACTTTCCGATGTTTTAAAGTCTATCTTAACACTCACAATCTGGTTTTTTGATAGAGAAACTACTTTGTCTCAAGACGTCTGCCGTGCCGGTGCAACAGCCGCTTGAAAATTCCATTAACAGGTGTATTCCGTTTGAAAACAAAATATCGCACTGACGTACACACCAGTATAGATCTCGATCCTTCTCAGTCCGCGCTAGTCCGGGAGGGTTTAATAATAGCTCACCATGGCGTAGCTGTTGAAGTTTTGTTCGCCAGCGGTGAACATTATCTGGTACGGGTCAAACGCCGCTCCGGTCATGTGGTGGGTGATGACGTGCTGGTCAGGGGAGAAGTCCTGGAGAGATTGCCCCGCAGAACGGAACTGCGTCGCCGGGATGCGATGGGCAAGGTCCATCTGGTAGGGGCAAATCTGGACGTACTGGGAGTAGTTGTTTCTCCTTCGCCACCCCCCCCCGCAGGGTTTATTGACCGCGTGATTGTGGCTGCACGCGCTGCAAACCTGAGACCTTTTGTGGTGGTAAACAAGTGTGACCTGGATGCGGCAAAAGGATTTATTATGGAGTTGCGTGACACCTATGCCGAAGCTGTGTCCGTTTTTCCGTTGAGTGCAGTCACGGGAGAAGGTCTCACCCTGCTGCGGGAGTTCCTCGGAGAGGGACATCGGGGAGCTTTTGTCGGGATCACCGGGGTGGGTAAAAGTTCTCTGTTGAATGCCTTGTGCCCTGAGATTGATCTCCGGGTAGGGACACTTAATGAATATAACGGCAAGGGCCGCCATACAACGACTGTTTCAACCTTGCATTCTCTCTCCGATGGGGGTGAGTTGATTGACACGCCGGGGTTTCAGGATTTTGGACTGGTGGATATTTCTGCGCAGGATTTTGCCGACCATTTCCCAGGTTTTGAAAAGACCAAGGAAGTACGCTGCCGCTTCCGGAATTGCCGACACCGCACCGAGCCGGGTTGCGCGGTTGTCGAACTGGTTACCAGAGGCGAGGTTCGTGCCGAACGCTATGCCACCTACCTTGAGATCCTGCGTGAGGTCGTGTAATTACGCTGTCTATCATCGGATTATTGACAATGACCCTCACCATTTTTAAAAATGGCTGTAGGGACTTGAACAAGAAAATGCCCTAAACATTAGATGTTTAGGGCATTTTCTTTAAACGGATCTTCAGCTAGTCCCTTACCGCTTCAGGTTTAGAACTTCCTGGGTCATCTCATCGGTAGTGGTGATCGTCTTGGAGTTGGCTGAGTAGGCTCGCTGGGTAATAATCATCTTTACGAACTGGCTGGCCAGGTCGACGTTGCTGAGTTCAAGCGAATTGGAGAAAATCCTTTCGCTGGTTCCATTGGGGGCACTGATGCTTGCGTCGGTAATACCCGTACTGGCATCAGCCATGAAGAGCGTGCCCCCAGTCTTTTCCATTTGTCCGGTATCAGGAATAATCGCGACTCCAATTTTGGTTGCATAGGTCTGCTGGGCACCGGTGTTATCCAAAAAAGAAATAGTGCCGTCTGCACCAATCGATGTGACTTTGCCAAAGGTAGTAGTGTCAAACTGGATGGGGGTACGTGCCTCGTCAAGAGCTCTGAAACCGTCTGGATTGATGAGATAGCCGTCCATGTCGACCCGGAAGGCCCCGGCCCGCGTATAGTAGGATGACGTTGCCGCCTGGGCCCCGGTGGAACCAGGCGCGCCAAGGGCAAAGAAGCTGCTTCCTTGAAGAGCAAGGTCCGTGACCGATTCTGTGGTCTCGAAAGAAGACTGTCCGAAGACATTGTCCACCTTCTGGATCTGGACGCCACGACCGATCTGGGAATTATTACCCATGTTTGCGGAAAGCATGTCCGAGAACAGGGTCCGTGCGGATTTGAATCCGACGGTATTGACATTGGCTATGTTATTGCCGATAACGTTCATTGCTTCGCCATTGTTCACAAGACCGCTAACGCCGGTAAAAAGTGCAGATGTAATACTCATGGTGATGCCTCCTTTGTTTTTCCGATGGTTGAGGAACACGTCAATCGGTCAGTGTTCCACGGGCTTCCTCGGCGAGGTCCAGCCCTTTTTGGGTTTTAAGTTTTCAGTTTTAAGTGTTGAGTTTCGAGTTTACCTACCTGACACAATGATCAGGGTATTAAGTTTCTTAAACGATTACAGCTGAATCGATGTTGGTAAATACATTTCCCTGCATGGCGTTCCGGTCAAGCGCAGTGACAACTGTCCTGTTTTTCACGCTCACCACCAAGGCAGCATCACCCACCAGCACCAGCGAATCCTTCCCGCCTTTTTTCGCAACGCTGTCGACCGCCCCCTCAAGCTTTTGCATGTCGTCCGTGCTCAGGCTGATTCCCCGTGACTTCAAACGGTCCTGGGCATGCTGCGAAAACGTGACCCCGGACGACGGTAGTTTGCCGTCGAGTACTTTGGCAAACGGCGTATCGCTCCCAACTGCGGACGAAGGCTTCTGAGTACCTGGTGTACGAGATACCGGAACCTGGACCGGATTTGGAAAAAAAACCGAATCAATCATGTCACATCACTCCTTTCACCCGAAGAAGATCGCTGAAAGGAACTTCGATGCCGCCAATAACCATTAGAGGTAAAGAACCGGCAAAGTTAATACCTTCTACAGTACCCTGTATGAGAGGGCTACAGGCAAAACTGGTCCCTGCGGCATCCACCCCCGTTACGGCAACGCCGTAGGTTCCTGAGGCCAACTGTGCACCACTTGAATCTTTGCCGTCCCAGGCAAGGGTCGACTCTCCTGCAGGCGTCACTCCTCCGATCAGGGTCCGCACGATCTCTCCATTCCCGTCCACGATGGCAACAGACACCTGCTCAGCAGCCTTTGGCACGGAAAACGTGATAGCAGCCTCCGAACCTTCCTTCAGGGCAACACTGCCCCCCGCAGCCGTAACCTCACTGCCCACGAATGAAACAGCTGATAGGGAAGAAGAAGCTCCCAGAGCACTGATGATGCTTTGCAGATTACTGTTTGTGTTGTAGGCCTGTTCAACCTGGGAAAGCTGGGCAAGTTGACTGATGTACTCAGTGCTGTCCATCGGGTTGAGCGGGTCCTGGTTTTGCAGCTGGGTTATGAACAGTTTCAAAAAATCATCCTTATTCATCCCCATTGACTGCTTCATCGCCGCTGACGCAGCGCTTGTAGCGGTTGTTGAAACGGTATCAATCATTTCGTTACCCTCTCTCTTTCCTAGAACCTCATGTCGACCAGAGAATTCTCCTTCGAATCCCCGAATGCAACCTGGCTCGCCTGCGAATCCTCCTGGTAATATCCCGACAATGAATACGAATGGGTATCAGGTGCTTGATACGCGGTCTGGCGCCCTTCCCTGAAAGACTGATTAAAGGCTTGTCCCCCACCGTCTCCGGTCGTTACGTTAAAGCGTTCCATGGAAATATTCTGCCGCAACAGAGTATCTTTCAGCTGATCGATATTCTGGAGCAGCGCCTCTTTAACCACAGGATTTTGTGCCGTGATATCCACCGTCATTTTCTGATTTTCCAGACGAACGTTAATCTGCAGTTCGCCCAACTCGTGTGGATTCAATTTCAGGGTTATCTTGCTGACATTACTAGACGGATCTTGATTGACGAGTTTTTCCCGCACCTGCGACAGGATATTCTCATGGAGTGCCGATACCTCGCTTTCCTGAGGCACTTGGGACAGCGGCGCTATTTGTCCCTTGATAATGGTATCAAAGGACCCGGAAGGACCCGTTGCCGGGGAAAAAGTGTGATTTTGACCGCTAGTTCCGGAATCATGACTCAGATTCGAGTTGTCTTGTGAAGAAAAACCTTCATTCTTCAGGACAGTCTTTTGACTCTCTCCGGCCAAGGAAATCTCCCTGCCCTTTTCCTCGCGAGCTTCACCATCGGGCCCGGAGATACGCCCTCGTTCTGAGACTTGAGCATTCAGAAACGCTGCATCGGCTGTGATAGCAGACCGACCCATTGTTACCGTTTGTGCAGGATTCAGAACGGTGACACCACTTGGAAGCTCTCGCAGTACCGTCTCCCCTTTCCCTGCTGTCGTCTGATCATGCATGGCCTCCTTCATGGCAAGACCATTTTCATGGCGAGCAACGTTTCCATGGTCTTTGCCAACCAGCTTTTCTCCACCCAAAACTACATCAGCCACCTCCTTGAAATCAGGAGACGGTGCACCTTCCACAAGACCGGCAGTCATCGTGACACCAGTCACCTCTACTGCTCTGCTGGTGAACTCGCTACCCGCAGAAGAAACGGTCGCCCCATTACCAGGAAAGTTCTCGGGTCCTGTAGTCTTGGGCGGCACAAGAGACACCACTTTCTTTTCCGTTGAATCAAATCCAAAACCTGCATTAGCAACGAAAAGGTTCGGTTTTCCGTCGACAAAAGACGCTTGCGGTTGCTGCGACGGAACAGTGTCCCCTTTCACGACGGGAAGGATTTCCCGTACCGCTTCATTACCTTCCCGGGCAACAGTTGCTACCGCGACAAAATGCACGGGTGGTGTTGAAACCTCAAGCCTCCCGACTGTGACCCCGCTTGATACATTCTGGGCAACCGCTGCAGGCTCCATTGCTCTGACCAGCCCTGCCGGAAGAGAAACCAAAGCAGGAACGTCTGCTTCATCAGCTTTTCTTTGATGCGGGACCTCCCGATTGGAGACCATTGTTTCAGATTCCTCCACAAGTATCTCCTGAGAGGAAACAGCGGTGAAAGAGAGAACTCCCGATCCGGACACCAACTCCGTTTCCAGCTGGCCTTCGGACAGAGCAGCCTTTGCCTCTCCCTTGTTTTCGCGACTTTTGTGAAAAGAAAGCCCCCGCTGCTCCGGGATCCAAGCACTTTCCTCTGCCGTCTTTCGGTGCGCCATTGCCCGGGGCAGAAGAGCCCCGAGTTGTCCGTCCGGCAAACCGGTCATTTCCTGTTCACCATCTACCGGCATTGATTCCCCTGCAAACATCGCAAACATTGGAGCTGAGAGGTCCGCTCCATTCGCGTTCAACATCAGCCTTTCGGGTGTAGGAATCTGGCTATCTATTGACTGCTGCTTCACGAATGCATTTCCCGACAATTTTCCGGAAAATGCTGTGGTTGCCGCTGCCTTGGCAAACATCTCCCCGAACAGCGAAGCTGGTGTCACCACGCTTGCGGAAGATTCCGAAGAAGTCGGGAGAGCTGCGGCTCCAGGTGCAACGGCACTGGTAATAATCTGTGCTACATCCATAATTTTCACCTCCTTTCTTGTGTACTATTCAGGTCCAAGCAAAGTCGGCCCGAAAATCTCAAATACGCGTTGTATTCAGTTTAATTATCCTTCAATGACAGGCGGGTCCATTTCAACACCCTGTCCTGATTCATCAAAGGAATAAGCTTTACAGCAGTCTTCGTGTCCATCTGAGTGAGCATTTCCAGCGCCATGCTCTCATCAAGCTTGTCCATCAGCGCCGCTGCGGCCTCCGGCCTGAGGGATTTATACACCTTCAGCATCTTTTTGTATTTTTCCGCCTCGTCTTTCTTTTTCTGATCGAGAGACGCTTCAATCTCTTTCCGAGCCTGCTGAAGCTGTTGAATCCTTGCAGAGAGACTCTCGGAAAGGCTTTTCAACTCCTTCTCTTTCAAAGATACGGCCGTTTCCCTTTCAAGAATTTCGTTCCGTTTCTGCAAGGAAGTATCTGCGACTGGCGGCCGGGCAAGTGGCGGAGTCACGGCTGCAGTTGTTGCCGTGTTCCCGGCAGGCTGTCCCTGAGGCAGCCCTTCTGCCTGCAACTGGCTGCGGAAAGCAGAGGAGCAGGGCAAAATAACCAGGAGCAGAGAAAATGCCAGTGCGCTGGCAAGGCGAATCACTTTGCCGAACATTATTCAAATCCCTTGTTACGCAGAGCAATTTCGTCGAGGAAACCCTGCTCTTTATCGGCAATGACTTTTTCGTGCGCCTTGATTTTTTTCTTTTTCAACTCTTCCATTATCTTTTTATCCGTTGCCGCGGCGATAAGTTCGTCCTTCTTCTCGAGCTGCTTCTGGTCGAGAGTGACTACTTCCTCACGCTGGCACAGGATATCCTTGCTCTTTTTCTGAAAAAAATCGGAGTACAACTGCAACTCTTGGGCGCTGATACCTTCTATTTGCCGGGACATAAACTCCGTGTTCAATTGATCCAGGGCTTCTTCTTCGCAACGAAGGAGATCTTCGGCCTGTTCAAAGTCATGTTTGGCCGTTACAAAATCCAGCTTGCGCAGTTTTTCCGTTTCCCTGCGGAAATGTAATACCCTTTCCAGAGTAAAAACTTTTTGCTGCATACAACCTCCTTATTGGTGGTTCCCCAAAACAATGGAAATATCGGGTTCGACAGCCTCACCTACTCGCTGCAAATCTCTCGTAAACGGGCGAGAGAAGCGTCGAATCCTACGTTTTCATGGATCTCCTGGCGAACATATCCCTGGATTCTCTCAATTCGGCTCACGGCAAGGTCAATCTTTGCGTTACTCCCCGGCTTGTAGGCTCCGATATTGATCAGGTCTTCAGCCTGGCGGTAGGTTGCGAGCATTTCCTTGTATGTGCCGGCCAACCCCTGATGTTCCCTTTCCGTAACGGATGTCATGACCCTGCTTGCACTGGCAAGGACATCGATGGGCGGATAGATGTTTTTTGCCGCAAGGTCGCGGGAAAGCACAATATGTCCATCAAGGATGCTCCGCATAGCATCACAGATCGGTTCGTTAAAATCGTCACCCTCCACAAGCACCGAATAGAGACCGGTAATACTGCCGTTCTTGAAATTGCCGGTCCTCTCCAGAAGCTTGGGAAGTGCCGCAAAAACCGAGGGTGTGTAGCCTTTGGTAGTGGGTGGCTCACCGATGGCAAGCCCGACCTCGCGCATTGCCATGGCAAAGCGGGTTGCCGAATCCATCATCAGCAATACTTTTTTCCCCTTGGACTGAAAATACTCGGCAATGGTAGTGGCAATATAGGCCCCACGCATCCTGACAAGTGGCGGCTGATCGGAAGTTGCCACAACAACGACCGACTTTTTAAGGCCTTCCTCCTGGAGGTCTTTCTCGATGAACTCGCGCAGTTCGCGTCCGCGTTCTCCAATGAGTGCGATGACATTCACATCCGCCTCGGTATAGCGGGCAATCATGCCGAGAAGTGTCGACTTCCCGACCCCGGAACCCGCCATGATCCCGACCCGCTGACCCTGGCCGCAGGTTAGAAGTCCGTTGATGGCGCGTATGCCAAGATCTAGAGGCTTATGGATCGGCGTACGTTTCATGGGATTGACCGGTAAAGCATAAATCGGGCTTTCTTCTGCGGCAAAGATCGGGCCCTTATCATCAATAGGCTCGCCGAGTCCGTCAATCACACGCCCAAGGAGAGCAGGACCGACAGCCAGGCTCGCCTTGGCACGCTTCACGGCAATCAGACTGCCAAGTCCGACACCCCGCAGTTCACCAAGGGGCATGAGAAGGGTTTTGTTATCCCGGAAACCTACCACCTCGGCGGGGATCGGCTCGCCATCGCGGGGGTATATCTCGCAGAGAGCACCAACAGCCGTGTTCGGGCAGAAACCCTCGATTACCAACCCCACAACTTGGGTTACTTTGCCATTGAAGCGGATCGGTTTGCTGCTCTCCAAGGCAGGGTGATAGCGCGTCAGGTCAATTTTCATCGTACGCATGCTGCTCCCTTTCACCGGCCAGAGTGGCGGGCAGACTCATGAAACTGGTTTTCTCCTCCAGGAGTCGCCGGAATATTTCATCTACTTGAGAGTCGGTACGGGCATCGATTTCTCCCATGATCGTATCCACGATACATCCGCCAGGTGGTATCACATCGTCCGACCTGAGTTCGACAAACCTTTCATCGCCGCACCCGTTCAGATAGAGATGCTTGTGCGCTGACACCAGTCGATGGTCCTCGGGGTTGAGGCGAATCACGAGCTCATCCCGGTCGGACGCATTGCTTACCGCTGCAGCTACAACTTTGGCCAGAATCAGTCGATCAGTGGCAATTTCCTGATGGATGACTTTCCGGGCAATCATCACGGCAAGCTTGAGAAGATCTTCTTCGCTCGCCCTGAGAACTTGCTCCTTCAGCGTAACCAAATCTTCCACGGCATCACGCAGGGCCTTGAAGACATTGGCGAGCCCTCTTTCCGCTTGCCGTTTCCCTTCCTCAAATCCCTTCCCGTAGGATTCTTCAACCTGTTGCACATGCACTTCTTCGGGAATACCGACCGGCACCAACAACGCGGACTTTTGCATCTCATCCGCTGTCTGGTCTTCGCCGGACTCCCCTTGCGTGCCCTGCCCCATGGCCTGGTTGGAATCGGCAAATATGGTATCCAGAAACGGGACAAAGGCTCCCCCCTGAGCTGCGGGATGCATCCCATCAATGCTATGATGAATCGACTCGAAGGCGAATTTTTCAAACTTCTGCCCTTCGGCAGCATTCTGTTTGATGATGTTAGACGAGGACATCGTCCCCTCCCCTTCCCGCGATGACCAGCTGACCTTCCTCTTCCATCCGGCGCACAATCTTGATGATTTCCGACTGTGCCCGTTCCACGTCGGAAAGTCGTACCGGCCCCATCACTTCCAGGTCTTCCTTGATCATCTCTGCCGCACGGCCGGATATGTTGCGGAAGATTTTCTCTTTCAGCTCGTCGGTCGCAGCTTTCAAGGCAAGGGTCAAGGTGTCGTTGCTCACTTCACGCATAATGCTCTGAATACCCTTGTCGTCCAGATGAATAAAGTCCTCAAAGGTGAACAGATGCTTACGGATGATTTCGGCAAGGGGTGGCTTCAGAACATCGAGCTTATCCAGAATCTGTTTTTCCCGACTCCTGTCAAAATGGTTAAACATATCCACGACCTTCTCAACCCCACCAACCTTGAACCGCTGGATACCTCCGACTGCCGTCAATTCCAGACGCATTACTTCTTCAATCTCACTGATAATCTCCGGCGACACCTGGTCCACATCGGCTATCCGCAGAACAACTTCTGCTTGGAGCTCTTGGGGAAGAAACCCGATAATCTCACAGGTTTGTTTTGCCTTGAGTTTCGCCAGAATAACGGCAATGGTCTGGGGGTGCTCCTGTGAGAGGAAATTCGCAACAGTTTTCGAGTCCATGTTTGCGAGCATGTCCGTCATATCACCGTAATTCGCAACAGCCAGCTCTTTGAGAAGCAACTCGGCTTTTGCCGGGCCTAAGGCCTTCTCAAGAACCTTGCGTACAAACTCGTCACCCTGGGAAAAGATCCCCGTCTCCGGGTCGGTTATATCCATATATTCATTGACGATTTCCTGTATGGTATTCCTTTGAACATGGCCAAGCCTGGACATACTCTGGCTTATCCTCTTGATCTCGATGTCTTCCAGATGCTCGAAGATCTTGCTGGTGGCCTCTGGCCCCAGATAGAGAAGCAGTACTGCGGCTTTGTCGGTTCCGTTCATGTGCATCCTCGCGGGTAGTTTTGTGACTGCGGGTCGCGAACCCTGTAAATATCCTGTTCAGTACGCCGTTAATCCCGCTGCTTCAACCAGTTCTGCAGAATCTGGGCAGTCTGGTACGGGTCGCTTTTCACCTTTTCAATCAGTTTCTGCTGGCTGGAAGCATACATAGCCAAGGCAAGATTGTGATCATTGTCAAGCTGTCCATCCTGCTGGTTGAGAGGAACAAAACTGTCCTTGCTGCGGTTCCCAGAGGACCGGAGGATCGAAAGAAGAGGCCTGACAACAAAAAACAGCAGCGCAAGAAAGCCGAATCCGATCAGGGCATTCTTCAAAACCGCCATAAAGATCGGAGCATTCCACCAGGCAGGAGCTTCATCCATGCCGACATCAGAAGCATCCTGAAAGGGGATATTCGCAACGGTAATCTGGTCTCCACGCTCGCTGTTGAAACCGACAGCACTCTTTGCCAGCGATTCGATCTTCTGCAGTTCATCGGCACTGCGCGGAATATACTTCGGCTTCTCCGCACCCTCGGCACCAGCCGTTCCCTGATATTTTCCATCAACCATGATTGCCAGGGAGATCTTGGTCAGAGTTCCCACCGGCTCCGTTATTCTCGCGGTGGTCCGGCTTATTTCGTAATTCATTGTTTCGTCGCTCTTGGTACCCTGGTTCACCGTGGGAGAGGGAGGTGTCAGTGCTGCCTTGCCGGTATTGCTCTGGACACCAGGAATACCGGACGCACTGCTGGTCGCGCCATTCTTCTCTTCCGTGCGCTGCTCGCTCCGAACAACAGTCGCTTCCGGGTCATAACGCTCTTCAAACTTCTCCACCTGCTTGAAATCGAAGACAGCGTTAACTCTGGCAACGGATTTTCCTGTTCCCACCGCCTTATCCAGCAGTGACTGGATACGCTCTTCCACCGCTTTTTCGTAATTTCGCTGCATTTCCAGCATGGCCGTTGTCATCTTGCCATTGGGATCTGAATTGCCCGTTTTGCTGAGGATCTTTCCGCGACTGTCCATAACGGTAACCGCTTCCGGATCCATCCCCTCAATGGATGAGGCAACCAGGTGAATGACCCCCTGAACCTCGCTTTCACGAAGGTTGCCTGCAGACTTCATCTTGAGCACAACAGACGCCGTTGGGTGTTTTTCCTCATCCGTGAACAAAGATTTTTCCGGGATGGCAAGGTGCACACGGGCCTGCTCCACGCCCGTCAGTTGTGAAATCGTCCGGGAAAGCTCACCCTGTAACGCCCGTTGATAATTGAGCTTCTGGACGAACTCGGTCATGCCGAAGTTTTTTCTGTCGAAAATCTCAAAACCGACCCCTCCCCCTTGGGGAAGACCGTCGGAAGCCAAGGAAAGCCGCAGATCATATACCTTGTCAGCAGGCACCAGAATAGCCTTGCCGTCAGATTCGATATGATAGGGAATCTTCTGTTCCTTGAGGCTTTTCACTATTTCACCGGCGTCCTCACTGGTCAAATTAGAAAACAGAGGCCGGTAATCGGTCTTGTTGGCCACAACGATGAGCAGGGTGAACAGGATGGCTGAAAGAGCAACCACCCCGCCGACAACCAAACGTTTCGTCGAACTTAAAGCAAGAAAAGGTTCAAATATTTTTTTCGCTGTTTCCTGCATAACCGCTCCAAAGGAAAAGAAGAAGGTTCAAGGTTCGAATTCTATTTTGCAATCAAGAAGTCATCTCGTGTAGGGGCGGCCCCGCGTGGCCGCCCGGAACCGGGCAACCACACGGGGTTGCCCCTACAAAAATCTTACACCTGCATCCGCATAATTTCATGATAGGCATCAAGCGCCTTGTTGCGCACCTGGGTAAGAAACTGAAAGGAGATGCTCGACTTCTCCATGGAAATCATGACCTCGTGCAGCCCCTTGGAATCACCGGTAGCAAGTTTTCCAATAGCCACGTCTGTCTGATTCTGAAGATCATTCACTTTGCTGAGGGCATCTCCGAAAATCTGTGTAAATCCTTCCGTGACGGAAGAGCCGCCCGTTGTCTTTGCTCCCCCAGAGGGAATTGGACTGGATAGTCCTGTAGCACCGATGCTGCCAATTCCGTTAATAACCATGAGTTACTCCTGTAATACCTGCATTTGTTGCCAAGACCGGACTCATCCGTGACGATAACGGCAGAGCCGGATGGCTTTTATCGTCCCAATTCAAGTGTTTTCATTGCCATGGACTTTGCTGCCTGTGCGGCAGTTATATTTGCTTCATAGGCACGACTGGCAGTAATCATGTCGGCCATTTCTTCGATAATGCTTACGTTGGGTAACGCCACAAATCCTTTGGCATCCGCGTCAGGATGCTTGGGATCAAACTGGAGCCGGGGTGCGGATTGGTCTTCAACAATTGCAGTGACCTGCACGCCGGCAGGAGAACTGGTTCCAAAACGACTGAGTGTCGCCCCAAAGGTCGGTAGCCCAGGTTGTTGCGCGGTAAAAACGGCATCCTTCCTTTTATAGGGTCCGCCTTCGGCGGTTCTGGTGGAATTTGCGTTGGCCATATTGCCGGCAATCAAATTCATCCTGGTTCTCTCAGCGGTCAATGCTGAAGAACTAACTTCCAGCGAGGAAAAGAAATCCATTTAGTTCCCTCCTTTGATGGCGTACTTCAAGCCTTCAAACTTCTTTGCCAGGATCTGAATTGAAGCATTATAGAGAATCTGGTTTTCAGCCATTCTGCCCATTTCCCGCTCCAGGTCGACGCCGTTTCCATCCCGGCCCAAGCCACTCGTCAAGTTCTCATCCACAATGCCTTCCACATCATCGAGCTTCCGGGCTATTCCTTTGAGTTCAATATGGCGGGGATTCGCCGGAACCGTCGCCATGGACCCGGCATCCTTGTTTTTTAAGGCATCTTTCAATTGATCCTCAAAGGAAAAGGTCTTAGGGCGATAATTGGGAGTCTCTGCATTAGCAACGTTTGCTGCAATATACGTCTGGTTTTTAGCACGCAGATCCAGATTCTTGGCCATCAGGTTAATCGTTGAACCGAACAATTTATCTATTGGCATAGAACGCTCCGTTTTTTCTATTCACTGACAAAAGAGCAAAACTCGTACCAGCTTAAAAATGTCATATATTCAACATGTTAGCAGACAACAGGCTCTCCATTGCAGCTATTCTCGCAAGTGTTTTTTGACAGAAGACATTATTTTGACGTGATTTACTGTTTCCACTCTTTGCGCCAGGCCAGATCGGCAAGGGCCTGGATGGCCAAGCTTTTCCAAACCGGGTCCTTCCCTTCGCGAACCAGCTGTTCCCAACTGGTATGGGCATCATCCAGTTTATTGAGGGTTATGAAAGCCTCCCCCATCTTGAAAAGGAACATGTCTCTTCGGTCCCCCAGAGAGGCTTCATATCCTTCGCGATAGGTTTGCAGGGCACCAGCTGTTTCATGCTTGGAAAGCTGCACGGAAGCAATGACAATCCTGGCATCCGCTGTTAAGGCTGTATCAGTACCCTTCGGCAGGCTTTCAAGGTAGCGGACCATTGCTTTCCGGGCACGAACCAGGTCAACCAACTTTTCACAAGCCTTGCCGAGATAGTAGAAAGATGCCGAATCAGAGGCTTTTGTTTTTTCTTGCAGCAAAGGTGACAAGGTCTGTACTACGGAACCCATGTCCCCATGCCGGTACTGTATCCAGCCAACACGCTCCCGCACCTGAGCTGCCTGACCACCGTTCGAGTACTTTGCCAGGTAGAGCTTGCCCGAAGCCTCTGCCATGGCAAAATCGCCAAGCTCCCAGGCGCCTTCGTGAATTCGTACAAGGAGGAATGTCTCATTTCGTCCGACCCATGCCGTATCAGCCATGGAACTGAAGATATCGAGTTCCTCACGAAGCATTCCCAGTTGCTTGAAACAGTCAGAGATGTGCGGAATAAAATCTTCCTCACCAACGCAGCGTACGAGATAGCGGCGATGATCAAGCACAAGCTTGACCAGACCTTTGCAATCGCCAGCCTTGGCCAGTTCCTTATACTGCAAAAGGAGCAGGTCTTCCCGCATGGTAGCAGCCACGTTGGCAAAGACACCGGAAGGGAACTTATTCAGGTATTCGGTAACGGAGCTGACAGCCTCATCAGAGGGACCATAAAGAGAGCTAATAAGAGCAGTCTTGAAAAGTGCCTCCTCTTTCAGGACCGGATCGCTGGTTTTCCTGTATACCTCCAGATATTCGCCTGCCAGAGGGCGGAAGGAATTGCTATTCACCGAGAACAATCGCTGATCGGCTAAACGGTTTGCAGCCAGGTACGCAGCTCGCGTCCCGGGAAACGCCTGCGCAACTGTTCTGTATACGGCCACCGCATCCATTTCACGCCCGCCGCGGGCCGAAATGTCCGCAAGACGAACCAGAAGAATCGGTCCATATTTTGTCTCACACATCCCTGCGATCATCCGTTCAAGAACCCTGCGGCCTGCAGCAATCTCCCCGCAGCGGCCCAGTGTATCGGCGTAGGCAAAAACCATGGATGGGCTTTGAACCAGGTAGTCTGGCCAAATTTTTTCCCCCTCGCGAAACCAGCGGAGCGCCGATTCGTATTTCTGCAGCTGATACTGGGCCTCTCCAAGACGATATGCGGCTATGGCACGCAATGAGGGCTTCCTGTCAAGGAATCCCGAGAAGATTTCCTCCGCCTCCGCGCCCCTTTCCCGATAGAGGAAATTCTCTCCTTGCAGAAACAACTTGAGATCATCTCCGGAAAGTAACTTGCTGATGAGCGGGCCCGGGGTTGGGAAAAAGGGAATTTCCGACAGAAGGGGGGGGTCAAAGTCATGAATCAACTTGTCTGCGCCTTTCCAGATCTGATCGCGACCTGACGGCATGGATGCGACACCATTCATTTGGAGAGATTCTCCCACATCAAGAGTCAGCACATTCGGCAGGCAGACAGACAAGACACGGAAACCTGGTGAACTCTCCTTCACTGTGAATCCAAATCGGAGACGGGACCCCTGATCGGAATAATGTAAATCCTCAACCCTGGAATCACGGTAGAGGGTATTTTTTTTCAACAACGCTCCACTGGTGCCCTCGAAAGTCAAAATAACTTTCCGGCCCGGAGCATGGGAAATTTTGTAGCGAGGAGCCGAAGCGAATACAAAGACAAAACGGGTGAATGCATCCTTTTTTTGTACTTCCATCCGGTACAGACGATTGGAATCCTTCGCTGCCATGAGATCGCTGCAAAAAAATACCAGGAGAAAAGAGACACAAATCGCGAAGCTCCAGGCAAGGCGCCACACTTGGAATCCGAGCGATGTTTCTTTCCACTCCCCTTTTTTTTCAGATGATCTGAATTCCACTAACGGATCCTCCAGCAGAGATATATTCCTCTTCACAGGCGCAAAACTCGTGCCGATTGGCAGAAGACAAGAAGGTCAGGTTTTACGTACAAAAACGTAACGATCAGTAGGCTTCAATGGGGAAAGGAAGGTAGGCAGACAAAAGGGAGTACGGAGACATAACATACTGAAAATATGTGAATTAGTTGCACTGAGGGAAAACTGACGGGGAAAATTACCGATCGAAATGGCCGGCGAAGACAGGAAAAGCCTGTCCAGGGGAACTCCCGGACAATTCGAAATGAACTGACCAAAAAGCATGAAGTCAAAGAAGCGTTACCAATGACAGGTCGCTATTTTGACACACGCATCAAGCTGCAGCGAGAAATTTGCCAAGTTTCCCAAGGAGTTCATTCTGTTCGTACGGTTTCATAATGATGTCTTTCGCACCGCATTTCAGTGCTTTGAAGATCCCGGTTCTCGTCCATTGACTGGCACAGACGATAATGGGGAGATGTGAATTTCCAGACACTTCCTTGATCTTGGAGCACAACGAAAGCTCCCATTCGTCTGCCTTCTGCATGCCGAGCACAACAGCCTGAATCTCTTCCATGGCAAAAATATCTTTCATGTCGGCACCCAGATTAGAGGCAAGGATTGTATAACCATTGGCAAGCAGGAATCCCTTCACCGCCTCACGTTGATCCGGATCATCTTCCAGAACCAGCACAGATCCCTCTTTTACAACTCCGTTAGTCGTGCCTGAAAGTGCATTCCCGTCGGCATCACTCGGGAAGAGACGGCGGAGAGACTCCGCCTGATCATGGATAGCCGAATCTTCGCTTTGAGACTCCCGAATGGCTTCCTGGGGATCAAGGCATTTTGCCAGTGACAAGGGAACCAGGATATCGAACCGGTTAAGGTCGTCCCCCCCCAATTGGATCTGGGCTTTGTATACCAGGTACTCCTCGGCAGGGACCGGCAATTCGTCGGTAACCTCGTCAACCTGCGGGACAAATTTCGTCGGAGGAAGCTGCTTTAGGTGAAACTTGTTCGCCAGAAGAGGTTGGAAAACGGAGTTGAAAGTACCGATTATCTGATTTGCTATCTCGGAAAAAGCATCAATATCGTCCGCTTCCAGAATAAGTAGTTTGCGCTTTTCGGAGATACGCCCTGGTGGAATACCCAGGAGGATACCGCTCATAAGAATTGCGTCACGAAGCGAGAAAACAAGATGGAGTCGGCCGGGGTAATCCTCCCGCGAATCGACAGGCACAACAAAAGCAGAGTCTTCCATGTCAGCAAGATAGGCCTCTTTATCGAACTCCAGGACTTCGGTGTCCTTCACCGTAAGTTCCTGGTTCAACAGCATGCTGCTCTCTTCGGCAGATTGCTTGAGTGCCGATTGAATCATCTTCTGCAGTTTCTCGTATCCCGCCATGATGCTGCACCGCTCCGTTTTACTCGTTAGACATAATGGTTGTCAGTTAAAGATCAAAAGCTAAAAAGACCTGCCATCCTTGCAAACGTGGGTTATGCTGTAGAGAGTCAAATCAACTACGGCGCAGAGCCACAACCAAGGAGGCAGGT
>Ga0105099_10000426_pt1 | contig 28996 bp, 30 predicted proteins | sample PPLLak3cmMay2015_2_FD_79138 | JGI IMG/M metagenome (GOLD analysis project Ga0105099, IMG submission 79138) | Freshwater sediment microbial communities from Prairie Pothole Lake near Jamestown, North Dakota, USA - PPLs Lake P8 Core (1) Depth... | ecosystem: Environmental > Aquatic > Freshwater >... | reverse complement strand
TCGTGAGGATCTGTTTTACCGCATCAACGTTTTCTCTATCAGCGTTCCGCCACTGCGTGAACGAACGGAAGATATTCCGTTTCTCGTGAACCATTTCCTGAAAAAGTATTCAACCCTGCTTGGCAAAAGCGATGTCCGCCTTTCAGCCGATTTCATCGCAAGCCTCATGGGGTATGCCTGGCCCGGTAATGTGAGAGAGTTGGAAAACTGTGTCGAGAGGGCTCTGGTCCTCTGTGAAGGGAATCTCCTCAGGAGTGAAAGTCTGCCAGAGAGCATGCTTCGTGAAAAAAGGAGTTCCAGTGGCTCAGATTCTACCCCGGATTGTTTTTCGCTCAAGCGCGCCAGTGAAACGCTTGAAAAGGAATTTATCCGCAAGGCCCTTGAAAAGACTGGCGGCAACAGAACTCATGCAGCAAAGATTCTGGAGATAAGTCACCGAGCATTGCTCTATAAAATCAAGGAGTACAAGATGGATTAACAAAATGTGAATAAATTAATAAAAAACTTGTAATCAAGAAAGAGCTATGCAATTATTGCACGGCTCTTTTTGTTTTTGCGATACAAGCAGTGTTTGAGGATATTCTGTTTGACTGGAGGTCGAATGAATGCTCTTTCCTGGCAGGAAATCCGGTCGCGTGGGTTCCAAGGTCTTTCGAAAAGCGGGCACGGTTTTACCCTGCTGGAGCTCTTGATTGCGCTAGCCATTGTGGCGATACTCCTTGCAGTAGCAACGCCCCTTTTTGCCTCGTTTTATGGCTCCTGTTGTCTCAAGTCGGTGATGTGGGAAATAGCCGGCATGGTCAAAGAGGCAAAGCAGTGTGCCCTCAGTGAAAAGTACTATGCAATTAGCTTTGATCCTGCTTTGGGCCAAATCTCGCTTCTTTCTGGCCGAGGGGATGATGGGGAGTGGAATACCGCGGACGATGAAGTGGTAAGAACATTGAAATTGAGAGACAAGGGCGGGGGGCTTTGTTTTGGCTACGGTAGCTGTGGCCAGATTCCCACGTATGCACCTTCGGATGACGGAATTACCTTTCCGAACAATAACACTTTGATTTGTAATCCCGATCTTACCAGCAATGCGGGAACAGTATATTTACGTTCAAGTCATGGAGGAGCCATGGCATTGACAATGAATTCGAAGGATTTCGGTTATACGTTGCGCCGCTGGAATGGCTCTGGGTGGGAAAAGATGTGAAGTGCCGGACTAAAAGGTGCACCTTTGTTCGAAAGCTTTCACAGATAGTCATATTTGTTGGAAGTTCTATGCAATATTTGCATAGCAACTCAGATTGAAGTTGTAGCATCGTTATAAATGGCATGTAATATCAACATGTTGGGTCTGCCTAGTGATGGGTGTCTGGCTTGGCACATTGATTGCTTGGACATGTGCATAACGAGAAGTTGCGGAGGTTTTGTGTATCGAATTCTATCTGTTATGGCGATTGTAGTTCTTCTAAGTATCGGTGCTGCCGATGCTGTTTCGGGAAGTGCTGCAAAACAATCCAAAAAGAAAGCTCCTGGATCTTCTCCAAGCAAGGCTATGATTCACAACTGCGCCTCCTGCCATACCCTCTCGAGAGCAGAGGCTACTTCAATATTCAAGGGTCTCGGTGATGTGAAAGAAGTGAAGATGTCCCCTGTTAAAGGTTTGTATGAAGTTACCGTGCAGCAGGGTAATCGTCAGGCCATTGCTTATCTGGACTTTAGCAAGAAGATGCTTGTTCCGGGTCCGATTTTTGATACGGTTACGAAAAGTTCCCTTACGCCTCCACCGGTCGAACTACCAAAGATTTTATCCAAGGAAGAGCTCGCTTCAATTCCCCTGAAAAACTCGATTGTCATGGGGAACCTTGGCGGGAAAAAACGCCTGATAGTTTTTACCGACCCTGATTGCTCGTTTTGTGCTCGACTACATGCCGAGTTGAAGAAGCTTGTTGTCGTTGAGCCGGACCTGGCCATCTTTATTAAAATGTTCCCTCTGGAGATGCACCCTGGTGCATACGATAAGGCGCGGGTAATCCTCAGTTCGAATTCCCTCGAGATATTGGAAAAGGCTTTCGAGAAGGAGGTACTTCCGGTGCCAGGGCTCAAAGACCCGAAAGAACCGGTGGATGAAACGATAAAATTAGGAGCGTCTCTGGGCATTGACGGGACTCCGGCAATGATCTTTCCTGATGGCCGCCTGATTTCGGGCGCGCAGAACATAAAGACGTTGCGTGGCTTGCTGGCAGGGAAAAGTGAAGTTGAGAATAAATAATCCGTTTTGCGCATCAACACCTCCAATGCCAGGGGAGATGAAACAATGGAAAGACATCTGAAGAATAATCAAGGGTTCACTCTTATCGAAGTTCTTGTAGCCATGACTCTCATGACCATTGCTATTTTTGCGGTCATAGGCATGCAGACTGTTGCAATGAAAGCCGATTCTACTGCTCAACAGCTCACGGTAGCCACCTCTCTTGGCCAACAGGTTCTTGAAGATGTCTTGTCCTGGAGTTCCAGTGATTCGCGAATCAACCCAACTCCCCCAAGTGATGGTACTTTTGCTTATTATCCTGACCCCGCTAACCCGGCTAATAATTTTATTACCGACCGCACGGCCGGGAGGTTCACAACAACGTGCACAAGAACCTTTGGCACATCTGCAAATGGTATTCTCCAGGGGACGGTACGGATCATCGTGACGATAACCTATGCAAACAACAAAACCGTGACAATCACCGGGTTCAAGAGGCTTGTATGAAGACGTTTCTAAGAGAGAACCGTGGTTTTACCCTCGTCGAGATGCTTGTAGTCTCAGTCATTCTGGGAATAGTCATCGGGGCTGTGTACTCTCTGTACCTTACGCACATGAAAAATGCCTATAATCAGGACGAGGTTGTCGAGGTACAGCAGAATCTTCGAATTGCGATAGACACTCTCTCTCGTGACTTCAAGATGGCAGGGATGTTAGCCCCGCTTACTAATAATCCTCTGTCTGAAGGTTTGCCTCTCACTCTCCATAATTATTCCTCAAGTGTGACACTCAATTCCACATCTGCCGGAGGTCGATTTGCCAGGATAACACAGGACAGTTCGACGATTTCCGGAACTTCGAGCTTTACTGCCAACGTCGCCTTTTCACCAGTACTCGACGGTTTTGTCATCGGGGATACGGTTAAAATAATCAGGCCTTTCGATAACAGTCGGGTTTTAAGCGGCACACTTGTTGTATCGGCTCTTAACACCACCCCACCAAGCATAACGATTACTCCTTCCGTGCCTTTTCCTAGCAGCGAAATTATTAAAGCCGGTGATATCTTTGCCAAATCCTCCCCAGCCGTAGTTAGTGATACTATTACCTATTTGATGGTGACCAACGCCACAAGCAGCGACTGTCCGGTTGGCCAGAGCTGCCTTGCCCGGCTAGTGAATAATGTGGCTCCTGCGACAATCATAGCCAGCAATCTGTCGTCGCTGAGATTCAGCTACTTGTATGACATTGATTCTGAGGACAATAACCCCTCTGACCCCAACAAGATCAGAGCCGTCAGGGTCACGATTACCGGGGTGACAACCAAAAGAACAGATCCGAATTGGGTGCCGAAGAGCAGGCAGTTAACTTCCGTTGTCAAGATAAGGAACAGGAGAATTTACTGATATGGAAGCGAACGATTGCATCAAATCCAGGGAAGGTTCTCCTGTGCTGAATAATGAGCGAGGTGTCGCGCTTGTTTTAGTTCTAATGATGCTGCTGCTGCTCAGCATCCTTGGGGTTACCATGCTTGCTTCTTCCACGTCCGAACAGAAAATTGCCGGCAACTACCGGAATAACGAAGAGGCCTTCTATGCCGCCGAGGCGGCAGTGGATTTTGGCTCAACCTTTAGCGATATTTATACCACAATAATTCCGGGGACAGTGACGTCATGGCCCGCTGCGGATGCAGGGACTGTGCTAACTCCGAACACTTTTCAGCCTGGAGCTGCAAATACTGAAAACGACGACTATAATCGTATTACTATTCAACGTCCAAACGGTGACCCCTTGGAGGCAGATGTGAAGGTCGATTTTATTGCCACCGGCAACCTGCCGCCTGGATCCGGCAGCCAGGAAGACGCTGGGCAGGGTCAGGGTGCCTCGTTCAGGGCTAACAGTTTCGCGATTAATGTTACTGCTTATGGGCCGAACAACTCTCAAGCTCAGCTCGAATCACAGATTGCTAAAATTGTGCCGCAACAATAAAAAACAGGTTTTACGGGAGGCGCCATGAAATACACACGTGCAGTTATGTATTTACTGTTTTTCGCTATCTTTGCCACCGCAGCCATGGTAGTTCCGGTTGCTGATGCTCAAGTTGTGCCTTCACTCGGGAAGGCCACGTATGATCCCTCCAAGGTGTACTCGGGTGATTTTGTCTCCGATGTAGCCTATTCTCGATATCCGAAGAGTGCCTGGAGGCAGGGGCTTAACGGGACATATTCAGACGTGATTGTTTGCCCCGAAGCCCTGAGGAGCCTCAGGCAGACAGGCCTGTGGCGGGGCAATTTCGGCCCTGGAGGGACGTGTGGACCGCTTGGAGAGCCTGCTGAGTGGGCATTGGGCAACAGGCTGAACTTCGAGGAGCAATTTTCAGCAGACTGACGAAACTTGTAACAGTACTGTTCATGCGATAGTTATTGAGAATAGTCACCTGGAAAAGTTTTCGTCTATGGAGCGCAAAAAAATGAAAAAGATAATCGCCTTCTGCATCGCATTCATGCTCTCAGTCTTGGCCACGTCATTGGTGCACGCGGCCCAAGATCAGTATCCTGGAGACTCATCCATTTATGGTGTGCAGGCTCCTTTGCAGCCCAATGTCCTTATCATTATCGACAACTCGGGCAGTATGACCGGAAAAGTTCCTGGAGGCAGCTACAACCCTGCAACCACCTATTCCGTCGTTAACAAGTGCTATTCCAGCACGAGTAGAAGTAATAATCAGCCGTGCCTGGCTAATGCCGTCTACCGCGTTGGCTCAGACACTGATAAAACTGCTGATGGCTACGTGAATTCCAGTGTCAACAACATCTCCACATCGTGTAATGGTGTCAACCCCCGTACTATTTTACAAACCACCGGCTTCTATTCAGGCCGAAAATTGAGTAACGATGGCACTTCGTGCAGTACTAGACGTACCGGCAGTTATGCGGTTGGAAATTTTATTAACTACCTGAATTCACCTGGTGCTGGCGATGTGCAAAAAATTGTTGTTGCCAAGGACGTAATTAAAAACCTGCTAACGAGTACCAATAATGTGAAGTTTGGACTCATGCAGTATTATTATACTTCGAGCTATACTTCGGGAGCCAAGGGAGGGGAGCTTGTCACGACGGCATCCGTTCCGGGTGCAATCGGTACGACATACACCGCTGAAGTTAAAAAAATGGAGGACATTTTTACCGGCACCATCACCAACCGGACGGCTTTGCTCAAGGCAGTGGACGAAATTACGCCCGATGGCTATACCCCGCTTGGGGAGACCCTGTTCGAGGCAGGACGCTATTTCAGTGGTGGAGCGCCCGCTTTTGGCGCTTCCAACGGGGTTTCCGGTGGGACCTACACTTCTCCTGTCGAGAACACCTGTCAGAAGCATTATATCGTTTTCGTAACTGACGGGATGGCAACTGCTGACGATAGCGCCACCTTGAAAACCATTTGTACCAATGGGGACTGCGATGCTGATGGAGTCGAGCCTGGCGACCTGCAGCATTCAATGGATGATGTGGCCAAGTATTTGAATACCCAGCTTTCGTATAACGGAAAGACACTTGATATCGTCACCTTTACCATCGGTTTCGGTCTCAGTGGGGCTGACGCGGATGCTGTGGCTCTGCTGACCAGAACTGCCAATCCCACCCATGGCAAAGGCGGATATTTTGCCGCAAACAGCCAGACCGATCTCAGCGCTGCCTTCACCACGATTATGACTCAGATCTTTTCGGTTAACAGCTCATATGTCGCTCCGGTTGTGCCGGTAAGCCCACAGAATAGAACCTATGGTGGTAGCCGGATCTATATGGGGTTTTTCAAGCCATCCTCTACGAATTGGCTTGGTAACCTGAAAAAGTTTGGTGTTGACGCTAGTACCAATATCGTGGATGCAAATGGTAACTTCGCAACGTGGGAGGATATTGACGGCGATGGCTTCGACGACAGACCTCCAAACGCGACATTGCCGACAGGCACCGTGAATGGAAGCTTCAGGACCACATCGAAATCATTCTGGAGTACTGTCACGGATGCCGGTGAGGTCGACGACGGGGGAGTCGGGGCACTTCTGGCAGCCCGGACTGCTTCGACAAGAAACATCTATACCCTGACACCGACCGGTACAAGTCTGATCCCATTGAACAGCACTTCGAGCGGTACCTATGTGATAACTCCTGCCATGCTTTCTGTTGCCGATACTACGGAAAGCGCCGCCCTTATCAAATTCATTTACGGAGAGGATGCGTATGATGAAAACGGGGACAGTGATGTCACGGAGACACGGGAGTGGGTTATGGGGGATATTCTCCACTCGCGTCCGGTGATTGTAAATTATAGCTCGTATACCTTCAACACTACCAATGAAAGCACCTGTACCACAAACAAGTCAGTAATTTATGTCGGCAGCAATGACGGCATGTTGCATGCTTTCAATGACTGTGACGGCAGTGAAGCGTGGTCGTTCGTTCCCCCTGAAGTTCTGCCGTATCTTCAGAATGTCAACGATGAGAATAATTCCTACTATGTAGACTCGACCGTATCGACCTACATTTATGATAAGGACAAGGACGGAAATATCGAAGCCGCGGATGATGACAAAGTTATCCTCATGTTCGGAATCAGACGGGGTGGGGGGACGGCCGCTGCACCATCAGGCGGTGCCTATTATGTCCTTGACGTTACCAACCCGGCATCACCGGCTTTTCTTTGGAAGGTTACAAATACAAGTCCAACTTCAGGCTCCCCGGCGACGCCGGTGTTTTCTGAACTAGCAGAAACATGGAGTGAACCGAAGCTGGTTAAAATGAATGTCGGCGGGACCTATATGATTACCGCTGTTGTCGGCGCAGGTTACGATAACGCAAACGAAGATGGTCGCTATGGCGCAACACAGACATTTCCGACAACTGCGACTGGTGTCGCGCCGACGGAAACCGGTGCAGAGGCGGTTACAAGCGCCGGAACATCCGGACCGTCAAGCCCGAAAGGGCGAGGAATTTATGTCATCAAGTTAGCAACCCTGGCCAGTACCGGTGTGCCGACAGTTGCCACGAGCCCAACGAAGATCTGGAGCTATGTCTATGGTGCTACCGCAGCAACAACGGCCAGCGGAATCACCGATCCGACCATGACGTTTTCCATCCCTAGCGAAATCTCGGCTATAGACACGAAAAATACCGGTTTTGCTGATATTCTGTATGCAGCTGATACTGGTGGAAATATCTGGCGTTTCGATGTCGGCAATACCAGTACAGCACTTTGGACAGGCAAGAAGATCTTTAGTTCGAATCCGGGTTCCGGAGGTTCCTCAGATAAGGGCAGGAAGATATTCTACAAACCTTCCGTGGTTACTGAGCCCGGTTACAGGTTGATCTATTTCGGTACGGGAGATCGGGAACATCCCCTGAATTCCAATGTCGTGGACAGAATGTATGCCCTGAAGGATCCGGGCACAATCACCAGCACGAAGACGGAAACCGACCTGGTTGATGTAACATCTGACGCGCTCCAGACAACAACTGTTGCCAGTGGGGTTGGGTCAGTAGCTGATCTCCTCTCGAAGCTTAATGATTCTACGAAATTCGGCTGGTACATCAAGCTGGATCAGAATGTGGGCGAAAAGGTGCTTTCTCCGCCCATGGTTTTCAATAAAGTGGCATTTTTTACTACCTATGCTCCTGGCGCTTCCAGCACTGACCCTTGTGTCGCCGGTAACCTTGGTACGTCCCGACTCTATGCTTTGAATTACCGGACTGGAGAGGCGGTATCAAACTATGACACGAGCAATGACACCGGGACCGCTCCCAATAAACGTGCAAGTTATGCCGGCGGTGGTATTCTTGCTCGAAGCGACAGGGTGAAGACTACCGGATCCGGTATCCCTTCAGGTGTTGTCGTGTTGATAACTCCGGGAGGACAGACCAAGTTGCTGACAGGTGTTGGTGGTGCAATCGCAGGCGAAGTAGCGCCTCCTGGAGGAACTATAATGCCTCTTTACTGGAGACAAAAATGACGATAAGCAACCCTGGGATCTTAAGCTCCAACCAAAGGTTGTCTATCCTGCGGCTAAGCGGATTCCTTCTTTTGATTCTAACGGTTCTCATACATCTTTTCTCCTGTGCCAAGGAAGACAAAGACGTCTCTTCCGAGGTTCATAAAAGTACACAGAAATTTTCTGGCACACTGTCTGTCAGGATTGTTCCGGAAGTACCCAGAGTTGCTGACGACATCCAGGTCTCTTTCGCCTATAATTCGGGAGTTTCCTATGCCTGGGAAAAAAATGGAGTTGTTCTGGAGGATGTTACTACCGCCAAACTTTCCCGTGGTCTGGTCGCGAAACACGACATCGTTAGGGTTTACGTGCGGAAAGGCGATGAAAAAGGGAGCGCAACAGTGGTAATAGGGAACACCTTGCCTAGGGTTACGTCAGTATCCTTGGTGCCTGTCGATATCCATAGGGGGGTTGATATCTCGGCGGTTCCTGTTGCGGTTGACCCGGATGAAGACAAGGTAAGGTTTCAGGGCACCTGGTCTGTGAACGACAAGGAGCTGAGTGATGACACCTTGGTTCTCAGTGGAGATTTATTTAAAAAAGGGGACCAGATTTCCTTCTCAGTGTTGCCGCTGGATGACGAAGGCGCTGGCCCCCTTTATAAAACAATAACTCTATCGATTCCTAATGCCCAACCGAATTTTGTTTCTCATCCACCTACCGGATTTATAAGCGGCTTGTTTACTTATCATGCCAAAGCATTGGATCCTGATGGTGATCCACTGACATATTCGCTTGTGCTTGCTCCCCCAGGAATGGTAATAAATGCTTCTACAGGAGTCCTTGCTTGGCACATGCCACCAGACGACGCTGATACTCATCCGATTGAAATAGTTGTTCGTGATGACGAGGGAGCAACTTCGACGCAGAAGTTTTCTTTAAACCTTTCGCAGAACAATGGGACAGCACCATGACACGATTTCATTTGAAGATCCGCCAGAATGACTCTTCTGAAAAAGGGTTTACGCTGCTTGAACTAATTGTTACCATGGCGATTATTGCTATAATGCTGGGTATTGCGATGCCATCTTATATCGTGTGGAGAAACAATGCAAATTATAGGCAAACGGGTCGCCAGATAACATCGATGCTGAGAGAGGCGAGGAGTTATAGTATCGCCAACAATGTTCCCCATTCGGTTATTGCACGACCGAGCAACAACTCTTACTCGTTACTGAGAGGTGCTACGGTGTTGCAAACATCTTTTGCCCCTACCCCGGTACTTATCAGGGGCGGCGCGGGCGGTACCGTAATGACAGATATCTCAGTGGCGTTTTCTTCTAACGGTACTGCTTCGCTGAGCCCAACTGATGGAAACATTTCCGTGCAGGATGGGACTAATCAGAAATTTCTGATCACAGTAACGTCTACAGGCCGGATTTCGTTTCGGCAGATGTTCTAAAGACTGCCCTCTATCAAGAGAGCAAAGAGGAGGGAGGGCGATCTTTGTCAAATCTTTACTAAAAAGCGTACTCTTCTCCTTTTTTTTATAATTTGAAAATAATTACCATCAACTTCTTAAATTATCTTGACATTGTTTAGAATTGTTGTAAATTCCATTAAAAAACTCCTTGTGTAAGGATTAAATACATGAAGCACCATAATAATGTCAGGAAAATTAGAGAAGAACGCTTAGTGAGCAAAATGGAACTGGCCCGTTTGGCGGGAGTTTCCGCTGCAACCATTGATCGAATTGAACGGGGTGAAGTGTGCCGTATGGAGACGAAAAGGAAAATAATCTTCGCTCTCGGTTTCACTCTTGCCGACAAAGACAAGGTTTTTACGGATTAAGAGGAACAGGACTCAGCCATGCTCTTTATGAAAAGCCGGGAAATAGTCGGAATAGACATAGGATCAAGTTCCGTAAAGCTTGTACAGCTTTCTGAGCAAAAAGGTACCTATTCATTGAAGAATGCCGGTATCCTGCCACTGCCAAGTGATGCAATTGTTGACAATAGTTTGATGGATACAACATCTATTGTGGAAACAATTCGAGACTTGGTTAAAAGCTTAGGTTCAAAGGTGGTGGATGCGTCTTGCTCGATTTCGGGGAATTCGGTAATTATCCGAAAGATATCACTCCCCGCAATGACTCCTGAGGAACTGGAAGACCAGATCGCCTGGGAGGCTGAGCAGTACATTCCTTTTGACATTAACGATGTGAACCTGGATTTTGAAATTCTTGATGCGGATCTTTCTGCGTCAGGGAAGATGACGGTTCTTCTCGTTGCAAGCAAAAAGGAAATAATAAATGAGTATGTGTCGGTATTTAACGAAGCTGGCTTGAAGCTGGTAGTTGTAGACGTTGACTCTTTTGCGGTCCAGAACATCTTTGAATTGAATTATTCTCCCTCTGAAAACGAAGTGGTGGCACTGATTAATATTGGTGCCAGTATAATGAATTTAAATGTCGTGAAGGGAGGACTTTCCCTCTTTACGCGCGATGTGCAAATGGGCGGGAATCTCTATACAGAGGAAATTCAACGTCAGTTCGCCGTGAGCAGCCAGGATGCAGAGCACATCAAAATCACCTCTGATTTCCCCGATAAAGCACGCTTGACTGAGATTATATCTAGAGTCAACGAAACGCTTTCTTTAGAAATTCACCGCTCCCTTGACTTTTACAACTCAACGGCAGAAGACCAGAAAATTGGTAAGGTTTACCTTAGTGGTGGTTGCGCTAAAGTATCCAAGCTTCCCGAAGCTGTCAGTCAGCGGCTTGGGATGCCGGTGGAATTGTTAAAACCCTTGCAGAAGATTGTCTGCAATGAAAAAGAGTTTGACCCTGAATACCTTCAGGAAATAAGCCCGTTTATAGCAGTTGCAGCTGGGCTGGCTATGAGGAGGTTAGGGGACAAATGATAAAAATAAATCTATTACCTGTTAGAGCTGCCAAGCGTAAAGAGACTGTACGACAACAGGCAGTTATTCTCGCCGGCACTCTCGTTCTTGTGCTTCTGATTGCTTTGGGTGCCTACTCATATTTTCTTATCCGAATTAATTCCACAAAAGATGAGATAAGTAAGGCTGAGCAAGAGTTAACTGAATTAAAAGCAAAGATCGGGAAAATAAATGAGTTAGAGAAGCTGAAAGCGGAAGTTACAAAAAAGCTGAATGTATTAAATCAACTGAGAAGAGAAAAAACTGGTCCGGTTAACAGGCTTCAGACTATAAGCCAAGCTGTACCTGAAAGGCTTTGGTTAACAAATTATGTTGAGAGTGGAACGACGGTGACTCTAACTGGGGTAGCTTTTACTGAAGAACTTATTGCTGATTTCATGAGGAGTATCGAGCAGTCACCCGATTTTATGAATGTGGAACTGGTCGTTTCGGAGCAGGTAATGATTTCGGGAATGAAATTAAAGAAATTTGATCTCAGGTTTGGCCTCGAGCCTCCTAAGGGGTAATTGCTGGATATTTATGCTGCTGCCACATTTGTTACGGGGATAAATCATGGACCTTGGAATTGATAAAATCGCAAAACTTCCGAATAAGCAAAAAATTGCCTTATTGATACTTTTGCTTCTTGCTGAAGTTACCGTGCTTTTCTTTTTACTGATTCAGCCGAAATATAAAGAACTGAAAAAACTGGACGAAAAATTAGCCGGTCTTCAGCAGCAGGTTCAAGAAAACAGAATACTTGCTGCACGACTGCCGATCCTGATAAAGGAGTATGAGCAGTTGTCTCGGCAACTTAATGCTGCGCTTACTGAGCTTCCAAATGAGCGGGAAATTCCAGGGCTTCTTACGAGTGTAACAGATGAAGGCAAGAAGGCTGGCCTTGATTTTCTTGTATTTCGCCCAAAACCAGAACAGCCGAAGGATTTCTATGCTGCCGTTCCTGTAGATATAACCGTTTCAGGGACATTCAGCAGTGTTGGTAATTTCTTTTCTGCAGTGGGTAATCTGCCTAGGATCATGAATATCAGCAACGTCAAATTTTCTGATATTAAAAGCAGTGGTAATCAAACTTCATTGAAGGTTACTTGTCTTGCTACAACATTCCGTTTCCTGGAAAAGGAAGAGCAGAAAAATGATAAGAAACAGAAAAAATAAAGTTGTTATTTTGACAGTTTTTCTTGCTGTGATCTCCCTGAGTCTGGTGGGCTGCGGCAAAAAAGAGTCGCCGCCAAAGGCTACCCCACAGGCAAAGAAGTCAGTTGGGAAAAAGCCGTTGTTCAACAACAACTTTCTTCCTCACAGACTGCGGCGCCGACGTCCTTGGCTGTTGACTTTACCACAAAGAAAGACCCTTTTAAGCCCTATGCTGCATTGACTGTGGGGGCACTTGCTCCGAAAAAGAACCGCTTCGGACAAATTATCCCAATACTAAATTATGAACTTAATCAATTTAGCGTGAAAGGTATCATAATTGGCCTCAAAGAAAATAGCGCCTTGATTGTTGACCCCACAGGGAAACCGTATGTAGTTAAGGCCGGTATGGAAATTGGACGTAATGAGGGCAAAATTATAAAAATTACCTCTGCATACATCGAGGTGTTTGAACAGTATCGTGATGAAGCAGGTAAGTTAACCAGGAATACAACAAAGCTAATGTTGCCCAAGAAAGAATAAGGAGATTCACGGATGAGAGCATTCACTGCAATCAAGAGAATCAAGCTACTAGTCGTAATGAGCCTATTTCTGGTAACCGGGTGTGCGCAAAATGCCTATTCCGTCAAAGAGGATAGTGTGTCTGGTAGCAATATGGTGATTCTCCGTGATATCACTGTTTCTGGTGAGGGGTATCAGACCAAAATTGAAATCACTGCCGATAAACCAATTACCTACACTTCATATTCTCTTACCGGACCGTACCGAACCGTTATCGATTTGTCCCAGACTAGCCCTGGCACGGTAGTCGTTCCCCAACTCGGTGCAAACTCATTAGTTAAGAAGATTGATCTTACAAGTACCGATTTGACGGGTGGTTCTCTCTCAAGGCTTACCATCGAAACTGCGGAAGCAGTTGAGTTCGTTGTTTCGAGTGATGCAACTGATACGTTAAAGTTGTTAGTTGCTATCCCCTCTACGCCGGTTGTGGAAAATAGCATTTCATCTGCTCCTGTTGATGCAACTCCAGTCGTTCCTGCTCTTGTTCCGGCAAATGAAATGAATTCTGCACCTCAAGTGGTTTCCAGTGTTCCTCCCCCTGATGATAATGATCGAGGGATTCTGCCTTCTTTTACCGAGGCTACGTTGACTTCCCTGGATGTTACAAGTAACGGCATCGCAATTAATACCGGATTGAAGGTCGATAAATACAAGTACTTCGAATTATCTAATCCCCAGCGGCTGGTTCTTGATCTTTATAATGTGAAGAATTCAGTTGCTCCTAAAACAATAGCTCTTAACAGCTTCGGTGTCGAAAATGCCCGTCTCGGCACCTATCCGAATAAAGTAAGAATTGTATTCGATTCGCTGAAAACTGCTTTTCCTGCCTTTACTATTGAAAAAACAGATACTGGGTTGATGGTCTGTTTTAGTGAGCAACCAAGAGTTCCCTTACAAAACAGCACAGCTGCCATGAATGTATCTCCCCCTGAAACATCGGTGATAAAACCGGTTGTTAAAAGTGTTTCTGGTATTGAAGCTGTCGATTTCAAGATGCTTTCTGACGTATCTCGTGTCTCGGTCACGCTAAATGGAGAGTGTGACGTAACGGGGCCGACAAGAATATCTGATGGTTTGATGCTCACTTTTACAAAGTGCGGGCTTCCAAAACATCTACAGCGTCCTTTTGATACAAGTGCCTTTGCGAGTGTAGTCAAGAAAATAACACCGTATCAAGTAAGGATTAAAGGTCGTCAAGATGCCAAGATTCAGGTTGCATTGCGAGAGGATGCTTCTTATTCTTTGAAAAAAGAAGGTAATGTTTTTAACCTCGACATTACCAATCCACCTCAGACGTATGCATCAGCGGAAGTTCCTGCAGAACGTATTCCCATAATTGTTTCTTCATCAAAAATTACACAGCCTTCTGAAAAGGTGGCCATACGTAAAACAGACCAGAATAAACAAATATATATTCAGAATGAAGCTGATAAGCGTTTTGGCAGGAAAACCTATACCGGGAAAAAAGTTACTCTTGAATTTGCAGACGCAGATGTTAGAAAGATATTTCAATTAATTGCGGAAGTAAGTAATTTGAATTTTCTTGTAGGTGATGACGTTTCAGGGACAATCAGTATTAAACTTGTAAATGTGCCCTGGGATCAGGCGTTGGACGTCATCCTTGAAACCAAAGGTTTGGGGATGAAGCGGGAAGGGAATATTGTTCTGATCAAACCCAAAAGTAAAATGGTGTCGCTAGCTGATGAGGAACTGGCTGCTACTCGCGCTTTTGAGCGGACGCTTGAACTTAGAACGAGAATATTTGACATAAATTATGCATCGGTATCTGATGTTGCCGGACAGTTTCAGTCCTTCAAAAGCGAACGAGGTACCATTTCTGTTGATAGTCGTACCAACAGGGTAATAGTAACTGATGTTGAACCTGCTATAGAAAAAATGGCGAATCTGTTGAAGGCACTCGATATACCTGAGAAGCAGGTTCTTATAGAAGCTCGGATTGTGGAGGCCAGTTCTACTTTTTCCCAGGATCTCGGGATACAATGGGGAATCCATTATCGCGATGGATCTGCTTCCCTGTTCGGTCTTAACAGCCTTGATACCGGATTTGGCGGGATTGTTACGAATGTTGCTAATACCACAGGATTACCAGCCGCTACAGCAGCAGGAGGAGCGCTTGGACTTTCATTTGGTAAATTGACCAGCAATGTTCAGGTTGACCTCAGACTGTCAGCCGCAGCAGAAGCCGGCCAGGTGAAAATTATATCAACACCTAAAGTTGTTACTTTGAATAATAAGTCCGCGAAAATATCCCAAGGCCAGATGATACCTTACTCGACTGTTTCCGCTGAAGGAACAAAGACAGAGTTTGTCGAAGCTGCATTAACGTTAGAGGTTACACCACATATTACTTCTGATGGCAGCGTTTCAATGAAAATTAAAGCGACGAATAATTCGGCGGGAAGTGCTGCAACCGGTGTTGCACCTCCGATCAATAAAAAGGAGGCAACCACAGAGCTATTGGTACAAAGCGGAGAGACAACTGTTATTGGTGGCATCTATGTTGATTCGGATAGTAATACCGATAGCGGTGTACCTTTCTTGAAGGACATCCCATTGCTTGGATGGTTGTTTAAATCGAACAACCAGAACAAAACAAAAAGTGAGCTGCTGATATTTATTACTCCTAAAATAGTTAGTTGAGATGCTGCAGAGTTTCGGTAAGAATGAAATCATAAGCTTTGACGATTACATAAAAATAAATGTTACCCATTAGTGGAGGTTAGTAAAAATGAAAAAAATGTCGGTCTTTATTTTGGCTTCACTTGCCTTATCCTTATTCGTTAGTGGTTGTGGTGGTTCTGGTTCGTCAGATTCAACTGCTACGGGAGCAACTGTTTCCATATTAGCATCTATTGCAGATGGTACATCAGTATCTGCTTTCTCAAATTACAGCAGTGGTACCTTTACCCCAGCTACTGCCAGTTTTACCTTGACGAGCACCATCTTTAGCGGTGCGCTTAGTCCCTCTCCGGTAACAGTTAATAGTATAGATGTCAGTTATGTCCCACTTGAATATAATTCTACTACCCATGCACTTTCTCCTCCGATAGGCACGGTCTACCATAGAGCGGTCGGCGGAGTTGTAACTGCTGGTGGGACTCTTGATTTAACAGATATTATGATCTTCACCTCGATCGTGGGCGTTCAAGGCAATACTGCCATAACTTCACTGCTAAATAGTGGATTTGATCTTCCGTATGCGGCAACTGTTACTTTTAATATGAACGAGGACACTACGAATACACCGATGACGTGTGCAGCTACAATTGAACTTATTTTGACAAAATAACTGTTTGTTACGAGGCACTATCTTTGAAGGGAAATGTTGGCAAATTGCCGATATTTCCTTTCTTTGTTTATTGATAAAGTTGATATATATGTAATCAGGCTGGAAATGCTGACTCTTGATGAGTCTTCGAGCTTGTGACATACTAATCCCCATGATTACGGAGAAATGATGATACGCTACCTTACAGCCGGAGAGTCACATGGACCTCAACTTACTACTATTATTGAAGGTTTCCCTGCCGGACTGAAAATATCATATGAACATATTAATGCCGACCTTGCCAGAAGACAGGGTGGGTACGGCCGTGGCGGGAGGATGCAGATCGAAAAGGATTCTGTGGAAATTCTTTCCGGAGTTCGCTGGGGGGAAACAATTGGTTCACCCATCACTCTCAGTATCAAAAATCGTGACTGGGAAAACTGGAGTGATAAAATGTCTCCGCGAGAAGAATCCCGTGAAGACAAGATTCGAGTCACACGTTCACGGCCTGGGCATGCTGATTTAGCTGGGGTGATTAAATATAATCAGAAGGATGTTAGAAACATTCTAGAGCGCTCCAGCGCGAGAGAAACCGCTATTAGGGTTGCTGCTGGCACGCTGGCCAAGAGCTTCCTCTCCGAATTTGGGGTAACTGTCTATGGTTATGTGGCTGAACTTGGCGGAATCTCTACCGATCGACCCGATGTGTCGATTGAAATGCTGAAGGAAATGATCTCTTCTTCAGAATTTTATACCTATGATGCATCTGCTGACAAGCGAATGAAATCACTCGTGGATAATGCGCGTGAAGCCGGTGATTCAGTCGGTGGCATCGTTGAAGTAACTGCTACCGGAGTACCGGTAGGTCTCGGCTCGCATATCCAGTGGGACCGTAAAATCGATGCGCGACTGGCAATGGCAATTATGAGCATTCAGGCTTTTAAGGGTGTTGAAATCGGTATGGGGTTTGAAACAGCCCGGAGACCTGGGTCACAGGTACATGATGAAATCTATTACGATTCGTCACGTATTACCCATGGCGAACGGATTGGTTACTACAGAAAAACCAATAATGCCGGTGGAATCGAAGGTGGGATCACCAATGGCGAGGATATTGTTGTTCGCGCCGCGATGAAGCCGATCCCCACTCTGTACAAGCCGCTCATGTCGGTTGATATAGCTACTCGGGAACCAATCGAAGCAACAGTGGAGAGATCCGATGTCTGCGCGGTTCCAGCTGCTACCGTGATTGCGGAGGCAGTTGTTGCCATTGAGTTAGCCAATGCTTTTCTGGAGAAGTTCGGTGGCGATTCAATGGAAGAAATTCGCAGAAATTATGATGCCTACCTAGAGTATCTGAAGGCCATATGACACAAAATATCATTTTAACCGGTTTTATGGGTACTGGTAAAAGTACTGTTGGAAGGTTTTTAGCTGAACAATTGCACTATACTTTCTGTGATCTTGATTCAGTTATCGTTCAAAAGGAAGGTCAATCCATAAACTCCATATTCGCCAGCCAGGGTGAAGGTTATTTTCGAGAAGTGGAATCAGCAATGTTGAGAGCTGTTTTGCAACAATCCTCCCAAGTGGTCTCAACGGGGGGCGGTGCCGTTATCACCAAGGAAAACCGTGATCTCATGAAAAATGCGGGAGTTGTCATTAATCTTGTGGCTTCCCCGGAAACGATTCTACAGAGACTTCACGCTGATGAAGAAAGACCCCTGCTTCGTGAGTCAAAGAATCTCCCGCAGATACAAAATCTGCTTCAGCAACGTGAGTTGTTCTATGCTGAGGCCAACATTAGAATTGACACTGATGGAAAAAATGTAGAAGATGTTGCCCGTGATATCCTGAATTTTCTTGAAAGAGGTGCGTGAATTTGCAAAAGCTTCTGGTGAGCCTTGGAGAGAGGAGTTACACTATCCAAATCGGGAATGGACTCCTTTCCGCTTTGGGCGAGAAGTGCAACGAACTTGTACTTGGTTCCACGGCAGCAATTGTTACTAATTCCACCGTTGGACGGTTTTATGCCGAAACGGTAAAAGCATCCCTTGAGAATGCAGGTTTTTTCACACATCTGGTTGAAATCCCTGACGGTGAGTCGTTTAAGAATTCCGTAACTCTTAATGGTATTTATGATGCTCTTCTCGAGGCTGGTCTGGGCCGAGATTCCTTCCTTGTTGCACTTGGAGGGGGGGTGGTCGGCGATGTTACAGGTTTTGCTGCTTCAACTTTTCTGCGGGGAATCCCTTTTGTTCAGGTGCCGACAACTTTGTTGGCGCAGGTGGACAGCAGCGTAGGTGGCAAAACCGGTATTAACCATGCGCTGGGAAAAAACCTGATTGGTTCTTTTTATCAACCAAGCCTGGTACTCATCGACACCGAGACCTTGTCAACCTTACCCGAGAGGGATTATGTGAGTGGACTGGCAGAAGTCTTGAAATATGGTGTGGTTTGTGACGGAGATTTTTTCAGATATATAGCCGGAAATGTTGAGAATCTCCTCAAACGTGATAGGGATTGTCTCCAGGAGGTAATCAGAATTTCTTGTACTCTGAAAGCCTCGGTTGTCGAGCGGGATGAAAAAGAGGGCGGCTATCGAGCTGTTCTCAATTATGGCCATACGTTTGCCCATGCCATTGAGCGACTTACCAACTACACGTCTTTTTTGCACGGTGAAGCCGTAGCAATCGGGATGGTGCAGGCCGCAAGGCTTTCCGCGTTGAAGGGATATGCTGAGCAGCACGATACAGAATCTATCGTCGACCTTTTGAAATCTCTTGGCTTACCTGTTGACCTTGTTCCTTTTCCCGTCGATCAATATTATCAGGCATTGCTGAAAGATAAAAAGATGCGGTCACGAGGTATTAACTTCGTTTTTAATAAGGGAATAGGTGATTCCGTCATTGAAAACGTATCTGACTGGGACTTCCTGCTGCAGGTTGTTCGAGGTGAGGTGTAACGATGGAAAAGGAATCAACCTCTTTCTGGGCGGATATAAAAAAATATGAGGACATCTTGGCAAAGGACCCGCGATCCTATTGTTTCGCTCCGTTGTCTGAGTTGTATCGAAAGCTCGGCCTGTTAGATGATGCAGTATCGGTTGCCAAAAAGGGCATAGAAATTCACCCGGAGTATGTCGGTGGTTTTATGGCTCTTGGGCGCGCACTTTCTGAAAAGGGTAACAGGGAGGAGGCCAAGGCTTCGCTCGAGAAGGTTGTTTTGGCAACGCCCGAGAACTTGCTTGCACAAAGACTTCTCAGTCAGATTTATCAGGAGGAAGGGAACCTGTTTGCCGCAGAACGTGCTTTGCAAATTCTGGTCAGTTTTAATCCTGAAGATACTGAGAGTTCTCTTGCTTTAGAGGTCTTGCAACGCTCGATGCAGGCATCCAGGGACAGCGAATTTCTTTCTCCTTCTCCTATGAATATGAGGGAAGATGCTGGTGCTGCAGAGGCTTCTGGTGATTCATGTTTGGCTGAAGCTGAGCAGACATTCTCTTCACTGGTACTTGATGATGCGCGTTCATGTGCAGATCTTGATGGCGTTCAGACCCTGTCAAGTTCATCCGAAGATACTCTGCCGGAAGATGAAATGCCTGATTCAGAATCCGGGATACTCCCTTTGGCGACCGTTACCCTTGCAGAATTGTATGAAGGACAGGGCTTTTACGAAAGGGCATTGGAAGTATATACCGATCTTATGAACAAAGATCCGGAGAGCCCTACGCTGAAAGAGCGGGTAACAGATTTGTCAAATCGTTTGGGAAAAGTGAAATCTGGATTAAATCTGGCTGCTTCTTCGACAGATTTACCCGGAGACGATTCCGGGTATCTGCTCCCCGATGATAAGGGTTGCGATGAGAAAATCCTGGATTCACTGGGATTATGGCTAGATGCTATCAGGAGGAGACAAGAATGTCGATAAAGTCAGTGTTGCGGGAAATAGTCGAAAATGTCGATGGTGCGCTCGGCGCGATAGTGATGGGTTATGATGGTATTCCGCTTGATGAATATATTTGCGAGGGTTCTCCCATCGATTTGCAGGTATTATCGGTGGAATATGCTACAGTGCTTAAAGAAGTCAGGAAAGCAGTAGATGTTCTTGGTTCAGGAATAATGGAAGAAATATCAATCAACACCGATGTTTCCCGCGTAATTATTCGCGTTCTTGATAATGATTTATTTGTGATACTTGCCCTCCTCGTCGACGGTAACTATGGTAAGGGGAGATATGTCCTGCGACAGTCTTCTTCTCGCATACTAGAGATACTTCAATAATTGATGACTGCCCTTCCACTGTGTCTGGACGTATTTGCTGAGTCTTCACTAGACCTGGTGAATTCGTTGCCTGAATTTCAGCTCTGCAGTACCCTGGGAATCCTATGAAGATACTAGTTATACATGGTCCGAATCTGAACCTCCTTGGAACTCGCGAACCGGACGTCTACGGAACCTTTACCCTTGACGATATTACTGCTTCTCTTTCGCAACTGGCCGTTGAACTGGGTTGCGATCTTTCCATGGTTCAATCAAATTCTGAAGGTACGCTTGTTGATTCTATTCAGGCTGCCAAGGGGGTTTTTCACGGGATACTCATCAACCCTGCTGCCTATACCCATACCAGTGTAGCTATTCGCGACGCTCTTTCCGCAGTTGCCCTGCCAACGGTAGAAGTACATCTCTCCAACATTCACAAACGTGAGGAGTTTCGACATCATAGTTTTGTTGCTCCTGTTGCAGTCGGCCAGATTTCAGGTTTTGGCCCAGACAGTTACCTGCTTGGCCTGCGTGCTCTTGTAAATTTCGTGAGGCAACAGACTAAAGGGTGATGTGCGGAATTCTTCGGATTGTTGTTGGGAAATGGGTCATTTTTACCCTGTAACGGTCAGCTTGCGACGGGAAAAAATGATTGTAAAGAGGGGTCGCTTGTGCTAAAAAACAGGGTCGCTGCCGCTAGGGAATTGCTGCTGCGTTTTGATATAGACGCACTACTTGTTTCAGATATAAAGGATATCAGGTATCTTTCAGGATTTACCGGCAGCGAGGGGCTTTTGCTGTTGGCAGGGACAGAAACCGTTCTCTTGGTAGATTCCCGCTATACGACCCAAGCGCAGGCGGAGACGATCGGTTGCACGGTCTTTGAGTTTCGAGAGAAAAAGACTGCTCTTGCTTCTCTGCTTTCAGAACATGGCTTGAGCTCATTGGGCATTCAGGCTGAAAGAGTGTCCGTTTCGTTCTTTAATGAACTTGTCAAAAACTTCCCGACAGTCCGTTTGGTTCAATTAGGTGCTGAAGTAGCGCTGTTACGGGTGATCAAGGACGCTCAAGAGATTACGCGGTTGGAAAAGGTTGCCAGTATTGCTTCAGACTCTTTGATTGATACCTTGCAGACGATTCAGCCTGGTGATACGGAAAGAGATGTTGCGCTTCGCCTCGAGTTTGCTATGCGCACGGCAGGGGTTGATGATAAAGCTTTTGATTTTATTGTTGCTTCAGGTGAGCGGGGGGCGCTTCCCCATGGAAGAGCAACCAGTAAATCGATATGTTACGGAGAATTGGTTACTATTGACTTCGGTGCGCTGCTCGATGGGTATAATTCTGACGAGACGGTAACTGTCGCATTAGGTGAGCCGAATGATCAACAGCGCCAAATATACCAGATTGTAAAAGATGCCCATGACAGAGCATTCGAGGCTGTCAAACCCGGTGTACGATTTAAGGACATCGACTCGGTTGCGCGCGAATACATCACCCAAAAGGGGTATGGAGACTATTTCGGTCATGGTCTTGGGCATGGAGTCGGTTTGGATATCCATGAAAAACCGGTTTTATCTTTCCGCAGCGAGGATGTCGTCCTCGAGGGAATGGTTTTTACGATTGAACCCGGCATTTATCTTCCCGGGTGGGGTGGGGTCAGAATTGAAGATTTGGTGGTCGCCACCTCTGACGGATGTCGCTTGTTGTCACGGGTTCCTAAGGATTTAATGGTACTCTAAAAGCACAAAGCGGAAGAGTGGTCTTCCGTCATGAAAGCTGGTCCTATTGCTCCGGCGTGGACCTTCAAAAAGGAGAAACAAATGGATATCAAGGATATCAGATCTCTCATAAAGATGGTCACCGAAACCGATATCACCGAATTTGAATTGGAGTCCGGTGGTGAAAAAATCAAAATCCAGAGGGGCAATCGTGTTGAATCAGTCAGCTATGCTGTCAATCAGCCGATGACTATTCAGCAGCCATTAGTGGCTCCGGTCGCGGCTTCAGCTTCAGAGGTTCCCCCGGTTACTCAGCCTGCCACGCAGGAGACGGATGCTTTACAAAAGATAACCTCACCCATTGTCGGCACCATTTATCATGCGCCGTCACCCGACTCTCCTGCCTATGTTGAGGTTGGCCAGGTGGTTGAGAAAGGACAAGTTCTTTGTATTGTCGAGGCAATGAAACTGATGAATGAGATTGAGGCTGAGTATCGTTGCAAGATTGTAAAAATCTGCAAGGAGAATGCACAACCAATCGAATATGGTGAGACACTGTTTTTGGTGGAGCCAGTATAATAGCCAGAAGCTCGGCGCTTTCTTTCGATTGAAACCAGACAGGCAGTATGCTCTCTCCCGATTGGAGATTATTGGATGTTTCATAAAATACTCATAGCAAATCGTGGTGAAATAGCTCTGCGGATTATAAGGGCTTGCAAGGAACTGGGAATTAAGACAGTTGCAGTTTATTCTACTGCGGACAGTAATTCTCTTCATGTAAAGCTGGCAGATGAAAGTGTCTGTATCGGGCCGGCATCAAGCCTCCTGAGCTACCTGAATGTCAATGCGATCATAAGTGCCGCAGAATTGACCGATGCGGAAGCCATTCACCCGGGATACGGTTTCTTGGCGGAGAATGCTGCTTTTGCTGAAATCTGCGAGAACTGCGGCATTACGTTCATTGGTCCTACCTCCGAAAGCATGCGGCAGATGGGCGACAAGATTAGTGCCCGACAGACAATGATCGCGCAGAACGTGCCGATTCTTCCCGGAACAAAAGATGCTGTGCAGGATGTTAACGAAGCAGTAAAGGTCGCAAAGAAAATTGGTTTTCCCGTCATTATCAAGGCATCAGCGGGCGGGGGAGGCAGGGGCATGAAGATTGTTCATTCACCTGCTGCCCTGCCGAATGCATTTGCTACTGCCAGGGCGGAAGCTCAGGCCGGATTCGGGAACCCTGAAGTTTATATAGAAAAATATTGCCAGCAGCCCCGACATGTTGAAATTCAAATCCTGGGGGACAAGCATGGCAACGTTATTCATCTCGGCGAAAGGGATTGCTCCATTCAGCGACGGCATCAGAAACTCATTGAGGAGGCTCCCTGCTCTGTCCTGACGCCGCAGCTCCGCGCGGCTATGGGTGATGCAGCGGTTCGAGCAGCGAAAGCTGTTGACTATAATAGTGCCGGGACTGTCGAGTTTTTACTGGATTCCGATAATAATTTCTATTTTATGGAAATGAATACCCGTATCCAGGTGGAGCATCCTGTTACCGAGATGGTCACCGGGATTGATATTGTTCGTGAGCAGATACGTTCTGCCGCTGGTCTGAAGCTTCGATACAAACAAAGTGACGTTAAAATTAAAGGTCATTCGATTGAATGTCGAATAAATGCAGAGGATCCCTTTAAATTTACCCCGTGTCCTGGTAAGATTACCTCGTATCATACGCCGGGTGGGCTCGGAGTCAGAGTTGATTCATTTGTCTATGATCAATACACGGTGCTTCCCCATTACGATTCACTCATATCCAAGTTGATAGTACATGCAGATACGAGGGAAGATGCAATTCGGAGGATGCTTCGGGCTCTTGATGAGTATATAATCGAGGGGATAAAAACAACGATCCCGTTCCATAAGAGAGTTTTGTCCAATAAGGACTTCATTGAAGGGAATCTTGATACAGGATTTCTTGAAAGGATGGTTTTGGAGTAGTATGGACTTCCCGGAAGAGTTGCAATATATTAAAGAACATATTTGGGTGAGGGTCGAAGGTGGGAAGGCAGTCGTTGGAATTACCGACTATGCTCAGAGTGAACTGGGGAAAATTACCTCCGTTGAACTTCCCGAGGTCGGTGATGAGATTCAGCAAGCGGACTGTTTCGGTTCAGTTGAGGCCAGAAAAACAGTTGCCGATCTCTATGCACCTCTTACCGGAACGATTCTGGAATTGAATGAAGAGTTGCTCGATAATCCTGCACTTCTGAATGAGGATCCTTACGATAGCGGCTGGATCATGGTGGTTTCTCTGGATGATCCGGAAGAATTAACCTTGCTGCTTTCCGCTGAAGAGTATGCTGAAGCTCTGGAAGAATTCGACTGAATATAATCCCTGCCGTACGGGAATGAGGATGAAAAACTGTGGGACTGCGTATCGGACAGATTGACTATGCAAACTGTTTTCCGATTTTTACAGCACTCCAGAAAAACTTTGATTGCAACGACTATCGGTTTGTGCGGGGGACACCCTCGGCACTGAATCGGCAACTTTTGGCCGGTGACATTGACCTCTGCCCTTCTTCTTCCATCGCCTATGCTCGATCCGCGGATACTCTTCGCCTTATTCCAGATCTTTCCATAAGCTCTGTCGGTGCTGTTAAAAGCGTCAAGCTCTTTTCCCGTGTTCCCCTTGAAAAACTAGATCATATGCGTATTGGTCTGACGGTAGAATCAGAGACCTCAATTGCCCTCCTCAAAATCATATTCCAAAAATTTTACCGATTCTCAAATGAGTTTGTCCCGGCAGCAGTTGGCGGATCCTCTACTGTGGGAAAGAATTGCCCAGCGATCCTCGTAATCGGCGATACGGCGCTCAAGTGGAGTTTGAAATTTCCTGACTTGTACCAGTACGATCTTGGAGAACTATGGTTTTCCCTTACCGGGCTTCCATTTGTTTTCGCACTCTGGATGATACGAGATGATGTGATTTGCATGAGGCCGGAGGAATCCATGCGTATCCGAGCCACTTTGATTGATGCAAAGCGAATTGCGGTTTCAACAGTCGAGGAATTGACTTCAGAGTGTACGGAATACGGCTGGATGGGGCGGGAGGCTCTGCTAGATTATTGGAAAACCATATCGTATGACCTGACGCCATGGCATCTGGAAGGAGTAAAGACATTCTTCCGATCCGCCAGAGAGGTTGGCCTGTTGGAGAAGGAACCGGCTATCCGATTCCTCCAGGGTACGCAAAAAGGGGGAAGTTGATCCTTCCCCCTGTAACGCATGACTTCCTGAAAGGCTGAATTACTTCTTCTTGCCGGCTGCTTTCTTGGATGCCTTAAGCGGGTTGACTTTAAGGTCTTCTGTCTTAAGCTCGATTTTTACATGGGTGGCAAAGTTACAGATACCGGACGTCCACTTCTTCTCTGGGGACGGGTATACACTACAGACCTTGCCAATCGATCCATCGACAATTCTTTCACAACCTTCACAATTCTCCACGATGGTCTGGCAGGAGCCTCCGCTGAAAATGCAACCTTGTTTTCCCCAAAAAGTACACTCGGTACCTGGGAGTACCGTTTGACACTGCATTGTACGACCTCCTCTTTTTCATCCGTAATCGTATTACTTAGGTCACTGTAGCAATTTTGAAAGAAAAATGTCAATAAGAAAAATCCCGGTTCAAAGTGCTTTCCCTTGACTCGCGAATAGCAAGTATATTACCCTGAAAAACAGGTTTCGACGTGCTCCCAGGCTTGTTGCATGTCTTGCCTCTAGCGGCATTCCCGGTGGCTGAATTCGGGATCCCATCACATCTTGCTGATCGGAAAGCCTCCAGAACTGTTAACTCATTTTTCAGGAAATAGCTGAACTTCACAGGAGGTTACATGGAGCGTATTATCTTCGGCACTTCGGGTTGGCGAGGAATACTCTGCGAGGAGTTTACTTTTCCGAATGTTCGAAAAGTTATTCGTGCGATAGCAGGTCATGTAATAGAAGCGGGAGAGCAGCAAAAAGGCCTTGTTGTCGGCTATGACAGCCGTTTCATGGGGCAGCGATTCGCTCAAGAGGCTGCCAGAGTCCTTGCCGGATCAGGAATAAAAGCCTATCTTTGTGACCGAGACACACCTACCCCCGTAATTTCCCATGTGATTCTGCAAAAGAAAACCGCCGGTGCGGTTAATTTTACTGCAAGTCATAATCCTTATGATTATAATGGGATAAAGTTTTCCCCTTCGTGGGGAGGGCCTGCGCTTCCAGAATCGACGCAGGACATAGAACGCCGGATTCAAGAAGCAACAGAAGACGATAGTAGCGGGTGTGACACGCTGTCGGCGTTGATTGACAAGGGGCTTGTCCTTTCCATTGATCCCCGAAATTCCTACCTGGAGGATCTTGAAAGAAAAATCGATTTTGATGCCATTGCCACGATTGGCGGCATTGCGGTTGATCCTCTTTATGGGGCAGGGCGTGGCTATCTTGATGAACCACTTCTACGCCATAAGGTTCCCGTACGGTTGATCAATAATTTTTTAGATCCTTATTTCGGCGGATTCCCGCCTGAACCGGCAGAAAAGAATATTCCGGATTTGATTTCCCTGGTTAAGGGTGACCCGGACATCCGTCTTGGAATAGCAACTGACGGTGATGCCGACCGTTTCGGAATTATCGACGAGGACGGGACCTATATTGAACCGAACTACATCATCGCTCTCCTGCTTGATTACCTGGTGAGGACCAAAGGAATGCAGGGCGGCGTTGCCCGGAGTGTCGCAACTTCGCATCTGATTGATGCCGTTGCGGCGAAACACGGAATTGACCTTTATGAAACTCCTGTCGGATTTAAGTACATTGGGGAACTTATACGTCAGGATAAAATCATCATCGGCGGCGAGGAAAGTGCAGGGCTGTCAATTCGGGGGCACGTTCCTGAGAAGGACGGAATTCTGGCATGTTTTCTGGTTGCTGAAATGGTCGCCAGGGAAGGTCGCTCATTGCGAGAGCTTCTTGAGCGGCTCTATGCTGAAGTTGGGCGTTATGTTACAAAGAGAGAAAGTATTGCCCTTTCTCCCCAACTGGACGAAGGTTTCTTAGTGAAAATGGGGGCGATTCCTGCTGCATTTGCCGACATCAAGGTCGACAGGTTAATAACACTTGATGGAACCAAGTGTATTTTGGCCGATGGCAGCTGGGTTCTCTTTCGCAAGTCAGGTACTGAACCGGTAGTGCGTCTTTACGGAGAGTCATCCTCAGAGGAAAAGTTGAAGGCTCTCATGGCAGCTGCAAAAACCTTTGTTCTTACGTAGAGCTTATTATCTGTCCGAACCTTACGATGAAACCGGGGTCCGGTAGCACTATATATTCTGTGCCGTAGAACAAATTGATTGTTATATCTAAATAAAATCAACCTTTTGGAGGTTTGTATGTGGGATTATACGGACAAGGTTCGTGAACATTTCTTGAATCCGCACAATGTCGGCGAGATAACCGATGCTGACGCGATCGGTGAGGTTGGAAGCCTTGCCTGCGGTGACGCATTGAAACTTTACCTGAAGCTTGATGACAAGAAGGAACGTATTGTCGATGCAAAGTTCCAGACCTTCGGTTGTGCCAGCGCCATCGCGTCGTCATCTGCACTTACCGAGATAATCAAGGGGAGGACCCTTGATGAAGCTCTAGAGGTTTCCAACCAGGAAATTGCCGAATTCCTCGGAGGACTTCCCGAGGAGAAGATGCATTGTTCAGTAATGGGTCAGGAAGCCCTTGAGGTTGCCATTGCGAAGTATCGTGGTGGGCCGGTTCCCGGTCATGATCATGATCATCTTCACCCGGACATGGAGGGTGAGGTGGTTTGCAAGTGTTTTGGTATTACTGACCAGTTTCTTAAAAAGGTGATCAAAGATAACAAACTTCATACTGCCGAGCAGGTGACCCACTTTACCAAGGCCGGCGGCGGTTGTGGCGGATGTGTTCCAAAGATCACTGAGCTCATTGCCGAGGTATTGGGAGACGAGCCGAAGGAGGAGCGTAAACGCCCGGAGAAACTTACCAACCTCCGTAAGATGCAGCTTATCCAGGATATCCTTGAGAAAGAGGTTCGCCCGCAATTGTGGGCGGATGGTGGAGATCTTGAGCTTATCGACATCACCGGAAGTATTGTCCAGATTGCCTTCCGTAAGGCATGTGCCGGCTGTGTCTCATCCGGACATACCACCAAGTTTGTGGAACAGAAGCTGCGCGAGTTCGTGGCTGAGGACATCACGGTTGAGGAGGTCGAGGGATGAGGGAAGTCTACGTTGACAACAATGCAACGACCAAGGTCGATGAAGCTGTCTTCGAGGAAATGCGGCCCTATTTTTGTGAACTCTACGGAAATCCAAGCTCCATGCATTTTTTTGGCGGCCAGGTACAGAAAAAGATCGATGAGGCGAGAAAACGCACCGCAGCCCTCCTGGGCGCACTTCCAGAGGAAATCATCTTTACTGCCTGCGGGACGGAAAGCGACAACGCTGCAATTCGGTCTGCCCTTGAGATCTTTCCGGAAAAGCGCCATATTGTAACAACCCGAGTTGAGCATCCCGCGGTTCTCACACCCTGTCGTAATCTTTCGAAGCGCGGATACCGGGTTACGGAGCTATCGGTGGATGGTGAAGGAAACCTGGACCTTGATGAGCTCCGCGCAGTTGTCGACGACGATACTGCGATTGTTACCATTATGCATGCCAATAACGAAACGGGTGTTGTTTTTCCCCTTGAGGAAATTGGTGCCATTGTGAAGGAGAGGGGGGCTCTCTTTCATACCGATGCGGTTCAGGCGGTAGGGAAAAT
>Ga0105099_10000424_pt1 | contig 29013 bp, 19 predicted proteins | sample PPLLak3cmMay2015_2_FD_79138 | JGI IMG/M metagenome (GOLD analysis project Ga0105099, IMG submission 79138) | Freshwater sediment microbial communities from Prairie Pothole Lake near Jamestown, North Dakota, USA - PPLs Lake P8 Core (1) Depth... | ecosystem: Environmental > Aquatic > Freshwater >... | reverse complement strand
TAAAATGATTTTGCCAACATCAAAAACCAGACTATTCCACTTATTGTGCCGATAAGTCCCGATATAGTTCCGAGCTTCGGAATTACAATTCCAATTGAGAAAATACAACTGACAATCCCTAAGTAAGCTGTTGTTCTACTGAAAAATTTGCTTCGAAACATTAGTGAAGAACTTATAATGCCCGCAGTAGAAGGTAATATTTGCGACAACATCCAAGAAGTCCCGTTAAAAAGGGAGTTTAAAGCCTCGCCAGCAGCAAGATACTGAACTTTTACCATTTCGTTTGCTGCTGCTGAATATTTGTCTCCAAGGTATGCCATTTCAGCAATCGGTCTTGCTGTAAAATATAAAACTATTCCTGTTAGCCCTAATACCAAAGAAATTAATGCATACGACTCATTCACCCGTTTGAGTGCAACATACAATGCCAGCATTTGTAGAATTGACAAAGGTTGTATTATCACGCCAAGCATCTCGATCGACATCAACCCTTTCAACTTACTATTATGGAGAATAGCAAACATATCCGCTACGGATGTACTTCCTGGTTGAAATCCCAAAATAAAAAAGGTAATTATTGCAATTATGATTAATGATGGAATAGCTACACAGGATATGCAGCCAATGCGATATAGGTCTTTCCATTGTTGATGGGATAATTCTGAACACAAGGCTTGATTTGATTTCCGATCAGACATTTTGAGCCTCCTCTAACAATATTTTGCGTATTCGGATGAAAATTTTTAGTGATTCCGGTGAAAGTCTCCGCCCATTATAACACGAGCGGTGATAAGAAGAATGTTCTTCCGAAAGTAGAAGCCACCGGGGTCAGGTCTCGATTTTGGAATTAACCGCCGTTGACCGAATCCCCATCCCGGAAATATTCAATTATTCAAGAACCGTCATCGACCGATTTAATCGCCGTTAGCGACCATAACCTGATCACTGACAGTACAACGGTGCCCGGACGAGTCATAGGCCGTCACGGTTATGGTATAGAGGCCGTCGGGGAATCTGGGGGTACCGTAGGCATCTTTTTCTGCCGTGTTCCAGGCATAATCCCGCTGAGCGATTGCGATCCCTTGCGGAACATCGGGGGGTTCGGTGCCGGGCGTGTTGGTGATGATATAGTAGCACGAATTCCCTTCATGGGTTTCGGGGAAAAGCCAGTAAGGCTTATGAACAGCCAGGGTCCGCTCCCGCAGCCCCGGTTCAACCCATCGGATGATGATCTTGGTGAAATCAAATGATATCTTTTTTACCGAAGGCATCGCGGGGCCGGTTATCTCGTATTCGATCCGGGTGACCGCAGTCCCTTCCGAGGCGCTCGATAGGTTATCCCCACGGGCGTATTCACCCCTGTCATGCATACCGACGACGATATCGACATCCCCGGAGATAATCGGAGGGGTATTGTCCAGTCTGGGAAACACGGTGTCGCTGTTGTTTTTGAAAAAGTAAAAAGGGGTAAATATCCTCGGTGGGTCATTGTCATGAAAGACGAAGTACCGTTCGGAGTGATAGCCGTCGTACAGATCGACATCACTCCAGATGTCACCCTCGACATGAATACGGACCAATTCAAGATGATCCGCTCCAGGGTAATAAACCTCGGCGATGTAGTCTCCCTGATTAACATGATCCCCCACCTTGAACTGGAAATTACGGGTATGGGCGTAATTCCAACCAAAGCCGGACCCGATGACGGCATCGCTGATGACAATATGACCGAAGCCATTTGTACCCGTTCGAATGTCTCGAACATAGCCGGATTCGATGGCATAGATTTTGGTACCGTTCGGGATCATAATGTCCAGACCATCATGAATATAGCAAAAGGGATGATTCGGTCCGCCCTGGAATTCTCCCAAATTGGTCTGGATGAAAAGGTCCTGGATCAATTGGTTATATTTATCATTGTCTATATCCGGAGGCTGATGAGGCCAAGGCAACTTGCCAGAAGGCATGATGACCGCATCGTTTTGCAATTGGCAGGAGGAGAGCGAAAACAGAATGAGTAATAGCGCTATATATTTTATTTTCCCCATGCTTCGATTATATTCCAGAGAAAATTACTATCAAGGTCTGGGCACTATTCTTTCCCTTCTGACAGAATCGTCTGCACCCGGCCGACAATCCCACCCACCAGGCGGACCTTGACACCGTGCGGATGGCTGGCTGAGTGGGTGAGAATCTCCTGCACCACCCCTTCGGTCGTTTTCCCACTGCGCTGATCCTGTTTCTGGATCACCAGCACGCGCAGTCCGGGGCGTATGTCCATCCGTTTCGTTCCATTCATGGTCCACTCCTGATATTCTTGCGAAGAGCAACCGTCATTCTAGCAGTTTTGTGGCTTTTTTTGTATCGCCTCGGCCTCGGGGTAAGATCTCGCTATTGGATATTCGTACTGGTGTTGAGCCTGGCATCACTGCTTTTCAGGAAAGACCCCTTTTCGCCTATTCTTTCCCGATCAACACTTCATGCCAGCCAGTTTTTCCCGCAGCAGCCGCATAGTCAATTGAATCGACGCTTTGAAGCGAATTCCTATAAATACGAACGGGGGACAAAACTTGGGGACGAAATCCCAATCGAACGTTTTTCTCTCCCGTTTCCCAGTCAAGAATAATTGCAATTCTTTCATGACAATTTATTGATTCAAAAACCATCTCTATTATTAACTTATGTAGCACTTAGAGGGATGCTCGAAAAATACTTTTTTGACAATTTACTTAGGAAAAAGACTTGACGGATTTCCCGGTCATGTGCTATTTTAACAATTTCAATCAAATGCAAATCCACTACCCCAGGAGGCAAAAATGCTACCCATCAAAGAGGTGGCCGCAAAATTCGGAATCGAGGAATCGGAGCTCTATTTTTACGGTCCCTACAAAGCCAAGCTGGAGCCTTCCCTGACTCAGCGACTAGCCAAATGCGGCAGTTGCGGCCGGCAAGTGCTGGTCACCGCCACGACGCCGACCCCCGCCGGCGAGGGGAAAACGACGACGTCGATCGGTCTCTCCATGGCCCTGAACCGCATGGGAATCAAATCGATCGTCACCCTAAGGGAACCTTCTCTGGGGCCCGTGTTCGGCATGAAGGGCGGAGCCACCGGCGGCGGCGCCTCCCAGGTTCTGCCCCAGGATGAGATCGACCTCCATTTCACCGGGGACATCCATGCGGTCACCACCGCCAACAACCTGTTGGCTGCCATGATCGACAACCATATCCAGTTCGGCAACCAACTGGGAATCGACACCCGCAGGATCGCCTGGCGGCGAGTGATCGACATGAACGACCGGGCATTGCGGGAAATCGTCATCGGCCTCGGGGGCCGGCAGAACGGATTTGCACGGGAAGACGCATTCAACATTTCCGTGGCCTCCGAGATCATGGCCGTCCTCTGCCTGGCTGAAAACTTTCAGGACCTGAAGGATCGGCTGGCCCGGATGGTCATCGGTTATACAGCCAAGGAAAAGCCGATTACCGCCGCCGACCTGAAGGCGGTCGGCTCCATGTCCCTGTTGCTCAAGGATGCGATCAAGCCCAACCTGGTTCAGACCTCGGAAGGGACACCGGCCATCATCCACGGCGGCCCATTCGCCAATATCGCGCACGGGACAAATTCCATCCAGGCGATCAACCTGGCTCATACCCTCTCGGAGATCACCATCACCGAAGCCGGTTTCGCATCGGAACTGGGAGGCGAGAAGTTTCTCGATTTCGTCAGCCGTACGGGAAAATTCAATGTCGATGCGGTGGTTCTGGTCACAACATTACGGGCCTTGAAGTATCATGGAGGCGCAGACAAGGAGAAACTCGCCGAAAAAAACCTGGAAGCCCTTGTCAAAGGGTTCGCCAACCTGGATAAACATATCGAGAACATGCTGAGTTTCGGCCTTCCCGTGATCGTGGCCATCAATTTTTTTCCCGACAACATCCAGGAGGAGTTGGATCTTACCCTGACCCATGTGAATTCAAACAAGGCCAAGGCGGTGATCAGCGATCCCTTCAACCGGGGAAGCGAGGGATGCCTGGACCTGGCCAGGGAAGTCGAGGCGGCCACTCGGTCCGGCGCCAGGGTCATGCCGATCTATGAAACCGAGTGGAGTATCACCCGGAAGATCGAGACCATTTCCACCAAGATGTACGGTGCCGCCCGGATCAATTACACACGCCAGGCCAGAAACGATATCGAACTGCTGACCAAGCTCGGCTTTCACAAGCTGCATGTCATCATCGCCAAAACCCCCAACTCCCTGTCGGACAACCCCAAATCTCTGGGCCGGCCGGAAAACTTCGATGTGGACGTGGACCGGGTATTTCTCTCCGCAGGAGCGGGATTCGTGGTAGCGGTCTGCGGGGAGATCATGCTGATGCCGGGGCTCCCCAGAATCCCCACCGCCGAGAGCATCGACATCGACGCCGAAGGCAACATCAGCGGGCTGTTCTGAAATCAGTCTGCCACGAGGAGAAAGCGGGTTCAGGTCAGCTGGCGGCCGCGGGTTTCGGGAATCATGATCCACATGGCTCCGGCCAACAGGAAGACGCCGGTGATCAGGCGGAAGGAGAAGGAGAACCCCTGGGTTTCCGCCAGGGAGCCGACCAGGAACGGACCCAAGGCCGAAGCGATGCGGCCGGCATTGTAGGTAAATCCCTGCAGGGTCGCCCGGAACACGGTCGGATACAGCTCGGCGGTGACGGCGCCGAAGCCGCTGAAATACCCGGTGCCGAAAAAAGCCACCAGCGGCCCCACGAGCAAAAGCAGCAGCGGCGAATGGACGATCGAGTAGAGGAGGATGAAAAAGGCGGCGCTGAAGAGGTAGATCATGTAGGTCCGCTTGCGCCCCAGGCTGTCACTGATATAACCGAAGGTGATGTAACCGAGCCACATGCCGACCTGCATGGCCACCATCAAACCCGATTTCAGGCCCGACGAAAACCCCATTCCCCCATTCTCCACGGGCAATCCAAGGTAGGAGGGGATCCAGAGGTTGAATCCCCACCAGGCGAAGAGGGTCAGGGCGTTCATCACCGTCACGGCGACGGTGACTCCCAACAGTTTCTCTTGCCGCAGGTAGAGGAAACAGTTGCGCAGAGAAACCACCTCCTTGCGCCGACCGGACAGCCAGATCTCCGGCTCGTCGACCCGGCGCCGGATCCAGAAGACGAACAGGGCTGGGAGAACGCCGGCGAAAAAGACCCAGCGCCAGCCCAGGTGAGGCAGGATGAGCATCGAGACCAGCACGGCCAGGGCATAACCGATGGCCCAAAAACTCTGCATGAAGCCGAGAGCCTTACCCCTGTGCTCGGGAGGCCAGGTTTCTGAAACCAGGGCCGCCCCGCTGGCCCACTCCCCGCCCATGCCGAAACCGAGGAGAACCCGGAAAACCGCGAGTTGGAAGATCGTCCGGGAAAATCCGCAGGCGGCGGTGAAAACCGAATAGACCAGAATCGACCCCATCAGCGCCCGGGTCCGACCGAAACGGTCGGCGATCACGCCGAAAAAGACCCCTCCGACAGCCGAGGCGATCAGCGTCAACGATCCCAGCAGGCCGCCCGTCTCCTTGCTCATCCCCAGCCCCGACATCAGGGAAGCCAGAACCAGGGCATAGAGCATGACATCGAAGGCGTCCAGCATCCACCCCAGAGAGGAGGCAATCAACGCCCTCCGGGCCTGCCCGGTACCGGCACTCCACCAGTAAAACCAGTTGGCCAGGCCTCCTCCTTGCTTTTCCATCACGCCTCCTTGGTTATATCATCACCGTTCCGGCAGCTTTTTGGCGGTCAGAGATACGACCGCCTGGCGGACGGTTGAATCGTGGCGCAGGGTCGCCCTCATGGCTGTTTCCGGGGAAAACCGGCTGGAGAGCGCCTGTTTTTCGATCTCCTGCTGCAACTCCCGGTATCGGCCCCGCCAATCTTCTTCTGCAACCGGGATCTCCCTACCGATCAGGTATTTACGGAAATCGGTCATCATCCGGTCGTCCAGGGTAAACTGTTCATTGACCACCAGCCGATCCCGGATCAACCCGGCGGCGAACGAAAAGAAGAGCCCCTTGGAGAGGAGAGTATAGGCGAGTCGGGAGTAGGTGTCGGGAGCGACATAAATATCGGGGGTGATCCCCCCCTTGACTTGCCGGTTATGATCGTAATCGTCGATGCCCGAAAAGTACAGGTACTCGTCCAGGGATGAGTAATCGCGCTGCAGGGAGCGCCCGGACGGGGTCATATAGCGGGCCGTGGTCAGGGCCACGGCCATCGTTTCCCGCAGGCGGGTGAGCGTCTCGACCAGCCCCTTGCCCCAGGAACGCTGGCCGATGATCGTCGCCCGGTGATAATCCTGCAGGGCGCCGGCCACGATCTCCGAGGCCGAGGCCGAGGTGCGGCTGATCAGGACGGCCACCGGCAATTGCAGATACTCGCCGTTCGTCTTCGTTCGTTTCACCTCTTCCGTAGAACGGCCGCGGATCGTCAGGACCGTTTTTCCCTTGGGGAGGAACAGCCCGGCCATTTCGACAGCAGAGAGGAGCACACCGCCAGGATTCCCCCGCAGATCGAGGATCAGTCCGCGCAGGGGCCCGGTCCGCTGTAATCGGGCCAGCGAACTCCGCATCTCCCGGGTGGTATGGTTGCCGAATTGGCGGATGCTGACATAGGCGATGCCGGGGTGGTCAGGGAGAAAAAAAGCGTAACTGACCGATTCCAGCGGAACCTTTTCCCGTTTCAGCCGGAAAGTCAGCAGCTCATCGACACCGTCGCGGTGGACCTTGACCTCGACCTCGGTCCCCCGCTCGCCGCGCAGGCGGGTCAGAATCTGGTCCATCCCCTGGTCTTTCGTTTTCCAGCCGTCGATCGCATCGACGATATCCCCGGCCTGGATCCCCGCCCGTTCCGCCGGCAGGCCGTTGATGGTGTTGAGCACCGTCAACCGGTCCTCAAAAATACGCGCCCGGATGCCGATCCCGAAAAACGCTCCGGCCTGGTCTTCGAGCAGGGAACGGAGCGAGAGCCGATCGAGAAAGTAGGAGTGGGGGTCGAGCCCGCCGAGGAAGCCTCGGATCGCGCCATAGACAAGTTTTTCCTCGTCCACGGGGGCGACATAGTGCGCCTTGACCAGGTCGATCAGTTCGCTGAATTTGTCGAGTTGCCGCTGCCAGGGGTCGTCGCCGGCGGCGAAGAACAGGGAAACCAGCAGGGCGAGAAATAGGGATCGGCGCAGCATTTTCCTTTATAGCAAATCTCCCGATCCGGGTCAATCAGCTATTTTTCCGGCCCCCGGGCAAAAACCCGGTACACGTAAATGGTGTAGCCTACCACCACCGGTATGCCGGCCAAGGCGATGACCAGCATCACCTTGAGGGTCAGGGCGCCGGACGAGGCATTTTGGATCGTCAGGTGGCGGATCCCGTCGTCGGAGCGGAGGAGTATCGGAAACTGGACCACAGCTGCGGCCAGCCACGACGTCACAAAAGATATCGATGTGGCCAGGAAAGCCTTCCCCATCCTCCCCTGCCTTCCCCAGACCATGGCCAGGACGATCAGTCCAGCCGTACCGGCGAGCCACAGCCAAACCGAAATGCGGGAAACGGCAAAGGGCAGCACACCGGCCGCAAGGACGACCATCACTATCAGAAGCGTCAGGCTCAACAGGGCCAGGGGGGTGACAATTTTCCCGGCCCGACCCCGCACTGCCCCATCGGTTTTCATACCGGCGTAAACCGCCCCGTGCAGGACGAAGACGGACAATCCATACAGTCCCAAGGCCAGGGGAAACGGACGCAACAAAGTAAAGAAATTGCCGGCGAAATCAGAGTGGGCATCGAGAGGAACGCCCTGAAGGATGTTGCCCAATGTCACTCCGAAGAGAATCGCCGGGACCAGGCTTCCGAAGGTGAAGGCATGGCTCCAAACTTTCCCGTGATTCTCGCTGTGGCTCCAGAATTCCAGACTAACGGCCCGGAAGATGAGGGCGAAAAGAACCAGCATCAGGGCCAGGTAAAATCCGCTGAACACGGTGGCGTAAACCGGGGGAAAGGCGGCGAACAGCGCGCCCCCGCCGGCCAGGAGCCAGACCTCGTTGCCGTCCCAGAAGGGGCCGACAGCGGAAAACAACCGGGCTTTTTCCTCTTTATTCCGGGCCAGGTAGGGAGTGAGGACACCGACACCGAGATCAAACCCGTCCAGGATCGAATAGCCGCACAGGAGCAACACGATCAACGCAAACCAGGTTACCTGCAACCATTCCATGTTCCGGCTCCCCCGCCTAATACCCGTCAGCAGCGGGCAATTCCGGCCCTTTGCGTACGATTTTGGCGAATACCCGGACGAATATCCAGAAAAGAAGAGCGTATAACAAGCCAAAAACAATCAGGGTAACCAGTATCTGCCCGGCCGGCACCACCCGAGAGACGGCGTCGACGGTCCGCATCACTTTGTAGACCACCCAGGGTTGCCGGCCGACCTCGGCGGCGATCCAACCGGTTTCGAGAGCCACATAGGCCAACGGTGTCGTAACGATCAACAGCCACAGGTACCATTTGATCTCATGTAGTTTCCGCTTCATCAGAAAAAAAATCCCCAACAGGGACAGGGCAATGAACAGAAAACCCAGGACGATCATGATATGATACGAGAAATAGGTAAGCAGCAGCGGCGGTTTTTCATCATCGGGGAAGGCATCGAGCCCCGGCACACGGGCGTTGAAATCTCCGTGGATCAGGAGACTGAGCAGCTTGGGGACCCGGATCTCGAAGCGGGTCTTTTTCTCTTTCTCGTCGGGCCAACCGATGAGCGACATGGGAGCCCCCTCCTGCGTTCTCCACAATGCTTCGAAACTGGCCATCTTCTCGGGCTGGGTCTTGGCCACCTGCACGGCGCTGCCGTGACCCGAAACCAATTGCAGAAGAGAAGAGGCGATGAAGACGAGCAGGGAAATCCGCAAGAGGAGTCGTCCGTGGTCGGACCATTTCTTTTTCAGCAGATACCAGGCTCCGATCGCCGCCGCCAGCAGGGAACCGGTGATCCAGGAGCCGAGGATCGTATGAGTATAGCGGTTGAATGTGGAAGGGTTGGCCACAGCCGCCCAGAAATCGGTCAACACCGCTTTGCCCCCGACCAGTTCGAAGCCGGCCGGAGTCTGCATCCAGGAATTGGCGATGATGATCCACAGCCCCGAAAGGTGGCTGCCGAAAAAGACGAAAAAGGCCGACCACCAATAGACGCGGCCGGATACCCGGTTGCGGCCGAAGAGGAGCACCCCCAGAAAGACCGATTCGAGGAAAAAAGCGAAGATTGCCTCCGCGGCCAACGGCGCCCCGAAGATGTCGCCGACCATGCGGCTGTACTCGGCCCAGTTGTTGCCAAAGGCGAACTCCATGACTATGCCGGTGGCCGTACCCAGCACGAAGACGAGGCCGAGGAGCTTGATCAGCAGGGTGGAAACCTGCTTGTAGATTTCCCCCTTGCCCCGGCGGTGCAGGGTCTCCAGAATCAGGATGACCAGGGCGAACCCGAGGGTGGTCGGCGGGAAGATGAAGTGAAAGCCAACCGTCACTGCGAATTGAACCCGCGCCAGCAATACGGCGTCCATCATGACCTCCGAGACAGAACCGAATCTGCAATCCGAAACCAATCCGGAGGGCACCGATGCCGATCGGTCCTGTATCCCTCGTGGGTGAAGGCCTTCATCTGTTCCTCCTTTTCTCCTGCTGTCGTCGGCCAGAAAACCGACAGACCCAGCTTATGAAATCGGAGGAAAAAAGTCAAGAATCCGACTGCTTCTCTGCTATTTGATCAAGGGAGGATTCCCTCATTTTTCATCAGTTCGTCGAACTTTTCGAGAAACTGCAGCGTGTTTTCCCTGGCGAGTTCCAGCCAGACGGGCTGCAAACCGGGATCACCCAGATCCGGGAACATTCCCTGCGCTTCCTGCGATTTGGAAAAGGTCTTGATCTTGACCTCATGGCCGGTGGCGAAGCTGATTTTCCAATGCATGGCCATATTCACCTTTTTCTTCCAGCCGAAGCCGATCCCCATGAGGGTTTTGACACTCAGGCAGGCATGGAGGTCGTTCTTTTCGAGAAACGTTTCCAGGGGTAGCAATTCATCGGATCGATAGTATTGCAGGTTTTCGACCGGCATATGCTGATAAAAATCGTTTTCTTTCAGAATGGCATCCGATGTTTGAATCAATTCATTGCGGAGCTGGTCGTAATAGGGCATATCATTGTTCGTCTTGATCTGGCTGACAATGAGCCCGGCAAGCCCTCCCAGAACGAACGCGTTGCCACTCCCGACCGGCAGTTCATAAATGTACATACCGATCTTCTTTCCTCCCGCTCCCCGATCGATCTCCTCATTCAGGGCTTCCGGGTCATGGGTATCGACCGGAGAAGTCGGTTCGTCGGATTCACTTTCCATCATACGATCGATCTGTTCCCGGATATCTTTCAGTTCCTCGGCGTATTCGATCACCAGCGCTTCGATCTCCCCGGGAGACACTCTATTCCAGCTGGCCAACCGGATTTTTACATCATCTCCGCCTTCCGGATAAGACCGCAACGCTTCCACCAGTGAGAGAAAAGCAAATCGAATATCGTTTTTTTCATAATAATCATCGGCACTTTTCAGGTGCCTGTTGAACGTATCCTGGAGCACACCCTGGGCGATTCTCTTTTGCATACGGCTGGTTTTTTCCTGGGCGATCAGGTTTTTTGGCTCCAGTTTCAACGCTTTCTGGTACTGCTGCAACGCCGTTTTAAGGTCACCTGCGGCAGCGGCCAGGTCGCCTTGGTCGATATGCCAATCGGCGGTTTCCTCGGCTTTGGCCGGATTTGATTGGGCACTTTGCGGGTCGGCAGAAAAAACCTCTTCGCCGGAGCCTTCGAAGTGGACAGCGGAGCAATCGAGCGCTTGGCAATCCGCCGGCATCAGGGAACTGGTCGTCATCAGGGAAAAAGAAAAAACCAGTACGATCAAAAACAGGTTTTGCTTGGTCATATTACTCCTTGGCAACTGGGAAGTATAACATAGTTTTTAAAGACGAATCTCCGCACCCCGATTCCCGGAAACAAGTGTCCGGGGACTGCATAATGGGCATCCGCACGATGATCTCTTGAAAAAAGTCAATAATCAACCTGCCCGGCGTCACCCGTTTTTTTCTTTACATCGCCATCCGGATAGCGCCAACAACATTTGCTACGCTACCCCAGGCGGGCGGGACTATGTCACTATTGCCAAAAACCTGAGGATCCGACTCCCTTACTGCCGGGTCCCGGACATATCTCCGGTCGCCGTGCAGGTCAGGTTCCCCTGGTAGTACCCCTCGGCATCTACCGTTGCGGTCAGCGCGTCCCGGCTGATCATCCGCCCCTTGATGCGATACTTCATCACGATACCGCCCCCGTGATCCACTTCGGCCGCCAGGTCAAAGTTCCCCTGCAAATCGATCTTGCCCGTGCAGTTGACGGGGGCCGGTAGGGTCGGAGTGGTGACGACAAAGGTCACGTCATCCCCGTTCTGGGTGCCGACAGCGGCCAGGCCGTATTCGCTTTGCAGGGCGCAGGTCTGCGAGGTCCAGACGATGTCGACCCGCCAATTGCCCTGGAAATAGAGGATCCGGCTGGCGGTGGTCGATAGGGTATGGTCGACGTTCATGGCGATCGTACCACTGGCGGCCACCGGCTGCCCGTCGAGCCTGGCCTGGATGTTTTCATACCCCGCGACCGCCGAATAACTGAAGGGAACGGTCGCATTCATATCATATTCATACGTTCCGGCCGGCGGAGTTCCGCCCACGCCTGCCGTGGATTGCACGGTCAAGGTCATCTTTTCCGTTTCCTGGGATTTCTTGCAATCGGCCAGGAAGAGCACCATACAGGCCAATACAGTCAAACAAACGATTGTTTTTTTCATACTCTTGATTCCTCCTTTACCTCATTTCCGAACAGTGATTGTTCACCCTGTGATACAAAATATATTTTTGACCGATGCAAAATGCTATAAAAATGAATTTTCTTTGTGGGAATAAATAAAACAGGGTCCGATAGAAATAAATCTCGAAAGTCCAATTGATCATTCTTCACAGATGCGCAGGGAGAGGTACTGGCGGGGACGGTCGCTATGGGTTTCGAAGCCGAGATGGGCGACGCGGCGGCCGCCGACCGTTAGTGCATGGAGCCGGGCCGGGTCGATGCGGAGAGTTCCGTCACCCTCCCCGGTTTGCATCAGGGTGCGGACACCGCTGCGCAGGCGTAGTTCCACTCCCGCCGGAGCTAAGCAGTCGAGCCGCAGCGGCGCCGTGCTTCCCGGCAGGTCCAGGAACAGGTCGTAGTCTGGGCCGGCCAGGACACGGAACCCCCCGGGATTCCCGGCCGGGCTGAAATTCCGGGAATTTATGAAAATGGCGGCGCCCGGCACCTCCACCCGCCGTGACCGGCTGAGATGAACCCGGGGGTGGAAGCAGAATAGGAAGAGGCCAATTCCCAGCAACCCCCAGGCTACGACGGGAACGGCCCGTTCGGGAATCCGCCAGGGTTTGCGCCAGGCGGCGAGGATCAGTCCGGCCAGAAGGAGTCCCAGCCAGATATAGTTGGCGGCATAGCCGCGGTTGTCAGCCTTGAGAAAGGAGGGGAAGGCAGTTGTCAGCGGCAGGGAGGTCGATCCCAAGAACTGGAGGACAGCGGCGGAGCGGTCCTGGGTCGTCCCGGTCACCGGCTGGTAGACGAATAGGGGGTGAAAGGCGATCCAGACCAGCATGAAGAGGGTCATACCGGCGGCGAACCGGAAGACGGTCCGGCTGCCGCTGCTTGCTGACTGGGTATGCCAGGAAGCCACCGCCAGGACGATGATCCAGTAGACGACCATCAGCGGCCGGCCGGCCGGGGAATAGGCCCCGCGCACCGTGGTGAAGGCATGGAATCCGGTGTAGGCCAGAAAAGTCAAGCCAAGCCCCAGCCGTCCCGGGAACCGGCGCAACCAGCCGAAAAAGAAAAAGAGGCTGGCGGGGGCAAAGAGCAACAGTCCGTCCCGCTGGTCGAGGAAAAAAGCCAGTCCGGTTTCCAACCGCCGCCAATGGGAAACCGAAAAATAGTCGGCGGACGGAAAGATGATGCCGGGATTGAAAGACCCGTAGAGAACCCGGGAGTAGATGAGTAATCCGGCCGCGCCAACGAAGAGCGGTAACAGCGCCTGCAGAACCTGCCGATACCGCTTGGACAAGATCAGCCGCCCGAACATCCACAGGGCCAGGACGGCGACCGCTGGTGCATACTTGATATGAAACCAGGGGATCGCGGCCAGGAACAGGCCGCTCCAGAAGAACCGGCGCTGCTGGCGGATGCTCCACAGATAGGCGAAGAGCAGGAGCAGGCCAGCCGGCAGTTCGGGGTAGAGATGGATGGAATGGATGAGGAGTGGAGGCGTCACGATGAAGAACAGCAGAAGTTTTCCATGTGGTTTGTCGGGAAATGTCGCCCGCATCACCTGGAATAGGCCGACCGCCAGCAGCGACTGGAGGAGGGCGGCGGCCAGACGGAAGAGCAGGTGTGGCGGAAAACCGGTAAATATCATATGAAGCCAGTAGAAAGGGATCAGCAGCACCGCCAGCCCGGGCATGTGAAAGGGGACCCAGCGCTCACCGCGGACCGAACCGTGGAAATCGAGGTCGACCGGATGGAACCGGTTGTAGGTTTTTCCTTCCAGGTTGTTTTTCAGGTCGATGTCCCCATCCTCGGCCAGGCTCTGGGCAATCAATACGTAGTGCGGCTCGTCCCCGGAGAGGTAAATACCCCGGGCATAGAAGAGCCAGGCGCAGAGGAGGTTGACCAGCAGGGCGATCGCCCAGACCCGCCCCCCCGTCAGCGATCCGCTCACCTTGCGAATAAAACCGGGTGTCTCGGCGAAGGCAAGCGCCACCACATGGACGAGCAGCCATAGGGCCACCAGCCGGAACTGGAAATCGGTCACCGAGGAATAGCGGATCAACAGGAGCGGCATCAACAGGAAAAACGGGTATGGAACGACCCGCTGGCGGCGGAAACGGGCAAGCCACTCGGCGCCGGCCTCCAGGAACAGGATCGTCAGCAAAAGGATAGGGGACGCACGCCCCAGCAAGGCGGTTACCACAAAAAACAATATTCCGGCCCCATCCAGGACGGATTGCGCCGGGGAGCGATTGCGATCGTCCATGATCACCCACGTTACCAGAACGGCAGGCGAAAATCAATCGGACCGCTTATATTCGAAAAACGGGTCCGGATTCCGGAATCCATACGATTTCATCCTTTGGCGAGGCCATTTTTAAGGGGTCAAGGAGGTGAATATGTTTCAAGTTTACCTGAAGCGGAAATCGGACAATCGCATCCTCCGTAAGGGGGGATTGCTCTTCGTATCGATGACGGTCCATACGCTGGTAGTGCTGATGATCATCGTCGTGCCGCTGGTACGGGCCGAAACCAATCTGCCGGAACTGACCATCACCCAGGTCACCCTTTCCGGCGCGCCGCCGGCCCCGGGAGTTCCCGCTCAAGGCAACCGGCATGGCACCAAGAAACCGGGCGAGAGTCCCGGTGAGATACGGAAACCAGAACCGGTCAAACCAGTCAGCCATAGCTTTTTCGCACCGACCAAACCACCAGAAGATATCGTCATGACCGATCTACTGAGTGATTCGGGGATCGAGATCCAAGGCGTCGATGGCGGTATTGACCTCGACCAAATAGAAGTACCGCCCAGCATGCTGACATCCTTCACCAGCCAAAATTTGCCCGGCAATGACCAAGTACTGCGTATCTCCAAGGTCATGCAACCGAAATTGATCCGCCGCGTCGAACCGACCTACCCTTCGGCGGCCCTGCTGGCGCGGATCGAGGGGACGGTCATCGTCGACGCGTTCACCGACACCTACGGGCGGGTCCGGCAGGCCACCCTGATCAGCGGGCATCCGCTCCTGAATGAAGCCGCGCTCGACGCCGTCCGACAATGGGTCTACGAGCCCTACCTGGTCAACGGCATGCCCAACCCGGTGCGGTTCGTGGTCACCCTCACCTTCCGTTTGAGCCGCAACTGATCCGCGGTAAACCGCAGGGGCACGGCGTGCCGTGCCCCTGCACCTTTCCCTCCCCTTTCGTGGTATAATCAAACATTCCATCATGAATCCCACAACCAGCGATTCCCCGTACGCCGTCGATGTCCAGGACGTGCACAAGCGCTTCAAATCGGTCCAGGCCGTCGCCGGAGTCTCCCTCTCCATCCGGCCGGGAGAGTTCATCGCCGTTCTCGGCCCGAACGGCGCCGGGAAGACCACACTGGTCAGCATGATCGAGGGGATCCATGCTCCCGACAGCGGTTCGATAACGATCTTCGGGAAAAAATGGAAAAAGCGGGAGAAGGAGCTCCGCTCCCTGCTCGGAGTCGCCCTGCAGGAGACCCGCTTCTTCGACCGGGCCACCGTCTTCGAGACCCTCGACCTGTTCGCCAGCTTCTACCACCACGACGGCCCCCGCATCAGCGAAATCATCCGGCTGATCGATCTCGAGGATAAGAAAAATACCTACACCATGAACCTTTCTCACGGTCAACGGCAGAAACTGGCGCTGGGCATCGCCCTGATCCACAAGCCGCCCCTCCTCATCCTCGACGAGCCGACCACCGGCCTGGACCCCCGCTCCCGCCGCGAGCTCTGGGAGATCCTCCTGGACCTGAAAAAACAGGGTTCCACCCTGGTCCTGACCACCCATTACATGGAGGAGGCCGAGTACCTGTGCGACCGCATCTACATCCTCGATCACGGCCGCATCATCGCCCGGGGAACCCTGGACGAATTGCTGCAGGCCCAGGGCATGGCGGAATGGATCTCGTTTGCGGTCGATTCACCGATCCGCGAAGCCAGGCTGAATGATCTGCCCGGCTTCCTCGCCGTCGACTGGCAGATTCCCGGAAAACGCGGTTGCCTGAAAGTGCAGCGGATCCTCTCCACCCTGCCGGCCTTGCAGGAAATGACTGCGAATGCCGGAGTGACGTTGACCGAACTGGAGTGCCGGCGCATGGACCTCGACGACCTGTTCACCTCTCTGACCGGGAGGACATTGAATGAGTAGAAGCCTGCGCAAACTGATCTCCCTGCAGTTCAAGGAGTTTTACCGCGAACCGGAGGTCCTCTTCTGGGCTCTCATCTTTCCCATCCTGCTGGCCTGGCTGCTCGGCATCTCCTTCAAGGGATCGGGAACCCAGCCCCACCATGTGGGGATCATCCCGCCGGTATCTCCGGAACTATCCGCACGCATCGAGCAATTGAAAAATCCGCAGGGGGATCGTCCCCCGTTCCGCTTCCAGCGGATCGATGCCCCCGCTGCCGCCCTGGGACTGAAGCGGGGTGAGATTTCCCTCTACATCAGGGAGAATCCGGCCGACCTTTCCCTGGAGTTTTCCTTCGATCCGGCCAATGTCACCGCCCGGCTCGATTCTTTACTCCTGGAAAAGGAATTCATTCGGAAAGAATCGGCCTCCGGAGTCCGGTTCATCCCCCTCACCATCCAGGGGACCCGTTATATCGACTTCCTCATCCCCGGTCTTTTGGCCATGGGGATCATGAACTCGGCCCTCTGGGGGATCGGCTGGTCACTGGTCGAGCTGCGCATCAAGAAACTACTGCGCATCATGGCTGCATCGCCCATGGACAAACGGACCTTCCTCCTTTCCCGGTTCACCACCCGGCTGATCCTGAGCGGCGTGGAATTCCTCCTCATCTACCTCTTCGCCCGCTTCTATTTCCAGTTGCCGATCCAGGGAAGCCTGGTCGCCCTGCTCCTGATCTTTGCCTCCGGTAATCTGGCCTTCGCCGGGATCGCCTTTCTGCTCGCCTCACGGACCCAGAGCAACCAGGTGGCCAGCGGCCTGATCAATGCCGTCAACATGCCGATGATGCTCCTCTCTGGTATTTTCTTTTCCTACCGAAATTTCCCCGGCTGGTCGCAACCGCTGATCCGGCTGTTGCCCTTGACCCGTCTCACCGATTCACTCCGCGCCATCTTCAACGAAGGGGCCGGCGTTGCCGCCGTTCTCCCCTCCTTCCTGGTCCTGACCGCCCTCGGGTTCCTGTTCTTTTTCATCGGCCTGCGCCTGTTCAAATGGTATTAGGGGATGGAGGTCTGTACGCTGGGCTAGAAAATGCTCCGAAAAACCCTTTCTTCCGATGAAATCCAGTAAAAAGATTTTTAAAAAAAACGAGTGGGGGATGGTCATCGTCATCCTCTGCTGGGGACTGAACCTGCCACTGATCAAGATCGCCCTGCGCGAGATCCCGACGCTGCCCTTCAACGCCATCCGCCTGACGCTGGCATCGCTGGCCCTGCTCGCCATCTTCGCATTGAACAGCGAACCCGCGGCTTTCGCGCGGCGGGACCTGCCCCGCCTCGTTTTCCTCTCGCTGTGCGGCCACACCTTTTATCAGCTTTTTTTCATCAACGGGCTCGATCACACCACCGTCACCAATACGGCGGTCATCTTCGCCATCTCCCCCATCGCCATCTCCCTGCTCAGTTCTTTTTTCAAGCAGGAGCGGATCGGCACCCTGGGCTGGCTGGGGATCCTGGTCGCCTTCGGCGGTGCCTACATGGTGGTGACCGGCAAGAGCGGCCGCTTCCAGCTCTCTTCCGCAACCCTCAAGGGCGACCTGATCCTGATCGCTGCAGTGCTCATGTGGGCGGCCTACACGGTCATGTCCAAGCCGCTGCTGCACCGCCACTCACCGCTGAAGGTCACCGCCTTCACCATGGGGATCGGCACCCTGGGCTTCATCCCCTTTTCCGTCCCCTCCTTCTCCGCGTTTTCGGTCACGGCCGTCTCAGCGAAGGCCTGGTTGTTCCTGGTCTATTCCGGATTGATCGCCCTCTCCCTCTGCTACCTGCTCTGGTTCCGCTCGGTCAAACAGGTGGGCAACAGCCAGACCGCCGTTTTTTCCAACCTCCAACCCCTCGTCTCCATGGCTTTCGCCTTCTGGATCCTGGGCGAGCCGCTCACCCGCAATCTCGCCGCCGGCACGGCGTTGATCTTCGCCGGCCTCTACCTAACCCGCCGCGGCCCCCGTAAGCCGCCGACTTGAGTTCCTTTTTTTTATTATCTTGATTTTTTCGAGAGTGGTGTATTAAAATTAATTTGACCTTTAACGTGAGCCCCCTGAATCCAAGGAAAAGTTGATGTGAGAGCTAAAAAGACCGATTCCCCTGATGGACAGTTTTTTGGTCATGGTTTATCAGTTTCATCGACTTCACCGTACCAACCGCCCCCGTCTTCCTAGAAGAGTTCCCAACCACCGGCATACCCATCGATCTCGACCTGACCCCCGACGGCCGCACCTTACGCATCGACCTGGACGGATTTTCCCTCCGGATCGGCATCGGCCTCCGCCTCTAAAGCCGGTTCCGCTCAATCCTTTTTTTTCAGGGAAGTTTCCAGCAGGTCGCCGAGGGAAACACCGCTCTTCTGGCGGTTGTCGGCATGCTGCTCGATTAGACGCCGATCCTGGAATTTCTCCTTGCCCGGTTTTTTCTTCCGGTCGAAGATGCTGGCGGCAACGCTTTGGGTATCCTCGTATCCGCAGCGGCGGTCGGCGCAGCGCAACCGTTTCTCCCCCTTCTCCTCCACCCGTTGCAGCGGTTTACCGCACATAGGGCACGGTTTCTGGGTGAGCCCGGAGATCTGGAACTCGACCTGCGACCCCTTGACCAGGTCGACGAGGCGGCGGGCATGGCCGCGGATATCGGCCATGAACCGGTCTCCCGACTCGTTGCCGGCTGCGATACCGGCCAGCCGTTTCTCCCAGCGGGCTGTCAGTTCTGCGGAACGGAGGTCTTCGGGTACAATGCCGATCAGTTGCTGACCGGTCGACATCGGCGCCAGTTCCCGGCCGTGACGCTCGATATAGCGGTTGTCGATCAATTTTTCGATGATCTCAGCCCGCGTTGCCGGTGTTCCCAAGCCCCCCGCCTGGATCGACTCCCGCAGTTCCTGGTCGCCGATGAACCGGCCCGGATTTTCCATGGCGGTCAGCAGGCTTGCCTCGGTGTAGCGGGGCGGAGGCTGCGTCTTCCCGGCGATCAGCCGGCCGGTCCGGACCTCCAGTCGGGTTCCCTTTTCCGGCGGTGAAAAAGCCTGCTCCGGCTGCGCGTCCTCGGTTTTTTCCAGTGCCGGCTTGAATCCCGCCACCGCCCGCCAACCCGGTTTCTTCTGGGAACGGGCCTGGGCCATGAAATTTTCACCGCCCACGGTCACCGTCACCATCGCCTCCTCCACCTGGCAGGGGGCGGAGAGGACTGCCAAGAACCGGCGGGCGATCAGGTCGTACAGCTTCCGTTCATCGGCGGTCAAAACCGTCAGGTTGAGGGGTTGATCGGTGGGAATGATGGCGTGGTGATCGGAAACCCGGGCATCGTCGACCAGCCGTTTTCCCGGATTGAGCTTTTCCTGCAGGAGAGCCTTGGCGGCGGTCGCATACGGACCGGTCCCCATCGCCTTGAGCCTCTGCGGTAAAGTCGCCACCATGTCGGTGGTGATATGGCGGGAATCGGTCCGCGGGTAGGTGACTAACTTGTGCCGTTCGTACAGGCCCTGGAGCACCGACAGGGTGTGACGCGCCGAAAAACTCATTTGTCGGTTGGCGTCGCGCTGCAATTCGGTCAGGTCGTAGGCCAGCGGCGGCGGTTCGCTCTTCAACTCCCGCCTCATCTCGGTTACCGTTCCGGTCTGACCCTGGATCTTCGCCGCGATCGCCTCGGCCAAGCCCCGCTCCATGATCCGGGAACCCTTGGGGCCGCGCCACAGGGCGAAGAACCCGGAAAATTCGGCGCGGACGGTCCAGAAATCACGGGGCTGGAATTCCTTGATTTCCTTCTCCCGCTCGATGATCAGGGCCAGGGTCGGGGTCTGGACGCGGCCGGCCGAGAGGGGAAAATCGTACCGGCAGGTCAGGGCGCGGGTGACATTCAGGCCGATCAGCCAATCGGCCTCGGCGCGGCAGACGGCCGCCTGGAAAAGGCAATCGGTGGACTTACCCGGTTTCAGGGTGGCGAAACCGGCGCGGATGGCGGTGTCGGTCTGCGAGGAGATCCAGAGCCGCCGGAACGGCCCCCGCCAGCCGGACAACCGCATGATCCAACGGGCCACCAGCTCTCCTTCGCGGCCGGCGTCGGTGGCGATCACCAGCTCCGACACATCCTTTCTCTGAAGCAGCTCCCGGACTGTCCGGAACTGATGGGAGGTACCACGGATCACGTTCAGGCGCATCTCCTCGGGGAGCATCGGCAGGTCTTCCATCCGCCACTGGCGGAAACGGGGATCGTAGTCGTGGGGCTCGGCCAGTTCGACTAAGTGCCCCAACGCCCAGGTAACGATGTAGCGGCCCCCTTCGAAGTACCCCTTGCGTTTTTGCGCCGCGCCCAATACCCGGGCGTAATCGGCTCCGACGCTCGGTTTTTCGGCCAGTACAATAATTTTTCCGTTATCCGCCATTAGTTGCTGTTATACCGATTCATACAAGCTTCCCAGTCGGCCAAGGCCAACCGCATGAGCTGTCATTTCAGCCCTTCCCGGCCGAGTCGAGCATGATCTCCTGGATGCGGGCCACCGAGTTCTCGACGTCGTCGAGCACCCCCTCCCGCAGCATCTGGTTGTCGAGGAGCTGCAGGGCCAGGTTCTTCAGCAGGGGATCGGCCGGATCTTTCTGATGGCGCCCGGTCATAGCCGCGATCAGCGGATGCTCCGGGTTGATCTCCAGGATCCGCTTAGCGAACTTGTATTCCTTGTTCATCATCTTCATGATCTTTTCCATCTGGGCCGAGGGGACCTCGGCGGGATGGGCGAGCATACAGGGGTTGTCGACCAGGCGACGGGAGGTCTTGACATCCTGGATGCGGTCGCCGTAGATCGTTTTCAGGTAGGTGATGAAGCTGGACACCTCTGCTTCGTCCCCCTTCTTCCCCTCCTTGTCTTCCTCCTTCTCCAGTTGGATGTCGGCGCTCTCGACGCTCTTGAAGGGTTTTTTCTCGTACTCGCGCAGGTGGTCGACGACGAATTCCTCCAGGGGATCGAGGAGGAACAGCACTTCGATCTCCCGCTTGCGGAACACCTCGAGCGCCGGCTTGGCGCGGATCGCTTCCAGGTCCGGTCCGGCTGCGAAATAGATCTCCTTCTGGTCGGCCTGCATCCGTTCCAGGACCCCTTTCAGATCGATCAACTCCTCGCCCTCGGTACGCGAAGTGCGGAAGAGGAGCAGGTGAGCCAACCGTTCCCGGCTCTCGAAATCCTGGATGACCCCCTCCTTCAGCATGCGGCCGAAATTCTTCCATATATTCCGAAACGAATCGGGCTTTTTCTTCTTCAGCGATTCGAGATGATCGAGCCATTTCTTGATCACGTGGCGGCGGATTTTTTCAATTTTGACGTTGTTCTGCACCGTCTCCCGGGAGATGTTCAGCGGGATTTCCTCCGAATCGACCACCCCTTTCACGAAGCGGAGATACTCGGGAAACAGGTCTTTGGATTCTTTCTGGATGAGAATCTTCCGCGAATAGAGATCGACACCCGGTTCGTTCCGGGAAAATCCAGGAAGTTCGAAGCTCGTTTTGGGGGCATACAGGAGCGCAGTGAACTGGACCGGCGCATCGGAGGAGAGGTGGAGCCAGGTTTCCGGCTCTTCCCCCGTCCCCTCGAAAAACTTGTAAAAATCGACGTAATCGGTTTCCTTCAGATTTGATTTCGGCTGAGTCCAGATCGCCTCGACCCGTTCGGTTTTTTCTCCTTCGACATAGATCGGGAAGGGGACGAATTTGGAATGGGTATCGATGATCGTCTTGATACGGAACGATTCGAGAAACTCTTTTTCGTCCTTTTTTAAAACCAGTTCGATCCGGGTTCCCCGCGTTTGTTTTTCACAGGCTTCGATTGTGTAGGAATTTTCACCCGAGGATTTCCAGAGATACGCGGGGCTGTCCGGTTTGAAATACCGCGTGTAGAGATGGATTTCGGAAGCGACCATGAAACTGGAGTAGAACCCGACACCGAACTGTCCAATCAGATCAATGTCGGCTCCTTCCTTACTCTCGGAAAGCTTCTGCAGATACGAGAGCGTCCCCGACCGGGCGATGGTGCCGATGTTGTTCACCAGATCTTCCCGGGTCATGCCGATGCCGGTGTCCTCGATCACCAGGACATTCCGCTTCTTGTCCAGTTCGATGGAAATCTTCAGTTCCAGATCGGGCTCGACTGCTTCCGGTGCGGAGAGCAACTCGAACTGTACCTTGTTGAGGGCGTCGGCGGCATTGGAGATCAATTCCCGCAGGAACACCTCCTTGTTCTTATAAAGCGAATAGGCCAGGATGTGGAGCAATTGCCGCACTTCCGATTGAAATTCAAAAGATGTCGATTGGTCGTTTTCAGCCATTCTATCCTCCATCGGTCAAGAAAAAATTATATCACTTCTGTCAAGTCGTCAAAACGGCACAACCCGGCCGCAGCAAGAGTTTCTGGTTCAGAACAGCCAGATGGCATTGAACAACAGTTTGAAGGTGGCGAAAGTCTGGGCCCGGTTCTGCACGCGTCCGCCCAGGAGCACCACCTTGCCCTTGTCCATTTCGAACCAGGCGGTGGTCACGGCATTGTCGAGTGCCTCACCGCCGCTCAGGTAACCGCTCAACAAGTGAGGTCCCGCAGACTTGAAGCGGCCGGAGACGTGGCGGCGGATGCTTTGATCGGCCGGAGAAGAGACACGAAATGCGGCGCTGTTGGAGAAAAACAGAATCGATTTCGTCTCCATCCCCCAGGCGAGGGGGTCGGTTGGAATCAGTTCGATTTCCAGCAGCGAACCGGGGCAGTTGAGTTTATTCCCGGCCCGGGCAGCCACATCGACGACCGGTAGTTCCAGATCCTTCTGGGCGATTTCAAAGGCACCATCGAGGAGGATCAGTCGGCCGCCGGTTTTTACCAGTTTTTTGACCGCTTCGATCCCCTCCTTGCCGATCCCGCCGCTATACTCGGGCGGCAAGAACGGCGCCGGGCGATCCCCGGTATTTTTCCCATCAACGATTATACTCCGGTTCTGATTCGGAAAAATCAGTGTGTCGAATTTGTCGGAAAAATCGGGTTGCCGAAGCTCACGGTTGTGAACCACTGTGTAGGGAAATCCGAAATGATCCAGCACCCAGCGGGTCCACCCCTCGTCAGCGGTGGGCAAATAAGATTGATAAATAGCCATCCGGGGAGCCCGGACCGGCACCAGGCGAACGGCTGGTCCGACCTTCACCCGGCGCAGGGGAACCGCGCATTCGACCGCCGCCGCTTCCACTGCCTTCTCCGCACCGGAGGCCGCCACGATGAAATCACCCGGAGAGAATTCTCCAGGCTCGCTCACCCGCTGCACCTTGACGCCGCCCTTGAGCAACCGGTTGACCGCCATGAAGGAGCGGTTGACCCGTCCCGAAAGCAAATAATGATCGCCCTCACCCGTTACCGGGGCCACCGGGTAGATACGATCCTCGATCGGTTTCAAGATAGAGGCGGGGACCACCGTTTCCGCTTCGGCAACGCGGACATTCATCAGCAAGGGCATGGTCCAGCCGGCATTGTCATAGGGTTCAAGAATCGGCCCATCTTCCATATAGCGTATCTCCGGGTAGCGCTGACGCTCCATCATCGCCTTGATGAAGGGGCGATAGGGTTGATCCAGCGGAATGACCACCGACCCCTTTGAATGGAGGCGGGAACCCGATTGCCAGTTTTCCTCCAGCCGATAGACGCGGACTCCCCCCTCCATCAGCTTGTGGATGAACGTATGGCTGTCGGGTCCATCCCACTGCTCGGGGGAAACGATATACGCATATGGGGCTTCGGATTTCCCTTTCTCGATGTTCTCCTTCCCCATCCGGTAAAAATTCCCGAGAAACCGGTTGCGATGCAAGGCGGCGGTTTCCACGAGAGCGTCGCAGACGATCTCCTCGTACTCGATGATGTCCTTCAGCCGCCACCAGCCGCCGTCCCAGGGATCGGGAAAATTGACCTGCGGTTTGTATTCGGGCAAACCCTTGCCGCCGCCCCGAAGATCGGACCGGTCGACCAGAACCGGAGTGGCGACGCGCACCGAGGCGAGTTCGGAGAGGAGGCCGACCACGTTCTTGTACCAGGCGGTGTTTTTCGTTCCCCCCGGCCAATAGGCGTCGAACCCATAGCCATTGGCTACACCCTGCTTGCCACGTTCCTGCAGACGGAGAGCCATGGCGGCTCCGATTATCTCGACTTCGCGGATCATCACCGGCGAAAGGTTTTGATTGAGCGGATCCTCGAAGGGAGGAACGAAAATCCGCGGGCCGTCACTGCCCATCTGATGCATATCGAGAAACACCTGAGGGAAGTAGCGGTGGTGCAAAACCGCATTCAGCACCTGACTCTCCTTGAGATTGAGCATACAATAATCGCGGTTGTTGTCGTGTCCCGAATAGGTTTGATAGAGAAAGGGCATATTGCCCCCCTCATAAGGAGTACCCAGGTATTTGTTAAACCAGTCACAAACCATGATGTTTCCGTCGGGGTTGATGGAGGGCATCAACAGGATTACCACCTGATCCAGTATCTTCTTTTGCTCGGGATCGGAGGTGGTTGCCCATTTATGGGCGAACGTCATGGCCATCTGGGAGGCGCCGATCTCGGTGGCATGAATGGCAGCGGTAATGATGACGAATACCCGGCCGCGGGATACGAGTTCTTTGGCTTGGTCGGCTGACAGTTCGTCGGGATTGGCGAGTTTCCGGTTGATCTCAATCAAATCACCCAGGTTGCGGATGTTCTCCTCACTGGAGATGAAGGCGAGAATCATCTGGTTACCGAGAGTGCTGGCCCCCTCGTCTACCACCCTGATGCGGGGGGAATCCCCTTCCAGGTACTTGAAATACCGGGTGATTTCGGGATAGGCGATCAGAGTGCGATCGGCGCCGATCGTTTTTCCGAAAAACTCGTCGGGGCTTTTCTGGGCGCCCAAGAAACAAGTGAGAAAACACACCGACAAAACGGCTACCAAGAAATTTTTCATCATTCCTGCCTCCTGTTCTCCGGTTTATAAATCCAGATGAAGTGCTACTATACTCCAATCTCCGGGGAGGTTCAAGACCGGTTCTTAGCGATGAACTGGTCGCGACAGGCGCTGGAGCAGAAGTAGATTGTTTCGCCCCTATGGCTCAAGGTAACGGCCTGACTTCCGGGAATGAAGAGTCCGCAGACGGGGTCCCGCTGCAGGGGAATCGCTCCTGCCGGTTTCCCCGCTCGGCCTGGATGGCTGCGTTGCCGGCGCGGTGCGGAGAAAAACCAGATCAATAGGGCAATCACCAGAAAAAATGCGGCCAACCTCAGCAAAACCATGTTCAGCCCTCAGAGGGGGCCAAGCAGCCGGGCTTTAGCCGTGGCTTTTCATCGAGCCGAGGATTTCCAGTGAAATAACATGCTTCTGGATCTCGTTGGTCCCTTCGTATATCTGCAGGAGCTTGGCGTCCCTCATCATCTTTTCGACCGGGTATTCCTTCATGTATCCGTACCCGCCGAGCATCTGTACGGCGTCAACGGCGGTCTTCATGGCGCAATCGGTGGCCAATACCTTGGCCATGGCCGATTCCTTGGATGCCTTCTGCCCGACATCGAGCAACCAGGCGGCCCGATAGACCATCAGGCGGGCGGCTTCGATCTCCATCGCCATCTCGGCGAGTTTGAAGGCGTTGTGTTGAAAAGCGGCGATCGGTTTTCCGAACTGCACCCGGTTCTGCGCGTACTTCAACGCCTCTTCATAGGCAGCTCTGGCCAGACCGACACCCCCGGCGCCAACCGCCGGACGGGCAATATCGAGAGTTTTCATGGCGATGAGGAAACCCATCCCCTCTCTTTTCAAGAGATGCGCAACCGGTACCTTGACATCATCGAAATAGATTTCACAAGTATTGGAGGCGCGATGCCCCATCTTGTTCTCTTTTTTCCCGATCGTCACCCCGGGGGTATCCATGGGGATCACGAAGGCGGACAATCCACGGATACCGCGCCTCTTGTCGGTGGTGGCAAAGATCACGCCGTACTTGGAAACACCAGCGTTGGTAATGAAGGTTTTCGATCCGTTCAGAACATAATGGTCGCCCTTCAACACCGCTGCCGTCTGGACAGCGGAATTGTCCGATCCGGCTTCCTTCTCGGTCAATCCGAAACAGGCGAAGGTCATTTCCCGGGACATGGGGGTCAGGAATTCCTGTTTCTGCTCTTCGGTCCCGAATAAAATGAGCGGGGTCGTCGCCAGGGTGTTGGACATGATCGAGGTGTACATCCCGGCGCATCCCCAGGCCAGTTCCTCGCAGACGATGGCATTGTCCAGATTGGAAAAACCAGCGCCGTTGTATTCGGTGGGGATCCCGGAGGTCAGGAATCCGGTCTCGAAGGCTTTCTTCATGATCTCATAGGGAAACTCGTTCTTCTCGTCAAATTCCTGTGCGGCCGGGCGCATCTCTTTTTCAGCGAATTTGTGTGTCTCTTCTTTCAATGCGAGTTGCTCGTCAGTCAAGCGAAAATCCATAATGCCTCTCCTTTCTTAAACCTTGATTAATTTGATCTCGTTCAATACTTCCATTGCGCTTTGGAAACGACTTTCACGCTTTTTTTCCATACATTTTTCGATGATCGAAACAAGCTTGTCGGGAATATCGTTGCGGAACTTGCGGACCGGAGGGACCGGTTCGAACAGATGCTGATAAAATATATTTTCCCCCTTGATGGGAACCTGACCGGTGGCCAGGTGAAACAGGGTGGCGCCGGATGAATAGATATCGGTGCGGTGGTCGACGGGAATCCCCTGGATCTGCTCCGGGGACATATAGTACGGAGTCCCGGTGATCACCCCCGTTTCTCCTTTTTTCTGATCCCCCAGGATGACCGCCAGACCGAAATCCATGATCTTGATCTCCTTGGTGCGGGTGATCATGATGTTGTGAGGCTTGATATCCCGGTGGATGATCCCTTTCTGGTGGGAATAATCGAGAGCTTTGAAGAGTTTGATGGCGATGAAGATGATCTGCGAGGGGGTGAACAGTTTCTTCCCCCGGATCAGGCTCATAAAATTCTCCCCTTCTACGAATTCCATGGAGATGAAAAAATCCTCCTTGATCTGGCCAACATCGTATACGGTCACGATGTTGGCATGCGACAGCGACGCAGTCGAACGGGCTTCGGAGAAGAACCGTTCCAGGTTGCGCTTGTCGGTTATCAGTGACTTGTTGAGGATCTTCAAGGCCACAATCCGCTTCAGGACCGTGTCTTCCGCTTTGAAGACGACTCCCATACCGCCTTCCCCCACCTTCTCGGTGATCTTGTACCGCTCGGTGGAGTCGTCCTTGATCAACTCCATCTCCTTGTATTTCTGGATCAGTTCTTCCACGCCTTTGATCTTCTGATGAATGTCCTTGTAGGAATAATCCTCGGTCAGGATCATCTGGTATAGTTCAAAGGCTTTGCGGAAATTTCCCGAGTTTTCATAACCCTGAGCCAGCACGTAATACCAGTCGATGTTGTTCCGGCTGATCTGCCGGTTTCCCAGCAGTTTACCGACCTTTTCGATCACCAGGTGGGGCTTGCGGTTTTTCAGGAACAGGTCGGCCATATGGGTGACCGCCGAATTAAAATCCTCGGAATTGGGGTCGACATTCTGCAGGTTGGCCAGAGCACGGCGATCATCGTCAACACGGACGAAACAGAGGCCGGCTTTATAATACTCCTCTGCTTTTTCGAACAATTCCCCGGCTTTCTGGTATTTCTGGAATTTGAAAGAGAGGTCGGCAGCCATCCGCCAATCCCGCCCCATTTCAAACATCTTGGCAGCTTCCTCTTCATTGCCGACCTTCATATAGTTCTCAGCGGCGATAATAAAATTCTGGTTCATGAAATAACAGTGAGCTGCTTTGGCGTATTGCTTCTCCCACTCGAACAACTCGGCGGCGCGGGTGTAATCCTCTCCTTTGAGGAACCACTCGGCGGCCTCAAGCGTGCTCCCCTTGGCAAAAGCCTCCTCACCGCGAAGCAGGCAAGCCACCTTGGGCTGGTTCATCTTTTCGTAAATCTCCGCCGCCTTCATCGGCATCTGCGCTTTTTCGAAGAGCCGGGCGGCATCCTGCGGTTTATTCATTCGTATGGCCACTTCTGCCGCTTTTTCGAATTTGTTGTAGCGCAGAAGCAGTTCATAGGCCTTTCCCAGGTCGTTCAAGCGGATATACAGATCCACCGCTTTCACCAGATCCTGTTCCAATTGGCGGTTGGCTTGAAAACCGATGGAGTTGTCGGACGCTGAGGTGAACCAGCGCTCGAAATTGATGGCCGCTTTTTTCAAGTTGTTGGCCTTTTCGTATATATAGGCGGCTTTCTTATAAAATCCCTTCTTTTCATATATCTGCGCAGCTTTTTCATAGCGCTCGTTGTTGTAGTACAACTCCGCCGCTTCCTGGAAAAGATTGTTGTTTTCCAACAGGGCACCGGCGATCTCCACATTTTTTCGCTTGATCAGCAAACGGACGGCGCCATCCAGGTTACCGCTTTTTTTGTATATCTCGATCGCTTCCGTTTCCCGGTTCAGCCGTTCAAACATCTCGCCCAGTGCATCAAATGCTTGTCCTTCTTCGTAAACCGCCTGAGCTTTGCGAAATTCCCCGATATCCTCGAACACTTTTCCGGCTCGCAGGTAATTTCCCTGCCTTTTGAACCGCAGCGCCTGCCTTTCCATGGCTTTCTGCTTGAAAAAAAGCATCAGAAAAACATCGATGAAGGATTTTTCTCCAGATGCCGATAATTTTGCGCTCTTCTGGATCTGCTTGGCTACCTGAAGAACGATCACAACGGCGGCTCCGACCAGTAAAACCATCAACCAGTTCGCCGCAATAAAGTCCTCTAGTCCTTCCATATCGAGCTTGAGTATAGCAGACAATTCCGAAAAAATCAATGCAAGCGGGATTCTCC
>Ga0105099_10000423_pt1 | contig 29016 bp, 62 predicted proteins | sample PPLLak3cmMay2015_2_FD_79138 | JGI IMG/M metagenome (GOLD analysis project Ga0105099, IMG submission 79138) | Freshwater sediment microbial communities from Prairie Pothole Lake near Jamestown, North Dakota, USA - PPLs Lake P8 Core (1) Depth... | ecosystem: Environmental > Aquatic > Freshwater >... | reverse complement strand
TGTGGGTACGAAACTCGGTTCGTTTCCACAGAAACGCACTACGTTGCTCTTCTTTGGTACTCATCGTCGATCTCTCCTGGTTGAAGTCAGTTGGTACAGTTCGGGTACCAGGGCGACGGAGGTGATCTGGATCTGGGTATCTACGATTCCATGATGCTTCTACCGTAACCCCTCGAAGGGAATTGTCAAGGCGTCCACTGGTTGGTTGGTTCGGATCCCCCGTCTTCTCTGGCCTTCTTCGCGTTGTCTCCGTCGAAACAGCACATGTCCTCGGGACACCGCGTACCCTTAGCACCGCAGTATTGATGCTGCCAACAACACGACAACGGATTCGTCGAACACACGAGCCCCCGCGTTCCGCATGGGTACTCCGGGCTCACCGGATTGTTCACGTCACTGTTCCAGCACCCAGCAAGGAGTACGATCAGCACGAGCATCAGTTTGGTCTTCATGGTTCTTCCTTCCCGAAGATGTAGTCGATTCTATCCTGAAGTCGGGCTTCGGCCAAGTTGTGCGCTTCCGCCAAACTACCGCGTTCCCCACATCCACCCTCGGCATAGCAGACGAACTCATCAGCATCTCCCGCATCGAAGAGCATGCCTTCGGGATCAACCTGCTGCACGCTCTCGTCCGACATGATTCTTCTCCATCAGTTCGTGATAGGCGATCTGCTTCTCCAGCTCGACCTTCGCAGCTTCGAGCATCTCAATCAGTTCTAGGATCAGTTCAGCGGGAAGGTCGATGGAGTGCCAGATACCATCTTTCTCACACCTGGAAACTCCGATGGAGATCGCATCCGGATGAAGGTTCACCTTCGGACACAGAGGAAAGCCTTGAAGCTGACCATCTCTGGTACACTTGTGATTGTGGATGCTCAAGACCATCCTAGGAAACATGGCTCCGTCCAGGCCATAAAGCCGTCGAGCCAAAGCCGTCTCGGGCTCGGTAGGACCACCCTTACCGTCGTTCTTCAGACGATGCTTCAGGTCTATTCGTTTCCACATATGGCTTCCCCCGGCAGGAACAGCGCCGACTCGCCGACTGCCCGCTTGTGCGCTTGGCTCATGGTGTCGATCAATCCGCACCTGGAGCAGCGCATAATCTGAATGTTGTGCTCGATCGTATCGATGGAGTCGGTCACGTAGCCGATCTTATTGCAGCTCGGAGACTCCCCAGCGCTGATGGATCCATCCACGTTGACGCTCGGTGTGCACATCTTGCCCAGTGCGATCAGATGTGCTCGTGCAGCAAGGAAACTGCCTGTCGACCGGACCAGGCTGCGCAGGTTGAAGCACTCCGGACCCAGGCGAGGCGTTGCCAACCCGTTGTCTCGCGCTCTCCCGTGCGGAGACACCGCTCGAATCTGCGTCTCCCACACCACCTTCGGGTGCTCGAACCTCTCGACGTGCCTAGGATAGAACCGAGGGTCGTTCGTGACTTGAACCCCCAGCACCGCCTCCAGCACAGCGTCTCGGAAGGTGGGCGACTTGCCGTGCAGGAACTCACCGTTGGACAGCAACAGCGTCTGTATGCCCTCCCGTGCGGCGTAGTCGATGTAGTCCAGAACCTCAGTGTGTTCGGTCGGCTCGCCCCCACTCATCATCAGGAAGGGTACGCCTTGCGCCTTGATGAACCGGATGGTGTCAGTGAACACCGTGGCTGGCATCTCAGCTCCGTCCGGAGTCGCATTGACCATGCAGTGCTTACAGCCCATATGGCACTTTTCTGTGATCCTTACAAGCATGCCTTGCCGTCCGTTTCTGCGGCCTGGTTGATCTCCTCGATGATAGTCATCAGCTCTCGACGCTTGCTGTTGAGCGCAGCAGAGTCCCAAACAAGGTAAGGGCTCAAGGCCAAGCGTTGAATAGCCACCGCAGCCTCTTGTGCTTCGAGCGATTTGGCATGAAGCCAATTTCGCTGCCTATCATCCATAACTCCTCCTCAGCCATTGGGAAGAAACACGATTCCGCCGATGTCCTCCACGATTTCTGTTGGCTCGATCACAGGAGCTTGACAGTACCAGGTGTTGAGGATCCTACCCACCTTCGCAGGACATCCGTCCGGCTGCGGGCACTTGTCCTCTTCCTCCGAGTCGTCGAACGCGAGCCACCCTACCCACCTGCCGAACACGTTGGCGTAGCTCTTCCCGGTCTTCTCTGCATAGGCTTGCACGAGGTCAGGAATCCCAGCGATCTGGTTCCACGCCTGATCGTCGAGCAACTTCACAGCGTATTCGCCACCATACATGTTGCTGATCACCAAGCCCGCCATCAGACCTTCTCCAACGTAATCTTGTAGGTCGCTACGACGTTCATGTCTGCATCCACCACGTCTACGAGGTCTCCAGGCTCATCGCGCGTGGACCCGTACAGTACCTGTCCGTTGTGCTCTATCTCGCAGCCTTCAGGTCCATCGTACCAGTTGTCGATAGCCACCTTGGTCTGCTCCAGCAGCTTCTTTCCAAGCTCATCCATCAAGTATTCTCCTTCACACAAGAAGCGGACCATCGGCCCACTTGACCCGCGCTATTCCACCCTACCGTGTCTCCAGGATCGTCCTCTGTGAGACGCACCCAGCGCTCGTGTCCTCTTGCCCCTACCAGAATCCCCCGCACCCATCGTTCAGATCCAGGAGTACCAGGTTGTTTAGACCTACCCCCACGAAGCACGATAACAGGAGTACCGAATTTCATTTAGACTCCTCCTTGATCAGATCCTGCATCACATTCCCCTCCGTCCTGGCCACGGCTCATGGCGTAGGTCGTAGCCGCACCTATCTGTCAAGTACTCCTCGATCTCTGGCAGGTAGTATTGAAGTGCCTCTTGCACATCCGGCAACATCTCCTGCTCATCAAGGTCTTCCTGCTCGACGAAGAGGGTGACGCCGCACACGTCATTGATAGGTTCGACCAAACCGATTATCTTGCCTTGATACGTAACCGTTTCAGCGTCGATATGGATATGCTGAAGGATGTGATAGCCAGTCATGCTCCCTAGTTTAGCCAGTGAGGAAGCATTGTCAATGGCTACAGTTGGAATCTTAGACAGGTGAGAAGGCTCATTGGATCCCAGTGCGCTTGCCCGGTCATGCCGCAACGCGAGCACTTGCTCCTCCAGGCGCGCACGTCCGCAACACCTCGAAGAATGGCCCACGCTGCCTGACGCGCTTTGCCAGCAGGCCGGAAGAACTTGTGGGGTTCGCTCGGGTGGTCGGGGCGAACAAAGGGTCCACGTGGACGCACTTCCGATTTGGGTAGAACAAACACAGCCTGGACGTTGTGATCCGGATACGCTCGGATGCCTGCCAGTAGAGCGGCGTTCGCAGTAGCAAACTCCTGGCGATCCCCAGGAGGATAGCACCACGACAACTCTCCGGTGTCATACGCTTTCAGAAGCACCTGAAACGTGTACTTCATCGCCGCCTTTAGGCATGGGAATCGTATCCCTGTTGGGGTTGATGGCTCGACACCACTGCATGGCCCACGGGAACTGCTCGCGAGCTTGCGCAGCCATCTGCCAAGCAATGCGGCGGTAGGCGATGTGCCCAGCGGGTTGGGTTCGCAGCTCCGTAAGGTAGTAGAGTTGCTGAAGATCCATGTCGAAGGTGGACCGATGCAGGAACGCCATCGGGGTTACGTACTGAAGCAAGACCTGGTGCTCGAAGGGGCAGTCGAACGCGAGCGCATGCTCCACCGCGTGCATGACCTGTTGGAATTTGCTCTGCCAGATCGTCCCCTTGAGAGGCTCGGGGATGATGTAGCCGTAACGAACCGTCAGAGGCTCGACAAACTGGTTCATCCTACGATGCCTCTGAAGATCACGGAAGGCTCCGTAGTCCACCAGCACATCGAAGTGCGTCCGAAGGAGCCGGAACACGTCTGGAACCTCAGCCTTGAAGGGCCGATTCGCCATCGCCTCTTCGATCTGCTTGGTCCCTTGCTCGTAGGCGAGGTTCAGCTCCAGCTGGAGAGCCGAGTCACTTCCATGGAAGCCGACCAAGTGTGCCCCCGGCTGCCCGTGCTCGAACTTGTAGGGCATCGGTACCCGCCGCACGCGCCAGTGCTGAAGCCATTCTTGCGGCTCGGTGTGGCGAATGAGCGGGCCTCCGATCTTCGCCAGAGCGCTCTGCATCCCGGTAGCGATCTGAACGAACTCGGGATTGCGCGCAGCTCCTAGAGATCGGATCAGCTGCGCGAGGTCTCTGGGATAGGCTACGAGCGCAAGGTTCGTCCGCACTCCAGCTGGGAGGATGCAGCGAGCCAAGTCGAACGCTGCCTTCTCGATGTTGGTCTGTACCGCTCGATGCGCCGTGTTATCGCCGCTGACACCGGTCGGGTTGGTCTCGATGGCCCACGCGAGCACTTCCTCGTACAGCTCGAACAGGTCATCCACGAGGGGAGAGAATTCTGTCTCCAGCTCAGCGGTCGGAAAGAACATCTGGTCCCGCGTGAACTTTTGCATGCGGGTGCTTTTCTCGGAACACGCCGGGCGGGGCCATGCTTCGAGGACCTTCGAAGCGACGATGCTGACTCCTTCGAAGCACACTGGAATCGTAGCCAATTCTGCCACGCTCGAATGTCCCCAGCTGACTATCACACGCTCTTGAAACTTCTCGGCTGCCAGCTCGGGAGTTTTCTGAATGAGAACACGCGCGGACTCCGGGCTGCGAGAGTACTTCGCCAGAGCCGCCGCCTGTCGAACGGGGTGATAGAGCTGCCCGTTTTCGTCTACTAGGGGGAAGATATCCATCAGCCCTTCTCCCTGTACGCCTTCTTGATCTTTCGCTCTTGATCGAAGAACCCGTTGATCTGGTCCCTCGTGAGGGGTGTAGATCCCTTGGGGATCACGAGAACCAGCTCATGCGCCCGCAGCTTCTTCAACATGCCTTTTCGGCTACCCATTGTGATACCTCCGATATTCTTCGCACGTCTGAGCCGTGCAGTCAGTCAGATAGGCCAAAAGCTCGCACAAGACGACGGCATCCGCAAGCGTGCATCCAACCTTCGTCTGGAACCACGAGGGATCGAGGTAGCTACCAGCCGAGTACATCAGGGTACGGTAGGACATGCCTGGCCACGCAACTACGAAGCCGCCAGAGCCTTTGCTGAGACCGAGCCTATGGTGGGCTTCCCTGCTGAAACCGAACGGCGTGAGGTTAGTGATCAGCAAGGTGTACGCCGTACCATTCCCCGGTTCGTATAACACCAGATGTGTGGTACCCCGCGTCTCTTGAATAGTGAGTCCGTCCGCTACAGTGGGCCTGGTTCGCAGTTCCATTGATCCTCCTAGCAGACACACTGCTTGCAGATCCAGTCCTTGTGGAAATTCGAGTACGTGGCTTCGTCGTCTGGCATGTTGCCTCCGCAACATCCGCACGTGTAGACGTAGCCATCTGGAACCGAGGTCCGAAGCGCTTCGCGCTGCTCCGCGCCTGACCACTGCCGCCGATCGTACTTCTCTGATACTTCCGTTCGATACATCAGTGTTTCTCCAGCCTCTCTCCGAACTTCGCCAAGATCGCGTATTGTGGGCGCTTCTTGGCTAGGGCTGCGATCTCCTCGCGTGTCAGCGGGTTGGGACCGTTCATGATCTCCATGAATGTTTCACAGAGTTTCCAGATCCGCTTCCGCTCGATATCCATCATGCGCTTCTGATCCATGTCAGTAGTATAAGCACGTGAGACTAGTTGTCAATATCCGTTCATTTGGGTCTTGTCGATCCTGATTTCGTGCGAGCGAGACAGGATCGGAGCCTCTTCTGGGCCTTTCCAGTAGGGCATGATCCAGATGCGCTTGCGTTCGGTGTGCTTGGGGCCACACGCCTGGTTCCGAAGGTGGCCGCGCACCAACCACCGGACGGTGGGGGAGCCTCCCTTGCGTTCGGACGGGTCGGCCAGGTATGCCTGAATGGCAGGACGACAGTCGAGCGTGATGGGCTTGCCGAGCTTGAACGTCCGGAACTCCGGGGGGCTTTTCTTGGACGGCTTGCACGTCGGTTTGCGGCTCGACTTGGTCATCTTCACGTTGCCCGCCTCTTGGAACGCGAGGATGGTGTTCACAATCAGCCTTCCTAGAAGGACCGACAGAGCCTTGTCTTCGCTCTCGTAGGGCATCGCCAACGGGTGCTCTTTGAAGGGGTTGTTCTCCAGATCATCTAGGAGAAGATCCGAAGTCTTGATCCCGAAGCGCCACACGGACACTGTGCTGTCATTCGAGATCGTGGAGTACGACCATCCTTCACGCATCGTGCCTTCGTGCGTGCGCTCCCGCTTGTAGGCCACGGTCACAGCGTCGATCTGGATACGCTTGTCGGATCCTTCATCCTTGGTCCACAGCAACCCCGCTGGAACCTGGATGATGAACGCGTCCCACGGGGGCTCCAAGTCATCGAGCATGTCCTCGGGCACCTTCGTGCTCATAAGCGCAGCCGCGTAGGTGTGAGGCATAACCACTTGGGGGCAGGCGTAGTGCACCCACTTGGCCGAGAAGGACGTCTGGATGAAGGTCGCTGGGCCGATGAACACGTCCAGCATGTGCTCGGTCATGCCGAACACACGTTGGAACGATGCGATCGTTTCCAGCTCGGTCTCGCAGTCGTTCATGCCCAGGCCGTAGGTGGTCTCCCACAGCCGCACACCGACATAGCGTACGTCCTTCAACGTCGCTCCCTGAGCAACCTTGTGCTGCCCACCACCAGTACCGAACTCACGCCACTGGGTACCAAGACCCTTCGCTGCGCGTTGCAGCTGCGCAGGAGACAAACCATATGGAAGATGGATCGCTTGGGGCATGCCCACAGTATGGGCACGTGAGATCAGATTGTCAAGCCCTCTATCTTGCTCCGAGTCGACGCATACGAGCCGGGGGTCCTGGGGCTGGAGTGAGTGCAGCGTTCAGCTTCTTGTAATGCTCGATCCTGGCATTCCGAGCGTCTTCGAACGCCTTGACTTCGTCCTTCGAGAGAGGATGCACGTGACGGCCGGCTTGCATCGCGGCCTCGCGCTGCTTACGCCCCTTGGCGACTTGGCGACTCCACCGAGCCACTGCTTTGGGATCCTCCATGTCAAGTACTCCGGGCCAGCCCTGGGGTCGTCCGGAATCGCTGCCGTGCAGCAGGAAGTCCTTGCCAGCTTGGACAGTGACGTACTTGCCAGTCTCTGGATCGGGACGCTGGATGCGTACTCCTGACATGTCGTACATATCCTTTACCTTCGCCACGATCTTGTCGCTGGCTTCCTTCGAAACGCCGAGCTTCTGGATGAACTCGCCGAACTTCTTCTTCTTGCCAGCGAACACCTCTTCCGGAGACACTTCTGGGAACCCCTGGAGTTTGAATCCGAAGCGTGCCCACACGTACGGTCCCGCATCGAGTGCGGCTGTGACTTCGACCTTCTTCACACCCAGCTGCTTGTAGGCTTTCATAGCTTTGCCTAGCATCGCACCGGCACGCCCTCCACCTTGCCACGCGTCGTCGATCGCTAGGAAGTCATGATAGACCTCCGGACCCTTGGGGCCTCCTCGGTAGAAGACGCGCTCCATGTCTCCGATGATGGTACCGTTCGCTTCCTTCACGTTGTACTTGATGGAGATCCGATCCGCGTTGTCCGAGAGAGAAATCCGAACCGGAGCTGCATCGATACCCATGTCAGAGAACATCTCTGACAGCATCTTCGGGTCGGGAGCCTTGTCACCAAAGATCCTCTTCAAGGCTCTACCCATGGCGATTCCGGTCGGATACACCATCGGCACCCCGTCCGGCTTCATGGAAGCCCACGCAGCATCGTAGGCTTCTCCAGTCAGCTGCTTCAGCTTCCGGCTGTTGCCTGTCTTGCCGCCGAGCACGCGGTAGACCTTCTTTCCCCTCGGGGTGTAGTAGAACTTCCCACCCTTGGGACCTGTTTGCATGACGTACGCAGTGATCTCCTGAAGAAGCCGAAGCCTCTCCTCAAGAGAGGTTGCCCGTCGAGCTTCTTCAAGTAGCGTCCACATGGACATGCCTATGCCGCCTTCGGCTTCGAGGTTGCAGCCTTTTTTGCTAGGATCTTCTTGCGTTGCTTCTTGGCCTTTGCGACCTGACGTTCCCAGCGCGCAACCGCTTTCGTGTCGTTCACGTCGAACTTCCCTCCCCAGGTCATATCCTTCGTGACGTTTCTGCCAACCTTCACCGTCTTCATTCTAGGCTTGCCGCTTCGCAGCAGTGCGCCAGTCGGAACTTGGATCCGAATGCCCGCCGTCGTGTACAGATCGCGCATGTGCATGCGCTGTATCCAGTCGGCTTGGGCACTAGGCACACCCTCATCGATAATGGCTCGCTTCACGCGTTCGGCTGCTCGCTTGGGCATGTCCTCGTCTTCGGGCTCGAACCCGAAACGTGCCCACGTATAACCGCCGTTGAAACCACCGCCACCGGCCGCAGTCACCTTGACTTCTTCAACACCAAGCTTCTTGTATGTCTCCAGCATCTTGCCAAGAGCTACGCCGCCGATACCTTTGCCCTTGGTACCCGCCCGGAGAGAAAAGATGCTGTGGTAGACCGTAGGCTTGCCTTCATCGTTCAAGTAGAACGCACGCCGAAACCCTCCGACGTTTCTACCATTCTCATCGTTGACCCCATAACGCAAACTCAAGCGTGGTGGGGTTCCGGACGCCGTCGCTTCGATCAGCTCGCACCCCACGCCGTTCTCTTCGTCAGAAAACATGGTCTCCATCTCATCCGGACTTGGAGCCTTGTCACCGAACAACTCCTTGAGATCCTTGCCCAACCGTTCTCCGTCCCCTCGCAGGAGCCAGCGCTTGTGCCCGACGTTCTTCCAGGCGTTGTCGTAGTCCTCTCCTGTCAGGTGTTGGCGCTTACGCGCCTTGCCACTCTGACCACCGAGCTTGCGATACACCTTCGTGCCCTTGTGCGTGTAGTAGAACTGGCCCCCCTTGGGACCAGTCATCATCACGTAGGCCACAATTTCGACGATGACGCGGAACCTTTCGGCCAACGTCATCGCCCGCCTGCCCTCTTGGATCAGCTGTTGGAGCACAGCATCCTCCGACTCTACCAGTCTTCTTTCGGAAGCTCCGTAGCAGGGAACGACGTGATTGAGCCGTCCGGATTCACGCGGAAGACCATCTCGTCCGGATCAGGGCCTGCCCGCTCCATGTCGAGCATCAGATCGTCGGCCGCATCGATCATTCCCTTCGGGGGTTGCTTGGGTGTCTTGGTGTTCTTCTTCGCCATGGTGGTGGTCCTTTGGTTACACTTTCCACACCATCAATATAACCACGTGAGAGAGATTGTCAAGGTGTCATCTCCCTCGTAGCCGTGCACGCTCCAAAGCCCGGATGCGCTGTTCGTACTTCCGAATTGGGATGAACTCTGGAACTGGTCGGCCCAAAGCCTGTGCCTGCTGCCGTAGTTCTCGCCTCTTGAGAAGCTCAGCCTGCTTCTTGCTCTGCGCAATCGAGTCGATACGGCGCTCCTGCGCGACGGTGGTTCCATACTTCGAGGCGCGCGTCTCTGGAGTAGACGGCTCTGGTTTTTGAACCTGGGCTACTGGAGCAGCTGGAGCAGCTTTGACTGCGCGCGTCTGAGCCTGCCCCTGACGGATGAGATCCGCAGCCTGTGTGGATACTGTCGAGGTACCAGGAGCAGGGGTCGGAGCCGGAACCGGAGTCGGACCTTTGGCGCTGCGCGCTGCTACGGCTTGGTCTCTGGCTGCGGCTTGGTGTGCGGCTCGGCGTGCGGCTTGGAGAATCGCAGCACGCTCGAAACCCCTCTCCCGATCCGCATAAGCGTCCATGGACATCCCGACTAACGTAGCTGCATACTCAGGATTGCGTCGTCGGTGTTGTTCGGCACTGATCCGTCTGGCAGCTCGGCGCTCGACCTCCTGCTCCTGCTCTGGAGTAGTGCCAAATTGAGAAGCTCGCTGCATGAAAACACTACCTGTGGATGAAGTAGGGGCTCTCGCAGGCGCTGGAGACGCTGTAGGCGATGGAGGCGATGGAGGCGCAGCGCGCTGTCTACGAAGCAACTGCGCCCGGTCTTGCCCTACCTGCCAAGCTCTCCGTTCGTAGCTTCCGTAGCTCTCTCTGGCAGTCTCCCACTCGCGACGCTGCTCATCACTCGGTGTGGTACGCTCATTTTGCTTGCCTGTCGCGATAGCCTTCTTGCGTTGATCCTCTCCCTTCTTCGCTTGGGCCTGCCAGCGTTCCACAGTCTTTGGATCTTCTAGATTTGCAGTTCCAGACCAATCACGAGGACTCCCATGCGAACCATATAGAAGGAAGTCCCTGCCAGCTTTGATAGTCTTCTGCTCTTCTTCACCTGTCTCCGGATTGAGATGCGTCACCTGTACTGTAGTTCCGGATAGGCTATGCAGATCCTTCCCGTGCTGCGACACTGCGGCTTCTGCGGCTTCTGCGCTCATCTTGATCGGAGGCTGCTGAAGGAATTCTGCAAATTCGCTCCGAATGTTCTGCATCTCGTAGGCGCTCGGCTGAAACCCGAACCTAGCCCATGCATACGGACCCGTCGTCAAACTCGCCGAAACTCCAACCTGCTGCACTCCCATCTTCTGGTAGGTCTTCAAAGCCTGCCCGAACATCGCACCCGTACGCCCTCCACCTTGTGCACTCTCACTAAGTCGAAGATACGCGTGGTAGACGTGCTTCTTACCATCCTTCAGGGAGAAACTTCGGTTCATCGAGCCAATAGCAGTCCCGTCTTGATCCTTCACAGTATATGTAGCAGACACTGAGCTGCCGTAGCTGCTGGTGCTCAGATGATCCAACTTCGCAATGATCCCCTGCGAAGAGAACATCGTCTCCATGTCCCTGGGGGTGGGGGCCTTGTCCCCGAATATTTCTCGAAGCTTCCTGCCAACGCTCCCGCCGTGAACTGAGTTTTGCCACATCTGATCATACTCAGCCGCAGAAAGGCGAGGGGCTGCGGAAACAGCTCCCCCGGCAGCTCGGGCCTTCTCGCGTGGAGTCAACTCTCGGTAGTGTCTTTCCCCCTTTTCGTCATAGTAGAAGCGTCCACCCCGACGCCCCGTCTGCATCACGTAGGCTGTGACCTCGGAAAGCACCCGACATAGCTCGGGCAGGGTCGCAGCTTGCTTGCCTTCTTGAATCAGGTGCGGAAGCATGGGCATCACCACCAGGATCGGGTCAAATCTTGGGCCAGCACAATGTCGCCAGAACGAGTACGAAACTGGGCTGTAGGATAGCGCTTTCGGACGTGGTCCGTCACGGCCTTTCGATAGTCGTCGGCCAGCGCATCGATGTCTGCTTGCGGAACACCCCTGCGCTTCAGGGCTTTGAAGAGCTTGGCGACCTTGCCCTCGATGAACTCTGAGACCGGTTTCTTCGCTCGCTTCGCCATCAAGTACAGCTGGGTCGCCGTGGCCTGAAGCTCGTGTGGATCCAGCAAGTAGGTTCGCGTCGCCGAGATGTCCCCCCAGTTGCGCTCCCCAGTCGTATCTGTCTGACGCTGCACGCCGGCTCCTGGATCTTCCCCCCGTGCGTATTGACTGCCGTGCTCCATCTCGTGACGGATGACGCCAGTGATGTCGTTCGACAAAGGCTCCAACATCCAATCCTCGATGACCGGAACAGCGATACGTAGGATCAGCCGGAACGCCGTGCCTTGTGCGTTGCGTCCTGCCGAGCCTCGGTGCGTCCAAGGCTCCTTCGGGGATAGGTGCTGAGAGATGGCGGGATCATACTTGAGCACAAGCTGCACGTAGCTCACCTTGTACGAAAGCCTCGGAGCCTTCAGCGGCCACTGAAGAATCGTTTCAGCGGTGCCTTGCCGAGCGAAGTCTGCGCGAACGGATCGAACCCATGCAAAGACCTTCCGGCCCAGCTCACTGGCCGAGACCTCCGAAGGAGACCTCCGTTCTACGAGCACACGAAGCTCCCAAATGAGCTTGCGCAACTCACATGGCATCGTCCAACTCATCGGGCTCGTCGGGCTCTACCGAGTCCTCTGCGCCTTCAGGGATAGGGATCTCGTCATCTGGGATGTCGTCTTCTAGGAGCCCTTGAACTTCTTCCATGAGCCCATCGTACTTGTTGCGTGTCATGCCAGTCTCCTAGCGATTTCTGGTACGTCAGCAAGCGACGTCATCTCCAGATGCTCCGGGGTACCCTTGCACACCCGGCAACGCTGTGCCGGAAATCGCCCGACAAATACCCGGTTGCAGTGAAGCGTCACGTAGACCTTCTCCACCTTCTGATCGAAGAACGGTTTGGCAAGACGGGTGAGTGCTACAGACAGATCAACCATTTGCTGAAGCATACACCAAAAAGGCATGTCACTGCCACAGCGGTTTGGCAGCCAAAAACAGCATGCCTCCGAGCAGCACGAGTGCCAGAATCAAGACGATGACGTAGTAGCCAAAACCGCAGCCGTCCTCGTCTGGAGGGAGTTTGCTTGAATCAGGCATGGCGTCACTTACGCTGGCACTCACAGCGACGAATCTGTTCCAGCTCACTGGCGATCTTCTCCAGGGCTCGGGTCTGCCGCTCCTGCGCGATGTTCGGGCTCTGCGCCTCGGAATGGTAGGCCAAGAATGTGATGTACCCGACGATTGCAGCTAAAACAATCAGGATCTTGGCCCACTCGCGGGCGGCTCTTAGATGATCGCTCGTCATGGCGTTCTGACCTGCGTACAGGAAGCAGTGACCGCTGACAACCGAACCGCCTTGCCCTTGTCGTTCATCTCAGCCAGCTGGAAAGCCACGTCATGCCCACAGGTCAGCCGAAGATCGAGCACCCCGCACGAGGGGCACTGGCGACACATCAGCGCTCTTTGGCGCTTGGGTCCTTCCTCGACTCCGAGAGCGCACTCCCAGCCCTCTCCGAACTTCCACTTGAGCTTGTCAGCTGGCATCACCAGCACCTTTGTCGTAGTCGGACCCTCCGTTGGACCGATCTGCTTGTACATCACAGCCCACACGTGGCTGACCGAACCCTGCGCCGAGGCGACCAGGCTTACCAGCAACAAGGCTAGCACCATCAGGCTACGTCGAATCAGTTTCATCGTCTTCTATCTCCGAAGGCTCGGGCTTGATCCTCGCGAAAAGGACTACTTCCCTCGTCTTTGTGAAAGATGCCTTTTCATTGGCCCACCGTCCAGTCACCTCGACGTAGTAGTGGGTCATGTCGGACTCCAACAGGTCCATCTCCTTCGCTTCGTCGAAGACGTTCTGCGTCGCCTCACGCCACGCCCCGTCGAACGCAGCCCAACCCGACGCTCTCGTAGCCAGACCCACCAGCGACGCCGCATGCGCACACAGGTGGGGAGACGCATGGGTCTCCAAGCGCTCGGTCAGAAGACGGCATGCAAGGTACAGGCGTTTGACTCGCCACTCGTCGCGCTCGATACCGGGATCTGCCGGACACGTCCCCAGTCGCATGTCCTTCTTGTACTGCTCGAACTCATTGTCCCACTGCTTCTTGCTATTCGTCATAAACAGTCCTCCGGAATGCTATCCCACGGCTCTTCTTCTTGTCCTGCGTAGCTGTCTGGATCGGCTTGTGTGCCTCCCCCTCCTTGGTACATCTCAGCCAAGTCGAATCGGCTGAACCCGTACTGAGTCAGAGCTGACATGTCTACATCCCAGCGGAGACGTGAGAGCGCCTTCCACTGCTGGAAGACTTCATCGATGTGAAAGTCGATCTGTTCCTTCGTCCAGCCGTTGATGAACGCGAGGTGGTCTCGGCACTCGGCCTCCTTACCGTTCAGTCGGCTGAACCCCCAGTGCTTCACGGAGTGACAGCTAGGGCACAGAGCCACGAGCTTCACAAGCTCCTGCGTGTGACTTCTTTCATGATACGCCCACTTTTCGTGGCACTCCACGGGCCACTTCGGGCCTCTCCCGGAGCAAATCTCACACTTGTACCGGGCAGCTCGATACGCCTTACGGCGCACGATGTCCCACATCTCGGGCTTCATCAAGGTGCGGATGTTCTTGGCCCACGTCGAACGAGGTACCAGTTCGCACGTCAAGATCGGCTTGGATCTTGCTTGCCCCTGGAATAACATCTTGACACCCATGCCTGACGTCATATCACCAAAGCCCACGAAGACCTCCCTTGACCTCCCTCGACAACTCGTACTTACGCCCGCAATAGCACCACAAGTGAGAAAACCTATCTCCTGGGTCGGTACTTTCCACGAGGTGCCACGGCAACTCGTATCCGCATGGGCACTTGTCAGGATTGTGGAAGTGGATCTTGCACTCCTCACACTGCTTCTTGCGCCCTACCTCTGGCTTGGACTTCGATCCACTCGGGTAGACCTTCGTCATCAGCTCATGTCCGCACGACAACGTGAGTCGATATCGCACCCCGCTACCACACACGCCTTTCCGTACGCATATGGCAGTCTCCACCTTCACCTTCATGATCACGCGAAGCATCAGCTCTGCTCCTTCACGACATGCTTGTCGTTGCGACGGCGTGCTCGGCTGGAGTCGTGCTTCGCATCGGCGCGTCGACCCCAGTAGCCGCTGGACGCGCGGCTACCCTTGGCTCCACTGTGCTCGGTGTTGATAGACTTCTGAGCCATCACATACTCCTGAAGGGGTTGAAGGTCAGGGGCTCGGCCGGACGCTGCGCAGCAGCGAGCATCTCAGCCTCACGAGCAGCAGCCGCACGCTCGGCATCGCGATCTGTTCCCCAAATCACACGGGACTCTCCGGACTCGGTCCAGAAGGTCACGCATCGATCCACAAAGTCCTCGTCCATGAGGTACGTACGGCACTTGCGACAGCTGATCGCTGCAACGTCCGACTTGTACATCTCTCCGCAACCGCACTCGAATGGGTAGCCGTTGGCAGCAGATTCGAGAATGTATGCAGGGACAGTATTGATCACGTTGCTCATAGCTCTCACAATAAGCACGTGAATCAACTTGTCAAGTGCGTCCACGTGGGCATTGATGACGATCTTGCAACTATTCGAGATCCCTTCAGTTAGGAGCTACAGTAGGATCAACTTCAGGCTCAGTTTCGTCAAGCTGCTGGATCCCCATCTGAAGCTCACCCTTTTCGAACCGGGTTGTGACCCAGGGTAGCTCGCGGAACTCGGCGAACACGGAGCGCGAGGATTCCAGAACCCAGGCGACCATGGTGTCCACCGGCACAGCTTGATCTGGAAGGTGGTTGTTTTCGAGCCATCTCTCGCTGACTGACAGCGTCGTTGTCAAGGCATTCGCCGTGACGAACAGGGCCTCTTCTCTCTCTGGAAATTCCCCCGCGCAGCATCTATCTACCCCATAACGCGACTCATAGGCTTGGACGACAGCCCTCATCAGGCTGCGCATCAGCTCGATCTTGACCGACACGTTGCCCGCGCGCATGGTTGTCTTCCACGGGGAAGCGGGGGTGTCATGTCCTTCGGTTTCGAGGAAGGGGTCATTCGCCATCGTAGTGACCTTTCAGGTCTTGGAGCACTTCGAGCAGTGCTTCTTCGTGTGCTTCTGGGATCCTAGCCGAATTCGCGTAGTAGGCCCAATCGCTAACTTCCCTCTGAAGCACGAGCAAGTCCTGCAACCAGGATGCGAGCTGCTGATGATCTTGTTCAGCCTTCGGATCCGTTGCTACCTCAGCCTGGTGCGAAGCATGCTTGATCGCTGACAGCAAGCTCATCTTCGGACTGGGCTTGGGCAGCTTCAGCGCCTCCTGGGCTCGAACCTGCAAACTCCCGTCTTCCGGGAGGATGCGGGACTTTTCAATCTGACGCACTGTGATAGGAACCCACAGCGAATTCCACAGCTTGATCGCCTCCCCGAACTTACCAAGGGCTAGCCAGTCGAGGACATGCTTGGCTTGATCATCGGTCTTCATGACCTCCAAGGCTCGTTCCAGAACGGCTTCGGCTGCGCACCGCTGTGCGTCCTCGAAGAGATCGAAGGTGAATCCGACACCGGGCTTGAACTCGACCAACCACTGCCACTGATTCATCGTGAAATCCTCCCATAATCGACTGCCTTCTCCACCAGTTCGTCCAGGCACTCTTCTTCATAGCGGTGTTGCCGAACCTCTTCTGGAGTAGCGAATGGCTTGGTGTGCTGCTCTTCGAATCCGGGGCACCCTTCAGCCCAATCAGGGACCTTCGTCAGATCGTCCGTAACGCTCTTCTTCCACTTGATGACGTTCTGTACGACTTGGAACACCGGAGAGGCGTCGTGGCAGTCTTCCATGTTCAACACGCACCGATCACACAAGCTCATGTCGATTTCCGTCTGGGTATCTTGCTTATCCTTCAGTTCATCCACTACTTCTGCACGAGTCATTCCAAGTCAGCAGTGAAGAAGTTGAAGCACGCGGTGTTGGTCTTCGTGCACTCGTTCAGCTCATTCTGGCACCGATTCGAGAATCGAACACACTGGGCGAAGTCTTCCTTGGTTCCCTCTGCTTGATCCAGGCACGCATCCGTGTATGTCTGATACTGCTTCAGCATCTCGACTGCTCTATCGACTTGCTCGCGAGCTTCGGTACACTGATAGGACAGCCAGACGAGTAGGAGCCACGTAGCGATCTGGACGGATCCGAATACGTAGTTTGCTTGCAGCTTCATTGAAGTGTCCTCAGCTCTACATGAGTCAGCTCGAACGTGGAGATCCGAAGTCGCGCTGGTCCATCGTTGATTTGGCAACCTTCGACGAGAGCGAGAAATCGATTCAGGTGCTCTACGCTATTGAACCACTCTGGTTCTTTCCCTGTCAAATCTAGGTACTCCACCCTGAATAGCTTCATGTCACACCCCATCGAGGAATCCTGCGTCCATGCAAGTTCTTCTGGTAGACGAATCCCAGCTGCTCCATCATGTGCATGCGCCAGAAGACGATGAACTCGATGACTTTGGGAGACTGCTCGAACAGCGGAGAGTCACGGTCACACCCTACGCGGTAGTAGACTTCCCAGTGCGTGTAGAAAGACGGGGCCACTCCCATCTTGTGATCGCTCAGCACCTTCAGGATGAACTCGTCTATGATCAGCTCTGCTTCACTGACGTCCATGTGGACATGTTTCATTCCGTGAAGGTACAGCGCGTTCTTGCATAGTTCAGACGTGACGTTCATGGTTCGCTCCCTACGATGGCCCATCTGGTTCCTCGGCCGACGTTGCCTGCGTGGTAGACGAAACCGTGGTCTGCAAGCCATATCAGGCGCATTCGCACCGTTCTGGTGTGGTTGCTGGTTACATAGAACGTGTCGAACACGTCGATGGCTAAGTTCTTCACTGTGCAACCGTATGAAGAGGATTCTTCTAGGAGTTCCAATATACGATCGTCGAGCCATCCTTCAGGGTCTTCAGCGTAATCCTTGACTGCTGCAACCAGCTCAACCCAACTGGACCCTTCCCATACTCGGATGTACTTGCCATCATCCAACTCAACACGGTAGCGGATAACCTTACGCTCCACGCCGTTGCAATCCCTTGTTACCCAGTACTCCTTCGTCTTGCCCTCGCGTTGTGAGTCATTGGTTCTGTTTGTCAGCGTCAGGATATATCCGTCCTTCTTCCACACCCACTTGTCGAAGGTATGCCGGCTAGGTGCCGCATAACCAGATGCTGCGTGATAGGGCTCTGGCTTGCCCGGATATGTCATCTTCCACTGGTTCATGTCTCTACCATAAGCACGTGAGCTGGTTGGTCAAGTGTAGAACTGGAACCCCATGTCGTCACAGTAATCAGAGAAGCCAAGTTCGCACAGGCGCTTAGCGTCGGCTTCGGAGAGGTCTTTGATCTCAGGCCCGCCGCAGTAGATGATGTCATGCTCAGCAGCCATCTCCGCGCCTCCCAGCTTGACGAGCAGTGCTGCGCCTTCTGCAAAACGCGCCAGCCGGTCAATGTCGTGGTCGGTACCGGTGTCGTCACGCAGTTTCTCGTAGTCGTCTCGGTTCATGCTTCGCTCCTTGCCAACCAGTCAGTCCACGTATCCAGGTGTTGTTGTGGTGACGCTGGCATAACGCACCACATCATCCATTCGTAGTCGACGTCCCACTCCCCCCAGTAGTCTTGAGAGTAGTGCGGCGGACACACGTGGACGATGAAGGTCTGTCCAATGCACAGACCATTTTCCAGGGCGAATTGCACTAGATCGTGCACGTCGAACACACACTCGAATCCGATCTCGCACAGCTCGTAGTCGAGCCAGTCTGGTACTTCTTCGAAGTCCCAGTTGAAGTCTTCGTCCAGCGTGACCTCGACGAAGGTATCCACTTGATGGAAGAAGTCCAACTCAGGATCTGGATCTGCTTCGATCGGTGTGATCTCCTTGTAGGTCTTGAATGCTGATTCAGCCATTCGCTTGCTCCTCGGCTTCGAGCAGCTCGTCGAGTTTTCGGACCATGTGCCAGGCCCACACGACTCGCGGAGCTGGGCACTTGCCGATCTCGCAGTACTCGGCGTCTTCTATCTTGTCGTAGATCAGCTGTGCTACTGCATGCTCGTGCAGATGGTCAGCTATCTTCTCTGCGATCTGTCGCCACCGCTCGGCCCACGTCTCTGTTGGTAGGTTCGGGTAATCCGGGTCTTTGAATGTCCGGTAGTCCTCTGGGTTCTTCTCGCCTTCCTCGGCGTAGCTCAAGGCATCATCCAGGGCCACGTCCGGGTCATAGCACCAGGCCACGGCGCTTCCGGTCCCGATGGCAGCCTTCGTGGTCAGGTAATCCAGGTTCGACTTCGCGACCCACTGGAGGATGCCTCTGGCTCCCCCTGGTCCGTGGTACGCCTGGAAATGGACCAAATCAATATCTCCGTACACAATCACCCCACCCTGGTAGGTGATGATGACCTCGGCTCTGTAGATCGAGGATCCATTGGGCATTCCGATCTGCCAGCGTGGCAGCTTATCCTCGGGATCCGGATGCTGGAGAATCACGTGGTCCTTGAAGGAGTCCTTCGCCATCCGGGCCAGCTCGGCTTCCCGCTGCTTTCGGTCTTGTCTCATTGCTCCTCTTCTTCGTATCCACGCCCTTCATCGCATTCTAGTGCCCTGCCTATCGCTCCGATCCGATCATACAAATCAGACAGCTCTTCAGCGCTTGGACAGGATTTCCTGTATTCCATTTCGTCTAGCCAAACAACAATATCCTGAGCAGCCTTTTCGAGTCTTGTCATAGCTACCTCAAGTTCCAGTGCTGGTCCGCGAATGCCTTCGCTTCTTGAAGACTCCAGCCATACTTCGTGCGCAGCTCTTTGATGCACATGATCCTGTTGCTCGCCGAACTCGAACTGTTCCACTTGCCCACGATGGCTCGGGCTGTGCCGGTGTCAGCAGGCCGGGGCGGAAGCGTGCGGGCAAGGTTGCCACTGAATCTGTCGTGATGCAGCTGTTCCAACGCATCTGCGATCTTGGCTAGCTCAGTCGGCTCCTTGAGCAGAGCAATGTCGGTGCCTGATAGCAGGCTGCCCAGTATGTGAAGCCACACGTCGCTCCGGGTCCTGTCTCCCATGTCCCTAACTTAGTCAGTGAATGTAGAGTTGTCAAGAGAACACTGGCCCCACCGTCCCCCGTTAGAGCTATTCATTAGTTCAGTATAGCCCCCACCGTCCCCAGGATCCCCCCCCCCACTGCCCTCTACATGCGTTCAGTAGTTCATCCGGACTGGTCCCACTTTGTCAAGGGCCCAGCGGGTCTTCGTGGCGCGGAAGGTAGTTTGAACCGGAGAAGTCACACTCCTAGTTGGCCGGGGTTGACCTTTTCACCCTGGTGGCTGGCTGTGGCTCAGGCTGGGTTTCTTGTGAGAGGCTGGTCAGGCCTGGGCTCTGGCTTGTGATTCGAAGGGGGTGATTCGAGAAAGGGGGTTTGCTGGGGCAGGCCCCAGGCTGGGGAGGGGGAAGGTCGCGCGGAAGCGCTCAGAAGGGACAGGTACATTCCAGTGGATCAGGCTTGGACACGGGCTGAGACACCAAGCACGCAGCGAAGTCTTCGTCCGAGCCGCACACCGCGAGCTGGTCTTCGAGAATCATCCTCTGGCGAAGACACTCAGCGATCTTCTGCTCATGCGCCTGAACAGCCTCGTCGATCTTTGCCATCTCTTCCTTGATCTGGGAAGGCGACCAGGTAGCCACGCGCTCGGCGAACTCCTGCCTGCGCGCCTTGATCTTGGCTTGGGCCACTTGCTTCTTGCCCTTGTCCAGCAGTGCCTTGGCCGCATGGTCGACCTGGACAGGCACGTCGTAGGGGTTGGGCGCAATGACGGGAGCTGGCATGTTCTTCCTCTGCTTTACCTTGCGCTTGGTCGAGCCGCAAGCAATGCACACCTGATGTGTTGGGGTAGAAGGCATAGGCACGACAAGAGCCTCGCCAGCTTGGTGCAGGACAAGTGCCATCAGATCGCTCCTGTTCCATCGTAGTACTCTGGATAGTCGTCAGGGTAGTCGTAGTCGGACTCGTACTCGGGACCGTCGCTGTCGTCATCGTCTGCCAGCTGGGCAAGGTCATCCTCATCCGACTGGGTCAGGACGAAGGGCACGTCAGGGTAGTCCGGCGCAACAGCGCTCTGGATCTCGAACTCACCCTCTTCAGGGTAGCAGTCCTCCGGGGGACCGTAGAGCTTCGCTGGGATGTAGTAGCCCCAACACTCGCACTCGATGTCCACCTCGCGCATGTCCAGCTCTTCGTCCGGATGCACCTCGGACTCCAGCACGAACTCCAGATGCGGCAGCTCGTAGTGGTCAACGCGCACAACCAACGCGCGCTCGATGGTGGTGATGACGGTGGTGGTTCTGCCAGCAGTGAGGCTCATGATGGGTAAGATAGCAAGTGAGTGAGGGGTTGTCAACCCCAACAGACCTCGGCGTTGTGCTCTTGTGCCCACGCGAACAAGACATCCAGCCGTTCTAGACGAGACAGGATGGCTTGTGCGTCGATGCCGCCACAGACAATGCGGCACTGCCCTGGCAGCTGGGTGTCGCTGGTCTCTCGCGTGTGGGGCGCGAGCGAGAGCGGGCTATTGCGCAGGTACGTGATCCTCTGCCGAACAGTGGGAATCAGCTCCGGGGGAACCTTGCCCCACATGTCCATCGGGTCATCCTGTGGCAGACCAAGCACGTTGATGATGATGTGGGCGTTGCCGTTGCTGAAGTTCAGCTCGGGCGCTTCAGTCACGCGGATTTGCTCAATACCATCGTCACAATACCCACAGCGATCTCCCTCGCGACATCCTGGGAAGTCACAGGGCTGCGTGATGTAGGACACGCGGGACGCGGGACTGCTGAAGGTGATGCTCATGGGTTGGATTCCTATCGGCTGGTACGATTGGCGTTGAAGGACAGGACGTGAGCAGCTCGGCTACAAGCAGCCTCCAGCTGGGGCTGGACCGTGAAGGGCACCGCATGGGGCCGCATGCGGGCGGGCAGCTTGCCTGCCAGACGAGCGATCTCGAAGGCGTGCGCCCACACGGGGTTCAGGCAGATACCGCTTCGGGTGATGAGCTTGAGCATGTTCATTGTGGGCTCCTTCGAGCACCGGGGAGCCGAAGCTCACCCGATGCGGTTGGTGTTGTTCCAATTGCCAGGGATACCGAAGACCGCCGCGATGTGCTTGCACACCCTGTCAGCAGGATGCAGGCTCTGGCGCTTCCAGGCTTGGCAAGTGCAGTAGCAGTTGCCGTCCTTGCCGACCCTGACTTCGTGGCGCTCGCCACGCGACCCCGCGAACAGGGCAAGAACCAAGGTGCGCTCCTGACGCGCAAAGGTCGGCTTGTAGCGAAGCGCCGCAAGCGAGCGCGCGGTGTTCGCCCGGCAGGGGGGCGAGTACAGCTCGCGAGGAGCGACCGAAGTCAACAGCTCAGCGAGAAGTTCGGGGGAAGCGTTCTTGACGGTGGTGTTGTTGATCATCTTGCTCATGTCCAAGAATGTAAGCACATGAGCCTGATGGTCAAGAGGGTGGGTTGATCTTTTTTGATCTTTCTAGAAAACGCTTCTAGAACTGGTACTTAGAAGAGGTGATCGTCATGTGACTGGATATTCTTTGACTCAGATCGAGTCTCCTCACTCTCCAGTCGGCGGGTCTCGCGGGCCAGGTCCATGTACTCCAGAGAGGCTACCAGCGCCTTGACCAGCTCATCGCCCTCGGCAGCCGTGAAGGTGGCTCCCTCGGCCAGCTTGCTGGCCCAGTTGTCCACCAGCTCAGCGAACAGCTCACGTGCGGTCTCTGGGTCCTTCCTGGCTTCCATCGCGACGTTCATCCGCTCGCGCAGCTTCAGCAGCGTCCCCTTGTGGATGTTGGTTTCTTGCTGCAACCGCGCGACGTCCTGCTTGTACTGGTCGACCAGCTCTCCCAGCGTAGCCACCTGGCGCTCCATCTCGGCTGACGCGTTGAGTTGCTCCGGTCTTGGCGGCAGGTAAGGGATGCCCGTGTCCCCGAGAGTCTTGAGCATATCAACGTAGTCGTTGGGATTCACATCAGGGGGAAGAGTCAGATCGACGCGCAGCTTCACGCGGCCGAGTCCGTCGAAGCTTCTGCTTGACCCCAGGCCATCAAACCTACCCTCGTCGTAGGTAACTTCGATATTCGTTACATACGGTCTCTGTTGTGGCATTGGAAAAAGCTCCTTGATAGCATCCACGGCGGCAGCCACTTCGGCAAAGGTCGGTGGGGGGTCTCGATCTACGGCAAAGACCTGCTGCGTGAGACTGATGTCCGACAGGTCGAAGCTCGACATGGGTTGATGGTCTGGGTCTTGACCCCAGGAGTTTGCCAGCACCAGCCCATCAGGGAAGTCAGGCAGCACCCGGAACTCACGACCGAGGTAAGATCGGACGTCCACATGGACGCCTGGGTGAACCGGGCCTCTCTCCTTGAGCAGCTTGATTTCCAGCTCGGTCGGCCGAGACGCGTCGAACTTCAGCGTGCCGTTGGCAGCCGCGAGGTGGAGGCTGCGCGGGTCAGGTCGATAGTTCGGAGGCGCGTGGATCTTGCTCCACTTCTCGATGACGTCCAGCGCCGCTTTCAGGTCGGCTTGGGTTGGGAGCTTGTTGTTTGCCACATCAGCCTCTTGCCACCTACGGCATGTGCCTTCGGTGGTCGATCTTGAAGTGCTCAGCAAAAGTCAGTTCCACAAGATTCTCGAGTCGGTTGTTCCACTTGTTGAGGTCAATATGGTGCGTGTGCATCCCCTTGGCGGGCTGTAAAATGAGTCGGTGAAAGGGTACCCAGTCGCTTGGTCCAAACCTCACCACGAAGTAACCCCCAGTTCCCATACGCACTGCCGGATGACCGTGTTCTTCACACAGGTCTGACACCAGCACTCGATTCGGGCACCCAGGAACAGAGCACCTGTACATCTCGAAACGAGGCCAGCGATTCTCCCAATCTGCCAACTGGATCTCCGTAAGATCGTTCGGGACAACAGGCTCACGGTTCCTGCGAAGTCGGCGAAGCGCCAGGTGTACGACTTCGGTGAGTGAATCGACCCTGGATTGCCTCAACGTACTGATTGCATACCCAGTCACCATAGAAACGTCTTCTACCGTATATTCGTAGCGTTTTGGACCGCGCTCCTGATGTCGGGACAGGGCATTTCGTGGGTTCTCTCCGCGTTGTAAAGCTCTCATACCTAAAGTTGTACTCCTACATCTTTAGGTTGTCCACTGCAACGTCAGGAAGCATCAGAAAAGCGACCCTTCAGAACCCGATCTTGCGTGTGGATCTTGCTTGGGTTCAACCGCTGCCACTGGGTTCGGACGTCCCGCATCACGCCACCGATCGTTTACTCTGCTGACTGTTTTGCTAAGCAATTTCGCTAGCATAGCCGAGAGGTCATCGTACTCGGATGCCATGGGCTCGTCGGGGTCAGCGAGCAGCTCCCGCCAGGCATGGACCAGATCCTCTGCCATCTCGCCCGCTTGCTCTCGCGACAGGAAGGGCTCGTCCATCGCGTCGGTGCCCATCTGCTTCAGAACTCGATCTTGTCCGGCTTCCAGCAGACTCTTACGATCGGCCGCGCTGTGCTGCTCGTCTTTCAGTTCTCCTCGTAGGTTCTCGATTTCCTGCCGGATTTGCTGCGCCTCCCGCTCGGCCTGGTCAATCTCCTGCTCCAAGCGCCGACGCTTGTCAGCGATGTCCTTGAGAGCCTCTGTCTTGATCTCCTCCTTCGTGGCCTCATAGGCAGCTCGCTTCGCTTCGAGGTCCTCGGCGTGCTTGGCGGCGCGATCCTCTGCGGTCTTGAGACTTTCCAAGCGCTTCTCCATGCGCTCTTTCAGCCTCTTTACCGCCTCATCCTGCGAGTGCCTCAAGTTGAACTTCGGATCCCCCTGAAATCGGGCTTCCAGCATGCTCACCACGTCGGTCAGGATGACTCCTTTGGGCGCTGTGCCCTCGATCCTGAAGGGGTAGCGGCGCGGATGCGCGGGCACATCCGAAGGCACCTCAGCCGTGGTCACCTTGATGCCACCAGCTCCAGCCTTGGCTCCATCCATCATGGGCCTCGGACGTTGGTCCTCCACGCCAAAGCTCCCATCCCTGCCTAGAATCTTGCGCATCCTCGGGTCCATGGTCAGCAAGTTAGCACACTAGCTAGAATTGTCAAGATGCCAGCCGGGATAGCAAACTCTTTGGAAGTCTCACAGGGAAACTTCGGCTCGAAGTCGCGCGAGAATCAAACTCCTCTCGTACAGGGAGCGGTAGGAGCGGTAAATTTGTACTGGGATGAGTGGGGAGCGGTAAACAGAAAGAGAGCACTGGGTACTCCCTATGGTCCTATATCCACTATGTAGTGTACCAAGATAATATGTGGATCTAGAGATATGATCTTTCTTGATCGCGCCGTCAGTTGGGGATATGTGTTTCACCCGCTCCGACGCAAGTGCTCGCCACGCCTAAGGAAAGGTGTCAGGCGCGGCTCGACTAGAGGGGTTGTTGGCACGTCAATCGAAAGATCGGCGTCCACGTGGACGTTGATCGTGGTGCATTGTCAGGGGATGCTAATAGCCTAGATCCTGAGTTACATTTCACGCCAGCTCATCAGCGTAGTCCAGCCCTTGTCTCGACCCTGCTTCAACAAGGCTCCCACAGCAACTTCGGCTTTCTCCAGCTCGGCCACGCCCTTCACGAGCATCGCACCCGAGCCAATGGGCCTGCTTCCGCCTGTCCGGCCAAGAGCCCACTGCTTGGCAAGCTCGCACACACCACGCTGAACCTTGCCCAGATTCCCACGAGCCTCCCGCAAGTCGCAGAGCCACTCGCCCCGCAAGTACTCCTGCTTGCGCTTGGCAGCCCGTGACTTTGGATCATGCTGAAAACAGTACTCGCAGTTCGGCTTGGCCTCACGAGAACACTGCTGCGAAGGATACGTATTGGTGATCGCCTTGCACTGACTCATTGGATCTCTCCAGGTGGTGGCCGAGACTGGACATATTGTCGACGCAGCACGTTCGGTGGCCTCGGCTCGGAATAGGGTACCCGCCTCAGCTCCAGATACTCGACGATGTGGTACTTGGGTAGATCGTCCTCGCCAGGCTCGTCGTTGAACGTGCTCCGGAAGCTCAGATCCTGAATCAGCCCAGAAGGGTCCGTGCGCCGATGCGGGATGCTGTCTATCCAGCCGAGGTACTTGGCCTCGCAGTCCGGGCAATGACAGCTTGCCACCACCATCCCAGCAAATTCCGCGTAGTAGGGACCAGCCTCTTCTTCGGTGATGGGGCGGGGCTCTTCCTCCAGCTCGATCTCAGAACACTGGCAGAAGTAGCAGCTTCGGTCTCCGATGTTCCGACTCATAGTTCCCTCAGGTAGTCCTCGGCTCGATTGAAAGCCTTGCCAACTTCGCCGTACTCGCCGGACTCTATCGCGCTGGGCACACCGTCTTCCCACGAACCCCAGACGGTCATGGCGTGAACGAGATCCCTGACCAGAACTCTCAGCCGGTCTCGGTCCTCGATGATCTTCTTCTTGGTGTTCCACGTGCGCTCGTGCGCTTCCTTCTCCAGCTGGTGAGCTTGCTTCTCTTTTCGAAGAGCCTCGGAAGCATCTGCCGCCATCTCAGCATCTCTCGCCGATTCCGTTGACTCCAGGCTCCGCTGTATCTTGTATTCTGCTTCCTTGGCCGTCACGCAGGTGACGTGAACCAAGACAGCATGCGGTGCTACGTGCCTGACCATCTTCAGGACCACGAGCGCGTCTTCACGGAGGTACCTGTGCCTGCCAAGACGATCTACCCACACGCCTGAGTCACGCACGCTCGCCTGACCGATAAGATCAAGATCAATAGCACACCTTCCAAGCCATCCAAGCCGTCCATGTTCCAACAGGCTTGGCATGACAGCTAAGTGGGTCAGCCAATACCTAGAAACAGTCTCCCCAGAGACTGTTCGTGTGCCTCTCGGGCACGACACGATGCTCCAGAACTCTTCCTTCATCACAAGTCCCTCCAGTCGATTCCTGGCGGTCCGTATGGGCACACCTTCCACTCGTATGTCCTAACGTCCTGCGTTCTGAGCCAGTACCAACCCTTTGGAGTCTTGGCATACCAGTCCACGGTGCCAATGTTGAAGCGCAGATTCAGGATCGGCATCTGCGGGGGCAACGGCAGACCCTTCTCGTTCAGGATCTGCGCGTTGCGCTCCTCTTCGGCTCGGTCACTCACAGCGGACACTCCACGATGGCTCCCTCGACGTTGGAGCGGACCTCTTCGGCCCAAGCCTCGCGGGCGCGCACGACGGCGTCTTCCTTGGACTCATCAGGCTCGGGCTCGACACCGGCCTCGTCGAAGTCCTCGATGTCATCAGCCGCGCTCTCGCACGTGTCGGCCCAGTCTTCCAGGCCGGACGCCTTCTCTTCGCACTCTTCGGACGTGCTGTTACCAGAGGGGAAGGACTCCATGATGTTGTCCGCCGACTCCTGGTACTCCTCGCCGACCTCTCGGACGGCTTCGGCCAGGTCTGTCAAGATTCCGCGAGCTTCATCAGCATCCGCGCCGTCCCACGCGCCGAGTCGATCCTCGGCTTCCTCCTGCGCGCTGTACACGCGCGAGAGCTTGTCCGAGCTGGTCAGGTCACTCTGACGGAAGACGCAGCTACCACACCGGACCATGCGAGGACCGTAACGGCCCTTCGCCCACTTGTAAGGCTCGCCCGCCTTGATCTCGTGACCACATGAGCAAGTGCCTTGATCTTTCAGCGCCTTCTTGACGTGACTGACTCTCATGGACCTAACGTAGTCAGTGAGAGCAAAGTTGTCAAGGCTCGAAGTCCTGATTACCTACCCACGCAGGAAGTACGGATCTTCGGCATCGAGCCACTGCTTCCCACAGCGCAAGCAGATCGCATCCTGCCCCGCGAATGGGTGGAACGCGGCAAGCGCCATCGCCTTGTGCATGTTGATCCGCGTGACCTTCCAGCGGTGTCCCGTGAAAAGGCAAACTATCCAGGACCACCAGCACCGCTTCGCGCAAACTGGTTGATCCTTCGGGGTTCTGTATGGGTGCATCAGTTGAACGCCGCGACTGGAACGATGGGTTCCACGTTCAGCTCGTCGAAGGTGTCATCCCCGGTTATCTTGTAGATCGGCACCGCGTTCCCAGGGGGCTCGTAGTGGAAGATCAGCACCAGCGTAGTATCTTCCGTGCGCTGCTCGGCTGCGATCTTCACGACAACAGCCCGTGAACCGCAGTACGCCACGACGTCTTGGAACATCTTGACGATCTCGGTCACGCACATCGACACGTTATCCTCGAACACCGGCTTGCCTTCCAGCCCGAGCATTAGCGAAGGCCAGACATGCACGTCGTAGACGGGCTTGTCGTCGATCTTCTCGTCTTGCTCAGAACCCTGCCAGCTCAGGGGCCACTTCGCGTCAACAAATTCGAGCACGCCATCCATGACCCCCTTGAGCCACACAGGAGCCGGATTGGTTTCGTCTGCCATCGGATCTTCTCCTCAGTTGAGCACGCGTCTGGACTTACCAGATCCCCACTTGCCTTGGTCGGCTCCGGTCAGCTTGCGCATGACCGCTTGAAACTCCGGAAAGACATCATTCACCAGGTAACCAGGCACAGACAGGATCTTGAACTCGGCCATGTCAGCCAAGCTCATCTCGATGAACTGGATCAGCGCCGTCCGATTCTCCATGTAGGACAATACACACACAGCCGCTCCGTCTGACGCGGGGGCGATGAACAGACATGGGTCCAAGTCGCCAATGTCCTGCGCATGCTCCTCGATCCACGTCATCGGAATGTCAACGCGATAGGTAGACGCATCCGACCTTCCAGGAGCGACCATTGCTTTGATGGACTTAGATCGGGTCATGCTACAGGTCCCTCATCTACGAAGACGCGTCCTCTTCCAACCACAACGGGCAACTGGGATCATGCCACAGGATTCCAATTTCGATCGTACCGCCGCATATCGGGCACACACGCTTGCGTGCTGCCCCAGCTCTGGCGAGGTCTACTATCTTCCTCCACATTCCCTGGTCACTGCACGCAACCCAGAATTCGCTCGTTGATTTATCCTCGATAGGCATGTCAGATTCCATTCGATTTCAGATTGAATGCTCCATCTACTCGCTTCCAAGCTGTCACCGCGATCTCTGCTATCGCGTCGGCTTCCTCTGCGAAGCGGTCCACGCACTCGTCGTCTGGACAGCCGTGGCCTTCCGCCATGTGATCCATATGCTGTCGAGCGTAAGCGTAGCCGAACACAGCTGCGTATATGGCATCTTCATGGTTCACTGCTTTATCCTCAAGCGGCACTGCTCCCACTCGGTGATGTTCATCCAATGGCCGCAGCTAAGAAGCACGTGGTACTTCGTGGCCTCTTCAACCACAGCCCACATCGAGCACCTTGGACACATGCGTTGTCCATGCGGGTCGATGTCCAGCGGCTTCATGTCACTCATCGCGCCTCGATGTAGTTCTTCCTTCTCTCATGGCAACTCACTCCAATCGATGTAGCCGTCTTCGAGCTTGATAAGCTCGCGATCCCACTCCTTGATCGAGCGAATGTGCATCTCCAACTCACTGCGCAGGTTCGCACGCCGTTTCTCCAACGGGCTTGGCGCG
>Ga0105099_10000422_pt1 | contig 29058 bp, 23 predicted proteins | sample PPLLak3cmMay2015_2_FD_79138 | JGI IMG/M metagenome (GOLD analysis project Ga0105099, IMG submission 79138) | Freshwater sediment microbial communities from Prairie Pothole Lake near Jamestown, North Dakota, USA - PPLs Lake P8 Core (1) Depth... | ecosystem: Environmental > Aquatic > Freshwater >... | reverse complement strand
TTGGATTTAACGGTGACCGTTGCCCCGGTTTCGTAGTTGTTCGCATCAACCGGCACCGATCCGGAGGAATTGCTGTTGCCGTTGTATGTTACGGTGTAGGTCGGGTTTGTTGTCCATTTGGCGAATAGAGTCACATTGGCGGCGCCCATGGTGAAAGTATCACCGCCGGAGTAATTTGTGCCGGCGCCGTCTGCCCTGGTGTTCCATCCGGCAAAGGTGCACCCGGTTTTAGCGAGCGATCCGGAATTGGATTTAACGGTGACCGTTGCCCCGGTTTCGTAGTTGTTCGCATCAACCGGCACCGATCCGGAGGAATTGCTGTTGCCGTTGTATGTTACGGTGTAGGTCGGGTTGGTCGTCCATTTCGCGAATAGAGTCACATTGACGGAACCCATGTTGAAAGTTGCGCCGCCTGAATAGTTGACGCCGCTGCCGTCGGCTGATGTGTTCCATCCTGCAAACGTATGGCCGGTTTTCACAAGAGCACCGGTGTTGCCAAGCACTGTTACGGTTGCTCCATTTACATAGGTATTTGTATCAACCGGCGCCGTACCTCCGGTGTTTGTGTTGCCATTGTAGGTTACCGTATAAACAGCAGTCCATTTTGCATGCAGGGTTACATTCGCGGTGATTGGTGTGGTAAAAACAAAAGGTGCTGTCAACGCCAGATCTGAATACCAGCCGGCAAAAACATACCCGCTGCGGGTCGGGGGTGGCGGCTCTGTTGCAATGTTGTTGTATTCGACAATCTGGCTGTCAACCGGGCTTCCGCCGTTGCTGTTAAATCGCACGATATAGGTGTTGACGGTCCATTGGGCATGCAGTGTAACATTGGCGGAGCCTATTATAAGCGTGTCGCCTCCGGAGTAATTGGCGCCAGTGCCGTCGGCCTTGGTGTTCCATCCTGCGAATATGCACCCTGTTTTTACGAGCGCTCCGGTGTTTGCTTTAACGGTGACGGTTTCTCCGGATTCGTAGTTGTTGCTGTCAACCGGCACCGAGCCGGAGGTGTTGCCGTTGCCATTATATGTCACGGAATACGTCGGGTTTGTGGTCCATTTGGCGTATAATACTATATCAGCAGAACCCATAATGAGAGTATCGCCGGTCGAATAACTGGCGCCGGCGCCGTCAGCCTTGGTATTCCAGCCTGAAAAGGAGTGACCGGTTTTTATCAGATTGCCGGTGTTGCCCAGCACGGTTACGGACGCCCCGGTTTTATATTCGTTGCTGTCGGTCGGTGCAGCGCCTCCGGCGGCGTTGTTGCCGTTATACGTAACAGTAAAGCGTGGCGCCACCGCGATAGTTGCCGGTTTGCTTGTATCTGCGCCCAGTTTATTCGAGACGATGCAATGGTACATTCCGGTGTCCGACAACTTCAACGGCTCGAATTTCAGCGAGTCGGAGGAGGCCCGCGAGATAAGCGTGTCGTTTTTATACCACTGGAAAACTAAAGGCTCCGCGCCCTCTGCGGTTAGGATCAAATACAATATCGAATCTTTTTCAGGGGTTCCTGACATAGTAATTTTTTTGTCATTGCCTATGACAGGAGCCTGGCCGAATTCCGGTTTAACCGGGTCGGTGCAGAAGAAACAGATACCGCTGGACAATGCGGCAATCAACATACTGCGAAATAAAATTCTTTCTTTCATGTGGTTTTATCCTGTTGAAGTAATAGCTGGTTATATACGTATTAAAATAATTGACGCAATCAGCAAACCGCGTTTTCCTGAAGCAGCAAATTTTTCAAAACCTGAATATGCAACAACTCTAATATCTTCAAGCCGTATTGATTTTACTCATAATAAACGCTTGCTTCAATCATCCCGGGAAATCCTCCTCGTCGTACTCTTCCGGCGCCTGAGAGCCGCACTTAACGCTCTCAACCGGTATTTCCACCAATTTCTTTATTAAATAATCCGGCCGCCATGCCTTTTCCGGAGTAAATAAAATCCCCTTCTTTGCCATCTCCTCCGTATGCGCATACACCGCTACTACTTCGGAACAGTCAGCGCCAGCATCCACGCATTCGCATTGACGCATTTTAAGCGATACTTCAGCCCCATAGTGCCGCCAGTCTAACGGTATAATATCCAGTATTAAAAGACCGTTGTCCCCTTCCGTGTTGTGCCCGCTGTCCACAACAAAAAACAGATAAGAATAATTGTCTGTGTATTTATTGTATACGGATATGATCCCGTACCTGTTTTCCTCGCCCACCGATATAAAAGCCCCACTACCCAACTCAACAGGTAATTCGCTGTTTTTATAGTACATCGTTCCAATAAGTTTGTTATACGAAGGCATAGGAAGTTTTGACCACATGGCAAGTGAATCGTTGTGGGCTTTGAACTGAGATTTGGTGATGAGAACTGCCTCCCACAAATAACCACTTTGCCCTGTTGTTGTTTGAACTTTAATATAATAATCTGTTTTTTGCCCTAAATATGTCTTATTTGGTATAAGAGTTTTATCAATCACAAAAACGGTACATCGTTCTAACCTGACAATCTTTTCTCCTTCACTATCAGGCGTTTTTCTTAAACTAAGTATGCCATTCAAGATCATTGTATCTTCAATTGCCCTCTCTGTTCCTGAGTTTTTGTTAATAGCCTCTTGAATTGTGCCGCCTGAATTAATATGTTCTGTAGTATCCGATTTTCTGTCTCTTTTCGATTCACAAATGCAAAATAAAAAAAATAAAGCTGTAAACAGATATCGTAATTTCAACATTAATATCCCCCTATTAATCTTTTAACGCACACTCATCAACAAATTTTGTTGGATCCTCTAAGTCCTTCCTCCGCATAAAATTAAGCGTCTTTTTATCCTCGCCAACATTCTCGTAAATAATAGATTTATCTCTCCTTGTCAAAGCTCCTTTTTCCGTGTTGCTATACTTCTCAAAGTGAAGCATGGTATTCTTGAAAGGGACTGTGCCGTTTTTTGTATACAATTGGCCAACATAAGCAATATGGTCCCCTTTCTTCACTTCAGAACCCTTCTTTAGGTTGTCGGGAAGGCCCTTTTTTTCATCCTCTTCAAGTTTATTGATATAATCCATCACGTCCTTTGTAACTTCTATTCCGCATTTTTTTGGATCGGACGGCGGTTGAACTTCTCCGTATAAAACAGTAAACTCTCCGTGATCTACTATCAAAGCAAATGTTTTCCAATAATAATTATAATAATCCATAATTTTTCCATCTGCTACAGCAAATATTTCTGTCTTGAGTTTCGCATACAAATCACACCCCGCATGAGCGCGCGCTCCATTATTCCTGCTGCTCCCGAATGCCCGCTCTCCCGAGTGATACGCCTTATCTTGATACTGTTTCGGTAATGGAAAAAGACCCCGAACCTTCGGTTTCTTCCACTCTTTCTGAATCCATAGTTTCAGCTCTTCTGCCGTAACCGTATCAAAAACGCCTTCTTTATATCCACTTAAAACTTTCTTCTCTTCAAATATTTTCCCGTCTTTCAGCATCCGATTGGTTCCTGCCGCGGCCTTCTGGAACTTTTCAACCGCCTGCCTTGTCTTTGCACCAAAGTCCCCATCTGCTTTGCCCACATGCTCAATACCGACCTTCTGTAAATCCTCCTGTAGTTTTTTAATAGCTTCTCCCTTTGTATGCCCCTTTTCACCAGCTTTTTTGGAAGAATATGTCTTCACTGCAACATCATCGTACATACCTTGCTGCAGATCAGCGCCATCTTTCTTTTCGGGCATAGTCCACCACGCGCTCTCTTTACCGTTCTGCGTAGCCGAATGTGACGCCCTGACTATATATTCGCAGGTAAGCGACTTGTCTTTAGCCGAGTCATCATAATACGTACACCCGTCAGCCTTATCCGCATAAAACAACGTCAGCTCCGCTTCTGCTTTGCCATCGTGTACCGGCGCTTTAGTGTCGGGCGTGATCTCGAACTCCTTGTTTTTATACTTGCAGAACAACTTGAACGTCACACGTTTTTCCGCGCTTTTATCTTTTATTTCAACTTTTGTGCGCGCTTTGAACTTTTTATTAAACGCCAAGCCATCGGTTCCGGAAACAATCTCTACTTCTCCCAGGACAACCTTGGCGTATGGCGAGGTGTTTTCTTTTGAAGCTGAACTGGGCGGAGGATCATCCTCCGGAGGGCAGTAAACTGCTGTTTTATCCGCAGGCGCAGGTGAAAATCCCATACCGGATGGATCATACGCGCCTACCGGCTTGCCCGGCTTTGGCTCGCTTTTCTGTGGCGCCCAGAGCTTTAAATCAAGTGGATAACTGTCATCCATACATTCCGTTCCTTACAAATTATTCTTTTATCATCCTATAAAATATTTTTTGTAAATGCATAGAGAAAGTGTAATGTTATTATCGATTGCATTTTAAAGCGTTAAAAGGATTGTTGCCTATCTGCGCATCGTGTAAAAAAATACGAAATGATAAAGGCTATTGGGAGCAGATCGAAAAGTATATCTGCGATCATTCGGATGCTTCTTTTACCCATAGCCTGTGCAACGAGTGTGCGCAGAAACTATATCCCGAACTATTTAAAAATGGCTTTCTGATCAAAGCAATAGGCGCCAGCACACTGCCACCGGATGATTCGCAAGACTATACACCAACAACCAAAGCCTCTTGCTTTTCGCCCGTCCACTCCGCAAGTGCTACGTTAAATGTTGTTCTTAAAGCACCCGGTTTATACGACAGATCCTCTTTCAGGCGGGCTTTGACGCTCCAGAACAGTTCATTAAAATTATCGGTGAATGTACGGTCCATCTCTCCTGCGGCTTTATAGATAAATTCGATATTGTTATCAAACGCAGCCCGGTAATTCAGCCTGTTTTTGTCCGGTATTTTCGTTTCATCGAATGTGATACCGGTTTTTTCTTTGAGTTTGGACAGTTCCTGCATCATCCAGAACAGCGTAATATCTGAAAGCGGCTCTTTTGCCTTGTCTCCGCCGCCGATGCAGCCGTGGTCGCCGGTAAACCAGTGCTGTTCCAGATCGGTACCCGCTTCACGGGCGCCGTCGCTCAGAGTCATGGGCGTAACATCGAACACCTTGCGGCGCTCGTCGATTGCCACCGCATGACGCGCACACCTGATGATACGACTCAATTTCGTATCGTGAAACTTGTATTTTGCGTTGATTTTTTTGTCGAGTTTGAGTTTCGGTGTCAGATCGGGCACGCCAAGCGAGCCGACGGTGTCCCAGCACCCTAAAAAGGTGATACGCGGGCGGTTGTCCGTTTCCGGATCGGCGAATGAATAGTTCTTCCTGAATGCGACAGCGCCGGGATCGTCCGGATGGTCGGTCCGGTCACGGTACAGATCCATGGCGCTGTCGATAAGCCTCCCTTTCGCCTTTTTCAGGATTCCGCATTTGTATAATAATCCCCCGAGACTGCGCACCGTATAGGCTCCCCTGCTGAAACCGAACAGGTAGAGATGGTCCCCAGGCGCATAGTTTTTACACAGATACCGGTAGCAGTCTTTGATGTTTTTGTTTAGGCCCCAGCCGAACGCGCCGCCGAACCACTTGGCGAAAAAGTTTGCTGTGCCGACCCCGGAGTCGTAGAATACGTGCTGATCGGGTTTTTTTACCGCGTCGAACGCGAATTTCATTTTTGCAACGTTGGTCGGATAGGTGACGTTAATTTTTTGCCAGGTGCCGTCGCAGCAGACGATAAGGTGTTTGGGGGCCATGAGAGTTCTCCTTTAAAACAATATTCAATGTTCAATACTCAATATTCAATGAAAGAACAGAACACGGACATTGAATCCTGTAGCGGTTCGCGAAGTGGTATTTACATGGATTTAATAATAAGGAATATAAAACCATGCTCCAACCATTTAAATAATCCAAAATCTTAAACATACAATCATAAATATAGTATTTATTCATACCACCACCACCCGAAAAAACATATTGCATTCTGATAGCATCTATACTATCTTAATAATATGCTGGTAACTATTGATACAAATGTTGTATTTCAGGCTCTTATGAGTTCGGATGGTGCATCATATTTTTTGTTTCAGCAGGTAAGAAACGGTGTGTTAAGAATGGCATTATCCCATGCTGTTTTATTAGAGTATGAGGATGTTTTAACTCGTACAAAATCATTGAAATCGTTTGGATTATCAATTCAGGATGTTCAGAAAGTATTAAGATTTATTGCTTATATTTCCGAAAAGTATGAGCCCTACTATTTATTCAGACCAAACCTGCCTGATGAAGGGGACAACATTTTTGTCGAGTTGGCGGTTGTAAGTCAGAGCAGTTTTATCATAACACGAAACATTAAAGATTTTCGAAACAGCGAACTTATTTTTGATTGTTTCAAAGTACTGACTCCATCGGAATTTCTCAAAGTTTGGAGGACATAGATGTCGCAGGCAAGTGTTTTAACCATACGGGTGCCAAAGGATCTTAAAAATCGGATCGAGGTAACCGCAAAAGAGCAGGGCGTCTCGATAAATCAGTTGGCAATGTACATGTTCAGCCGGGAGATATCTTCATTTGAAGCTGGTAATAAAATGTCGGAATATTGGCGGGGTTTTTCAAAAGAGACGCTTTTCAATGATTTTGATTCTGTGATGAAAAAGATCAGGAAGCGCAGAGTATCAAGATGGGATAAAGTGTAATTGGCATCCCTATTATTCAATCTTTCTCTTTCTCCTCAACCCCTGTTTTTATGAGGAAGAGCCGGGCGGATAATCTTTACAACCTACTACGACAGAAGCAGCGCCAGATCCTCCGGCCGCATAGTCCGTATCATGCTGTTGTCCGCGGTGATAATCGATTCGGCGAGCTGCCGCTTGTTTTCCTGCAACAGGAGCACTTTTTCTTCGACGGTATCTTTACAGATCAGGCGGTAGGCGAAAACAGGGCGGTTCTGGCCGATCCGGTGCGTGCGGTCGATTGCCTGCGCCTCGACTGCCGGGTTCCACCAGGGATCGAGCAGAAATACATATTCGGCGGCAGTGAGATTGAGGCCCAGGCCTCCGGCCTTGAGGCTTATCAGAAACAGGCTGCATTCCGGATCGTTCTGAAAATGTTCGACATGCGCCTGGCGGTCGCGGGTTTTGCCGTCGAGATACTCATACTGAAATTTCAACGGGCGGATACGCTCCTGCACCAGCGAGAGCATGCTGGTGAACTGGGAAAACACCAGCGCCTTATGCCCCTCCTGGACAACCTCGGTAAGCTGGGCGATAAGCACATCAAGTTTTGCGCTCGGCTCCGATCTTCGTTTCGGGTCAACCAGTCCGGGATGGCATGCCGCCTGGCGAAGACGGAGTAACGCTTCAAGAATCTGAATCTTCATTTTGTTGATGCCGACCGATTCCAGTTCTCCTAGCAGCGCAGCGCGGTAATGGTCGCGCAGCTCGTCGTACAGCTTCTTCTGTTGCGGTTTCATTTCGCACAAGAGCGTCTCTTCGAGCTTTGCAGGAAGGTCGGGCGCAACCTGGGCTTTGGTGCGGCGGAGTATGAAGGGACGCAGCGCGGTACGCAGGATGCCGCAGGTTTCGCTGTCGGGTATCAGTGCCGATGCTTCGGCCGCTTTAAACACCGTTGCTTTGCCCAGCATGCCCGGGTTTAAAAACTCGAAGATGCTCCACAGCTCGCCAAGATGGTTTTCAACCGGGGTGCCGCTCATGGCGAGCCGGTGGCGGGCTTTCAGCAGGCGCACGGCTTTTGCCGTAACCGTGGTCGCGTTTTTTATTGCCTGCGCTTCATCAAGCACCACATAGTCGAAGAAAAACTGCGACAGGGTTTCAATTTCGCGGCGGAGTACGCCGTAGGTGATCAGAACCAAATCGTACTCGTCGAACGAATCGATGCCGCTGGTGCGGCCGGCGTCGGAGTAGTCAAGAATACGCAGGTGCGGGGCGAATCGCAGAGCCTCCTGCTTCCAGTTGAAAATCAGGGATCTGGGTACCACGATGAGCGAGGTGCCGTGTCCCCCGCGCGAGGCAAAGTGCGACAGCACCTGAATCGTTTTTCCCAGGCCCATATCGTCGGCAAGACAGCCGCCGAAGCCGAATTGCTGTAAAAAATGGAGCCAGCCCAATCCTTCGCGCTGATAGGGACGCAGCACTCCCCTGAAAAGAGGTCCCGGATCCACCGGCTGTATCCCACAGAAGGTTTTCAGTCCGTTGCGCAGACGCTCAAATACCTCGTCACAGCACACCTGTTCCGTATCTTTCAGCAGCAGGTCTATGATCATGGCCTGTGATTTACGAAACCGGATACAGCCGTCCTGCTCTTCGCCCATGCCGGCAAACGGGCGGTAGCGGTTGAGCCACTCTTCAGGCAGGATGCCGAGTGATCCGTCGCCGAGCCGCACGAACCGTTCTCCCTTTTTCAGCGCGGCAAGCAGCGCCGGCAGGGTCGCTTTCATGCCACAGAAGTCGCACTCGACCGTCAGGTCGAACCAGTCGATTCCCGACGAGGCTACGGATACGGAAAAATCCCCCGGTTTGCGGTACAGCACTCCTTCCGCCTCGACCTTCCATTGATCGGCAAGCAGGGTGCCGACCACGGGTAAAAGGCTCTTTTCGGGAAACGAGAACAGCCCTTCCGCCGAAGCGTCGCTGTCCGACCAGGCCACGATCCGCCTGAATCCGAGGGAGTCAAGTTTTTCGGCCGCTGCGCTTTCCACGGCTCGGTCGCGGAGTATCACCCGGTTTGCCGCTTGATCGTAGACATCGGTGATTCTTGAGGCAGAGGGATACTCTTTGTCGTGATAGCGGAATAGAAGCTTGGCGCGAAGGTTTTTCCGGTTGAACTCCTCTTTCGGCGTCGTGATGCGCAGCAGTATGGAGGGCGCGCACCGAACCTCCTCGTAGCGAAGCTCTTCGGGCAAATCCAGCGGAGCCCGCTGTTTGAGCGCCAGGTAGTCGGCGATAAACTGCTGTACCTCGGTTTTCTGTATGGGGAATGATTTTTCTTTTCGCAGAAAAGCGGCAAACGGAAAACAACCCTTATCGTCCAGCGTTGATACCGTATGGTCCGGCCAGTACGCATACCCCTGTGCCGTGACCAGCAGGGGCTCGTTCAGCAGCCGGCTCTGGCCGTTGCGCCATACCGCGCCATGCAGCCGATAGCAGTTTTCGGCCGGTAGTATCTTCAGTTTCAGCTCCCAGGGGATATCTGTGTCCAGGCGAAAGGGACCGGTGAAGTGGTTTGTATGGTCAATAAGAAAAAAGCGGCCGGTATCGCACAGGTGTGGAATAACATCCGTCTGGCAGGCAAACGGCAGGAAGAATGCCGAAACCGACTGCCATTGGCTGCCGCCAAACGAATCGCCGAAAGCCGCGGCGCCGAAAAGCGTGAGCAGGGCCTTGCGGTCAAGCTCGGTGGTGACGGTATCCGCATCGCCGGGTGTCAAGGGCAGCGGTTTTCTGGTTGAAACGTCGGCGCCTTTCTGCATGGCGAATGTTTCGATAACGAGTTTGTTGAGGGAAAGGGTTTTTGCCACATTGAGCCCATAGAGAATCTGGCGTCCCCCGAACCGGTCGCCCGGCGTATAGGTGTCCTGCATGGCTGCCGTGGCTTTGAGCATCCCGTCCCATACGGGAGCGTTTCGTTTTTTTCCTTTTTGTGATGAATACGGAATTTGATCCTCAATAAGCGGCGGTTTGCCGGGTTTAAAATCACGCGTGATGGATTCGAGCAGGCGCTTTTGAAACGCGCGCTGTTCCGCCGATGCGGCGGCCTCCTCTTCGAGCTCAATCTCATCAAAGAAATCATCGTCGTCACAATCATCTTCATCCTGACCTGTTTGATCGTGAAAACTTTTCTTTTTGGGAATGCCGTATGCCAAATGCAGCTTTTTTGTGGTAAGGGAGTCGTAGCAGCCCTCTGTTTCAGCGGCAAGGATTGCTGCCCAGACATGGCTGCACGCCCCATACTTCTTGAAATAGAGGCACGCGCAGGAGACGGAGAGCCGGTTTTTGATGAGCCGGAGTTCTACGCCGTAAGACTGCGTCCCGTCAACTCTGGCGAAAACAGCGTCGCGGGTTGTCTTTAAGAGTGTAACAACGCCGTCGTCATGGTAATCCCTGCCCTGCTGACGGATGACCGGGTCAAAATTATTTTTTATGAGCGGTGAAATTCTGGCCATGTTTCCCGCGGTTCCGGCTTTAGCGTATTAGAGTCTGTAGGAAAATTATCTACGTTTCCTGCGTAGATAATTTGACTTACAGAATCTTATTCTGCTGTTAACGTAAAAGGTTAAAGAACTAAAGTGCCGCAAAGCATATAAATCCAATTCCTTAATTTTCGGCTTTGCCGGCTTACAGGTTTTCCGTCACCCAGCGTTTGTGGCACAACGCCACGGCCAGCTTGATCTTCTCTTTGGGAACAAGCAGCGATATCCTGAACGACGTTGTCGTAATCCCGTACACGGCGATCTCCTGGGATGCAAGCAGCCGAAGGGTCTCGATCAGCGAGTCATTGCTCTTGTTGATGCCCTCCCCGATGAGCGACAGAGCGGAGAGGCTGGTGTCGAACTCGATATTCGCCCCGAGTTTGTCGATCAACTGCTTTTTAATGGAATCCCACCCGTAGAAATATTTCTGCGATACGATGAACGAAGCCTCCGATTTCTCCGGTTCCTTTACGACATTGGCGACATGGAGCTCCTTGATCTGGATCTGCTCCTGTTCGAGGAATGCAATCGCCCACTCGAAATCCGCAATCGCGTTTTTGCCGCTTATGATGACGCGGGTGATCTCGTCCTCGCTCACCACGCCCTGAATGCCGGTAAGGGAGCCGGGAGGCATCTTTCTGACGATGGTCTCCTTGCCGGGGGCGAAGGTGCTGCGCGCATAGATGGCGATCTGTTTGTCTTTTGCAAACTGCACCGCGTGGGCGTTAAGCACTTTTGCGCCCGCGGTGCTCATCTCCTGCATTGCCTGGTACGAAATTTCGGGCAGGTGTTTCGCGTCGGCAACCACCGACGGGTCTGCGGTATACACGCCGTCCACGTCGGAATAGATCTCGCACCGGTCGGCGTTGAGCGCTGCGGCAAGCGCCACGGCGGTCGTGTCGGAGCCGCCCCTGCCCAGCGTCGTGATCTCGCGCTTGTACGAGACGCCCTGAAAACCGCCGATAACGACCACCTTGCCGTTTTCGAGCTCGTCCAGCACGCGCACCGGGCGCACCTCGATCACCTGCGCGTTGTTGTGCCGGTCGTTGGTGATGATGCCCGATTGCGAGCCGGTCAGCGACACGGCCTCTATGCCCTGTTCGTTCAGGGCCATGCAGAGCAGGGACATGGTGATTCGCTCGCCGGTGGTTAAGAGCATGTCCATCTCACGCCGCGAGGGAGCTGCGGAGATGCCCCGCGCCATAGCCACGAGATTGTCGGTCGTTTTTCCCATCGCCGAGACGACGACGGCGACACTGATGTTCTGTTTTCTTACCGCAGCAATGATGGCGGCGACTTTTTTCAGCTTCTCAAGGTCGGCAAGACTGCTGCCGCCGTATTTCTGGACAATGCAGGTCATAGTAAATCCTCTAAAACGTTGATGGTTAATATACAGCTCCGGCAAAACCGCAACCTGCCCTTTATGGAGGGAAATTAAGGAGAGGAATTGTATGCTTTGCTGGATACAATTCTGTACGTCAAATTATGCTACCCTGCGCTGTTTCATTCTGCCGGGCAATGCTCATCGCGCTGCACAGTGTGCGCGCTGATCGCGTATATAATTTTCCTACAGACTTTAAATATAAATTATTCACTATCAGCAGAGAACAAGTAATGCGTAACCCGAATATGCAAAAATTGCGGCTGCGCCAAGATTCGCGCGCGGGAACGTTCTCCGGCGCACAGTTTCGTTTTACCGTAAGTTTAAATTAATAGATTCGTTACTTGTTGTAATTTCACGCCAGCCTTAATTATTTTAATTTTATATATTTTTTTCGAGCGTGTGACAACGCCGGTTGATTGTAGTTCGTTTTTTAACCGATAACAAAGAGAGACGGAAATCAATGAAAACAAAAAAGAGCGCTACGGTATGGCATGCCAGTATTCCGATGTTTTTTCTCATCGTCGGCCTGATATCAACCATTAAATTCTGGGACGGACAGTCGCATTTGCCCATTCTGTTCGCGGCTATAGTTGCCGCCGCCATAGCGATTCTGTTTCTGGGATATACGTGGGTCGAATGCGAGGAGGGTATTGTTGAAAATATCAAAATGGCCATGGGCGCCATACTCATTCTCATGGTTATCGGCATGATAATCGGCACGTGGGTTGCCAGCGGCGTCGTTCCCGCCATGATATATTACGGGCTTAAGATACTCTCTCCCAAGATATTTCTGGTTGCCACCTGTATCATCTGCTGTGTGGTATCGCTCGCTACCGGCTCCTCGTGGACGACCGCGGGAACCGTCGGGGTGGCGCTGGTCGGCGTCGGCGCCGGCTTGAACATACCTGCCGGCATGGTGGCGGGAGCGATTATTTCCGGCGCCTATTTCGGCGACAAGATGTCTCCGCTGTCCGACACCACCAACCTTGCGCCCGCCATGGCCGGCTCAAATTTGTTCGACCATGTGCGGCACATGATCTATACGACCGCACCCTCATTGATCATTTCGCTGATATTGTATGCACTACTAGGATTGAAATACGGCGGGAAGACAATTGACACACAGGGTATCGACGCGCTTTTACGAGGGCTTGAAAGTTCATTCACCATAACCCCGTGGCTCTTCCTTGCGCCAGTCATTCTTATCACCCTCGTTGTCATGAAAGTTCCCGCAATGCCCAGCCTTATCATTGGTACGCTGCTGGGCGCCTTATTTGCCTGGATTTTCCAGGGCAAAGGGATGACCGATATTATTGCGGCCGCTCATTTCGGGTATAAATCGGAAACCGGCATTGTGGTCCTTGACAGCCTTTTAAGCCGCGGCGGCCTGCAGGAGATGATGTCAACCGTATCCCTGATTTTAATAGCCATGACTTTTGGCGGCATAATGGTAAAATCCGGGATGCTTCAGGCCGTGGCGAATAAAATTCTGGTGTTTGCCACGAACACCGGAAATCTGGTGCTCGCCACCGTATGCACCGTGTTGGCTATCAACATCCTTGCCGCGGATCAGTACCTTTCAATTGTCATTCCAGGAAGAATGTATAAGGAGATCTACGGCAAAAAAGGGCTGCACCCCAAAAACCTGTCACGGGTTCTGGAGGATGCCGGCACTCTGACCTCGCCGCTTATTCCGTGGAATACCTGCGGGTTGTTCATGGCAAGCACGCTGGGGGTCGCCACATTCGCGTATCTGCCGTTTGCATTTTTAAACCTTATAAACCCGCTTGTTTCAATTTTCTACGGCTACACCGGAATAACAATGGAGCGCATTGATAGCAAGGCTTCGGAAAAAGAGAGTGCGGCGACAACAGCGTAATAGTTCCAAAGCAAAGAGAGTCCACGTTTTTGTCCGTTATGCGGAAAATAACGGGTGAATGCCGACCGAACGTATCAGCGAAACAGGCGTTTTGCTCTGATCTCTGTCCTGAAAGCCGAAAGCGCTGTTTGTTGACACAATGTTCTATTCACGTGTAAAGTAGTCCGGCTGGCGTGTATACACGAATAAAAAGCGCTATGTATCGTCGTAACAAACTGTTTTTTAACAGGTTATATAAATACCGCAGAAACATTTTCCCGCCCTACGCGTGTTGATAATTAAAAATATATTTGCAAAAAACCGGATTTATCCGTATATTTGTAGGGCGCCAACAGATCAAAACTCGCATAATAATTTGAAAATAAAGAAGTTAATATAAAACCATTTTTCAGAAAGGATACACTCGAATATGCAGCTACCCAAATCCCGGCGGCGCCAGAAGCTTCGTGAAAAAAAGTGCCAGTATCCCGGGTGCGGCAAGATTTTTTTTGGTATCCATATTTCAAAATACTGTCCTGAGCACCGTCAGGACCGGTACCGTATCCGTAAGCGCACGAAGCCCGAAGACGTGAACATCAAGAACCAGACCTTTAAACACAACTATACCGAGGTTGTTACCATGGTTCTGACGTGCAGTCTTGAGGCGTGCGATCACCAGTTCGAGGTGAAGATTTTCCCGCGCCAGTACGTGTACCCAAAATATTGCCCGGAGCACCGCAACGAATACCGGCGCATCCGTCACCTCTATGCCATCGGCAGGGAAGATCTGATCGAGATCATGAAGGCAGAGAGCGAAAACGCAGACGTCGAGACCCTGTTTAGCGAGATGGCCGAAAAGGACGAGATGGGCGATCTGGTTGAAAACGCGGTCTGATCCGCTGAATAGGTACACCCCGAAATCTTCTGAAAAGGTAAAAGAGACGCTCTTTTACCTTTTTTTTTTGGAAAATGGTAAAATATTCCTTTTTTTTCAAACCCATCGGATTTTATTTTTGTAGCCTGACGCCCCGGTTGTTTTTTAACCTGTAGTGGTACGCCGATGAAACCATATCATGAAACCCTCTTGAAAACGGCGATTGACGCCGACCGCTTCTCGAATAAAACCTTTAAAAACGTTTTTTTCGAGGGTCCTTCCCTTTGTCAAAAAACGCTGCAGGCGTCGCCCACCATCATCGTCTCTTCGCACCGCAGCCACATGGACTATATCCTGCTGGGCGTGTATTGCAGCAGGCTGGGTTACCAGAACCTCCGTTTTGCGGCCGGAGACAATTTAACCAACATGCCGTATCTGGGGAATCGGTTCACCGCACTGGGAGCGTTTCCGGTCTACCGCGACCGCGCCACGAGCAGAAAATATATTTTCGAGCTTTGCGAAGAGGTCGTCACGATGCTTGAAAACGACGACAACGTCATCGTGTTCCCCGAAGGCGGCCGCAGCTACGGCGGCGGAATGATGGAGATGAAGAGCGGCCTGGTCGCGGCGAATATCATCGCCCACTACCGCTCGCCGCAGAAAAAACACTCCTATATCCCCCTGGCCATATCGTATGAATTCCTCCCGGAAATCAAGTTTTTCAACTGGATAGAAAAAGGCCGGGAGCTGCGGAAAGAGAAGGGCGGCTTTTTCAGGTCGCTGGCCGGCAATTTTTTTTACTATGGCGCGGATATCGCCGCGTTTGCAAAATTCGTCCTTGCCCGTCATGTCGGAGTCAACTACGGAAACGTGTATATCGATTATGCGGAGCCGTTCGACATCGATGCGCTCATTGATATCAGAACGAACTACGACTCAAAAGCGAAAAACGACTTCTTCGCGCACAAGGCGGCAATAAAGCGCGTGAGTGAAGAGATACATAAACACCTGACCCGGCTCTACCGGATGCTGCCGATGCATGTGGTAGCATACGCTCTGAAAAACGGCAGTGCCGGACAGAATGACATAACAGCAAAAATTCCTTCCATAATCAGCCAGCTCAAAGCACAGGATAAAAACTGCAAAACGCTCGATACCCTGTCCGAAAAGGAGATAGTCGAGCAGGGAACCGGCCAGCTTCGTCATTTAAACGCAATAACCGTTAAAAACAGTACCGTTCATATACTAAAGCATGATATAATAAACTATTACGCTCAGGCCATTTAGTGTAGTGTCTTATTGGCGGCAGGAAGAAGAAAATCATTCGCCGGAGCAGGAGCGCAAAAATTCATGAATCAGGAGGTTGGCCGTGGCTTTTTATGATTTTATAAAAATTTCCACCGTGATTGATTTGTCGTCCACCGAAAAGGTCGACGCCTTAAAAGAGCTTGCCCAGATTTTATGCAAAATCGAAAATATAAAAAAGGTGAAACCGGTTATTGACGATATGCTGAAGCGTGAAGAGTCCGCGTCGACGTTTATCGGCCAGGGCGTTGCTATACCCTACACCAGCGCGCCGGTAGCCGACGACTTCTCCGTGGTGATCGGACGGAGCGTCGATGGCATAAATTACGACGCTGCGCGCGGCGCACAGGTGCATATCATCGCGCTGGTCATGTCGTCGAAAAATCCCGAAGAGAGCAGCCATATTCAGATCAGGCAGGAGATCGCCTCGTTTTTCAAATCAGATGCCATTCAGGAAAGAATCCTGTCGGCCGATGGCGTTACGGACATTCTTGAACTGATCCCCTCCTATAAAAGAAAAACGACCCGGATAATATTCACGAAAAAAGCGGCGGTTTTAAAAAGAGGCCCGGACCCGATCATCGCCTCTTCCGTTGCGCTGGCAAAGGAATTAAAAGCGGCGGCACTGGTTCTGCTTGCCGACGTGGTGGAGGAGAACGATTTCCTCAACAGCATCAAACCCTATAAAAAAGTAATCGTGATTACCAGCAACAAATCCAGATTCGACGAAAAAGACAAACGGTTTACCGACCTGATTCAGGCGCCCTTTTTCCCCGGATCGCGCACCGGGCAGATAAAAATCGGGATCCTGCTTGCTATCTCGCGATCCATAATCGACCGTGACGACCGCGTCGTGTGTGTTACCGGCAATTCGAATACCGGGGTTTTTGACACCATTATCGCGCTTGACATCGAAAAGGAGTTCAGATTCTTTCTGTCCGAGACAAAGTCGATACTGCCCCCGGACGTCGAACCCGAAGTGCTCGAACGTATTCTCAGCATCGCCAGCGAAATCGCGCTTGAAGGCCGCGAAGGAAAGCCGATCGGAACGATATTCGTGGTGGGCGACACCAACTCGGTCAATACCTATATACGCCAGCTCATCATCAATCCCTTCAGGGGATACAGCGAGGTCGAGCGCAATATCCTCGATCCAGCGCTTGACGAGACCATCAAAGAGTTCGCGAGCATAGACGGCGCGTTTATTATCACCGGCGACGGTACCCTGCTTTCAGCAGGCAGCTACTTACGACCGCCGGCCGACGCCGACGCCAAAATCGGCAACCTCCCCAGCGGATTCGGTTCCCGGCACGCAGCAGCAGCAGGTATAACCGTGTGCACAAAAGCGCTGGCAATCACCGTTTCAGAATCTACCGGTATGGTCACCATTTTTAAAAACGGCAATGTCATGCTGAGTATTGCAAAGCCTATTGCGAAATCGAAGAGTTTTATCAAGCAGATGGATATACTTTAAATTTAAATTTAAATTTTATATTTTAAATTTTACCTATAGAACTGGATTGATTTAAAGCGCCGTAGGCACGGAATAATTATAGCAAGTCCCGTATGAACGAAAGGTCTTTACAACAAACAATAAATCAATATATTAATAATATTTTGATATGATTGAACAGGTTGTATAAACCCATCCATAAACAATGAATATGCTTTTTTTACTCGTAACTAACAATAATTCAATATAATAAAAGGAAAATCTATGCAAAAGATTCATTACAATACTTCTCTTCTATCCGATTGGCTGACACCGAAAGCAACCAAAGAATATTTAAATGCTGCAATTAATGCAGAATCAATCCTTTATGATAAAAAAAGTATCTATAAAGAGTATATCGGATGGTTACATCTGCCGGGCACTATAAAAAAGGCCGAAATACAACAAATTTCTGATGTTGCTGAAGATGTTCGTAATAATAGTAACGTCTTTATTTGCATAGGGATAGGTGGCTCATATCTTGGGGCGCGGGCAGCTATCGATTTTTTATCTCCCAGCTTCGAAGAAAAGCCGAAACTTCGCATAGTATATGCAGGTCATAACATAAATTCCGACTATATGTCAGATTTACTGCATCTTATCGAAAATAAAGATGTTACAATCAATGTAATTTCAAAAAGCGGCACAACTACCGAGCCGGGAATAGCTTTTCGGGTGCTTCGCAAATTCATGGAAAAAAAATATGGCAGAAAAAAGGCAGCACAAAGAATTATCGCAACAACCGATCCGCAAAAGGGGGCACTCCGGAAACTGGCTGATGAGGAAGGATATACAACGTTCTCCATACCTTCAGACATCGGCGGAAGATACTCAGTGTTAACCCCGGTCGGTCTGCTCCCGATAGCAGCAGCAGGTATTGATATTTCCAAAGTTATAAAAGGGGCAAAAGAGGCGTCCGAATTCTGCAAAGGAACCGACAATATATCAATGCGTTATGCAATTGCGCGCAATATCCTTTTCAGGCAGGGTAAAACCATCGAGGTTCTGGCTGGTTTCCAGCCCCAGCTTCACTATATCTGCGAATGGTGGAAACAGCTTGCAGGCGAGAGCGAAGGGAAACAGGGTACCGGCATTTTCCCTGCTTCGGTCGATTATACGACAGACCTTCATTCAATGGGTCAGTGGATGCAGGATGGCGTGCGAAACATATTCGAGACATTCATACTTCTGAAAAAAACCGTTTCAAAAATGGCTATACCCGCATTTGACGATGATGCGGATGGTTTTAATTTCATTGCAGGAAAGAGTTTTGAGCATGTAAATGATAATGCGTATCGGGGAACACTTCTTGCGCATGTGGACGGCGGGGTTCCGGTCAGCACAATAACACTGCACGAACGATCCGCGGAAGTGCTCGGCCAGCTCTTTTATTTCTTCGAAAAAGCAATCGCATTGTCCGGTCATATCCTCCGGGTTAATCCGTTTACCCAGCCCGGGGTCGAAGCGTATAAAAACAATATGTTCGCCCTGCTTAAAAAGCCCGGATACGAAAAACAATCAAAAGAACTGCATAAGAGATTGCAGGAGCTGAAGATATGAAATCTTTTCGGGAGACCATCACACTCAATATCCCCAAACGCCGCGCCTACATAAACATCACCCCCAAGGTCGAAGAGTGTCTGAAAAAAAGCGGAGTGAAAGAGGGGCTTTGCCTGGTGAATGCAATGCACATCACCGCAAGCGTCTACATAAATGACAACGAACCCGGCCTGTTGCAGGATTACGACGACTGGCTCGAAAAGCTCGCCCCCCATGAGCCAATTTCCCAATACCGCCATAACGGATACGAAGACAACGGCGACGCCCACCTCAAACGACAGATCATGGGCCGCGAGGTTGTGGTTGCAATAACCAATGGAAAATTTGATTTTGGACCGTGGGAGCAGATTTTTTATGGCGAGTTTGACGGGAAACGGGAGAAGAGGATTTTGGTGAAGATTATCGGTGAATAATTAAGGGGTATTTTATGAAAAAGTACTGTTATACTGTTTTATTTTTTTTATCAACAATCTTTACATATTGCTTCGCGGATGATTCTAATACCATAGACACATTAAATCTTGATAATCCGGTATATTTGATTTATTCTTCTGACGACCATAAAACAGGTTACCTAATAAAAAATATTCAAGACACTCTATTCAACACAATTCCCTGTGTTTCTGGCTATGAAATAAGAGAAGATAAATGGATGTTTGGAAAGAAAGTATTTATTCCTATTACTAAAATAGCTTCAATAATTCTATTCTATTCCTATACAGATTATTGCACCAGCTTGAAAAAATATGATAAAAGTGTGACAGAAAAGCGACGTAAGAAAAATTAAACACTTATCCAACTGATCCGGAAAATATGAAGAAATTGTTTTTAATCTTCTTAATCATATTTTCTCTAAATAGTTATTCCGCAGATACTGGTGTTGATTCTTTAAAAGACATTGCGACAGATTCCATAAAGACGGATTCAACAGCAAGATATGTTAAAGGTGGGGCTTTAACTGGAGGCAGAAGTAAAGCCAGTATTATGCGTGTCATAATGCAGAACCTGTCTCAACTACAGGATGCGTATAATAAACGACGATATCAGAAAAAAGGGTTATATGGGAGGATAGAAGTAAAATTTGCGATTGATGAGTTCGGTGAAGTAATCTATCGTGTTGTTAACTCCAGTACAGTGAATGACACCCTGCTTGAAAAACAAGTCCTGCAAATAATTTCAAAATTGAAATTTGGGGCAATTCATAAGCCAGGAGATGTCACGGAAGTCATCTATCCGTTTGTATTTTCCGCTGATAAATCGCAATTAGAAGTTGAAGCGTTAGATCTTGACAGAAATAAAAAAGGCACGCGAGATTCCAAAAAAATCCTTAAGGTTATCTACAGAGAAAAACGTAAACTCAATAAAATCCATTCTACCAATTTCCCTCATGAATCAGGGAATCTGACCGTAGCTTTAACGGTCGATTGTAACGGGGCCGTACTTGCTTTAAAAATTATAAAATCTACCTTGAAAAAAGAGTATGAATCGGTGGTACTGGGTGCGATGAAAATGTGGAATTTCAAGAAAGATACATCTTCAAACGAAAACACTGAATTTGTTTATACTCTATCATTTCCTTGAAGAAAAAAACATAAAAAATATCGTCCTAATGTTATAAATGATAATAATTTAGCTTTAAATCATCGCGGATGAAATATTAGAGAGAAAGTTTCCATATTTTTACTTTCAGCGGGTATAGTTATAATAAAGAAAATGAAAATAATCATACTTATCCTGATGATAACCCTTAATCAGATTGTATTCTCGCAAACGCAAAAAGAATTAAACAAAGAGATATGTGAGGATATGGTAAAATTAGAAAAAGAATTAGAAATTGTGGTGGAAAAAATCAGGAAAAAATATTCTGACGATACTCTATTTATAATTAAATTAGAGCTATCACAAAAACAGTGGATTAAATACAGAGAAGCTCAGATTGAATTGAAATTTCCCGCAAGAGATAAACATTATGAATATGGATCCATGTATCCGACCTGTTATTGTCTTGAAAAAATAAGTATAACGCAGAAAAGGATACATGAGTTGGAAATGTGGGTGAATGGAGTAATTGAAGGCGATGTTTGTCCGGGATCGGTGTTAAAAGAAGATGAATAAATGTATGTCTTATACCGGGCTTTTTGGCGATGCTTTTTTACCGGTTTAGAAAAGATCCGATTTGTATGAGTTTTTTATCGGTTTTAATCCCGAAAACATACACACCGGCGGACAGGCTGTTTATTGAAACTTCATTCCTCCCCGGTTTGATTCCTGAATAAGAAAAAACAGTGCTTCCTTTCAGCGTATAAAGCTCGAAGCAGGCGTGTTCTGCCATATACACAACAGCAGTCAGACATGCGCCTTCCCTGTGGAATATAACGGATGGGGTCGGTCGGGTTGCTACAGTTGCATTGATACCTGATGCAACAACGACAGCTTTATTTATAATGATCGGCGTTACCGGTACACTGTGGTATCCGCCGATTGTCGTGGTATCTTCTTTTGAGATCGAGTCGACAACAACCATCCCTTCGATAACCTTGCCGAACACACAATAGCCCCAGTTTGCGTTGGATGAAGAGTCTTTAAAGTCGAGTCTGGTATTATCGACCGAATTGATAAAAAACTGTGACGTTGCAGTGTGGGGCGCAGAGGTCCGCGCCATGGCAATGGTCCCGCGCACATTGCTCAACCGGTTATATGCCTCATTACGGATAGCCGGGCCCGTGGTCTTGGCCGTCATGTTTGCGGTTAACCCTCCGCCCTGGATCATAAAACTGTCTATAACGCGGTGAAAGATGGTTTGATTATAAAATGAAGTGTTGACATATCCCAGAAAATTCGCAACTGTTTTCGGGGCTTTTGCAGAGTCGAGCTCAAGCACAATGTTGCCCTTGGTCGTTTCCAGCCGAACATAATGCGCACCATGCGTATAGCAGAAGTGCCCGCAGAAAACAAGAATAACAATCAAACCCGACACACGCTTACTCACAAAGAGCCTCCTGGTTTAAAACGCGATGGCAAGTATAAACGACTGAATATATCTTAAAATATAGTCAACGTCAGGATTTGAGCAAGAGAAAGCCGGACGATTTGATACTTTTGAACAGATACCGATCAACATACATTACTATCCAGTACTTACTATTGCCGGGAGGGTAGTTTTAATGAATCCTAAAATCAGCAGTTAAATCGTGCTCCTGCTCGTGCTCGTAATCGATATTTTTTCTGCTTGTTGGGTTAAAAAAACGATTTTCGCGGATTATAATCCCGCGTTTGAGGCGGGACTGAGCGCGGGCCCGAAGAATACAATTACCTGACCCGCAGCGCCTCAACTATAAAAAGCCACTGAACTCTCGGCGCGAAACTGTTCACGCTCCAGCCCACATGCAGTTGTTGCGAATATTGAAACATTTTAAACCGCCATTCGTGCAGAAGGCAGAATCCGGTATATTGTACAAAAATGTTTCCGGCTGTTTCTGTTTTTCGGGAAACCATTGCAGCGGGAGCGATACCGGCGGTATCTGTCGGAGCGGATTTTTTAACGTCGTCTTCCAGCCACGCGACAGGCCCGAACCAGAATCCCGCGGGAAACCGGTACAGGGTCTGGAGTTGCAGGTAGAGCCCGAAGTTGTCCTCACGGCCGTACATGCCGAATACGTCTGCCAGGTCAATCACATATTCCAGCAGGCTCGAATCGGTGATTGTGCCGATGCCTTCTATATAATTTTCAAGCATCTCCATCATGCCGGTAGTGTCGGCGATGAACATGGCCTGTTTGAGCCGTGCGGAAAAAAAGGTCTGGAATCGCCAGGGTGAAGTTCCCTGATGACGGTAGTTTGACTGGAGACGTCCCACAATGCCGCCGGAATAGAGCTTGTCGTTGTGGACGCGGAAGCTGATGCCCCCGTCGATGAACAGAAAGTTGCCCAGGCCTGCCTGGCGGCTTCCCAGAGGGTTCGCGCCGAAAAATAAAAACGGCGACTCGAAAGTATTAAGCCCCAGCACGCCGGTAGTGACGGTTTTTCCTATATCTGCGGACAGGAGTCCGAAACGGAGTCCCCCGGAACGAAAACCAAGTTCGGTGGTCATTCTGCAGCTCTTCTGGACATACCAGGCCATGATCCGCGATTCGGGAGGTTTCACGGAATAGTAAATCTGGCGGCGCGCCCGGTTGCCGAACGGATCTTCGGCTATGACGGTCAGCGTCTGCAAACCGGCCTGTTGTGTGGATAACTGCACCGCGCTTCCGGTCAGTGGCTGTGTCGTGCCGTTTGAAGCGACAACCGAAAAAGCGAGACTGTCGCCGTCCTCGTCCAGGGCCGCCGGATTGAATTCGGCGAACTGGTTGACGTAGTATTCGTGGGACGACAACGTCCCATAAAATACCGGCGGCCGGTTGGGCAGCACCGTGCACTGTTTCCGTATTTCGATGTGCATGGTATCGAACAGAAAGGTGAATACGATGGTATGGATTCCCTGGCGCATGGGGCGTATCCGCAGCTCGCCGCTTTCAATATCCGCCGCATCGCGATACCGCGTAGAGTCGTCTCCGCTGATGGATTTGAGTTTGACCGATCGCTCGTGCCACTCCGCTTTCATCCATACGTCGTCGGGCCAGGAGTAGGCGTGGCCCTGGATCATGGTGTCAAGGGGAAGCCTGAAGTCGATGGTTATGGTCTGATCTGCCGTTGCCGGCGAGATGAGGCGGAGCGCCATCTTCTCCTTTGTGGCTGCACCGAGAGGATCTTTTGCGCCGATAATAAACTGAACCGTGCTGTCAGTCATGCCGCCGGGTATGTTCCAGGCAATGGTTCCGGTGCGCTGGTCGAGTGTCATATCCTGCGGTTGATAAAAGAGCCGCAGCTCCAGTTCATCAAGCGCATGCTCCGCGTCGGAAATAAACGGGGTGTATTCCCAGCGGGTTCCTGCGATCAGAGCCTCGCCGAAACGAGCCTGCACGCGCGGTGCGGTGTTCTGCACGACGACAAGGGTGCAGGCGGTTGAAGCGGATTGCCCTTTGCTGTTTTTTACGGAAAAGGAGAGCCGCCAAACACCGGCGGAACCGGGTGTTCCGCGGAGCGTATGTTTCGGCGCGTCCCACGACAGGCCGGGGGGAAGGTCGCCGGTGCACGAATACTGGAGTTGCGACATATATTCCTGGGGATCGATCGCCCATACGGTCCACGAAAACTCCTGAGACACAAACATTTTTCCGGGAGGCGCGCTGGTGATAAAAAACAGTTTTTCCTTTGTTTTCGGTACGCGGGCCACCTGGGCGAACTGCAACTCATTCAGCAGTTGATTCGGCGCGACCATGGTGAGATAGGTGCCGTGAAATTTGATGACCATCTCCATGCCGGAGGGCGTTTTCCCGAAGTACTCTTCGAAGATCTTCAGCAATTCACGACCCAGGGTGTAACCCTTGTTGTCGTTACTCTGGGAAACCTGGCTGGAACGGGAACCCCAGACGTCGCTTTTTGCCTGCGCAGTAAGGGTCATGAGCGGGATGTTTTTCAGGCGGTTCAAAATACCCATGCTCATCAGGGTCTGCCACACGTCGCCGTCGATAAGCACGGCCTTGTCTCTGAACCGTATGATGTCGCCCTGTGAAATCCCCTTCGCTATATCGCTCAGATAGAATACCGGTTTTCCTTTTGCAACAAGCCGCTCCGCGAACTGCGACGCCAGCGGCTCCTCCTGAAGGCAGATCACGCCCATGTGAATCAACGGTTCGGGCGCATCGTCCGGCCGGACGTTTATGATAAAACACAGGGTGAAAAGCGCGGCTGCCGCCCAAAAGGCGGTTCGTGCGGACGGCTTTTCAGTCCAAAGCCTCCGCCGCGATCCGAAACCGGCTCCGGCGTTTGAAAGCAGCATCAGAATCCCCGTGTTGTTTTTGTCCATATCCGGTACTCTTTCTGCATGGCGACCGTATACTCTTTCTCTCCGTAATCTATGGTGTTGTTTGCGGTGAACCACTCCTGTTCAGAGGCGCTCCAGCGTATATCGCCATACCGGTAGGTGACGACGGCGCTCTGCTCTTTGACCATAAACAGGATATACTTCTCATCCTCGTGCCTGATAACGGTAATTTCTCCTTTCGGCGAGAGCGCTTCGATATAGCGTATTCCGCCGGTTTGGGTGACCCGCACCGCGCATCCTTCAAGGTTGAAGGCCAGTTCGTAGGGCCTGCCGTCCTGTGGGGCGGACGGCTGCTTTTTCAGCCAGTCGGTGAGCTTTCCCCAATAGGCGTCCTGCTGCGCCTGCTCGAGCTTGGTGCGGTCGATATTGACAAGTGGTATCAGAAACAGCACGAACAGCACGAAGGTCACGATCATGATCGAAAGCGCGTCCTCCAGGGAGATCGCGTTTCCCATATCATACTTGCCGGAACGTGCTCTACTCATTGTTCTGCCTCCCGGTTGGCGGCGGCACGATGCTCTGCATCTTGGCATTGAGAACCTGGCGGTACTGTTTTTCGTATTCGGCCAGTTGCCCGATTTTCACGCCGAGCTCCTGTTGAAAGGGCGCAAGGCTCATCACCTGACGGCCTGTTTCTTTGACAAAAGCGGCAAGCGTGCGCAGCTGTTCGTCCATGACTTTCTGCACTTCCGCGATCTGCTGCGAAAAGTACAACTGCAATTTCATGGTGTTCTCGAGATTTTTACCTTCACGGTGGCTCTTTTTAATCCACGGCTGCAGGTGTATGAGACACCAGTCGTCGAGATTGTTGTTCACCATCTCAAACTGGCTGATGACGCGCTCGAAGATTTGAAACGTGAGCAGCTCGATAAATACGGAGAGTCCGGTGGCGAAAAGCGTGGTGAGTATGGCATAGGCGTTCCCGTCGATGGCTTTGACGATATCGGTGATAAACTTGAACTCGCCTGCGCTGTTCTGCAGTGAAAACATTGCCTGTTTCATGGGTTCGAAGGTCATGAGCAAGCCGATGAGTGTTCCCAGAAAGCCCATTTTCAGGGTTGTCCGGTTGATAACCGTGTGAAAGGACATGATTTTGTTTGCGGTCTGGTCCCGGCGTGTTGCCGCGTGCTCCATCATGCGCTCAAGTCCCGAGGTTTCACCCTGGATGCCGAGTTGTATCCAGCGGATAATGCTGTCGCGTATATGGCAGGACGGCGTTTTTGAAAGGATTTTATTCTGGAGGGATTCCAGATCGGGCTGGTCTCCGCCGCTCCGTACCGCAGAAAACACCTTCCATGCATTGCGCGTGCCTTTATTGAGATTGAGCATCTGAAAAAAAGCGCCGATCTGTCCGCAGGCAAAAAGGATAAGAATTCCCCAGAGAAACGGATCTTTGTGCCAGGCCGGCTCATAAATAAAAAAACCTTTGACAGCTCCGGCAATAAGCGGCAGAGGCAAAAACAGCGCAAGAAACGTATAGAGCCTGCATCGTTGGAGATGTTTGCCGGCAAGATCGAAGGTTGAGTAGTTAAGGGCCTCGGGCCCCGTCTGGTTACTGTTCATTTTTTTTCTCCTTAGTGCGTTGATATCCGAAGTGCACCCGCACAGTCAGGCCGTAATTGTACCGGTTCAGGTCGCGGTACATGAAATGAATGCGCAACGGCTCGACCGTAAGCGGAAAGCGTGACGAGCGTATTGAAATTCGTTGGGTGGTGATCTGCGGCAGCGTGATCCAGATCCCGGGGATCAGAACCTCCTTTGACATGGTCAAAGAGGCTCCCCAGGTTCCGAGTATCGACGGCATATCGTCAAGTACCAGCCGCGCGACGGGCCGAAGATAGGTCTGCTTGTCAAAAATCAGGTCGACCCGGACATGTCCTGCACGAAAATAGAAGGCATGAACCAGATTGCTCAGATGCGACCGGTCCCATTTCCACCGCGGCCCGGCAAGGATCGCACCGCTGCTGTCGTGTGACATGAGCTCCACCATGTCCTCTTCGAGCCAGAAAAACTCCGGGATGATCCACGAGGCGGTTTTCAGTTCGTAGCGGAAAAACGGCACGCCCGCGGTGACCGAGAACGAGTAATTCCTGAAATTGCTCCCTTTCCGGCTTTCGAGCGTATCCGCGACCCACCCCCCGAACCACGAATAATGAAATCCCGCGCCCGCGTAGAAAAAGAAGACCTTTGCAAGGCCGGAAACGTGCAGGGTGTTGCGGAGCACGAGCACGGTGCTTGCCGCCGATTCGAAATTGTTTTGTATTTCAAGCCCGTGCCGCCATTCGCCCAGCGATATAAGCCGGTCTACCTTTACCCGGCGGTCTATGTTCCTGTTCAGAAGCACGGCAGGCAGAGACTCATCGCCCCAGAGTCTGGCGGCACGGCCGGTTGCGGGTCGGGGCGCCGCCGCAGCGGAGTCCGGCGTGTTGCCGGAAAGAAAGTGCGGGTTGTCCGCAAGGAACCGTGCGGTAGAGGCGGAATCCAGCTCGCCGATCTGGGTTCCGTTGCAGAAAACCAGCAGCCTTTTCGGTGATCCGGAACCGACGCAGGCGCGGAACTCTTTTCCCGCCGGATCATGATCGTCAAAGCGGTAACCGGCGCTTCTGACAACGGACGTATCGTTGATAACACGGGGCTCGCACGGAGCGTCGGCGTTTTCACCGTGCACAAACCCCGCCGCAAACAGTACCAGTGCGCTCAAAACCGTACACAGGCTATAATAACGCGCCGATACAGGTCCGCCTGGCGGATTCCTGTGAAGAATAAGAAGATGCGAAAGTATTCGTTTCATCGTGACAGAACTCGCACAACACGGTGAATTACTGTTCATAAGTCCCCAAAGCCCGAAGGCGCCACGCGCTCCGCTTCGCTTTTCGGGGCAAGTACCCTGATGGGGCGAAACGTATGCTTATGATTATAGCATTATTACAAAAGTTAATCCAGGCGTTTTGCCGAAAAAAATTTCCGGACAAAGCGGTGATTTCATTTTTCGAACAGTTTAATTGACAAGAGAAATAACGGGCGGTATATTTCGTGAGAAGAGATGGTAAAAGGTGTTTCAGTGCAGTTTTGGTACGTATGGTCTAGTACGGGTATTACGCTTTGCAGGATCAAACATAACCAGGAGCTTTCGTTGATGCTGATTACAATAGTGGTAACTGTTCTCGCCCCCTAAATCCCCCGAAGGGGGACTTGTAATGACTAGATTTTATTGTAGTTATAAAACCTTTAACAAGTGTAGATTGATTAGCTCTTTTGTGAAATGTTGTTTGAAAGCCTTTGAAACAAATCTATCGTATAGCTTCTGTCAAATAAAAATTCAATAGAGATTTTAATGACATAATAATACGTTGTACCTTTTAAAAAGGTATTCCGCCTGCTGGAAGTGTCCTAAAAGGATAATTTAAAGTGGAAATGAATTTCCTACTTTTCATTAAAATTTCCTAACAGTCGTAAAAGCGGAGGCGTACCCAAACTATCCGCTCTTACACATAAACTAAAAGAAGGAAGTTTACTTCCACTTTTAGGGAGTATTATCCCGCAGCTTGCCGGAGGGATAATAAATATTTACACTTTACAAGTCCCCCTTCGGGGGATTTAGGGGGCGTGAGCACTTACCAATAGTGTATATTTTAAATGCAACGCTGTTGCTGTACTTGTTTTTTTAACCGGCGCTTACCGTAACTATTTTATATATACGGGGTGTTGGGTACATCAGGAAGGGCGGCCGGCAGTTAACCTGGCGCGCGAGAAGACTATGGGTAAACCACAAGACAAATCAATCAAATACGACATATTGGCACATGTTGTCCGCTATCATGAAAATGTAAAATCGCTGGTGGATGAAATTAACAGATATTTTAAAGATATCGAAGCATTATCAAAAGATGCATTAACAGCGAAATGTGTAACGTATTATGATGAAACAAAAATGCATTTTAAATTCGAAGACGCCGTTGTTTTTCCAGCAATCAGGGCGTCCGGATTAAGGCCTTCGATAAAAGCTGTCATGGCAAAGTTTTCGATTGAACATACAAAGATTATGGACAGCATGAAGAACATTATTAATAATCCTGAAAATTCAGTTCAGGTAATAATCACCGAGTTGAAACATATTTGCTTTCAGTTGATTGCGCATGCAAAAGAGGAGGAAGATCTATTGTTCCCTGAAATCGAAAAGAATAACACAATCCGGTTTCTTATCGGCAAGTCGTTTGTTGCGCAGAGAGATTCATTTCGGGGGTTTATAATGAAATGAGATAATCGTTTACGCCCCCTAAATCTCCCACTGTTCGTTGGATTAAAATCCCTTAGGGGGACTTGTAATGACTTGATTTTATTGTGTGATAAAACTTTTAACGAGTATAGATTGATTAGCCCGTTTGTGAAATATTGTTTAAAAACCTTTAAAACAGGAGTGTATATATAGCTTCTGTCAAAAAAAAGTCATCAGATAAATTGATACTATAATAAATATCAGTACTTTACAAGTCCCCCTTCGGGGGATTTA